>Ga0154003_1000602_pt1 | contig 11299 bp, 3 predicted proteins | sample TSFL087MetaG_FD_104679 | JGI IMG/M metagenome (GOLD analysis project Ga0154003, IMG submission 104679) | Attine ant fungus gardens microbial communities from Florida, USA - TSFL087 MetaG | ecosystem: Host-associated > Fungi > Mycelium > Unclassified | place: USA: Florida, Lake Talquin State...
AGGGAGTGTTTTCAGATCAATGTACGGGTTCATAGAACGCGGATGACGCGGACGGGCGCGGATCATCGCGGATAAAACCAAAAAAGATCAGTGTCAATCCGCTGCGGTCCGCGTCATCCGTGTTCTATTGCCGGCTTCATGTCCTTTCGCTCCTGTTATGGGCCCTGACTACGCTTATGATCACTATGGCCAGTTCGTCAGGATCAACCGGCTTGGCGACGTGCATCTGGAAGCCGGCCTTCAGGGCTTGCACCCGGTCTTCGACTCGTCCATAGGCCGTAAGCGCCACCGCCGGGATATGAGCGCCGCGCGCCTCTTCCCACTCACGCAGGCGACGAATCAGGCTGTAGCCGTCTTCACCCGGCATTCCTATGTCGGTCACCATAACGTTGGGTCGCTCCTGTGGCGGAGTTTCGGTAATCAGCGTGTAGGCTTCGGTGGCGGAGCTGACAGCAATGACGTCCGCGCCGTAATGCTTGAGCGCCGACTCGAGCAGTTCGCGCGCATCGTCCTCGTCGTCGATCACCAGCGCGCGCACGCCCGCAAGTTCCCCCGAGCTTTTGACTGCGGCAGACGCGCCCTCGGCTTCCCCGATCGGCGTGGCGACGGCGCGGACCGGGAGCGTCACTTTGAATGTCGCGCCCTGGCCTTCGCCGGCGCTCTCGGCTTCTATCGTCCCGCCATGCAACTCGACCAGGTATTTGGCGAGAGCCAGGCCGAGGCCGAGACCGCCGTGCCTTCTGACGCTCGACGTGTCGGACTGGTGGAAGCGATCAAAGATATAAGGCATGAAATCAGGGCTAATGCCTTTGCCTGTATCGCTCACGGTGATGCGAATGTGCGGGTCCACGCGCTCCAGTCGCGCTTGAACACTACCTCCCTGCGGCGTGAACTTAATCGCGTTGGAGAGCAGGTTCCAGACGATCTGCTGCAACCGGGCTGGATCACCGGTGATCTGGCCAATTTCAGTGGGCAGGTCGGCCCCGACCGAGACGCCCTTCGCATCCGCCGCCGGGTGGATCGTCTGAACCGACTCTTCTATTACCGAAACCAGGTCCACCGGGCCGACGACGAGTCTGAGCTTGCCACTGATGATGCGGGCCGTGTCCAGCAGGTCATCGATCAGGTGCGCCTGCGCCTTCCCGCTGCGCTCGATGACCTCCACCGCGTGTTTGACCTCCTGGGCGTCCATACCGCCGTAGCGCAACAAAGCCGCGTATCCGAGTATCGCGTTCAATGGCGAGCGCAACTCATGCGAAACGACGGCGAGAAATTCGTCCTTGGAACGGGTCGCGGCCTCGGCCGTTTCGCGCGCGGCCCGTTCGCGCAGGAGCAGTTCTTCGCGCTCCGTCTCCGCCTGCTTGCGCGCTGTGATGTCTTGAATGTTGGCGACCGAGTGTAGCGGATGGCCTTCGACGTCGCGGATGATCGTCCAGTTGACCAGCGCCCATATGACTTCGCCGTCTTTACGCACGTAACGCTTCTCAATGCTGTATTCTTCAGGCTCGCCGTTGAAGGAAGAATGCACTTTGACGACGCTGGCCTCGCGGTCGTCGGGATGAGTCACATCATAGAGAGTGAGTTGGAGCAATTCCTGCTCAGAGTAACCCAGCATCTGACAGTATTTGCGATTGACACGGAGGTATCTGCCTTCGGACGAGACTCGCGCCATGCCTACGGCCGACAGATCAAACAACGAGCGCAATTCTTCTTCTCTTCTACGTAACTCCTCTTCGACTCGCCGGCGCTCGGTTACGTCGCGATGCGCCGCGGCGAAATACGTGACTTCGCCGCGCTCATTGCGCACCGGCCTGGCGGTCCATTCGAGATGAATTTCCGAACTATCTTTGCGGTAATTGATAGTCTCGCCATGGAAGACCTCGCCCATTGTGCAATCCTCACATAATCGGAGGAGTAGGGAGCGGTCGGTTTCGGGCCCCTGCAAGATGTGAGGCGTTTTGCCGATTACATCTTCTGGCAAGTAGCCCATCATCTTCGTGAAAGCAGGGCTGACGTAAACAATCTCCGGGCCTGGCGGGTCGAGCCGCGCTGTCATAATGATGACCGATTCATTATCGTGCTCAATCGCCGTTTTGAGCGATCGCAATTGCTCTTCGGCTTTATTGCCAAAAGCTTTCTCCTGACGTGAGGCGGCCACGCCCTTATCAATAAGCTCAGGCTCACGCGCTATGTCCCGCCGCCGCGGTTCAGTATTTTCGATGGCAGAGAATTGTAGTTCTTTCATATCCACCTCTGAGGGCGCGCAAATCGTAGCCGGCCTCGGCAGTTGGAGGAACCCTCACAGAATTGACGCCAGTATCAACATTATGAACCGCCGGCCGCGACAGCAACAGTGGCCAACTAGCGGGTCCGGTATTTGCTTGATATGTAGTCAACCAAATGATAATGGTAGCAAAGTCCGTCAGCTCTGCTCGACAGATCCAAATATCTTGGTGAGAGGTGATTTATGATCGGGAACCCGGGGAAAAAACTTTCAGCCAATGGACGTGACGACGCGCGGTCATCGATCAATCAGCTTGAAACGCTCCCGCACGCCGCGAATGAAGCTTCCCCCTGGAAACCAGGCCAGCGGCCTTACGACGAGATCGAGAGTCAGAAGGACATCGCGGCCCCCGGCGACAGCGAGGCGCGGTTCAGGGGCGTCTTCGAGAACGCCGCTGTCGGCATCGCCCGCGTGGCTCCGGATGGCCGCTGGCTGGAGGTCAATCAGCGCTTGTGCGACATCCTCGGCTACGCCCGCGAAGAACTGCTGACGAAGACATTCGGCGACATCACCCATCCGGACGATCTGGAGCAAGACTTGGGAGTGATGCGGCGGATGTTGGCGGGCGAGATCGCTACCTACTTTAGAGAGAAACGCTACTATCGCAAGGATGGCTCCGTCGTGTGGGTCAACCTGACCACTTCGCTGGTGCGCAATGCGGACGGGGCCCCAAACTACTTTGTCTCTCTCATCGAGGACATCTCCGAGCGCAAGCGGGCCGAAGAGAAGCTGCGCGAAAGGGAGGAGCGGCTGTCACTGGCATCGTGGTCGGCCGGGTTGGGCGTTTTCGAATGGGACGTACAGGCCGACCGCGCCGTCTGGGAGAACGAGCGGATGTATGAAATTTTCGGTCACACAATCGCCGACGGCCCGCTCAGCAAGGCGCAGTTAATCGAGCGTTATGTGCATCCGGACGATGCCCCCGCATTCGAGAAGGGGCTTGCCGACGGAATAAAGTCCGGGCGCCCGTTCCACGCCGTTTTCCGTATACGCCGCAAGGACGGCGCGCTGCGTTGGTTGGAGTTAGCCGGTAATTTCGAACTGGCGTCCGATGGCGCGCCGATACGGATGATCGGCGTACTGGCTGATATCACCGAGCGCAAGCGGTCGGAAGAGGCGCACATGAAGAGGGTGGCGCTGCGCGCCGATGTAAGCGCCGCTTTGGCCGAGCACAAGGGGTCTCTGCAAAGCATGTTGCAAAAGAGCGCTGAAGCCCTGGTCCGGCATCTGGGTGTAGCGTTTGCGCGCATTTGGACACTGAATCCAAACGGGTCTTTGCTGGAACTACAGGCCAGCGCCGGTATGTATACACACCTGAATGGCAGTCACTCCCGTGTGCCCGTTGGAGAACTCAAGATTGGCCTTATCGCCAAAGAGCGCCAACCGCATCTGACCAACGACGTGGTTAATGACCCGCGCATCAGCGACTCGGCGTGGGCTAACGAACAGGGACTCGTAGCTTTCGCAGGCTATCCGCTGCTGGTTGAGGATCGGGTCGTCGGGGTGATGGCGATGTTTGCGCGCTATCCATTGACCGAGGACACGGTCGAAGCTATCGCCACTGTCGCGGCGCCAATCGCTCAGGGCATCGAGCGGAAACGAGCCGAGGAGGCGCTACGCGCGAGCGAGGAAAAGTTCCGTATTTTGGCGGACACGGCGCCGGTCATGATCTGGGTGTCCGGGGTGGACAAACTCTGCACTTTCTTCAACAAACAGTGGCTCGTCTTCACTGGACGCGCGATGGAAGAGGAGCTGGGCGCCGGCTGGACGGAAGGCATTCATCAGGAGGATTACGACCGCTGCCTGGAAACCTATGTCAAGTCCTTCGAAGCGAGGGAACCATTTGAGATGGAGTACCGTTTACGGCGCTATGACGGCGAGTACCGCTGGCTGTTAGATCACGGCATCCCGCGATTCTCGCCCGGCGGCGACTTTCTCGGCTACGTCGGCTCGTGCATAGACATTGCCGAGCGCAAGCAGGCCGAAGCGGAGCGCGAGCAATTGGCGCGGGAGCAGGTCGCGCGCGCGACCGCTGAAGCCGCCAACCGCTCGAAGGACGAATTCCTGGCGATGGTCTCGCACGAACTGCGTTCGCCATTGAACGCCATCCTAGGCTACACGCGGATGCTGCGCGCCTGTCCGGCGGGCAGTGAGGAGGCCGTCAAGGCCACCGCCGTCATCGAACGCAACGCGAAGGCGCAGCTTCAAATAGTCGAGGACCTGCTCGATTCTGCGCGTATCATCGAGGGCAAGCTGCGGATCGAGCCGGGGCCTGTCGATCTGGTTCCTGTGGTCGAAGCCGCGCTCGACACGGCGCGCTCGGCGGCCGAGGCGAAAGGCGTCATGCTCGCCGCTGATTTCGGCCCCCTGCCCGAACAGGTTCTCGGCGACCCGACGCGGTTGCAGCAGATCGTGTGGAACCTGTTGACGAATGCCGTCAAGTTCACACCCGAAGGCGGGCTCGTCGAGTTGCAGATGGAGGGAGACGCCGATAGCGTCCGCATCACGGTCAGCGACACCGGCAAGGGCATCGAGCCTGAGTTCCTGCCTTTCGTCTTCGACCACTTCAAACAGGCCGACCCGTCGAGCGCGCGGCGTCATGGCGGATTGGGGCTGGGGCTTTCGCTCGTTAAACATCTGGTCGAGTTGCATGGCGGGACGATCACGGCGGCGAGCGAAGGTAAGGGGCGTGGGGCGGCGTTCACCGTCGCGCTGCCGCGCCGCCAGTTCGAATTCATCGAGGCGCCGCCCCGCGCGGTGGCGCCCCGCGAAGTGCGCACGGAAGGCGCCATCACGATAGACCGGGATTTGTCGCTCGAAGGCATGAGCGTGCTTGTGGTAGATGATCAGGAAGAGGCCCGCGAGTTGCTGATCCAGACGCTCGGCGACTATGGAGCGCAGGTGACAGCTGTGTCATCGGGGGTGGAGGCGTTGGCGTTTCTCTCCGACCCGCCGGGGGGCAAGCGACCTGACGCGCTGATTCTGGACATCGCCATGCCGGACGAGGACGGCTACACCGTGTTAAAGAAAGCGCGCGCGTTGGAAGCCGCGCGCGGGGCGGCGGCGGACCAGATTCCGGCTATCGCGCTGACGGCTTTTGGGCGGAGCGAGGACCGATTGCGCGCCCTCCAGGAGGGTTTCCAAATGCACGTCACCAAGCCGGTCGAGCCGGCTGAACTGGCGGTGGTCATCACCAGCGTGACGACCAGACGCGCCTGGGAGCGCGAGCGAAAAGAGTAACGGTCAAGTAGATCGCGAAATCAGGAAATGAAGCGCATTTGTCATTGTTCATTTGTCATTTGTCATCGCCAGCCGCAGCAGTCGATCGATTCCATATGAACATTGGGCGATTTCCGGGCAATGAACAATGAACAATGAACGTCTCCGTCCACTTCGCGATCTACAGACGTTACGCCGACCATTGCGATAGGAGCGCTCAGGTATCTCTGCCCCGCCCGACGAGACTTGCCACCGCCATCGCCAGTTCAGCCGGCTCGACCGGCTTGGGGACGTGCAACTGGTAGCCTGCCTTAAGCGCCCGCCGCACGTCCTCAGCGCGAGCGTATGCCGTCAGCGCTAACGCCGGGATGAGTCCGCCGCGTTCCGGCTCACGCGCCCGCACCTTTCTCATCAGCTCGTAGCCGTCCTCGACCGGCATTCCGATGTCAGACACCAGCACATCGGGGAGCCATTCGTCCAGCGCCTGAAGCGCTTCGGCGGCGGAGGCGCAGCTCCTCACTTCGGCCTCGAAGCTCATGAGTATCAGGCCGAGTAAATCACGTGCTTCCGGCTCGTCATCCACCAGGAGTACACGCAAATCATAAAGGAGATCGGGCGACGGATCGCTTCTTTTTTGCGAAATTTCGCCGGCGCCAGCCGGACTGTCGCGCTCGCTCTCGCGCGCCTTCGATCGAGTAGGCGCCAGTGGGAGCGTTACGGTGAAGGTCGCGCCCTGCCCCCTGCCGCGACTCGCGGCGCTGACTGTTCCGCCGTGCAACTCCACCAGATGGCGCACGATCGCCAACCCCAGACCGAGACCGCCAGAGGGTCGCGTCGAGCCACCCTCGAACTGGCGGAAGCGGTCGAAGGCAAAGGGGAGAAACTCCGGTTCGATCCCGACGCCGGTGTCGCTCACGGTGATAGTGAGCTCCTCCTCCCCGCGTTCTAAGCGGACCTCGACCTTCCCTCCTGCGGGCGTGAACTTAACGGCGTTGGACAAGAGATTCCAGACGACCTGTTGCAAGCGGTCGGGGTCTCCTGACACTGGCCCGGCCGCCGGATCAAGCGATGAGACGAGACTGATCCGCTTGGCGCCGGCCGCCGGGCACACGACATCTATTGCGGCCTGAATGATCGGGACCAAATCAACCATGCTCACGTCAAGGCGCAACTTACCCGAGATGATGCGCGAGACGTCCAGAAGGTCGGCGATGAGCTTGTTCTGCGTTTGGGCGCTGCTGCAGATGACTTCGAGCGCGCGAGCCGACTGCTCTTTGTCGAGCCGGTTGGCTCTCAGCATTTTCGACCATCCGAGGATGGAATTGAGCGGCGAGCGCAGTTCGTGCGAGACGGTGGCGAGGAATTCGTCCTTGAGACGGCTGGCCTGTTCGGACTCGGCGCGCGCAGCCGATTCCTTCTCGTATGCGGCGCGCATCCCCTCTTCGGCGTGGATGCGCTCGGTGATGTCCCGCGCGATTCTTGACGCGCCGATGACTTCGCCCTGAGCGTTCTTGATAGGAGACACGGTCAGCGAAATAGGGACGGCGCTTCCGTCCTTGCGCACGCGCACAGACTCGAAGTGCTTGATGTGCTCACCACGCCGCAGGCTCTCCAGGATGCCTTTCTCCGCGTTGAAGAGTTCCGGCGGAATCAGCATAGTGACGGGCTGTCCAATGGCCTCCCGGCCGATGTAACCGTAGAGCCATTCCGCCCCTTGATTCCAACTTGTGATGACGCCGTCGAAATCTACAGTTATGATGGCGTCGTCCGACGACTTGACGATGGAGGCCAACTGAGCCAGGGCCCACTCCGCCTCTTTGCGCGCGGTCGCGTCTTCGATGCCGAGTAGGATGCGCACCGGGCCGCCTTCGTGATTATCCAGCCGGCGGGCGTTGAGCAGCATGATGCGCTTGCCAATGTCCGGGAACTCGTGCCTGGCCTCGAAGCCGCCGAAGTAATTATCGCGTGGGATGATCTCTTCGAGCAGATGGCGCAACGAGGGAATGTCCCACTGGCGATTGCCCAGTTCAAAAATCAGCCGGCCCTCGACATCGGCGGGCTTAACCTTGAAAGTTTTGTAGAATGCGTTGTTGGCCGATTCCACTGTCAGGTCGTGGCGCAGCACGAGGAGCGGATCACGCGTGGTGCGCAGGATGGCCTCGGCGTAATCGCGCGCCGCTTCGATCTCCCGCTCGGTCTTTTTGAGCGCGTCAATGTCCACCAGCGCGACCACCGCGCCGTCGATCTTGTTTTCGAGCGTCTTGTAGGGGCGCACGCGCAGCGAGTGATATCGCCCCGCCCCGTCCCGAGTCTCGACTTCTCTGACGCTGACGGTGTCAATCACCTCCGCGATCATGCGCTCCAGGTCGGGGCAGTCGAGATTGAGCTTGAGGTCGCCGATGGAGCGCCCCACGTCGGTCGGGATCAGGTTCAGCAGCTTTTCCGCAGCCGGCGTGAAGCGGCGGATGCGGAGCTGCCTGTCCAGCATCAGGATCGGCATCTGGGCGCTGCCGAGCACATTGACGAGGTCGCTGTTGAGCTGTCCTAACTCCGCATTCCGGTTGTTCAATTCCTCGTTGAGCGTGATCAATTCTTCGTTTGACGATTCCAGCTCTTCTTTCGAGGTTTCCAACTCTTCATTGATGCTTTGCAACTCCTCGTTCGAGGACTGGGCTTCCTCGCTGGCGGACTGGAGTTCCTCGTTGGTCGCTTCGTACTCTTCGATCACCGATTGCAGGTAGTCGCGCGCGGCGGCCAACTCCTGGTTCAAGTGCCTGATCTGCCGCTCCTCGGATTTCCGCCTCCTGACCCCCTCCTGCGTCTCGCCCGCCATTCTGTTCGAGTCCTCGGCGGTCTCGAACAGAATCAGAAAGTAGCGCTCATGCGGCGCGGAACGCTTGAGCGGGATCACTTGGAGGTTCACGCCGATGGTCACGCCATTGAATTTGACGCGCAAATTTTCTTTCTTGACGGGGCTCTCATCCTGGCGCGCCTTGTCGACGGCATCGCGTAGCCCGACCAGCAGCCCTTCGCGCGCCAGCTTCAGCAGATTGCGCGTCACCTTATTGGGCGATTGATTGAGATAGGGAGAGGTGTCGCCCCGCAATTGCAGGACGCTCATCTCCTCGTTGATGAGCGCGCTCGCCGGGGCGTAGCGCGCGAGGATGACCCGATCGGCTTCGCGCTGCGCCTCCGCCTCGCCGCTCGTGGCCGTCACGCCTGCGAGCGGCGCCGGTCGCCGGACTGTATCCTTTTCTAGCGGCTGAGGGCCGATCGGGTAGTTGATGCGCGGCCGCCACGGCGCCGGTTTCTTGACGTAGAAACGATGTCGCTTGTCTTCCGGCTCGAACAGGTCAGAGGCTACGCCGGTCGTCTCCGAATGGCCCAGCCACAGTACGCCCGCCGGCTTGAGGGCGTAATGCAGCGTCGGCAGAACCTGTTTCTGTAATACCGGCTCGAGATAAATAAGCAAGTTGCGGCAACTGATCAAGTCCATTCGCGAGAAAGGCGGGTCGGCGATGACGTCTTGTCGCGCGAAGACGCACATGTCGCGGAGAGGCTTGCTGATGCGGTAGCCTCCCTCCGCCTCCGTGAAGAAACGGCGTAATCGCTCCGGCGAGACGTCCTCCGCGATGTTCTTCGAGTAGAGGCCGGCGCGCGCGATCGCAATACCCCTCTCGTTGAGGTCGGTGGCGAAAACCTGGACAGGTATGTGCTCGGCGCGCTCGCTCACGAATTCCGAGAAAGACATGGCGATGGAGTGGGCTTCCTCGCCCGTCGAACAGCCGACCACCCAGATTCTCACCGGCTCGTCCGGCGCGCGATGCTCGACGATCCGGGGAAAGATATTCCCCTTCAATATCTCGTAGGCTTCCGGGTCGCGGAAGAAGCTGGTCACGTTGATCAGGATGTCCTGATACAGATTCTCCACTTCAGCCGCGTTCTTGCGCAGATACTCCGCGTACTCCCCCAACCCTTCCAGCTTGTTCAGGATCATGCGGCGCCTGATGCGGCGGCGCAGCGTGTTGACCTTATACAGACTGAAATCAACGCCTGTCGCCCGCCGCAACATCGCCAGAATTTTGTTGAAGCCGTCCTTGACCGCGGGTTGCGCCACAAATGCCTCGCCGGGTTCGCGGGTCTCGGTGGGGGCAACGTAAGGATGGCTGCTGATGCGCGCGAGTTCGAGGGCGATCTCTTCGGGCGTGAATACGAAGTCTACGCACCGGGCGGCAATAGCGCTGCGCGGCATACTGTCGTACTGGGCTGATCTCGGCTCCTGCGCGAAAGTGATCCCTCCCTCGGCTTTGACCGCCTCCAGCCCCAGCGTGCCGTCGGTGGCTGTGCCCGAAAGGATGACGCCGATGGCGCGGGCGTTCTGATCTTCCGCCAGGGTCCGCAGGAAAATGTCTATCGGACGATGCTGACCGCCCCCTTTCTCGCGGGGCTGTAATCGCAGCGCGCCACCTTCAATCGACATGCTCGTGTTGCGCGGCATGACGTAGACGTGATTGGGCGCGACGGGCATCCCGTCCTTGACCTCGCTTACCGGCAACTGAGTGGCTTTCGCCAGTAGATCGGGCAGGATGCTCTCATGCCTCGGGTCGAGGTGCATGACAAGCACGAAGGCCATGCCGGTCGAGACCGGCAGATGTTTGAGCAACTGCCTGAACGCTTCGAAGCCACCGGCGGAGGCTCCGACGCCGACCACTGCGACCAAGTCGTCCCCGAGCTGTTGACCGTCGGCTCGCCCCGCCTGCGCGTCGGACTCGACGCGCGCCTGTCGGGGAATTTTCTCCCCCAACGCTTTTGCGCGCTCGGTTGCATCGTCCGCCGGCGCATCAGTTCCCATTTGTGGCCCGCGCCTGGCAGATGGCGTGTTACGTTTTTTGCGCATCCCCGCTTCCTCGTTTTTCCGCAGTCTTATACCGATGATGGATCGATGATGGCCGATATTGAATAGACTGCGGCCACATAAGTCGGCGTCTGATTTTGATTCTTCTAGAGAATACGAAATAAGCGAGTGAAAGAAGAGACCGGCTGTGAAAAACCGGGGGTTAGAGCCGGGAGATTTCGTCTCTTCAAATAGGGGGCATATTAGTATAACGAAACGCGCGGCTTTGGCAACTATATAGCCTTCCCGAATGGCGAGCCAAAATATTCATCAATCCCCCTCTCTTCGGCGTCATCCCCGGTCGCACGCCGCGGCGCGCTTGAGCAGCAGTTCGCGCTCGCGCGCATTGTGAGTGAGCGACGCGGCGCGTTCGAACTCCGCGCGCGCTTCGTTGTTACGACCGAGTTTGGCGAGAAGGTCGCCGCGCACGCTCGGCAGGAGGTAATAGGATTTGAGCGAAGTTTCCGAGATCAGTTCATCGACAAGTTCTAACCCCGCCTCCGGGCCGAACGCCATTCCGATTGCGACGGCGCGATTCAGTTCCACGACCGGCGACGGCGCGAGTTGCGCGAGCGCGTCGTAAAGCGCGACGATGCGCTCCCAGTTCGTCTCCTCCGGCGCGCGCGCCCGCGCGTGACAGGCCGCGATTGCGGCTTGGAGCGTATAAGGCCCCAGCAAGCCTCCGAGCGTCTCGGCGCGCTCCAACGCCGCGAGACCGCGACGGATGAGGAGTTGATCCCAGCGCGCCCGGCTCTGCTCGAAGAGCGGGACGATCTCTCCCGACGGGCCTATCCGCGCCCGCGTCCGCGACGCTTGAATCTCCATCAGCGCGACGAGGCCATGAACCTCCGGCTCCTTCGGAACGAGCCCGGTGAGGATGCGCCCGAGACGGAGCGCCTCAT
>Ga0154003_1000603_pt1 | contig 11290 bp, 12 predicted proteins | sample TSFL087MetaG_FD_104679 | JGI IMG/M metagenome (GOLD analysis project Ga0154003, IMG submission 104679) | Attine ant fungus gardens microbial communities from Florida, USA - TSFL087 MetaG | ecosystem: Host-associated > Fungi > Mycelium > Unclassified | place: USA: Florida, Lake Talquin State...
CTCCTTTTCATCGAGGAGACCTCCTTAGACCAGATTCTGTCTAAGGAATCCCCACATCCGAAGGGATCAGGTGGGCCAAATCAGGGCGCCGAAATGGGCCAAATCAGAGTGCCAAAATCACGCTAGGCCTTTGACGCCGAGGGCTTGTTATCTTTTCGGGCATCGATCAAAACGATATTCGGATCGTCGGCTTTGATTGCGGCGATCAATCTTTATTTGCCAGTAGCAGCCAGTGCCTCTAGGGCATGTGGCTGATCCTTCACATTTACGAGAAAGGCGGTGAACACTTCGACCGAGTACAATCGATAGAATTTGAGATATCGCAGATACAGTGTGGAGGTGCCTACTATCCCTACTGCTCCTAGAATAAAAAAACAAGCTGCGCGGATACAGCACTGCTTTGCCTAAAATGCCGATCGTCACCAGGAGTGTGGCGAAACAGAGATTCCTCGTGAACCCATACAGGTTCAGAAACTGACTCAGGCGAATCAATGCCTGCGGACATTGCTCCTTAACGAGATTGAAACAGAAGATAAATCGATCCAGATCTGTGCCTCCTCCGCCATGCATCCTCGTATATTTCTCTTCTATCAACTTTGCTGTTCTGGTCGGTAACGATTTGCGATAGTGCCTAAAAAATCTTTTTCCTCCTTCACCAAACAACAGTGTTTCTGGCTTGCCTAGCAATCTAAGCGACTTCTCCTCCAGCAGCCATGCGGACCAGTGCGAGTTGATATGGCCAACCACATACGAGGCGATAATCCAAAATGCGACGTGCGCGGGTGGGAGTTCGCGCCCCAGCAATAGGTGCAAGTTGAATACAAAATCAATCCCGATGAGGAGCCAGAAGCCGGCGAAAAGATAGCTGAAAAAGTCGTATATATTGAAGGGGATTTTGTCCATATGAGAGTTATAGTAAATGATTGGGCACTGAAATGTGAGCGTCTATGTGCCGCGGGGTAACGATAAGCATTAAAGTTGGTAATCCCGCAGGCTCCAAATGACGTCGGATGTCAGCCATCGTTGCTCGGTCAGTCGCGCTGGGCTGCCTGCCACCGAGCGGGTGGGTGTGCCACTCACCCACGTACCCCAGCAGGCCGCCTGACGCATTCTGAATATCGTCTACCTCCTCAGGTAAGTGTAGCGTACCCCGCTTGAATCTGGCCGCAGTCCCTTCACTGTCTGGTGGCGCGCCAAAGACACGTGTGATGTATATGATGCGCCTACCTGGATGTATGAGGCCGATAAGAATGCCACCGGTTTCATTCGGCGACTCCCGCCTCAAACTGGCGTACAAAGATGCCGCCGCTTGGGAATGGAGACGGATCTGCCACCCTCGATCTCCCGATGGCCGCAGCGTCGTTACCGGAGGAACAGGGACACTTTGAGTATGTATGCCGTGCTCGTCTTGATCATCGACATAGCTGAGGGTAAGGAGCCCAGAGGACGGATCATCAAACCGCCTTCTCAGTCGCATCGAAAACGTGGCAGCGTGCCAGGAGATGAGATCATCGGGGAGGGGCATGGTGTCTGATGAACACCCTACGCCAAGGGCAATCTCCGTAAACCTCTGCAACCTGCCTTCCCTCGTCTCTGCCCGTTCATTCTGCAGCCATCGCTGGAGTGCTTCATTATCAATGGCAAGGTCATACACCATTGCCAACACGTCATCCAGGCGGGGGTTCCGCTGCGGTCCTTCGATAAGGAGCATTCCGATTTTTCCTTCAGCGCCAATGCCACACCTGACGATTCGAGTATCTGGTGGAAGCGGAGCACGAATAATCGCCTCAAACACCGAGGCTGAGGCTGTCGCATCAATCAGTAAGGAATGTCCGGCCACCTCAGCTTGTTTTTCACCCTTGATCCAGTCCAGCGCCGATCCCTGATAGGCAATGCAGGCAGAGTCCGCCGCCGGCGGCGTATCATAGATAGCGTCAATCGCGGTTTTTATCTTCTCGGCCTTGTTGTGGCCCACAGCGTCTCCAAGAAGCGCGTGGCGTACCAGGTTGTGAGGAAGGAGAACTCGCTCATCGACAAGAGTCAAAGCTGTCTGGCCCGAGCGAGCATAATGAAGCGCCAGTTTCGAGCCCAAGGCACCGCATCCAAACAAGAGAATACGCCCGGTCTCCACCGCCTCGTCTATCCCGGATATGTTCTTCGCGGCTGAAGGGGTAAGCGGCGAACTATGGCTCATGGATAACACCTGAGCGGAGCCGTCTATCCGGTTCTTGGTGATGATTTCCGGGTCTCTAGCATCAATCAGGAAATTCAGTGGCTCAACCTGTAGGTTTCTTCCAATCAATTTTCTTTGTCGGTTGATGCCCACAATGAGCGGGACGCTATTGAACAGTAGCAAGTATTGATTGATATAGCGCTCCAAGGCCTGTTCCAGTGGGACATCGTACCGGCCACAAAAGGTAATGAGCGAGTCCATGGTTGCCGGAAGTTGTCCAAAGTATTCAGGCACGGCGCTGTCACGTGAGGTCCAGCAGAGAATGCCGACCCAGAATAAATCCTGGGAGTTTTGTTGTAGCTCATTGTTAGTCTTCCAAACGTCTAGCGCGACCTGCAAAGCATCCTCATCTTTTGGGAAAAAGATTCCGCCCTTGAGTGTAGTTCGTTCCAATTGCTTGTCAGTTCTTGGGTCTTTGCTGAGACGTCTCATGAGCAGAAAGCCATAGCCGGCCTTCCCGTCGGTGGATTTCCACCCTTGCTCGATCCACTCCTGAAACTGCAGCGGTTGGAAAATGAACGTGCCCCAGGGATCAACTATGCGTGTCGGTTCGAATTCGTCTCCTGGTGGAATGAGGCGACCAGCCGCGGCGTCCCTGAACCAATCTCTGGCCAGCACAAGCAGGTCATCGAGTGAATGTTCGACAAACCAATCATTGATATTTCCCCGGTACAAACACATCGAGGGAGGCTGGCCGGGCGCAACCGGGTTGAGATGGGGGAGTCTGTCGGTTGGGAAGTCTTTCCGGTCTGAGCGCACCATCGGCGCGACCTCAGGATAGTCGCGCTTGTTGAAGACCATCAGAACCGGCTCCCGTGCGCGAATATCAATGTCATCGACTGTGCCAAGGCTTGGCAGGTCGACCTTGAGCGTGAACGCTGCGGCGATATAATTGTCATTCCATCGCACGCAGCGAACTTCCTCTCCAGTTAGTCTCCTGAGCTCGCGAAACGCAGTCGATATGGCACCGCCGCACGCCTCAGCATCATCGACATTGTACCCGGCGCTATAGAGATTGCTATCGGCACTATCCATAAATGCGGGGATTGCGCACCGATACCTGTACGGCGCTGACCGATTGAACCCGGGAAGGCGTTGAGGACTCGATCCTCTGAGGGCCTTTTGCGGTTATTCGAAACATCACCGGCTCGGGCTTATCCTCTGAAGGCGTTTCGCACAAACAGAAGAAATGATCGCTCCCCACCTCCCTCTTGTATTGGACGGCAGCGGCATAATGCGGCGGATTATCGTCGTCATCTCGGATCGGCTTGGACGAGGCGATGACGGTTGCGCCGGGCCGGTGATGGCGTAAGATCTCCAGCGATGTTTGCTTCGGTCTCGTATTATTCTCGTATGGTACGTCGTTGAAAAACGACCAAGAACAGTGGTGTGGCGACAGAAACAGATCCCACGTGAGCGTCTCCGTCCTGCTGCGCTTGAGAATCTGCGCCCAGATATCCCAGCAGGCGTCACCTCCAAAAAAGGCCAGGCCTGCCGGCTCAGCATTGTTAGTGCCAAATCGCGCCTGAAGCACAATGCTGGTGTTATTCCTATCGGCTCCGATTACGTCGCGCTTGAATGGGGCGTGGACGAAGAAGGAGAAGTCGGACTTCACAGACCCGTTGATCAGATTGATTGCGCTACCCGGAATCGTGGTAATGTCACTCAATCCCTTCGTTACCTCCGACTCGCCATACCCAATGATGCGGATGCGGTTGCCTGGCAGTAATCGCTGCGGACTGCCGCTCTTGTACAGCTGGATGCGCCGCAGCGCCTCCTGTTTGAATGCCTTGGCATCATCGGAGAGCTTCTGCCCCCGCTCATAGTTTGAAAAGATGCGTTGGGAAAACCAGAGTTCACCTATCACGATCTTATCGGGTTCGCCCTTCTTTTTTTGATAGGTCCTGAGATCGCCCGTGTGAAATGTGCTTGCAAATCCCCGACAATGATCTTGGTCTGGATGGGTGAGTATAAAGGCGTCGGTAAAGGGGCGGCCCTGCGCATCGTGCCGCAACACCTTAAGGAGGTGTGCGTGGCCGTCGTAACAGGATTCCACTTCATCATCGCGAGAGTCGACGCGTATGTTGCAGTCTATGATGATGGACGATTCATCGCTGAGACGAATCAAGCTGGTGTCGCCATTGCCGACAGGAATGTAGGTGATTGTGGGATCGGTCATGCTTTTAATGTTCCTCGTGAAAGACCTTTGATTTGTATTCTGGTCAATCCGCATCCGCGGAGACGAATTTACCCAGAAGAGTTGATTTTGAATTACCTTATTGTTCTCGTCTATTCCTTTCCAGGCACAGTCTATGCTAGCGTGCTTGTTGCGAAACAACCTCTGATTACTAGAAAGGGGAAGCCACACAGGAGACTGCCTGAGATACCGGGGCCGTATTTTCCAGGCAAGACCTGTCGAAAATGCATTTCTGCATATCCGCAGATTAGCGTATCAGGGTCTAAAAAAAATTTCAAGGGCTGCCAAAAAGGCTTGTACCTGGAGAGACTCCTCCTTCAAATAGAACGCCTTGCTGGATGAGCCTGACGCGAGCAGCATCTTTTGAGGTGCCGAATGCAGTAGCAACCTTGGAAATCAACCCTTGGCCTTCATGCGAGTTAACGGCAAATTTGCCGACCGAGAGGCCATTCTGCGTCAAGAAATTCCTTGTGGCCTCACGGAGTGCTCCGATCGGCATCAAAAAAGCGCCGCAGGAGTATCCAGCCTGCCACTCCATCCAGTCGGTCTGACCGGCGTTCACAATGCTTTCACGCTTGCACTTATTAGATTGTATTTTGTTAGGGGAGGGAAAAAGAGAGGGTGTCTGTTTCCCAATCTCAAACATCATCGTGTGAAAATGAACGTGACCAAACTCGTGTGTGAGCGTTGTCCGAAATCGATTCTGCAACTGCGGGGCTTCAGAGAGCGCGCCCGATATCCGAACCTTCGGCCTTTTCCCCGGAAAAAAGTCAGTAACTCCCTCTACCTCGCCTTCCTCCTGCGAAAGGTCAGCGTAAAGGTCCAAGTCATCCACGGCGGTTTCAATCAGCACGGTAAGATCATCGGTGCTGATGGGAAACTCCACGCGCCCGTGCCGATTCTGCAGGAAGGAGAGGATAATATGCTCGCATTCGGCATCTAATTCATTGGGGAGGTAATAGGGGCGCTGAGGGAACCGTCCTGTTGAATCTTTCACCCACTTCATCAATTATTCCTTTTCTCTGATGGTTCGACGAAAAACCTTATAAGCCTCATCAACTATCTCTGGATCAACCACTGCGATTTTCTTTTGAATATCTTGTGGGAGGGTGCCCGCCGTGAGAATCAGGTATTCTTTCGAAAGCTTTAACTCTTTCGCGAATTGTGTGATCAGGAATTCAGAAGGAGGGTTCCTGCGATCGTGTTCAATATCGTTGAGGTACTGAGGGGAAATCTGTTCCCCGTCCTCCTTTTTTATCTTTGCCGCCAGATCCTTCTGACTCAGCCCTGCCTTTTTGCGGGCGTCAGCAATGATTTTTCCGAAGGTCACTTTGATCTCCTCCATAGCTTTAGACATGTAATACGCTATTTAGCGTAGCACACCGCTATATCGACGTCAATTTTACAGGACCCAAGAAACATCGAGTGCGGGCAAATAATGTGGCTGTTGAAGAGCGTACATCACGCATACACACTCTGCCTCGGGCCAAAGTACGAGCTGTAGATATGCTTGTAGGCCAAGTCGCATTTTTTATCGTACAACTCTTTCGTGTACACGGTCGGCAACTGGTCGAGGGTTTCCTCGATTGCATCTTTGACCGCCGCGCGGGTTTGCTGTTTTAGCCGCCAGTCGATTACTTGCTTTTCCCATTTCAACTTCTCCAGCAATTCCTTGGCGATTTTTTTGACCTCTTGCTCCTCCTTCTTCGTAAGGTTCGGCTCCGGCCTGGTCAAAATATCGAAGAGCGCGAGTTCTTCCTCCGAAAGATTCTCGCTGATCGTTCGTCTCTCTTCTTCATTAAGGCTCTGGGCGAATTTCATCAGCTCGGCGAAAAAGAGTTCAAGATTGATACTGCCGGCGTTGTAGTCATCTATCAGTTTTTGGAAGCGGTCCTGATAGTCGAGCCGCAATGGGTTGAGGCGGACCATTCGGCCCAACTTTTTGGCGATAAGGCCGCGCAGCTTTTTGGTTTCGGTGCGCTTGTGAGCCGCAGCGGTGAAATTCGCCGCGAGGGCCTCAAAGTCTATTTAGCTCAAGTCGACCAATGATGGCGATGTTCACCTGGATGGCTCGTTTGCTATTGAGGACTCCAGAAAGCATGGCGACTCCCTCCTGGGTAAACGTGTAGGGGGCTGCACAGCGACCTCCACAACCTGAAATCACAATTTGTGATTTCAGGTTGGCAACCTCCTCGGCGGAGAGCTGAAACATGAAGTCCTCCGGAAAGCGTTCACGGTTGCGCTTCACCGCCTGGACGAGGGCGCGTGGTTCAACTTCGTACAGCTCCACAAGGTCAGTACTCAGCATGACCTTATGCCCGCAAATAAGGTAAATTCGCCGCTCGATAATCGCAGGGGTCATAGGGAGATGCGGGGCGGGCGAGGCAGATTGTTTTTTTGGCATTGTATAAAGCCTAACACCCGGCATGGGAGTGTCAATTGTTTGAGATCGCAATTTGCGACCTCAAATGTTTTATACCTCAGTGGCTGGGAGTATCATGCGACCATGTTCAACTGGATCAGACGCTATCTGGACTTTATGCGGCTCGGCTACGAGGAGCTAAAGCGATGCAGATGGTACAAGCCTATGAAGAATGTACGTGGCGGGCTTTGGTTCCTGTTCTCCGCTTTTTTTGGCTTGGGACTTTACTGGATTGTCCAAAAGGCCCACGCCTTCATATCCTATCCTGCCCAGGCGATCATTCTATTATCACTCGCCCTTTTGGTTCTGCTTTATTGGATTGAGCTACTGCGCCGCGCTCATGAACGAATCGTCAATAAGGCGGAAAGGCTTGCTGAGAGAATTGCAGGGCTAGAAGGCATTTTCAGGCACGGCAGCGATTACAGCGTAATATTGCAATATTACGAACTTGATCCAAGTTATGTGAATGCTTGGAGAGGTTCATTAGCCCGTGTGCTGCAGGGAATGGACGTGACAGAGTTCGACAAGCTCAACGGGACGGGCATGCCGAACTCAAAAGAGGAGCAAAGATCTCTCCTCAATCAATACCTCGACTTGTTGAGGTCTCGCATCGATAAGCTCAGAGAGGCCCAGCGCGACCAAGTGGCTAACAGATCTCAAAAGTTGCTGGCGGAATGATGCCCTTAGCCACTAAAAATCCTCCTTCAGAAAATCAGCGAGGCGAGATCCGGCAAGCGCCGCGCGCCGTTCGGCGATCGGTTTGACCGCCGCGGCGTAGTCATCCGGCAATACGCTACCGTCCTGGTCGTCGGGACTGCCTTCCAATGTCCCGTTGCGATAGGTGTGTCGCACTGCGGCGTCAAAGCTCTCTGGCTTGGCCCACTTCTCAAACCGTGTTTCTGACAATTCTGGCAACGCAGTACGCTTCAGATCCGCTCGCGTGTGCAGTTCTGCAGCCCGGTTCTGGACCGAGCGGAAGCGCTCGGAGCCGATGATGAGATCGTCCCAGAACTTGTGCAGCTTGATCGTAGCGCGGTCTTCTTCAACCCGAATAAAAAATCGCGTGCCGCCGCGGTCACCGGTGGGGAATAACGTGGTAAACAGGGCGGAGGTGTGGAGCGGCTGATGCACATCACCGATCAGATGGAAGATCCAGGCCAGCGCCATCGCTTTTTGTGGTTGAGACGCCGTGGCGCTGCGCAGCACGCTGACCTTTTGCCGGAACGCGGGCACGATGTTTTGTTGATCCGGGGGCTGCGTGACCACGGAGGCGGGCTGGTTGGCCGGCTTGAAGGGAAAGTTGGTGAAGTGGCACTTCTCGCAGTGCAGATTGGTATTGCGGATGTCATCAGGCCAGCGAGCCGCGAGCATAAACAGGAACATGTCCGGATCGTCCGGCTGGACCTGCTCAATCTGCGGCTGCCAGGTCGTTGAGAAATGGGGATGTTTTTTCAGAAGTGCCAAGACCCGCGCGAGGGCCTGCGGATCGGTCGCCTTCAACTCACGATACGCTATGGCGGCAGTGACCATATGGCCGGCTTTGTTCCAGGCGTAGGTCGCGGTCGGCAGGAAAAACAATAATGAGGTGGCGATCAAGAGCGTTGATTTGGAGCGCATGGTTTTTCTCCTTGCTGGTTGCTGACGGATGACTGATTTCTGAGTAGACGGCTGCACTCTACACGAGATGGACTTCGCTATCAATCTCTCAGCCAGAATCAGAGCCGTGGCCGAAAACTCTGGATTTCAGCCGGGTTGATTCTCCTGCTGAATATCAGCGCCTTTATCGATTGTTTGAAAGTCATTTTTGGTAGGTTTTTGGCCAACAGAAATTCTTCGCGGTTTTCTGGTCTCAACTGCGCCTCATCGCGTAAAATCATCCTTCACCTTTGCCCGCAGTCGCGTGCTTTCGGAAGGGGCGAGCCTCTGTCATCCTTCCAACCGTGCATTTCACGCGATCGAGAATGGCGCTGAAGAGAATTCGCCATAATACGCATTCTGTCGAATCTTGCGCTAAGCTCTTATCGTCAACGCAAAACAAGTTTCCGCGAATAGAAAGCAAGCTGTTTCCATTCGCAGAATTTGTTTACCTATGGAGAAAGATCCCATGTCACTAGTTGAGTATCTCTATGTCGATGATGCTCGTCTCGACGCCTACATTGAGCAAATTGGCTCACCAGTTACATATGATAAGGTTCCCGTGTGGAAAGCCGAGTTGGGTTTAACGGGGCCCAAAGCTGCGGCATCGCAAGAGAGACGTGCGCGCGCACTTACTCGTCATGAAAAAATCGTCGCACTACTTGAACATCTTGAGCAAGGGGATCTCATCGATACGAAGCGCGTATCAGGGCGCGCTTGGCGGCAGCTAGAGACCAACAATTTTATCTACGAATCCTGTACAGCGAGCAAAGTCTTTATACCTCGAAAATCAGGTGCTGAATTAGGCGGCGTGACTCTGTGGGTATGCCCAGCATTGTTGCAACCCAAAGACGAAAGTAAATCACCCGACCTTGAATCGTTTTCCTATGGAGAAGGACCAGGCCTGTTGTGTTTACTCGAGGATTTCCGCAAAAGCGATGAGACTCCCTTTTCAGGCTATCAGGAATCGACGTATACCATCTTGGAGTCTATCATATTAGCAATAGGCGAAGAGCTAAACACGCTTGTTGTGGCTGATTTATTCTCGGAGGGCGCTATTGGCAGAAGCGGGCGATACGATGCATGGGATCGTGCGCAACCTCATATGGAAAAATTTGTGAAGGACCCCCTGACTATGCTGGAAAACGCTGGTGGCAGGGTGACTAAGCCGCGAAGGATACGCGTTCTGTACCGGATACGTGAATTTGGACCTGAGGAAGGCGATGAAGGCTTGAATGAGTTTGCCTCAAGCACCAGTGTGTTTGGATATCCGATTTTTGTCTCGGCAGACAGTTGATATATCGAACTTGGACGTTAATCAGCTTTTGCCCTCCAAAAACGAACATTGATTACAACTCTTAATTAGTCGTTAGGCTGTGTAATGAGTGAGGTCCTAGGAGCACGGTGGCTTGCATTGCGACAATAAAAAGCCGCACTCAGGCGGCTGTTCAAGTTTTGATTATTCCTCGCGGATCCTCTCTTCCAATTCAGCATGCTTTGTTTTGATCCATTCGCTGATGACATTCCACGGGATACGTCCTTCGTCGCGATCGGCAGATGCAAGAAATTCAACATTGAAATCCTGATGGAGTCCCCACGCTGGCCATGAGACGTGCCCCTGCCAGATTTTCACTTTCTCGCCATTCCCTATAGGGAAGAGCGCAACCAGCGTGTTGAGAGCGAAGTCAGCGCAGCCCGACCCCATGTATCCTACATTCAGGTCGTGTTTCAGATTTGATGCCGAAGTGAAGAACGGTCTCGGACAAGCTATTCTTGACATGTGTGTTACCAAGAAATTACTTGTCCGAGGTGTTCATCACTGAACATCAAGAAGAATGCCAAAACAGCCAACCGCAAGCAACGTTACTTGTGCAAAAATTGTCGGCGTCAGTTCATTACCGATTATACCTATCTCGGGCGCGTCAACGCGATCCGCGAATTGATTGTGCCAATGACGCTCAATGGAGCTGGGATCCGGGACATCGCGCGCTGTTGGCTGATCAGTCCGAACACGGTCTTGAAAGTTATCCGTAACGCCGCCGCCACTACCGCCGAGCCGATTCCAGAGCGGCGCATCCAGGACCTGGAACTTGATGAATTCTGGTCGTTTGTCGGCGCGAAGAAGGTCCAACGCTGGACCTGGTATGGGTTCGATCGGCAGCGCAAGACCGTCGCGGCCTTCGTCAATGGCCGCCGCACCGCCACGAGTTGCCGCGCTTTGTATGGCAAGTTCGCCGGCAGTCATGTGGGGACGTTCCACACCGACAACTGGCGGTCATACAAGAAGTGCTTGCCGTCGAAGCGCCACCGGACCGGTAAAGAAGGGACGCGTGCGATCGAGCGAAATAACTTGAATTTCAGGACGCATCTCAAGCGACTACAACGCCGCACGATTTGCTTCTCGAAATCGGAAGAGATGCACGATGCAGTAATCAAGCTTTACATTCATTACCTGAACGCCAAGCAGCATCAATTGTGAAACACGACCCTTTCCTTCTGGCTTTTCATCAGCCCTCCTGAAAATTCGTCTCCTGTTGGCCTAACACCGGCGGTGAGCCGCCGCTGTAGGCAGTCGGCTAGTGGTCAACTTGAACTTCATCTTTCATACAAATCTCACAGCGAACATTCAAAAAATAATTCCTGAGTTGAATGCGTGAGTGAAAGCGTGAGTAAATGAAAACGGCCACCTCATCGGTGACCGTAACTTTTTGATTCTGTTGATGGCCAGGGACGGAATCGAACCGCCGACACACGGATTTTCAGTCCGTTGCTCTACCAACTGAGCTACCTGGCCAAAAGGAAG
>Ga0154003_1000604_pt1 | contig 11289 bp, 9 predicted proteins | sample TSFL087MetaG_FD_104679 | JGI IMG/M metagenome (GOLD analysis project Ga0154003, IMG submission 104679) | Attine ant fungus gardens microbial communities from Florida, USA - TSFL087 MetaG | ecosystem: Host-associated > Fungi > Mycelium > Unclassified | place: USA: Florida, Lake Talquin State...
GCTATCCGCCAAAGAGCATCTTCCGTCGCGGCCTCGATATCTTGTGCCGTTTAGTGACCAACTTCGAGCGCTTCGATGTTGCTGTCTGGCGGAAAGTTATCAAACTTTTGTCCTGTAGTTAGGGAGGCGGCTCAAAGCGCCGGCAATCGCTATTATTAATGCTCAGCATAGGCGCTTAACACCTGCGCACAAACCGCCGCGCGGCGGCGGGATGAATTCAGGTCGGCGTTTATGCCTTTGAGAAATAATGCGGCGATTGTGGCGCGAGTTGTTTATTGCGCAGCCTCGGCCAAAGGCGGCGCGAGTAAACAACTCGCGCCACATCATAAGCCAAGCGCCGCGCCGCTACGCGTCAGGAGCGGATATGGCCAATCATTGTAAAGATCAGAGCCTGAGGCGCAATAGACTATATTGTGGATTACTCTTTTGAGTTCAGTTCAATCATGCCGAAGAGCAATCATGGGATCCATCTTCGTTGCGCGCCGCGCCGGCAGCCAGCAGGCCAGCAATGCGACCAGCGCGAGCAGCGCCGAAATCACAGCGAACGTTAGCGGGTCAGTCGCGCTCACTCCAAACAATAAACTCGCCGTCAGCCAAGTTAAGGCAAACGACATCAGCAATCCGATCGCCATGCCGATCACAACCATTTTCATTCCCTGCCCGATCACCAGTTTCAATACATCGACGCCTCGCGCGCCGAGCGCCACGCGGACGCCGATCTCACGGGTGCGTTTGGTAACTGCGTAGGACACCACGCCGTAGATCCCGACGACCGCAAGCAACATGGCGATTCCGCCGAAGGCGCCGAGCAGCGTTGCGATCATTCGATCTGCGCTCAGCGCCGCGCTAATATGTTCCGACATCGTCCGGACGCCAAAGACCGGCACGTCTCCGTTCAGGCGTTGAATCTCGCGCCGCAATGCCGGGGCGAGATTGGCGGGAGCGCCGACGGCGCTTACCAGTAGCGTCATGTCACTGCGGTACTCCTGTGCGAGCGGAATGTAAATGAATGGCAGCGGCGCCTCACGCAGTTCGCGGTATTTGGCCGAACGAGCCACGCCGATGATTACCACGTACTCGCGCCCGGCGTCGAAGCTCAATCGCTTACCGATTGGGCTCTCCCCTGTAAAATAGCGCCGCGCCAGCTCTTCGTTGATGATCACCACGCGTGGATTACCTTCGCCATCCTGCGCATTGAAGTCTCGTCCCTGCGCCAAGGGAATTCCCATCGTGTTGAAGTAATCTAGACCGACCACATTGCAGTTGATTTCCAGACTGTTATTTGACCGCGCCTCGTAGCCTTCGATCTGCACACTACGCCGCTGTCCGCCGCCGCCGAGCGGCGCAATGCCGGTCAAGCTGGCCGCGCGCACTCCCGGCAAACTTTTGATCTGTTCCAATAACTGTCGATAAAAACCCTGCCCCTGCTCCTTGCTAATCGCCGCGCCGCGCGTTTCCAGAGAAGCGAGCAGCAAATTTTGCGACGCGAACCCAGGATCAAACGCGAGCGCGCGGCTCAGGCTTTGGAGGAACAGTCCAGATACAATCAGGAGCGTTAACGACAGCGACACCTGTGTGACGACCAGCGCTTGGCGCAGCGTAAAGCGCCGCTGCCCGTGACCGCCGGTCTCAACTTTCAGCGCTTCGACCGAATCAGGCCGCGAGCTTTCGAGCGCCGGAGCAATTCCAAACAGTACACCCGCTAACAACGACACCACGAATGTGAAGGCGAGGACGCGCCAGTCGATGCCCAAATCTAGCCCTCCGGTTTCATTGAGCGAAAAGAGAGATAACAGCAGTTTCGAACTCCAGACTGACAGGGCCAGAGCGCCGGCGGCGCCGATCAGCGCGAGCAATAAGCTCTCGGTCAACAATTGCCGCACGAGACGCCAACGACTTGCGCCGATTGCCAGCCGAACTGCGATTTCGCGCCGCCGCGCCGAAGCGCGCGCCAGCAGCAGGTTCCCTACGTTCGCACAGGCGATCAGCAACACCAAACCGACGACTGCGAGCAACAATCCGAATACCATCCAAATGGTTTTTGAGCCCTGCGGCCCGACGCGCGCTTCGGGCGCCACCGTCATTGGGCGCGGCTCGCGGGGCGCTTCGACCGTGCCCAGGTTGGTCTCCGGGTAAGCGCGCGCAAGTTGCGCGCCGATAATCGCAATCTGCGACTGCGCCTGATCGAGCGACACGCCGGGTTTGAGTCTTCCGGTAATCGCCAACACGCGGTCGCCGCGCCCGCCCACAGTTGAGGCGGTCATCGGCAACCAAAACTCCGGCGGCGCCCCGAGCCGCAACCCGCGAAACCTTTCTGACGCGACACCGACGACCGTGTATGCGCGACGGTCGAGCGTAATAGTTCTGCCAATGATGGCCGGGTCACCGCCGAAGCGCCGCTGCCATAATTGGTGACTAATGACAGCGACCTGATGCGCGCCTGGGTTGGCGTCGTCCGGCAGACCCAGCATGCGCCCGGCGTGCGCTTCAACACCGAGCATGTCGAAGTAGTTGCCAGTGACGTATTCGCCTCTAAGCCTTTCGGCTTCATTGCCGCCAGTCAGAGTCAGCACCGTCTGGTTGTAGGCTGCCAGCCCGGAGAACCCGTTGGCCTGATCACGTAAGTCCACATAATCCGGGTAAGACGATACGCCATAAAGCCCACTGCTATAGTCGCTAGTGTAGACGCCGACCAATCGTTCCGGCTCTTTGACGCCAGCGATCGGACGCAGCGCAACCCCATTAACAAAGCTGAAGATCGTGGTGTTCGCCCCGATGCCCAGAGCGAGTGTAGTGGCCGCAATCAACGTGAAGCCGGGATTCTTTAACAATGCCCGCGCGCCATAGCGCATGTCTTGCCATAGGGTATTCATAGCCCCCTCCCAATAATGGTCAAATTGCTTGTATCCTTGCGGTGTCGCCCGCCACTCTTTCTCACCCTAATCTTGTTGTTCGAACGCGGCGTTCTTGTGAATCGGCGCATTGTTCAAGATCAGGAATGGCGGCCTTTCGATTAGATCGTAGGGTGTCGCTCAGGTTTTCACAGATTTCGTCGCGGATCTTATACCCAAAATATGGTCTCTGGGAATTGCCGGAACAGCCCCAATATTTGTGGGCTTGGAGCGTCTTGGAGCTCGGTTGATCAGCAATTCCCCAAGGTCATCAAGACATCCCGCAATTTGCCAGCGGACCAGCGCCGCGGCCACCGTATAACGTTTGTGCGGTTCCATTTCGAGAGCGCGCGCTGCGTCCAGACTGCGGGCTTCCAGAGCGAAGGATCGAACTCTGAGGTATTCGCAGATTTGGGCGATATGTCGATAATGCTCTGGCAAAGGCGATAACGATGGTCTCCATCGATGATATTTGCGATTGGCTTGCTCATCGCGGCTACGTCTTCTCACTCCTATGAATATCACTGTAAAGAGCCATGAATGTTCTTCAATCCTAACCGGCTTTCTTCACCATGTCCCTCTCGATCTCAGTATGAGCTTGGTAGCTCACAGACTCAAGAAGAATCCTTATCCGATCGGTATCCTTCATTGCTCGCTCGAATATTCCAGTGAAATTTTTCAGCGGACCGTCTTTCACTATTACCTTATCGCCAGGATTAAACTCCTCGTAAATTCTGACAAAGCCATCTTCTTTTATATTGGACTGAATCAGCCTGATGATTGCTTCATCGATTGGGGTCGGGCCTTCACCAAAACTGACTACACTATGAACACCTCTGCTGAAACGAACCTTATGATATAAATCGTTGACTTTAAACTGAGCGAAAATGTAACGGGGGAACAATGGCTTAGTCACATAGGTTGGCGCATTTACAAATTGGTTATATCTGCGTTCTTTAGTTTTTGGATTGAAGATTGGCACTCCCAAAACCTTCATGTTGCTGCATACCCGATCTTCCTGTTTTGGGTGAGTGTGGATCACATACCAGCGATTCATATCTTCAATCGTGGCTTTGTTCATTATTGGGCGCTTCCCCATGGCTTTGTAGTTAGAAGCTGAATAAAATTTGACAAGCTACCGCATGTTGAGCCAACAACATTTCTAACCTCAATGTTAGCTCAATGAAGTAAAACAGTGGCAGTTGAATAAGCTACATCCTCAAGCTGCATCCTTTTGATAACTCATGGGTGCAGCTAATCACACTACCTGTTATTCTCAGCAACGTGGATGTATCACTTAGCAGAGCAGAATTAAGTGAAAAGTGAAAGTAGTAGTTGTACGCGGCGATAACTCCTGTGGGACACAAGACTCGGCTGCTGCGCTCCATAAGTTTCGTCCGCTGGATTTGCGCGTGTCTTAACCGATTGAAAATAAAATCTTTAGTGAGAACCAGGAAGATACTTGCTACCTATGGCCCCCTTGATCTGGCTGGCCCATAGGTATTGCAATCCATGACAATATGGCCTAGAATGTGCTTACAGTGCATACTCTCGTAGTCTGTGCTGATGGCAAGGTGACCTATGCTAGCTAGGCTTGGAGTCACCTTGTCATGCTTTCATTTCCGATGCCGCTTCACCACAAACCTCAATCTTCGACCCCTTTTTCAAGTCTAAAAGTCATAGCGCCATTATTATAGCTAGTCGAATTCAACTGGTTGGACTTTCGTCTGCGGTTGACTAAGAACAATAAAAATTGGGACACCACACTTGGGAAACCAAGGATTTCATCGTCATTTGAGCTAAGTATCAAGACCAAGTAAGCTCGGACTGGCTTGACCTTTAAATCGGCGAAAGTATTATAACTAGACTGATGTAGCTTTCAATCATTTATCCACTAATATATATCACGATGTGCGACATCAGTCAATATAACACTCGCAAAAAAGAGGGGTGTCCTACCTGTCTAACGAAAAATCGCGCCGTTTCTGTTGCAATCATTCGTTAACTATACAAGATGTTGCGACAACAATCAGTTAATCACTATTACAGAATGTGGCTAAAATATTTTTTGCAACAGAGCCTAAGAAGGTGATTGAAATGGCGGCCTCTGAAGAGTTCGGACTTCTCAGAAGGAAGTTGGGTCATGCCGAGGATTATCCAAAATCATCAGATTGGCGCCAGAGATAGTTACGATCTTGCCGCTGCCGCGTCACACACAAAACTAACCCATGAAGCTCCACCCGCGAAATATCACGGTTCCGCGAGATATAGTGGTGGCATTAACTAGGATAGGCCACTTTCTGCGGCTCCCGACCTTCCGCTAAGTCGAAGGCGCCACTAAGTGTGCGTATGGGAAGTGGCCTGACTCGAGTGTGGCATAATAATCGCGTGTATATGCGCCCTTGCTGATAACGACGATCGGGTACAGGTTCGAATCTATTGCTCTTGACTTGGCGGTCGTCTCTTCTCTATTCGATGTTAATTCCTTGTTGAGCGGTACATATATGGGTGGCTAAATCTGCGTGCCGCCGAAGCTGTTTCGATCATCCCTGACAACTCCAATAACTTCTCTGGGAAGTTCACTGGAATTATCTGTGCGAAGGAGCTTGCCGAGCGGGTTTTCACCCGGCCATAAACTTTCCGCCGCTATTTTATTCACCCCCCCCCTCGTAGATGATGCATCATCCCGATCGATGAATTCCCTCCCTCCAACCATGGGAATTTTCATCGTTTGGAAGTAACTCGAAGATACAGTCGCGGTGAGCCGACAGGTAGTTTATGATTCGGTTGCGCAGTGTTGGTATCGAGTTGCACTCGCGCATTTCTCGGCTTCCGCTCAGCAAAGCTACTTGAACGCGTTGATCGGTCTGGAATACTGGGAACGTCAGATTGAGAATTTTGCGGAGGTCAGGCGACAGATATATAAAGCGCTAGATCAAGTGATCGGAGCCTCAAGCGCGGTTGAATGTCTCAGCAGCATGTTGCGCCCCTACATCAGCGTGAAGAAACATTTGAGCCAGGGCTTTCTGGCGTTGATCGCGCTGTAGTGGGCGTGTGCCTCAAAATATTGTGAAGTCATATCGGCGGAAAAAATACTGGATCTGAGCGATACCCTCAGATTGGCTTGCCGGGATAGGTCGTGAACAAACGAGGCTCTCGGCGTTTGCTCGAGTGATGCAGCCATTAATCGCCTAATTGTTGACGGAATTGATCATGGAATTCGCCAATAATATCAAATTGGCTTGATGTGGAGTTTGTCATTGGCTTGGCCAGTTTGCCTCTAGATCACATTTGACCATGAATTATCCTGAATAGCGCGAAATTAGCCGAACCTTCACAGAATATCAATCCACTTCCTCGCCGCCTGTCGCCCACACCAAAATTTATATTTTGCTTGACGTCAACTAATTTATACGTTAACGTCTGGCCGTAAACGTATAAATTAGTTTTCACGGCAACAAGACTCGAAATATGGCGAGAAAACCGTCTAAAGGCTTCACCGACAGGGAATTGGAGATCATGAAAGTCGTCTGGCAGATGGGCGAGGCGACCGTCAAAGAGATTCAGCAGCGACTGTCGGGGGATCCGCATTACAACAGCGTGTTGACGATTATCCGCGTGCTGGAGCGCAAAGGGCGTTTGGTCCACCGGGTTGAAGGTAAAACCCATTTCTATCGAGCCGGTGAAAGTGAGGAGAAATCCCGCGCAAGTCTCCTGCGCCACCTGATTGATCAGGTCTTCGGCGGTTCGGCCGCTTCGGTCGTTCTCAACCTGGTGCAAGCGGGCGATCTGACCCCTAAAGATCTCGACGACATCCGCGGCAAAATTGACGGAATGAGTAAGGAGAAAAAAGATGATGGGAGTGGGTAGCGCCGATCAGATCATTTCTTTGACTGCTGGGGTGATCCACTGGTTATTCACCTGGAGTTGTCAAGCGTTCCTTTTACTCGGCTTGGCCTGGGTCGGGCTGAAGCTTGATCGATCACGGAGCGCAACCACTAGGTATCGAATTTGGTTGATCGCCCTCCTCGCAGTCGCGGCCCTCCCGTTACTTGGCGCTCTCAGCCAGATGTTGCGCCTGCCAGGCGCCGCGGCCACATTTCCTGCGGGAGACATCGGCGTCATAGCCATTCCTGTTGGCGTACCGCAGGCCGCACGGCCTGCCTTTTCCTGGCCATCGATCATTTGGCCGGCTCTCTTCGTCTCGTGGGCGGCCGGAGTGATGATTTCGCTGCTCCGGCTTGGCAATTCGTTCTGGAAGCTTCATCTCATTCAGTCCAGGGCGCGCGCTGTCTCTCTGAAGGACCTCGACTGCTCGTATGCAGACAGGCTTCATTCAGATGCCGGCGGTATCTCCATTGCTTTATCGGATGGTGTCCAATCCCCCGGGCTGGCTGGTCTGTTTCGACCCGTCATCCTGCTCCCGGCTGACATCGTGTCCTGGACTAGCCGGGAGGAAAGAACGGCGATCCTGCGACACGAATTTGCCCACTTCAAGAGGCGGGACCACATAGTGAGTCGCTTTCAGTCGGCGCTGAGGTGCCTCCTGTTCTTTCACCCCCTGTTGCGCTATGCCGATCACCAAGTGAGCCTGGAAAGAGAGGTCGCGTGTGATGACCGCGTGCTTGATCTGGGCGCCGAACCGAAAACGTACGCCGAGGCGATTTTGAAAGTGGCGGAGCGAAACTTCTTAACAGACGTCGTCCATCAGGCGGTGTCATTCAACTCAAGAAGAACACTTGAAAGGAGAATTGAGATGATCATGAACACGAACCGGACGCGGCGGCCGCTACGACAGTGGCCGTTTCTTTTGGCGCCTGCCATGTTGATCGGAGTGAGCGCTTGGCTGGTCCTCGCCGCCGCGAATAGTCAGCAGACGCCGCAGAGTGGAGGCTCTCAGTCAGCGTCGAACGGACCTATTTCAGCGCCATCTGTTTCCTCTACACCTCGCCAATCCCAACTTCCCCCAGTGGTTAATAGGTCAACCATCATAGTTGCTTCTGTTGAAAGAGGAACGATGTCCAGGCATTTGCGCGGACTCGGGGTCTTGGCTACAGCCGACTATGGGCGTCTTAAGGCCGCAGTTCAAATCGCCGCTGCTATCGCCAAGGAAATTCGGATCGGCCAGCCCGCTTCCATCGATACTCGTCAGGGTATTATTTCCGGCAAAGTCATAAACGTCGGCTCGGAGGGCTCGGACGGGGTGATCCCTGTTGACATTTCATTGGAAGGTGACCTGCCTCAATCCGCCAGAGCAGGCCTGAATGTTGATGGCGTCATAGAGGTTGAACGCCTCGATGACGTTCTATATTTACAAAGACCCGACTTTGGCCGCGAAGGCGGCGTTTCCAGTCTATTCAAGATTGAAGAAGGCGGCGCGACCGCGACCAGGGTCCCGGTCAAGTTCGGCAAAGTCGCCCCCACTGTGATTGAGATTCTAGAGGGCCTTAACGTCGGGGATAAAGTGATCATTTCTGACATGTCGGGATATGCGGGCGCGAATATAATCAGACTGAATTGATTGTCCGAACGCTGTTAAGTTTACGGCGTGAGGTCCGCAAAATTTCAGGAACGCGCTTCTGACCGATGCGCCGCCAGCGCCAGGCTTCAAATCCAGCGCGCCCGAATGCAAATCAGGAGTCGATTATTCTTTCATCGATTGCTCCGAAGTTTGATGTCCGCTCGGCGCGCCGGCTTGACAATGTTTTGGGAACGTCAAGCCGGCGCGCCGGCTTTCTCTGCGACGTTCGCGATTGATAAATGGAGCGCGCTTATTGATATTAACCCTTATTTGCATAGGTACCTTTTTCATATTGAACTTGCGGATTCTGTTGCAAAAATTTGCTGACTATGCATGCTGTTGTGACAACAACCAGTTCATCACTACTACAGAATGTGTCCAAAATATTTTTTGCAACAGAACCCACTGCTCATGATCCCTCTAATATGTTGACCTTAATATGCTCATCCTCAAGCACGAATTCATAGAGTGTTTTGTGGATTGGCTCAATGGAACGGTCCGGATGGTAGATCAACCCGCCTCCCGAAGGAATGCCGATTGTCGGAAAGCCGGACTTGGTCATATTGAGAACTCGACGAATATCATGCCATTCATTTTTTTCATCATGAACGCCGACGATGAATGGGACGAACCCGAATGTCCTTATCAATAGATCCTCAGACTGTGCGCCTTCAGGCCAGGCATACAAACCAATTTGCATCGCTCCCGCTGAAACTCCAATCAGAACAGCTCCGTTCCGATACCTATCTCCGATGAGTTCTCGCAATCCGGTTTCTTCAAATACTCGCCACCCTCTCACTGGATCACCTCCAGCAAGCAAGATGATGTCCGCATCACTGAGGAAAGAAAAATCCTCATCAGTTGGAGAGGAAGGCACCATGCGACATCGATGGATTCCGATCATCTCCATCGCAGCTTCGAAGATGCTGTAATACTCAGGATCGTCTGCATTCGATGCTCCGATGTACGCCGCTTTCGGTGAGGAGGCATCTATCATATCTCTCACAGAGTTGAGAAATGGGGTATCGCCTCTACGCCAAAATAAGAGTTGGCTGTCGGCCAGGAGGAACAAAGGTTTGACCACAATCTCTCCTTATACTTCATAGACTTCTATTTACCTGAGGTATGGCAACGATTCGGCTCCGAATTCTCCACTTCTGTAATCTCTGTTGATCCCAGTCCGAAAAACTCCCCAGGGCCTTGCAAATTTTGCAAGAGATTGACGCGTAGCAACGAAGTTAACATTGCCGCCTTAATCTCGGGCGCTAGCCTAGCGGTCGGCGATCTGGTTCCAGCATCTTGCGGTACGCGTTTTCAATGTATGGCGCATATCCGCGCTCAGCCAATTTCGCCAGCTCTTCCACACCCATTAAATGCGAGACCGAAAAAAAACGGGGGAGATACTCGAAGAGCCATCATATCAAAAAGATAGAAATGGCTTCGCATGAAGCCCCCTCCTGTCTATAACTTGAGGCGTCAGCGGCGGGGTTGAACTCCGACTATAGACGTTAATCGAACTGGTTGGTCTGGCACAAATCTTCCCCGCTTTTTTTCTGTCTCCTCGAAGCGATCCAATTGTTCCTGTTTGAAATTGAGCTTGAATCGAGCCCAGCCTAGCTTCCCAGGGGGTCCAAAACCGAAGTCCTCGCCTAGCTTTTGAAGCAGAACCGGGGGAGCGGAGATTCTCCTGCTCTATCTCAGCAAGCTGAGCTTCTAGAACTGCGACTTCCCTGTTAGATTTTCGACCTCGCGCCGAAACCGTAGAGGGTCTTGTTCAAATTTCGCACTGCGCATGTATCACGCTGCTTTCAGAACATCTTGAATAGACATTGAAAACTCATTGCGCCCGGTAAATTCTTAAATTCCGTATTGATGATCAGTCAGCCTGGAATAAATTGCTGCGCGATATTGGACAGTCTCGAAATCAATCTTCGGTCAGCTTGCGAAAGTGATAGCCTACCGCGGCCAGTATCATAGCCTCCGCGAACTTCTCGCGATGCCGGCTAAGGGCGTGGCGTAGGTAGCGCCAGAACTCGCCGCGCGCGCGGTCGCGCACGCCGAGCGCCAGCACGATGCGAAAGAGAGTCACCACGTCGCTGGCAATCCCATTGCGACGCGCCGCGGGCGCGACTGCGACTACCCGCTCCAGGCAATCTAGCGCGCGCTGATAGTATTCGCCGGGGCTATAGATGGCGCGCATAATCGACTTATAGCCTTCGATGAGGCGCGTTGCGTCCATCTTGGGGACGAAGTTCAGCGAGCAATCGGTATTGTTCCCCGTGCTCTCGAGGAGCAGCCGCCCTTCGCGCTCGAGCCGCCGCCAGAGCTGAGTGTCGGGCAGCGCCGTCAACAGACCCACCATTGCAAGCGGAATAGCGCTCTCCCGGATAAACTCGATCTGCCGCTCGAAGATGTCGTCGGGATCGTTGTCGAAGCCGACGATGAAGCCGGCCATCACTTCCATGCCATAGCTCTGAATCTTCTTGACTGAATCGAGCAGGTCGCGGCGCATGTTCTGCCCCTTCTGGGCTTCCTTGAGGCTCGCCTCGACCGGGGTCTCGATGCCGAGAAACACGCGGCGGAAATGAGCGCGGCGCATCCCGTCAAGTAATTCGTCGTCCTCGGCGAGGTTCACGCTGGCTTCAGTAATAAAAGAGAAAGGACGCCCGTGACGCTCCGACCAGTCGGCCAATGCAGGCAACAGTTTCTTGACGTTGCGCTTGTTGCCGATGAAGTTGTCGTCGACGAGGAAAACCATCCCGCGCCAGCCAAGGCGGAAAAGCGCATCCAACTCGGCCAGCATCTGCTCATTGCTCTTCGTGCGGGGGACGCGGCCATAGATCTCGATGATGTCGCAGAACTCACACTGGAAGGGAC
>Ga0154003_1000605_pt1 | contig 11287 bp, 5 predicted proteins | sample TSFL087MetaG_FD_104679 | JGI IMG/M metagenome (GOLD analysis project Ga0154003, IMG submission 104679) | Attine ant fungus gardens microbial communities from Florida, USA - TSFL087 MetaG | ecosystem: Host-associated > Fungi > Mycelium > Unclassified | place: USA: Florida, Lake Talquin State...
ATTCTTCTACTGACATCTGACATCTAGCATCTGACATCTTTCCCCGGAGGAACAATGCAAACCCTACTACAAGACCTGCGCTACGGCGCGCGAATGTTACTCAAGAATCCCGCATTCACGTTGATTGCCGTGATTACGCTCGCGCTGGGGATCGGCGCGAACACGGCGATTTTCAGCATCGTCAACGGACTGTTGCTGAATCCGCTGCCGTACCGCAATGCTGATCGGCTGGCGATCATCTGGACGCATTCGCCGGGCGCGAACGTCGCGCAGGATTGGCCCTCGCCGGGTCAGTTCTCCGCGCTCAAGTCCGAAAACGGCGTTTTTGAACAACTCGCGTTGGCTCAGGGCGGTAATGTCATTCTGACGGGCAATGCTGAACCGGAGCGGCTGGGCGCGGTGCGGGCTTCTTCCGCGGTCTTTTCGCTGCTTGGCGCGCAGGCCATGCTGGGTCGCGTCTTCCTGCCCGAAGAAGACACGCCCGATAAAACGCTGACGGTGATCCTCAGTCACAGCCTCTGGCGACGGCGGTTTGGCGGCGATCCGAAGGTTTTGGGCCAGACGCTCACCATCAATGGTCGAGCATACACCGTCGTGGGCGTGATGCCGCCGGACTTCGCGCTCGGTCACGAAGTGATGCCGACGGTGGGCGGCGTGGCGCAGGCGGAATTGTTATTGCCGCTGCCGCTGAGCGTCGAGAGGATGAACAACCACGGCGACGAAAATTACAACGTCCTGGCGCGGCTGAAACCGGGCGCCACTATCGCCCATGCGCAGGCCGAATTGAATCTGGCCGTCCGCCGGATGGAACAACAATTCCCCGATAACTATCCACCCAGCCGCCGCTTCAGCTTCAGCATCCGTCCGCTGTTGGAACAGGCGGTTGGCGACGTTCGCCCGGCGCTATACGTGCTACTCGGCGCGGTCGGCTGCGTGCTGTTGATCGCTTGCGCAAACGTAGCGAACCTGTTGCTGGCGCGCGCGGCGACGCGTGAACGGGAGATAGCGGTTCGCACTGCCATCGGCGCAGGCCGCTGGCGCGTCGTACGGCAATTGTTGACAGAGACCGTATTGCTGTCGGCGGTAGGCGGCGCGCTCGGCTTGCTGCTTGCGGTCTGGGGTTTGGCGCTGTTGCGCTGGCTCAATCCGGGCGACATCCCGCGCCTGGCCGCCATCCGCATAGACAATCGCGTGATGGCGTTCACCACTGTCGTCGCCGCGCTAACTGGCGTTTTGTTCGGACTGGCGCCGGCGCTGCGCAGTTCACGTGTGAATCTGAGCGAGACGCTCAAAGAAGGCGGGCGCAGCCTGGTAGGGGGACATCATCGATTGCGGAATTTGCTGGTCGTGGCCGAGATCGCTTTGTCGCTGGTTTTGTTGATTGGCGCGGGACTCTTGATCCGCAGCTTCCTCCGCGTGCAGCAGGTCGAGCCAGGATTCGCGCCGCAAAATGTTCTCTCGATGCGCATGGCTCTGGTCGGCCCTGCTTACTCGGTTGAAGCGCGCCGCGTGAGTTTTTACCAGCAAGTGTGGGAGCGCATACGGCGGCTGCCGGGCGTCGAGGCGGCCGGCGGCGTCTCCGCGCTTCCGCTGGCCGGCGGCCTCGGCTGGGGCAGCGTCACGATTGAGGGCTATAACGCATCGTCCGGGCAAAGCATGATCCAGGCCGACAACCGTTCGGCCAGTGTGGGCTATTTCGAGACGATGAAGATGCCGCTCATCCGCGGGCGCTTCTTCGCCGAGCAGGATACAAAAGAGTCGCAGCGAGTCGTGATCGTTGACGGGAATATGGCTAGTACTTACTGGCCCAACGCGGACCCCCTCGGCAAGCGGTTGAAATTCGGCGGCGCAGATAGCGACAGTCCCTGGATGACGGTCGTCGGCGTGGTGGGCAACGTCAAACATTACGCGCTGGACACCGATTCCCGCGTAGCGATCTATACTCCGCACCTGCAGGTCGGCGCCGGTTCGTTGTCCATCGCGGTGCGCACGACCGCCGACCCGCTCGGAATGGCGGCCGCTGTCACGCGGGAGGTTCGCGCGTTGGATCCGAACCTCCCGCTTTACGACGTGAAGACGATGGAACAGTGGCTCTCGGCGTCGCTGGCGCGGCGCCGCTTCGCGATGCTGATGCTCGGACTGTTCGCCGTGGTGGCGGTGCTGCTGGCCGGCGTTGGCATCTACGGCGTAATGTCCTACACGGTGGAGCAGCGCATTCGCGAGATCGGCATCCGCGTCGCGCTGGGCGCGCAAACGCGCGACGTGCTGCGGCTGGTTGTGAAGCATGGAATGTCGTTAACGGGGATCGGCGTCGCCCTCGGGTTAACGGCCGCGATTGCGGCGACGCGAGTGATGGCGAGCCTGCTGTTCGGCGTGCGCGCGACTGACCCGCTGACGTTTGTCTTGATCGCGCTGTTGCTGGCTCTCGTGGCGCTGGCGGCTTGCTGGATACCGGCGTGGCGGGCGACGAAGGTTGATCCGATGGTCGCTTTGCGGTGTGAATAGCGCTTAGATCATCATTTCGGCCATAGTGAACGACTTGAGAAATCTGCAATCCATATGTTTCTGTCCTACATTTTTCTGTTTCTGTTTTGCCAACAGAAAAATGTAGGACAGAAACATATGGACGGATCAGTTCTAAAGTCTTCCGCTGACGGCTGAAACGATTGTCAGAGTCTGGCTAGCGTTCATGCCACCGGTTTTACGGGGCCGGCGCCTGGCTTTTTAGGCGCCCCCGGCAGAGCTCTCGAGCGTTGAAGCAACTCGATGATCTCTTTATTGGCAAACTGCTTTGCCAGGTCCAGCGCGGTCATTCCGCCTTTATCCCGCGCATTGACGTTGGCGCCTGCTTCCAGCAGCTGCTGGACTGCGGTGGGCCGCCGATAGCGCACGGCATACATCAACGGCGTGCGCCCGTTGCTATCCGCCGAATTGACGTCGCAACCGGCCTGCAACAAAGTTTCGCCGATCAACTGCAGAGCCCCGTTGTTCTCTCCCACAACCAGAAATACGTTGCCGCTAACCACGCCACCATGCGCGAAAACAGGCGGTCTTCTCCTCGTAAGATTGGGATCGACTGGCCTGAATTCCATAGACATGGCCATCAATGCATTGCGTCCGTCGCTATCGCGCGTATTCGGATCAGCGCCTTTTTCGAGCAGGATTTTGACGGCGTTCTCACGCGACTGCGCGCGTCTTCTCCCCTGATAAAGCCATTGATAACGCGCCGCCGCCAGCAATGGCGCGCCGAAGCGGGTCTGTTCATTGATGTCTACGCCGGAAGCGAGCAACAGTTCGATGGCGGAAGGACAATAGGTAATAGCCACGGTCAAGGGACTTCGTCCGATGGAATCCCGCGCGTGTACGTCGGCGCCGTGCGCGATCATCAATCGAGCGATATCTACGCGGCCGTCCGTCAACGCCACCTGCAAAGGCGTCATGTATACATCGCCCATCCCCTGCGGCGTCCAACTGCTACCCCCCATAACGAGACGGGTATTAACGTCCACGCCCTTTTCGAGGAGGAATCTCGTTATTGCCAGGGATTGAATGATGCGCGGGCTGTAGGGTTTGTAAAATTGGAAAAAATGATAGTCAAAAGGCCCCAAGACTCTCTGCATCCGGCGTCGAAAGGCTGTGGGTGGACTGTCTTCCAGCAACCAAAATGGGAGCGGAACCCCGGCGGCTTGTAATGCTTTGACGGTATAGATATGGTTATGGTTGATCGCCAGGCTCATCAAGAAAAATTTCTCGAATTGCATGAAGCCCATCAGCAGCAATAACGCGGAGGTCGGCGCATACGTTTTGAAAGTGAAGCGCCAGCCACGCGATATGGCTTCCTCGTCCTGGCGAAAAGGCAGCCCGGCCTCCTCCGAGGTTATCTCGCCTAATGCTTGTCGCGCGGTGAGATAAAGGGCGGCTTGCTCAATGGAAATTTTCAGGGCGAGGCTGAATGCGATAAAGCAGAGGGCCAGCATCAAGGGAAGCCTGATGATGATCGCCCAGACCAGTTCTCTCCTCCCGCCGTCCAGCGTGGCGCCCCAAGTCACCAACATTATCTGCCACGCGGTCAACACGAGCGCGAAGGCCAGCAACCGTCTGAAAAAAGGATAAACCAGTTTGCGGCGCAAGGGCTCGATCAGTTTGGCTGAACGGCGCGCCGCTTCGTCAACGCGCAGCCCCTCTGGCAACAACGGCGGAACGATCAGCAGCGAATCAGCACAGCGCCTGATTTCAGCCAGCTTGAACGAACACAGTTTGCGCGCCAGGCCGGCCCATTCGGCCAAGGTCGCTCGGGCCAGCTCCACTCTATGACGCCGAATAGTTTTGACGACGGCGCCCGTATTAACATACGTCTTCGCTGGTTTCCGCGTCTGTTCAAGGAAGAGCGCGCAGGCCGCCGTGACCGAGTTCTGCTTCCAAATTGTAATGGCCCCGATCATGAGCCAGAGAAATCCAAAGACCAAGCCGGCCTGTAGCGGACGCAGCCCCGGCAATTTCACCGTGGCCATGAGGGTCAAGCCGATCAATAGCCAACTCGGCCATTGCAATCGCACGGCCAACCCGGTCAGTTTGAATCTGTGCCGCCGGTTGATGGCGTCGGCCTGCTGGCGTATCCAGTTATTGCCCTTGAGTTGCAGGCTCAGCAGGAAGGCGAACGCGCCTGCCGTGGCGGGCCGGGCCGAAGGTTCTTTTGCCAGCGCTTGACGAACGACGGCGTCGAGCGTGGCGGGTATATCTCCGCGCTTTTTACTCAGCGGCGCGGGCGCGGCTTCACGATGCTGTTGCATCAATTCCGCAACGGTTCCTTTGAAGGGCGCCTCTCCGCTCAACATCTGGTACGCGATCACTCCCAGGCTGTAGATGTCCGAGGCGTTGTCGAGTTTTTCGCCCCGGCATTGTTCGGGCGACATATATTTCGGCGAGCCCATCACCGTGCCTGTGCGCGTCAATTGCTGTAGCGTCAGGTTCATCCGAAGCGTCTCGTCTTCGGTGATGGAAAAGAGCTGTGGTTGTGGCTCTGCCGCATGGTTCGTTTCGCTGATGACCGGCAGGGGTTCCGGCTCTTCGATCGCGAGCAGGTCATGCAACTGGGCGATGCCGAAATCCAGCACTTTGACGTTGCAGCCGCCGATTCCCACTGGTTCGAGCCAGATGTTTTCCGGTTTGAGATCGCGATGCAGAATTCCCAGCCGATGCGCTTCGTCAATCGCCTCACAGGTCTGGCTGAGAATATCCAGCGCGTCAGCGAGCGGCAGCGGACGTTTGTCTTTGAGCTTGACGGCCAGTGTGACGCCTTCCAGGTGTTCCATCACCAGATAAGCCAGCGTTTGCTCATTCTCGCCAGTGATGCCGAAGTCTGTCACATTGACGATATTCGGATGCCGCAACCGCCCGATGGTCTTGGCCTCGCGCCGGAAACGTTCGATGAATTCGCGGTTCCCCGCCAGTTCCGGCGCGATCACTTTGACAGCCACCCGGCGTCCCGTTCCGACGTGCGTCGCGCGGTACACGGCGCCCATCCCGCCACGGCCGCACAATTCTTCCAGGCGGTATTTCCCATCGAGCAGGCGCCCGATCATATGCCCGGTTATCTGATTGCCGGATGGCGGAACCAACGCCTCCGCGATCTGCGTTTGCCAGTGGCCAAATTGAGGCGAGAGGCTGACGCGCATCACGGGCGATTCCATGAAGCTGTGATTGTTTTCGTGGGCGTCGAGTAGCGCTTGAAGCTTTATGCGCAACTCAGTGTCGTTCTGCGCGGCGCGCTCTAGAAACTCCTCGCGCGCTTCATTCGGACATTCCAGCGCCTGATGAAAAAGCTGATCGATTTTTTCCCAATCTTTGTTCATCGCTCGCCTCCATTTTCGTGCCGGGGCTGTGATTGTTTAATATGATTACGGTTCAATCAACCGTCCGTCACTACAAATAGCGACAAAGTGGCGCGAATCCGCTTAAGCTGGCAATAAAAAATGATTTCACGCCGCGAGCGGCACTGACACGGCCACACCAACAATTCTGAGGTGAAAGCTATGTCTACAAACTCATCGGAGATCAGCCTGCTGCTTGATCAATACCGCGAGGGACAAGCGGAGGCGTTCGGGAAGTTGATGGCGCTGGTTTATGACGATCTGCGGAGGATAGCCGCCTGGCAGCTTCAGACCGAACGCTCGGAGCATACCTTGCAACCCACCGCGCTCGTCCACGAAGCCTATCTGAAGCTGGCCGGTCAGAATCCGGTTGACTGGCAAAACAAGGCGCACTTCTTCGCTCTGTCCGCGCAGGTCATGCGCCACATTCTGGTAGATCACGCGCGCGGCAAACAGCGAGCCAAACGGGGCGGCGGGCAGGTCAGTGTGTCGATGGATGAGGCGCTCGATTTGAGCCATCCGAGCGAGCCGGGACTGGTCGAATTGGATGAAGCGCTCAACACGCTGGCCAGACAGGACGAGCGCAAAAGCCGGGTCGTGGAACTGCGATATTTCGGCGGACTGAGCATTGAAGAAACCGCCGATGCGCTGGGGATTTCGCCGGCAACCGTGAGGCGCGAATGGACGCTGGCAAAAGCCTGGTTGCGGCTTGAATTAAGCAAAGACGGCGCCGCCGGCTGAAGTCACTCGTGCGCATGTCCCATTACCCATAAATTGGGTAAAAGGATAGCGCGCGACTGTTCTCTTCTGGGAAAAGCGGTTCCCAGAAGCGGACAATTAACCTCTCTCAGCATTATTTCCCCACTTCAAAATGCCTTCCGTCTGAGACTTTAGCCTCGCGCAGGTTCTGGCACAGAAGCTGTATGCTCAATCCAGAAACTGCCGACAATTGCTGACCGGTTATTCACCGCAGAATCAGGGAGCGCCGCCAATGAAGACATTACTGCAAGGCCTGCGCTACGGCGCGCGAAGGTTGCGATTGAGCGAGCAGCCACAGGTCTTTGCCAAAGTTGTGGCGAATTGGCTGATTGAAAGTCCCCAATTAGTATTGGGGCCGACAGATCGCCCAAGAGGCAAATGGCGGCGGCTCCGTAACAAATGGCGAGGGCGTCGCATCGCAATTATTCTCTGGTCGTTGATAAGCTGTGTGTTGCTCTACGGCTTCGTCATTGAACCAATGCGCCTGGTTGTGCGAAAAACAACGATCACCTTGCCCGCCTGGCCTGAGGAGTTCAGCGATCTGCGCGTGACGGCGTTTTCAGACCTGCACGTCGGCCCGCCGCATATCACGCTGGCCAGGTTGCGCGGCATCGTTGAGGAAGCCAACGCTACCGAAGCCGATTTGATTCTGATGCCCGGCGACTTCGTTGAAACTGCGCTGGGCTGGCGGATGGCGGAGCCGGAAGCGATTGCCGCTGAATTAAAAAGGCTGAGGGCCAGAGCCGGCGTGTTTGCCGCTTTAGGAAATCACGACTGGTGGTATGACTCTTCACGCGTCCGGCAAGCCTTTGAAAAAGAAGGCATCCGAGTTCTTGATAATCAGGCGGTCAAAATCGAACATCAAGGAAAAACATTTTGGCTGGCAGGATTCGCTGACGCATGGGCAGGCCGTCCGAATATTGAAGAGACGTTGAAGCAAATTACTGATGACGCTCCGGTCATTGCGTTCACTCACAACCCCGAAATCTTCCCGAGGATTCCCGCGCGAGTCGCGCTGACGATTGCGGGCCATACGCACGGGGGGCAAATCTGGCTTCCTTTCATTGGGCGGCCTGTGATTTCAGATTGGCCTTACCCCATTGGCCATATGATCGAAGGCGGGCGGCATTTGTTCGTGACGCCGGGCATCGGCACGAGCATCTGCCCCGTTCGTTTCGGCGTGCCTCCCGAGATTTCGTTATTGACGATCAAATAGTAGATATTGGAGGACGAAATGCTTCAAGACCTGCGCTATGGCGCGCGAACGTTGATGAAGAAACCTGGGTTTACGCTGATAGCCGTGCTGACGCTGGCGCTTGGCATCGGCGCGAACGCGGCGATCTTCAGCGTCGTCAACGGCGTGCTGCTTCGTCCGCTGCCGTATTCCGAGCCGCAACAGCTTGTTCGCCTCTTTGAGACCGTTGACCGCGCGACGATGGCGAACGACCGGATGGAGGTCGCGCCTGCGAATTTCCTCGACTGGCGCCGGCAGACGCGATCCTTCAGCGGGCTGGCGGCCTATGGGCTGACCTGGTCGGTGATCAACGGCGACGGTGAAGCGGAGCGGCTCGACGGCGCGCTAGTCACGGCCGATTTCTTCGCGACGATTGGTGTCGCGCTGTCGCGCGGGCGGGCTTTTACGACTGAAGATGAAGAGGCGGCCGAACGCCGCGTGATCATCGGACACGACCTGTGGCAGAGACGCTTCGGCGGCGCGGAAGACATCGTCGGGCGCGCGATTCAACTCGACGGGTTCAGTTTCACTGTAATCGGCGTGACGCCGCCGGGATTTCTATATCCGCGCCGTACTCAAATTTTCGAACTCTATCGACTTAGCGCGACTCAGCGACAGATGCGCGAGGCGCGTTTCATGAGGGTCGTCGCTCGGTTGAGGCCGGGAGTGACCGTTGCGCAGGCGCAATCGGAAATGTCCGTCGTGGCGAGGCGTCTGGCCGAACAATATCCGCAAACCAATCGCAACTGGGGCGCGAACGTCATTCCGTTGCATGAAGTGGAAGTTGGGCGAGCGCGGCCCGATTTGCTGGCGCTCCTGGGCGCGGTAGGGGTGGCGCTGCTCGTCGCCTGCGCCAACGTGGCGAGCCTGCTGCTGGCGAGGGCCATTGCCCGGCAACCCGAGATCGGCGTTCGATTGGCCCTCGGCGCCTCCGCGTGGCGAATCGCGCGGCAACTATTGACCGAGAGTCTGCTGTTGGCCGCGTTGGGCGCTGTGGCCGGGCTGCTACTCGGCGGATGGGCGCTTGAAGCGATGTTGGCGCTGGCGCCGGAGAGCTTGCCTCGCCTTGGCGAGGTTCGCCTCGACGCAGGGGCGATCGGGTTTACGATGCTGTTATCGCTGCTGACGGGCGTGTTGTTCGGCCTCGCGCCGGCCTGGCAGGCGGCTCGGCAGGATCTGCGCGTGACGCCGGGCGCAGGAATGCGGCCCGGACAGCGCAGGTTGTTCAGCGCGTTGGTGGTCACGGAGATCGCATTGACGATGGTCGCGCTGCTTGGCGCGGCGTTGCTGGTCAACAGCTTTTTGCGTTTGCGCCGGGTCGAGCCGGGGTTGGACGTAGAGCGGATGTTGACCGTCGAGTTCGAGCCACCGTCGGCGCGCTACAACGGCGCGGACTGGCGGGCGCAGCGTCTCAATTTCTGGAATCAACTTTCCTCTCGCGTGGCCGCGCTGCCAGGCGTCGAGGCGGTAGGAGCTGTTGACAGCCTGCCGTTCAGCGGCGACGCGCGAGTCTGGCGCTTCCGCCGCGAAGGCGACGACGCCAACGCGGCGGCCGGTCCTGCAGCGACCTTCCAGGTTGCGACGCCGGATTATTTCCGCTCCGTCGGGATGAAACTCAAACGTGGACGCTTCTTCACATCAGGCGACATCGAGAAAGCGCCGCCCGTCGCCATCGTCAACGAAACGATGGCGCGGCGCTTCTGGCAGGGCGGCGAGGCAGTCGGGCGGCGCATCGTCATCCGCAATGAGCAGTTCGCGCGTGAAATCGTCGGCATCGTCAGCGACGTGAGGCATTTCGGCCTCGACCGCGAGGCGCAGCCCGAAATGTACGCGCCCTTCGAGCAGTACGTGATCGATGTGATGCCGATGGTGATCCGCGTCAAAAGCGACCCGGCCCGTTTCGCCGGCGCCGTCAGAGAGCAGGCGCGAGCCGTCGACCCGACCGTCGCCATCGCCGGCGTCGCGCCGATGAGAGATCTCCTGTCGGATTCGCTGGCGCAACGTCGCTTCACGGCGCTGCTGCTAGGCGTGTTCGCGGCGGTGGCGACGCTGCTCGCGAGCGCAGGCGTCTACGGCGTGATGGCCTATAGCGGCGCCAGCCGCGCCCGCGAAATCGGAGTCCGGCTGGCCCTGGGCGCGCAGCGCCGCGACGTCTTGCGGTTGCTGTTGAAACAAGGGATGAAGTTGGTGTCAGTCGGAGTGACGATTGGCCTGCTCGCGTCGTTGGCGCTGACGCAGTTGATAGAGGGATTGCTCTTCGGCGTAAGCGCGACCGATCCGCTGACGTTCGTCGTGATCGCGCTGTCGCTTATATTCGTCGCTTTTCTTGCCTGTTGGATCCCGGCGAAGCGGGCGGCGAAGGTGGACCCGATGATCGCTCTTAGAAATGAATAGGAGGCCTACTATGAAAAAGCATCTACTGTTGGCGATTTTAATAAGTCTGATCAATCCGTTGCTTGTCGCCGCCAGTCTTCAGTCAGGCGCGGACAATGTTTCCGGCGCACAAAGTTCCCCTGTGATGGGGAAGCTTCAGCCGGCTGAAGCGCAGGCGGATTTCGACTTGATGCGCAAGGCGCTCGAAGAGGCCCATACTGGGCTGTACAGGTTTTCGACGAAGGCCGAGATGGACAAAGTCTTCGACACGCAGCGGGCGAAGCTTAGTCGTCCGATGATGAAGACGGAATTTCTGGCAGTCGCGGCCGAAACGCTCGCCCGGATCAAATGCGGGCACACAGGATTGACCCCGGACGGCGAGATGCGGGATGCGGTGGCGAACGCCCGCCTGTTCCCGTTGCGTGTGTTGATCGAGGGGCGACGGCTGATTGTTCTTTCCAACGACACGCCGGACGACCAGACAATTCGCCCTGGAATGGAAATTGTCGAGATCAACGGGCGTAAACCGAGCGACGTCCTCAACCGGATTCTGCCGGCGCTGCCTGCTGACGGCGACATCGAGACGGGGAAGTTGATAAGAATCCAACGGAACTTCGGACAAAACTACTGGCTGATGGTCGAGCAGGCAGGCGAGTTCACGGTGAAAGCAAAGGACTCCGCGGGCAAGGCGACTCTGGCTAAACTCGCCGGAGTGAAAGACGCAGACCGGGCGCAGAATCAGAATCCTGTGAACGCCGAAGCGCAGGCAAACATCGCCAAACTCGAATGGACGCGCGGGAACCTGTCCTTGCGGTTCCTGAAAGAACCTGATGTCGCGCAAATCCGCATCCGCGGTTTTAGCGGGCAGGATTACCCCCAGTGGATTGAGGACACATTCAAGACGCTGCGTGAGAAAGGGACCAAGGCGCTGATCCTCGATCTACGGGCTAATGGGGGCGGCACGGATATGTATGGGGCGATGCTTGTTTCTTACTTGACGGATAAACCGTTCCGCTACTTCGATCACATCAATATCAAGACGATCAGCCCG
>Ga0154003_1000607_pt1 | contig 11258 bp, 9 predicted proteins | sample TSFL087MetaG_FD_104679 | JGI IMG/M metagenome (GOLD analysis project Ga0154003, IMG submission 104679) | Attine ant fungus gardens microbial communities from Florida, USA - TSFL087 MetaG | ecosystem: Host-associated > Fungi > Mycelium > Unclassified | place: USA: Florida, Lake Talquin State...
CGATCCCTTCGCTGAGCGATCCGGGAACGGCTGTTAATTTGGCCGAGTGGATCGCGCGCGAAACCGAGCAGGTGAAGAAGGCGGCGGAAGGCGCGGCGGAAAAATTCGGATCGGCGGGGCTGAAGGTTTCGATAGTGGTGGGAGAGCGGGAGCCGAGAACGTTGCTGTGCGGCGAGGCTGAAAAATTGAAGGCCGATTGCATCTTCGTCGGGTCGAGAGGGATGGGGCGGCTCGACAGATTCCTGATTGGCAGCGTGTCGTTGGGAGTCGCGGCGCGCGCTCATTGCTCGGTCGAAGTCGTCCGCAGCGGCCAGACGGTAAACTGATCGTTGTCATGGGAGACCATCTCCATCACAAACTCGTTCGCCGCAGTTTGAGACTTTCCATAAAATCGCGATCCTTGGTGCCTTCGTGGCAAACGATGCAGGATTGCTGCCCGCGTTCTTCGAGGTCGGATACGAGCGCGTAGGTCAGGCCGCGATCGGCCCAGGTGATGACCTTCAATCCGTTGATGGCGTCGTAGTGGAATTTCAATCCCTTCGACGGAATTTCCTCGCCGCCCGAAGGCATCGCGACGCGATTGGAGGTTACGACCAGCGTGATGGGCCGATTGCGCATTCGATAGGCGACAAAGGCGGCGTAATCGGTTTTGAATCCGACCAGGCGGGCGCCTTCGAGATGATAAAGCTTCTCCTGGCCGGAATTTTCCTGATAGGTTGGCAATTTCAAGCTGAAGGCCACCTTGCCGGAAAACCAGTCCGAGATTTCAGCCGGCGAGGCCGTTTCGATTTCCAGCGGAAGCTGATTCCGGATGCGGCGGCTGTGCGTATCGACCGCCATCATTGCGAATTCAGAGGGGGTGGGGGGGGCGAGTTGCGGCTGTAAAATCCAGAAGCCGGCAAATAGAACCGCGGCCAGAACGGATGCCAAAGACAGCATTCTAGAGAATGCGAGCCGGGGCGCGGCAGTCCGCTGATCGAAGCCGAGGATCTGCCGCACGCGATCGCGCAAGGGACTGGATGCAACATAGGGCTCCGGCGCCTGCTCCAGGAGATCCGCGATGCGATCCCGCAGTTCAGGAGAAGCTTTGTACATCGGCCCCGCCGCGCGCACGCTTTCGATGATGCAGCGCTCCTGATGGCACAGCGATCGGCATTCGAGGCACTCCTCCAGATGCTGCTCGAAATCCGACAATTCGCGGCCATGCAATTCGTCGTCCAGATAAAAAAACATCTGGCACCGCATGGTTTCACACCTGCTTATGAATTTCGCATTCCCTTCTTTCATTTCATCAACCCCCCGGGGTCACCTGCCAGCCGCGCAGCAACACGCGGAGTTGCTCGCGGGCGCGTCCCAGCCGTGACATCACCGTGCCTGCCGGACATTGCAGAATGGTCGCAATCTGCTGGTAACTGAATCCTTCCAGATCCCGCAGGACAACGACCTCCCGATAATGATCTGGCAATCGCTCGATGGCGGATCGCAAGGTTTCGCGTTCCACCTTGCGAACCAGAATGGTATAGGGATCCTCGGTCGCCGAGGCCAGCCAATCGACTTCTTCCTCGGCGTCGATCTCGATGAACTCCGGCTGGGCGCCGGCGGTGCGCAATTGATTGAGCCATATATTGCGCATGATGGCGAACAACCACGCTTTGAGATTTGTGTCGGGCAACAGGCGGCCAAAGGCGCGCGTTGCGCGAAGATAAGTTTCCTGGACGAGATCCTCCGCCTCCACGCGGTTTCGCGCCAAGACCATCGCGAATCCGAAAAGCGCGTCCAGATATTCGAGGGCCGCCTCGCGGAAGCCCGACGATATCTCTGCCTGCGATATTTCCGGATGCTCTTTTTTCCTCATACGCTCCTTGAACAGAGGGATTTTATCTTGCTTCGAAGAGAATAACACCAGCGATCGCGGATTATTCCCGCAAAAATAAGTTTTTCCCGGCCGGGAATAAAACTTCGACTCGCGTGTTATTCCCGGTGAACACCCCAACGTTCAAAATACATTTTTACTATAAGCGGATAACTAGATGAGGACACGCTTTATAGGCAGGATTGCGATGCCGCTCATTAAACTTAATGCCGGACGGACTTTCCGTTCGATCAAGGAGAAGTCAATGCACAAAAAGAAGCTGATGACGTTGTTCGCCATTGTCACAGTCGCCGCGCTTTCGATGGTCTCAACGTATACAGTCAGCGCTCAGGGGCAGCCGATGCCGAACAAGTACTGGTGGCCTGACCAACTCGATCTCTCGCCACTTCGGCAGCACGGCGCCAGGTCCAACCCGCTGGACGAAAAGTTCGACTATGCCAAGGAGTTTGCGAAACTCGATCTCAATGCCGTCAAGCAGGACATCAAGAAGGTCCTGACGACGTCGCAGAATTGGTGGCCGGCGGATTACGGAAACTACGGACCGTTCTTCATCAGGATGGCCTGGCACAGCGCCGGCACGTACCGTGTGAGTGACGGACGCGGCGGCGCCGACGGCGGTCAACAGCGATTCGATCCGCTCAACAGCTGGCCGGACAACGGCAACCTTGATAAGGCGCGGCGACTGCTCTGGCCGGTCAAGCAGAAATACGGTCAGAAGATCTCCTGGGCTGACATGATGGTCTTGGCCGGAAATGTCGCGCTGGAGTCCATGGGCTTCCAGACCTTCGGCTTTGCCGGTGGGCGCAGAGACGAGTGGGAGCCCGACATGGTCTACTGGGGACCCGAGAAGAAGTTTCTTGCAGATGAGCGCTACAGCGGCGACCGCAAGCTGATGAATCCGCTTGCGGCGGTTCAGATGGGATTGATTTATGTGAATCCTGAGGGTCCGAACGGCAAGCCGGATCCGCTTGCGGCCGCAAGGGACATGCGCGAAACCTTTGGTCGCATGGCGATGAATGACGAGGAGACGGTTGCGCTCATCGCCGGTGGCCACACCTTCGGTAAGGCGCACGGCGCCCACGATCCGTCCAAGTGCGTGGGCCCCGAGCCTGCGATCGCCAGCATCGAGGAGCAAGGATTTGGCTGGCGGAATAAGTGCGGCCGCGGCAATGCGGGCGACACGGTCACTAGCGGTCTGGAAGGCGCGTGGTCGTCCAATCCGGTTAAGTGGACCTCGGAGTACCTCGGCAACCTGTTTACTTTTGAGTGGGCGCCGACCAAAAGTCCCGCTGGCGCAACCCAGTGGATTCCCGCGAATGGGCAGGCGGCAAACCATGTGCCGGACGCGCACGACGCGTCAAAGCGGCATGCGCCGATCATGTTCACGACAGACCTCGCGCTGAAGTTCGATCCGAGCTACCAGAAAATTGCGAAGCGGTTCCTGGAGAACCCGGAGGAATTCAGGCTCGCGTTTGCCAAGGCGTGGTTCAAGCTAACCCACCGCGACCTGGGCCCGCGTTCCCGCTATCTCGGTCCAGAGGCTCCGCGCGAGGACCTGATTTGGCAGGATCCGCTCCCCAAAGTCGCTCACAAGCTCGTCGACGCGAAGGATATTGCGGCGCTGAAATTAAAGATCCTCGCATCGGGCCTGACCGGCCCCGAATTGGTCAGGACAGCCTGGGCTTCGGCGTCCTCGTTCCGCGGCGCCGACATGCGCGGTGGCGCGAACGGCGCGCGCATTCGCCTCGCGCCGCAGAAGGATTGGGAAGTCAACAATCCGAGTGAACTGGCCAAAGTCTTGCAGCGTCTGGAGAGCATTCAGAAGGAATTCAACGGCGCGCAATCCGGCGGGAAGAAGGTAGCGATCGCCGACCTGATCGTTCTTGGCGCCGGCGCCGCTATCGAGCAGGCAGCGAAGAAGGCGGGGTACGACGTACAGGTTCCCTTCGCTCCGGGGCGCGTGGACGCGACGGAGGCGCAGACGGACGCAGCGTCCTTCGCCGTGCTTGAACCGACGGCGGACGGCTTCCGGAACTACTTCCGCAACGGTCAGCGACTGTCGCCGGCGGAGATGCTGGTCGATCGGGCGAATCTGCTGACTCTCACCGTTCCTGAAATGACCGTTCTGGTCGGCGGCATGCGGGTCCTGAACGCCAATACCGGACAAGTTGCACACGGGGTGTTCACCGATCGTCCCGGGACGTTGAGCAATGATTTCTTCGTGAACCTGCTCGACATGTCCACTAAGTGGAGCAAGTCCTCCACGTCCGAGGCCATTTACGAGGGACGCGATCGCGCGACCGGCGAGGTCAAGTGGACAGCGACCCCGGTTGACCTGGTGTTAGGGTCGAACTCCGAGCTGCGCGCCATCGCGGAGGTCTATGCTTCGGCCGACGGAAAAGAGAAGTTCGTGCGGGACTTTGTGAAGGCCTGGGCCAAGGTGATGAACCTCGACCGCTTCGACCTGGACTGAGTATGGAACAGAACTAAATCGGAGCAGGCAACATTGATACAAAAGAAACCACAGATTTTCACAGATGCTGACAGATCAGCGCGGATTATCCGTAACTATCCGTTCGCCTCCGTCTAAATCCGCGGTTTCTTCTGCGCCAATCTCGCTTGTTTCGATCTAGACCGAAAAAAACTCTATGAAGGGGGAAGAATTTTCTCTTGATATCCCCCTTCATAGAGCATTTTTCAGTCTCTCTGAGCAAACTTTGCGCCGAGATTCAACGGGGCGTTATCCAATCAAAGCCGATCTGGCGCGCATCGCCAACCGCGCTCCGCGCGCTATGCAAAGTGATATTCGCGCGCTTAGAGACGACTGGCAGGCGCCGCTAGAGTTCGACCACCAAAAGAACGGCTTTTACTTCACCGATCCGGCCTGGCGGCTTTCATCCATCAAGCTGTCGCAAGGCGAACAGCTCGGCTTCTTCATTGCGGAGCGGATATGACATACGTTGAACTGCAATTCCCATTCACCGGAGCGACGCTGCCGTCTGATCACGGCTACGGCCTGTACGGGGCGATTTCGCGGGCCATTCCCGAAGCCCATAGAGCCGATTGGCTGGCTGTCGAAACCATTCCCGGCGTGGCGCGCGGCGATGGCGTCACCCAGCTCGATCCGCAAGCGAGATTGAAAATCCGCGTCCCTCAAGATCGTGCGCCGCTGATGTTCAAGCTGGCCGGTAAGAGGCTCGAAGTAGACGGTCACGCGATCCGATTGGACTCGCCGCAAATCTATTTGCTCAAACCCGTGACAGCGCTCTACGCCCGCATCGTAACAATCAAGGGCTTTACCGAGCCGGAACCGTTTCTGGACGCGGTCTGCCGCAAACTAGACGAACTAGGCGTCAAAGGCGAGCCTGTCGTCGGCCCGCGCCGAGTGGTTAGAGTTGGTGATCACACCATCGTCGGGTTCGCGCTCGCCGTGCGCGAATTGAGCGATGAAAGCTCCATTATCTTGCAGGAGCAGGGGCTGGGCGGAAGACGACGGTTTGGGTGTGGGATTTTCTTCCCCATTGCGGTTGATCGCGTGATTGGCCAGCCGCCGAAGCGAATTGAGGAGCTAAGCAACTGACCGGCAATCAACGCCAATCTCCTGCAAAACTAATGGCGATCCGTACTGCCGCAGACACGGCTTTTTGAGGGAGTGGAAATTATGGCGGGAAAAAAGACCAGACAATCCGGGCCGGCGCCGGATGCGCTGGAACTCAATTATCAACTTGCCGAGCTTCCATCTTCGCAACATCGCGCCGGATTGGCTGGGTTGGTGTTAATGGTGGATTGGCTGAGGCAGCAGCCGGATCGCAAAGGCGTCTGCGAAATCGAGCGCGCGGCGCATGGCGCAACATTGCGAATTAACCAACAGGGACTGAAGGAATTGTTCAACGAAGTCTACGCCGCATCGCTCGAAGAACAGGAGCGCGCGGAGTTGCTGAAGAACAGTCGGACGAAAGAGGACATTACGCCGCTACGCGAAGAGACGCGACAGACGCTCGACGCCAAGACCGGCAAAACGAAAGAGAAGACTGTTTATATTTATGAATCTGTTATTCCAAAAGGCGCATTCTTGCTCAAGAACGATCCGAGCGCCGATGGCCGGAATGGCGGTTGGATTAAACTTTGGCGCGATGTCATCTGGAGCATTTTCCGGGGTGTTCCTGCCACACGAGCGCCCTTTGAGTCGCGCGCCAACGGCGAAGCGGCGAATGACGCCGCTGACGTCTGGCGGGATTTGGTTCAGCCATCCGATTATACCGTCCAATTGCCCAGCACCTATTTCATCGGCGCGCAGGCCAACAACGCCGAAAACGTGCCGTTCAAAGACCGCGCGCGGTTTCAGTTCCTGCTGCATTTCTGGCCATACGCCGCGCAAATTTATGTTCCGGCGGTTATCAACAATGAGGGGGAGCGCGCTTTCGTCGGCTATGCTCTGGCGATTCCGGATGTCGCCGACTTGGAGCTTTTTTGCGAAGAGCTTCCACCTTTGCTGCGTGGTCGCAGCAAACGGATGTCGGGTTACCGACCGCGTGATTGTATCGTCGACCTGGCGATTGAAAGCGCCCTGGATACATTTCGGCGACTGCGCGAAAGACTGCGCGCGCGCGAAGGTGAAGCGGCGACCATTGACTTGCTGCTCGGCGTCGATGTCGTCCACGTTAATAAGGATGGCAACAACATCAGATTGTTGGGCAGCGCGCGGCTTGACCCGGAAGCCGGGATGATTGATCAATACGCTCAGTTCCGCGACAGCCTGTGGAATCCGCTCTTCCGCCGGCAACAGCTTTTAAACCTGGTCAACAAACGCGACTGGTACGCAGGCTTCAACAGCCTGATGGCCAAACTTCCTTACGAACAAACCATTGGCGACGGCTACTTCCGCCGCGACGCGCGGGAGTCTTTCCGAAACGAGGTGAAAACGATGAATCGACCAGTAAACGGTTCAGTGGAAGATCCTGAAACTAATGACGCGGCTCTTCCAGAGAACGTCAGCGAGGAGACGCTGATCTACAGAGTGGTCAGCAACTACCTGCGCCATAAACTCAAATCCAAACATCAATTGGAATGGAAACCGGAGTGGAAAGGCGCAAGGGATAACAAGCCGGCGGAGATGAAGGAATACGAAGAGAAGAAGGCAAAGCTGGCCCGCGAAGCCTTCCTTGCGATTCGCAGCCGCACCGACCAGGACTTCGTAGAGTACTTCGTCTCGACGCTTTGCTCCGTTCCCCAAAGCATGGGTGAGCAGAGGTTCGTTTCGTTGACAAAAGCTCTGGTCGAGAGAGAGGACGACATCCGTACGTTGACGATGTTGGCGCTGGCGGCGCAAACGCCTAATCCGCAGCAAGCCGTCAGCCAGTCCGCCAGTCAAGGCAATTGAGCGTTCAACCAAACGACACTGGGGAAATAATGAATCGCAATCTATTTGCCACCGTTTTGACCTATGCCGCGCCCAGTTCGAACTACCGCGGCGAGAGCGAAGAGAACCGAACCGTGATGCAGAAGATCACCAAAGGCGGCAAGGAGTATTCAATCATCAGCCCCGAAGCCATGCGCAACGCGCTGCGCGAGATTTTGGCAAAGGCTGATCTGCCATGTAATCGCTCGCGCTTGCATAACGAAGAACAACTTGCGGTCGAATTCAAAGAGTTTCCGAACGCGGACAAGTATGCGGACGATTTCCTGTTCGGCTACATGGTCGCGGATAAAGACGCGATCAAAAAGAACAATGGCAAGCCCGCCAAGCGCGACAGCGTCTTTCGGATGAATTTGGCCCAGGCGCTGACGCCCTATCGATTCAACGTCATCTTCCATCAATCTCCGCTTAACTCGGGCAAAAGTCCGTGGAGGAACGCTTCGACCTCCGCCTTGATCCATCGCGAAATAGCGCACACGGCTTACCAGTATCCTTTTGCGCTTTCGCTACGCGATTGCCAAGCCAAGCCCGAATGGACGAAGGCGCTGCTCAAAGCTATCGGTGAATTGAACGAAGTCGCGGGCGGTCATGCGCGTAGTTATTACGAAATGGCCCCGGCCAGCATCGTGGTTCGTTTGACGCCGAGCCTGGTTGCGGGCTTCGACACTTATGGCTTCGATGAAAAAGGCGCCTTCGCAGAACTCGATCGCATCAACCAGAGCGATATGCCCGGCGGAGAATTTTGGGTGGGCGGCGAGATCGTGCGAAAGATGACGGCGGAAAGGCGCGCTCGGCTCGAAGCGGAAAGAGTGAAGCTTTACGACAATCCGCAGCGTTTGATTGCAGACTTGGCGGAAGCGTTTTTGGGATAGGAGGACATTGCGATGGAAACGATGTGGCTGCGCGTGCGTGCGCCTTTTGCGGCGTTTCGCGGTTTTCAAGCCGGCGTGTACCGGGCGACCAGCCCGGTAATGCCGCATTCCACGGCATATGGTTTGATCTTGAACCTTGCTGGCGTCGAAACGCGTGGGCCGATGGACGGCGTGACCACGGAGATCCGTTATGGTTTGCCTAGATTGCGCATTGCCGTGGGCGCAATCTCAACGCCGGAGCTATCCACGATCTATCAGCAATTGCACAGCTATCCGGTCGGCGCGTCAGGTAAAGAATTGAGCGCTCGGACGCATGGAGCGAAGTTTTGGATTACACCGGTAAGGCGCGAATTATTGGTTGGTTACGATGGAATGATCGGCGTGCAATCAGAAGACGGCGGTTTACTTGAACTGGCGCGAAAAGGATTGCGCGGGGAACTAGATTCGCCGCGCTACGGCCTTCCGTTCGCTGGCGATAACAACCTGCTGATTGATCGAATTGACTTTCTCGACGAGCCATTGCCGGTTCACTGGTATGCGCGGATTCAACCGGATGATCCGCCTCGCAAAAGATCGTGCCGATTGACGGTCGGAATCAATCGCACGGATAACAGCCGCACAACAAGCCTTCTTTGCGCCCCGTTGGCCGAATCTCAGCGCAGACCTCCGGAGACTGCGTGGGTCTGGACGCCAACCGAGCCGATCAATGATTTATAGCTCTCAACCCGCAAAGCGGGTGTCAGCATAAAGCCCAGCGTGTGAACGCTGGGGAAAGGCTCGGTTAGGGCCGCGCAAGCCTGCGAAGCAGGCGGCGGTTTTTACGGGAGGGGCATTCTTTCCGTCTGCGCCGCCGAAAATCCGAAGAAAGGGGGTGATGCTCGCAACCTGGATTGCAACCACGTGTATTCCCGGTGGATTATATCGGTTTGCAGTTCAGCGTACGGATGTTTGTAGTCCCGCCTTTAGGCGGAAAGGCTCAAGAACCAGACGATTCCGGCTAAAGCCGGGGCTACGAACCGTACATGCGATCGCAACATGCTCTAGATGCGCGCAGCGATTTTTCCTCTGATGCCGCGAGGCGTTGAGCACAGATGCGGGCGCTGTAGACAAGCGTTGATTTGTCGCGATTTTTCCTCTGATGCCGCGAGGCGTTGAGCACGGGTGGATAGCGAATGTTGAGGCGGCGGCGGGCCGCGCGATTTTTCCTCCAGACGCCAGGTTTTGCAGCGTCGCGTGACTTATGGTTGCGCGCTTGGCAACGGCTTGCGCGGCAACTTCTCGTCCCGCATCGCCGAATGATAGACGAAGCTCGCCACGATCACTGCCTTGCAGGTATACGCTTTCAATTCCTCTCACGACATAAAATCGGAACAATCTGAAAATTTGCAAGTGTTGAGCCATTAGTGTGGCGCCACGAAGCGAGTAACCGATGATCCAAACGCGTGGTATCAGTGAATCGGCACGCGCATTGCAGTTTTCAACACGTGTGACGATCCCAAATGACAAACAAGATTGCGAAAAGGTGAGGTGAAACGAATGAATAACGGGAGTTGGAACGAACATCTTAAGCGATTCTGGGGGGCGTTATTTCACGAGCTTAACCTGACTTTGAGCGAGGATGTGGCTATCGATCTCGGCGCCGCCAACACGCGCGTTTACCTGCCAGAGAAAGGCGTGATGATCAATGAGCCGTCGGTGATCGCGTTCGACGCCGACAACGGCAAGGTCGCGGCAGTGGGGCGGGAAGCGAAGAGACTGGGCCGCCGGCGGCCGCGCGAGATTCGCGTTGAACATCCTATCAAGAGTGGAGTGGTCGCAGACTACGAAGCTGCGGGGCAGATGCTCTCTAGATTTATCAAGGCGAGCAGCGCGCGCCACATTTTTCGCGGGCCGTCGCTGCTGATCTGCGCCCCGTCCGGCGTCACTCCGCTGGAACAGATGGCGTATGAAGAGACCGCCAGGCGGGCCGGCGCGAGAAAAGTAAGACTCGTCGAAGGGCCTTATGCGGCGGCTTTGGGCGCTGATCTCGACCCGCGCGAGCCGCGCGCCTGTATGATCGTCGACCTGGGCGCGACCACGACGGACATCGCCGTTATCAGTGGCGGAGGCGTCCTCTACGCCTCCACGCGGCGCGTCGGCGGGAGCGAGATAGATTGCGCCATCGCGCGTTACCTGCACGTGGAGCGGACGCTGGAAGTGAGCGAAGACGCCGCCGAAGAGGTCAAGATCGAGATGGGGGCGGCAGGCGGGTCGCCCGTCGGGCGAACGCTGGCCGTAAGAGGTCGCAACCTGAAAAGCGGATTGCCGGAAGAGATCGCCGTAAGGAGTGACGAGATCGATCCGCTGATGCAGCCCGTGCTGCGCGTGATCAAGCAACACGTGCGCGCGGCTCTCGAAGAGATTTCAATTGAGGCTTCCGTAGACCTGCTCGATTCGGGTATCACACTGAGCGGCGGGCTGGCGCGGCTTCACGGCCTGGCCGAACATTTCGCCCTGGAGTTCGGCCTGAATGTGCAAGTGGCGCCTGATCCGACGTTGGCGGCGGCGACGGGCGCTGGCCGCCTCATTGAGCAACCCATCCCCGCCTTTATCCGTGAAGCGATGAGAGAAGAAGAATCCGTGCGGGCGACAAATGGAAGATGGCCGAACCATGAGGATGAGCGTTTCGCTTATTCCTGAGACGGCGCAACAACAACATCCCGAAGCCGCGCCATATTGACTTTCCAACCTAAAATAGATAGGTTATGGGCGTTCTTTATATGCAACCCTGTTACCCCATTTCTTGCTTCGGAAACCTTCAAACCCTCATTCCCGAAGGAAGGTTGTTGCAGGAAATCCACAAAAACCCCCTATTCATAGTTCCCCATAGCTAAAAGGTGAGCGCGCGCGCAAGGATAACTACAAGATCAGCGCTCCAATGAATCGGGGGTAGTGTTCCTTCAACACGACTCCTGCCACCCGGAGTAACACCGTACTATATCGGTTTGCAGATCAGCGTACGGATGTTTGTAGTCCCGCCTTTAGGCGGAAAGGCTCAAGAACCAGACGATTCCGGCTAAAGCCGGGACTACGAACCGTACATGCAATCGCAACATGC
>Ga0154003_1000608_pt1 | contig 11240 bp, 8 predicted proteins | sample TSFL087MetaG_FD_104679 | JGI IMG/M metagenome (GOLD analysis project Ga0154003, IMG submission 104679) | Attine ant fungus gardens microbial communities from Florida, USA - TSFL087 MetaG | ecosystem: Host-associated > Fungi > Mycelium > Unclassified | place: USA: Florida, Lake Talquin State...
CTGAGTCCCCACCCTATTTATATCCTTACTCCATTGTATGCTTTGAGGTTTTGGATTAAGTGTTCAAATATGTGGGAAACCTTTTCCTGTTTGGGGCTCTCATAACAGTTTTGATGAAAGAAGTAGTCCATATAATGAAGTCATAGGAAATGCCTATATAATATAAGGTCAATCATAACAGAAAGTGTAATCTAATATATAACAAACATTGTTCAATGAGTAGGATCATGGTTTTTCAATGTACTGATAGTGCAATCTAAATTAAAAAGAAGGAAATGACTTCTGAAAAGAGAAGAATGAAATTGAAGAATATCAAATCAATCTCAAGGCTAGTAGTAATTTGGAAGTCTAGACATGGGTTTGATTGTATTATAGAATGTAAAGAGTGAAACAATATCTTTGTTACTATAATGATATACTGGCCAAAGCCATCTAAACAACTTATATATGGTTTTTCTTATGTCTTGATTCATACTATTTTCTTCAGGAGCATTTTTGTAGATACCACTTTTACAATTGACAAGTAAGATCATACAAAGTGTACTCTGGTATACTCTACTCTAAGCTTGACTCTCAAGTTGTTACAATCAACACTAGTCTTATCACCTATATCAGAAAGCCTATAAGCTACTTAAGAATCATATTATTTGATGTCTGGGTGAGTAGAACCACCTAGCCTGGGTGTACAAAACCAGGTATCAAATGTGATCCAATGCCTGGGTGAGTAGAACCACCCAACCTGGTTGTACAAAACCAAGTCTCAAATGTGATCTCATGCTTGGTTGTACAAAACCAAGTCTAAAATATTAATTGATGCCTGGGTGAGCAGAACCACCCAACCTGGTTGTACAAAACCAGGTATCAAATGTGATCTCATGCTTGGGTGAGCAGAACTGAGTAGCTTGGTTGTACAAAACCAGGTCCTAATATTTATTTGATGCCTGGATGAGCATTTCTCTATGTATGAATTATAGTTAATCTGTGTGCAGACCTGGTGGAATTACATGGGAAAATGTATAAATGCTATCTGTCTTTAGGCATATTGATTTTTGACTGGTTCATGCACCAACCATTTTGCATTAGAGGTGTATGTGATACACAATTGACGGAATTCAATCCAATTGAGTAAATATGATCAACATCTATAATGAGGTTACCATGTGGAACCGTATGATGTACCCGTTTGATGTGCTAATATGTGCACATCTTTCCCAAATAGAGTCACATGGTTATCTGGGATTATTGCGTCGAATCGACGCGGTGTGACGATGTGACATCACACCTGACTCATCACAGAAATCAAGTGTCAGTGACGCAAAAAGAATCAAATGTCAGATTTTCTCATACTGAAATTCATACGTGCACTACTACATCCTCGGAATGTCCCGGATCTTTACAGGAAGTTATCCATTGAAGAGAGTAGGGTTGCTTCCTTAACAAGCTAGTCTGCCCGGTCGTCAGGGGTTGACTAGTTCAGCAGCTTGCGTTTCTAGCCATTCCTTTAATTGCCAAAGTCGCCACTCAATGAGCCTAAAGACCCTTATCCCTCACTGCGATCAAAAGCAGCACATGCGAAAAAGATCATGTTTCCCAAATGCGATTGCTGATCCATCTCATGCTGCCAAAAATTCAATGATTCCCTGGATGTCAGCAACTATACCTTTTTTAATCTAGTTGTAACATCATCATCACGATGTTAGTCGGCTTCCGAACAGATCTTTCAGGTATCCAGAATATGTATTTAAGCCTCGTCTCATGGATGAAAATTCCTCAGTTTAAGCTTTTAAAACCCTTCATTCGTTTTTTTGTCTCTCTCAACACCACAACGATGTATTCCAAGTTTCTCTCCTTCGTAATATTCGTCTCTGCCGTTGTCGCCGTCCCGACTATATTACCTCGGAACCAGACTTGCGACTCTGGGCCTATTCTTTGCTGTAACGAACTCGAAGAGAATCCATCTCAAGAACCCAACTGTGGTTCACCCAGTAGCTTGATCGGTCTTAATTGCATCCCTATTGCGGGACAAGGTGGCGCTGGGGTCGACTGGTCAGTTGTTCGTTTGATATACAAGCAAATATGTGCTCATCGTTTTTTAGTAACTCGCAGACTGTATGCTGCTCAAACACTACATTCAGTACTGTTTTCCTTTTTCCTTTCATGTTCTATCATTCACTCACTTCCTCATAGACGGGTTTGTCGCACTTGGCTGCGAGCCTGTTAATATTAATTTCTAGATAGGCTATTTATGCATCCGATTCGTGGATTGGCGGTCTTGGATTATACTGCATGTTCAGTGGGTGTTACTTGTGGAGTCCTATCCCTGAGAGCTTGATCAAGAGTTTCTGGTGAGATACCTCTGAGTGATTAATCAGTGAATAATCGGTCGATCGGCGCATGAAGCAATGATCAAAGAAACCGAGGCTGGTGCTCAAATTTGCAAGTAAACAAGAAGCCCAAAGGTTCGAGACTTACTCACCAAGAGATAAAGACCAAGTAGTGCGAGATCTCAGTAGCCAAGAAGGTATTCAAACTACGAATTCGAGCATGGTTTTTTTGTCTCCTTTCGTTTGTCTTAGATGAATATGACTCTTGGGACCGTCTCTCATGGCTCACTACTGTTCCGATTGTCGACGGGAGCAGTTCGACACTGGCTCAGGTTTTGACCGAAGATCGTTCCTTTGTATCACAATGATTAACTGATTGGGTGCGCTCTTTGGGGCTAACAATTTTTTGGCAATCCTATCGAAGCATTCTAAGTTTCATTGACATCTGTGCCGTCTGCAATTCAATATTCCGCCTCAATACTTATTATTTCATATTCACATAGCAACACATGCACGGAGTTCTGACAGTCTCCACAAATCCATACATACCTAATTTTCGTACTTAGGTGGCGCATTAAGTGTACCTAGGATCCGGTCTCTCCGTCTGGATTTTAGGTGAGTCTTAGGTGCGTATACTTTATCTTTGTATCAGACACAAAATACTCATCAGTCTGCCCGTCTTGCCAGAAATATAATATCCACAATTTACGAGCAAGATTGAATAGCAGCAAAAGGAGCGTAAGATTAGTTGATGCGCATAAAATGATCTACTGATATATAAAATTGATTTGGTGGACTCAGCAGTATAAGTAAACATGTCACTGAGAGAAGATCAAAAAGATATACGTAGAGAATGAGAGTGACTGATTACCTACCTGATGCAACCTCTATCAATGACAGTACACAATCCAGCCATAGTGCTAAGTGTTGCGCCAGTAGTTCACTGCAGGGCGGGGATACTTGGTTCAGTTCCGAGTTGAATTTGAGAAAACTCCACTTACCTCCCCAAGTGGTGTCCTAGAACTAGTGATGGGATAACCACTTGAGAGACGTGCTCCTCAGGTATATCAGCATGTGCCAGTTCATCATACCAATAATAATCATAGTGCACGTAAAAAACAAAGTCACAATTGTAGAGAATATGAGAAAACGGAAAATGAGCGACATCGAAAGAGGTCGTATGTATAATATCAGCCAGATACTTTTATTAGTGAGGAGATCGATCAAGATTGCATTGCGGTGATCCTGGAAGACTTAGCTAGTTAGACAGTCCCATAAAACTTCTATCTCTCTGATTACTACCTTAATGTTCGAATTTCCAAAACAGTTACACTCAGTCTCTCTCTTCCCCTGCCTCTCGGCCTCGTCTGACTTCTTCCTCATCAACCTTCTTCCAATCCCCATATTGCATAATCATCACATCCATGACTCCTTGCTCTACTTCTACTGGTACCGCATCTAAATCAGGTTTTGGATCCAGGACAATCTCTTCAATCAGCTTGGCTGGTTCCTCGATTCACTTCCAAGCAATGTATCTTTAATAATTGTATTTGCTCGCTTGTTTGCAAGATCGAGACAAAATTAACACCAGGATATGGAATATTACATGATAACTTCACACTTGGTCTCAAATCACGCTTTTCTTCGCTTCTATATTTTGAGGAAAGTATGAGCTCTCACTCTATAGATCTTAGTATTAGTGCCATTGAAGCAACTGACCAAACATACTGTTAAATAAGCAGCACCAAGGTGTTCTTTTGATTTATAATTCTCCTGACCTGAAAGCCCCTTGTAAATTGTTCCATCCCTTTCTTCTTCTTCTGTTATTGTTGTTGTTGGTAGTATTAGTAGTGGCGTTGATGGCGTTTCGTGGGTAGCGATAGGCTTGACATTCCCGCTGTTGTTATTGTGTTTTGGAGTTTTTGTTTTTCTGAGACAAGGCGTCATGATACGTATTAATGATCGTTCCTCTCTAACCCAACAGATTCGGACGATTTGGTTTTCTCATATTTTATTTTCTGGCGCGAATTTCACAACATCAGATCCTTCGCCGTACCACCTATCCCAATCAAATTCAGAGTCTTGATTCTCTTGACCAAAAGCCCATATCAGCTTTTTGAATTGTTTCATCCCATCGTCGTCGTCTTCTGGTGATGGTGGTGTTTTATCCATGATGATGATGTATTTTCTCGCATCTTCGCGTTTCTTGCTTCGTGCTCCCGTACCCCAGATCGTGTAATCCACGGGGTTGATAAACGTACCGATCCATCTAAAGGTTAAACTGATTCGGGAACCTTGATGGATTTGTTCAAGCGGAGAAAGAGTGGAAAGCGGTCGTTTGTCAGGCGATATACCATGAAGCCACTTCTTGTTCGTTTCTAGACCCATGATGAACAGAGAGTTGTTGGGTAGAGGTATACGTTGTGTCAAACGTGGTGGTTGATGGATGTGCGTGGTGGGATTCTTATCAAGGGCGGTTATGGTAGTAGGAGTAGCTTGACGTTCCCCTTCTTGTCGTTGTTTCCGTTTGTTTCTTTTGAGACGAAGCGTCATAATACGTTGAGCTCCCAAACTGACATTGGCGATGGAAGAGTTTCGGATCACGTCTATTGTTTTGTCAGAGTGATCAGATATGTAGTCGGCTCCAGAGCGATAATGTTGAATGAGGACATGGTTTACTGGGAAGTTTAAAACCTTTTTGTGTGTATCCCGTTCAGATAAAAAAGAGAGAGTAATAAACAGATCAAATCTCACTTTCTGAACGTGTTCGCGTATGAGTTGGACAATAGGAGAGAAGGATGATAGCGGAGGTATTTCATCAACTGGATGACGATAAATCGGATAACTCAAAAAGGGGAGAGAGAATTTGAGCTGACTTTTTTCAGGTTGCTTGTTTTTCTTTACCTTCCGTCCGTATCCGAAATCTCCCCTTGCTGAGCCACTAATCTCGGTACTTCACCCCCTAAATATGATAAATATGTGTAGATGGGGAGAACAAAATGACATTTACCACGATGATACATCTTAACCCATTCAACTTGCTTGATCAACTGATCATACGCGGTTTCTCCGAGATCGGGAGATAATAAGTCATATACTACCCGCGAATCGCCTGCACCGAATGTCATTTCTGGATCTGCAAGTTGTTGTCGTTGTTGAGAGAAGTTATCGGTGGACCTCATTTTTTTGTCGTTGTGGGTGGGTGTTTAATACGTAACGATACTGGATGTGTACGTTTTGAAAACGTGGCACGCGTTTATCGTCACCCGCCCAACCATACAAATGATTTGGAGTCCCAGCTGTCCCTTGTCAAAACCCACTGGTTACATATACAATGTATTGAACAAATACATACATTATTCGATGAATGGCCATGACTCGAAACAAAAAACCTGATCGATCGTCTTTCTGACTTCCGTAAATCAACTATAGTCAAATGTCCTCTAATTCACTTGTGAGCTGCAAAAGAATCCTAGAAATTAGAGCAGGCAGTGAATTACCAACTAATGTGCACATTAAAGTGGACCATCCCTCGTGTTTGTCTACATCCCTATTGTAATGCAAGGAAAAGATATACAAATGTATAGAATGTGATCATTTTTTTCTTTACCTCACAAATCATTACATTTCAACAGACCTACAACTCGCAATCCCAACACAGACGAAAAATCATTCGGATATTCATACATTCTTCTACATAATTCGGGTTCAGAACAGAGCAGTTCCCGATCCTCTTGAAGCATCACAATGAACCATTCGGTAACATCTTACTCCGAATACTATTCCTTCTCCTTCCCACCACCACCACCACCTCCGACCTGGTTCAAAGTTCTTCCAATACCTACTCGTCCAAGCACCCATCCAACCTTATCTACCACTCTACCCACAACGAACCACATACTCAAACAGACACTCAAATCCACAACAAGTATCTCTACAACCGCTGCCATGAACCGTGGCGCAAAAACCTTCCAAACCATCAAATGTCTCCTCAACATCGCAGCACTCATGGACGCTCCAAACAACAGGACGAGGAAGTATAGTTGAATGAGGAGAATCGTGAGAAGCGATGATTGTTCGACATCCTGACCCAACTCTGCTTCTTCCTCCTTTGCCGATTTCTGTAGCTCTCTAGAAGACTTGGAGCCAGTCTCATCTGGTGCGGTATGGGGTAAAAGCATCGGAGACCGCTTCCAGCCCCCAGCCAACGCTGTCTCACCAATTCCCAACAACAGAAACGGACCGGCAGAGTTAAGCAGAATACTCAAAACACTCCACGGATACTTGACAGTCTCAGTCAAGACGAAACTCATCTTCCACTGCATCGACGAAACCGTACTTTGATGACCAGTGGCATAGAAAGTGATGAAAGAGAGAAGGATGAGAGGCAACGTTGCGAGGAGCGTCGTAGGCTCCGCTTCTGCCTCGTCTTGGTTAAAATTCTTTTTCGCAGTATCACTTGACACCTGAGACTTTTTAGTCGCAGTAATAGTGCCAGAATTGATACGGGTATCTATTTGGGAAGGGTTCAAAGCTCTTGCAACTACTCTTTCAATCTCCTTCGCATCTCTGACTCCATCCAAAGCTTCCAAATACGACATCAGTGCAATCGTGGATAACCCCAGAACGACCTGCCCAGGTAACGACGTGCACAGATACACCAAAGAGAATACGAGGAGATAGAACATGAGATACGACGCTCCATATGCATTCGCATAACCAAGTATCGTAATCTGGGTTTTCCTGGGAGTGTTTGTAGAAGGGGCAGAAGCAAGCGTGGAGGACGCTGTCGACAACCGAATATCTAAACAAAGAGGGAGCATCCACCACCCTAAAAATCCTAATGAGACCCACGAAAATACACCTCTCGCGATCCACGAGCGCAGCGTTCGCAATCCAATAAGCTCATCCAACACTCCTGCAACTGCTTCAAGGGTTTTGAGCATTGGAGTGTCAACTGTGTGAAGAACTCCAGTCTCAGCCCACTCTAACGTCCAAAATGCCCATGAACCAACGAGAGCAGGCGTGACAACTCCCCAAACCATGATCGGGGCAACCCCGTTATCGCTTTTTGTGATCTTTAGAATTTGCGTAATGACGACAGGCAAAACTAGTGCGGTGGGAAGAGCAAAGATAAGAGACCAAGTTGGTGGTGTTGTGGATGTGGATACGATCGTCATTGGTTCTGGTACAACATTTTCTCTAGAACTACCACCAAGGCCGAGGAAAGTGGACGAAGCTATAGCGGGTGGCGTAGATGGCGTAGCATAAAATGTGACATGGCAATATGCGCCTTGTTCTTCCCTGCATACAGTCACAAGGGACATGAACCGGACACAGATAAGGAATAAGACTGAGAACCCGATAATCTTGCCTCGTAGTGTCGTTAATCCTAGTCTCTCCAATACACCCACACTTCTCTTTTTCTGGCCTGAAGTCGATTTTGCGGAAGATAATCCTGGTGCAGCAGCTCCCCATAGCACAAAAGGTACCATTGACGACGCGCACAGCCATATTACAATTCTATCCTCCCAAAACGTGAAAGAATTGGAGAAGAACGAAAGCATATGCAGGAATAGGATCAAGACGGCGAGTGCTGCTGGGACTGAGTATGCGTTCCTTCTCCGTCCGCGTGAAACAGAGTCATCGTGAGTGAACACAGATACAGCCAGGACAACACATCCCACCATGGGGCCAATGAATAAACCCGTCTCAAACGTGCTCATAGGTAGACCACTAGGGAACACCACTGGCAGGGCGAATCCGAAAACACGAGAAAAACCCGCAACTGCAGTATCTGCCATCATTGTGGTCTTTAGAACCTTGGGTATCACGGCGTTTAGAAGCTCCTCCGCTGCAAGTGGCATGCGAGAACGAAGAGAATTGTAGACGATCAGAGTAGTTAGAATCCCAGTGAGCATTAGAGCTAAGCCAGCGGCCATCAGCACTGGGTTGAATCGGGCCCAGATGGTACGACATGCAGAAAGGGCAGAGCGATTGAACAACGACATTGCTACGAGCCTGGCTTCAAGGGGATTGACAGACGAGAGTTGAGGTGCGACGACAATCGCGTCCCAGGAAGATCGGAGGGACGTCCAGATAGACCGGAGATCGGATCCTGAGGAGGACGATTGATATGTATCGAGGTATTGATAAATTTGCCGCGAATTTTCCTCCAGTGCTATTTCCAGCTCGGATGTTTGAATGGGAGAAGAACGCCAAAATAATTCGGGAATGACGTTGCCAAGGTTGTTATACGGGATTGACAGACCCAACAGAAGACTCAATGTGGGCAGCAAATCAATTTGTTGTACGGACCTCCATGGGATGTTGGTTCCAGGGAACGTTTTATATTCAAGAAGCCCAGAGAACACTTTTGGCAAGGTTTTGTCCATCAAGGGCGGTCCTTTGGAGTATATCCAGAGAGCGGATGACGTCTCAAGAACGCCATCACCGCCATGATCACCTGCACGGTCCATCCCGTGGTCGCCTAATACGACCAAAATGGTATCATCATCGAGGAGATCCACAACTCGTCGTAGGGCGGTGTCCATCTGTGTTAATTTGGCATGCATGGACGGATGGGAAGGACCAACACGGTGTCCGACGTGGTCTACACCGAGGAAATGACCAATGAGAAAGTCAAATTGCTTTTGTCCAGGCAAAGTAGACAAAGCAGGATGAGAGTTGAGAAGAAGCGGGAAGAGGTGCGTGAGGACTCCTGTATCAACAGTATGCAAGTCCTCGACATTGAAAGAGTCGTAAGGAAAAGTCAAGTTTGGGTGAAAAGAAGTTGGATATGTGGACAACCAAGTATCGTCTCCCATAAAAGCGATCTATCTTCTAATGAGAAATGAGATTGTGAGAACGGGACTAGGCTAGCACTCACAGTCCTATTACTCAGCTGCAACTGTCTGACAATTGAATCCTCAAGAATAGCAGAACCACCAAAGTTGCTTCCCATATCAATAAAAGTGGGCAATGAGCCTGTAGTCAGGGCCTTGATACGCTGCAAAGTTGTCGTTGGTGGATCAGCATACGCATTGAACAAGAAAGAATGTTCTGGACGCGACTTTGTAAGTTGAGCAGGTAGCTTCAAGACATTGTGGTAGTGTTTGTTGTGGGGCTCCGGTGGGTTTGGAGAAACAAAGTCAAAACGCAGCGAGTCGATGACGAGGACCACTGCGCGCTTGTGTGTTGGCTGTGGCTGGTTCTGGCCTCGCTCAGAGATATTAGCAAGTGCAAATCTACTCAAAAGAAATCCCCGAGAGAACAGGACAATGGCAGCAACATGGACGACAACCAGGAATGTTAGCAGTCCACCGCGCATCAGGAGGAAAAGACCAATATTAAAGTGTGGGAATAACATACTCGTCTTGGCGAGCCCTTTGCTTCCTTGGGAAGTGTTGATACCACTGAAATCCTTGGGAGATTCTTGGTTAGGTGCTTCTCCTAATGTAAATTTGAAAAATGAAAGCACACTCAATTAAAGCACACCACTAATGAGATCAAATTGAGTTTTGAAGCCACAGTTCAAATTCAAATAGCTTTCACGGCGTCTTTCTATCAATCACATTTTTACAGTAGTATTAGAAACTCGGTCAACAATCAGCACGGAACATGACAAGTTGTCTACAAGTTGTGTTGGTTTATTACCCAGACCAATGGGAATACCTGTCATGCTTGTTCAAAACAGTACCCAATAGTTCTCACCACAGGTGGCTTTGGAATGATTATTCTGATTCAAGGGGTGATCATCACACTCAGAAGAATACTCAGAAGAACATGATGCAAGGTTCCTTACACCATCCAATCCAGCGAACGAGTTAAAGCCATCAATTAAAAAGAACTTGAACCGGACTAATAACCTACACCTTATTCTCCATAATGTCCCTTTTAAGTCTTGATCCAGTAATTTTCGCTCGATTATTCCGATCCACCATGCAGACACAGACAGCTTACAGAAAGAAAGCATGAACAAACCTTGAGAAAATGTGTCATTCAACACTTCCATCCACCTGCGCAACCACTCAAAAAATCTGGACCAAAGTTCTACCCCTAGTTAATTCCCTCTGAACACCCTTCTTCGGACCCCTTTTCAGCGCATTAGGCCTACTCGTATCCGGTTCCCCATCCTCTGTCAACCCAAATCCTCTTCCAACCATGATACCTTTCTTTTCATCACCATCATCTTCATCATCAGAAGCCGGTGGAGTATCAGTACCGGGACGATAAGAATGCGGGTGACGACGACCTTGAGATTCAGATTGTTGAGATTGAGCCTCAATGGCACTCGCTGCGTCTGGATAGAGATTTGGATCATACGTAGATAATGGAGCCGGATATTGAATTTCTGGAGGAGTAAATGGTGAAGTTTGATTTCGTAATTGACAACGTGAATGAGTTTGTTGAGATTGTGACTGCAAGTTCGAATTATTACGAGTTTCAAAAGAAGCTGTGATTGCTTTCCGCGGAGAGTGTGAATGTGGACGAGGATGATTATCTTTGGATCGGCCAAAGGGAGATTGCTGCTGCTGACGACGTTGTTGCTCATACCAGGTCTCAGACTGCGAACGCGCAAGTCGAGGTCGTTTGGGTTCTAAGTCATCATTATTATCCTTGGGGTGATTCTCTTCGTCTGCCCAAGCATCATGCGGGGATCGTTTCCTTGGATTAGTTGCTCGTGGTGAGAGCAACGTTATCTCTGCGGCGGGCTGTAAAACAGCTGGAGTTACCGGGGCAGTTGTCAGTACAGTGCCATTGGACATGTCTTCATCCATTTCTCCATTCGGTAACAGCACCTCACACTCGACACGTTTTCTTTCAGCTTCGTCTTCTCTTCGCATTCTAATTAAAGCTTCTTCTGCTTCTAGTCTATCCCTTTCACGCTCCCTTTCCATGGCTAGCCCCATGCGA
>Ga0154003_1000610_pt1 | contig 11234 bp, 7 predicted proteins | sample TSFL087MetaG_FD_104679 | JGI IMG/M metagenome (GOLD analysis project Ga0154003, IMG submission 104679) | Attine ant fungus gardens microbial communities from Florida, USA - TSFL087 MetaG | ecosystem: Host-associated > Fungi > Mycelium > Unclassified | place: USA: Florida, Lake Talquin State...
GATGATGAAGACCGAGACGATGAGTCCCGCGCCGAGCCTTGAGATCACGCGCATCGAAACGCTCAACGGCGACGACGTATGGGAAGACCAGCAACAGCGTGGAGGCGGCGGCGGAATGATGATCTTCCGTCGCGGCCCCGGAGGCGCCGTGGCCGATCCCGAAAAAGCTCGAGACATGATGCGGCAAGGCGTCCGCTCCGATTTCGCGCGCCTTGTGATCGGCTGGCTGCTGACCACGCCCCCGTCATTCCCGGTCGAATACAGCTTCGCGGGCGAGGCCGAATCGCCCGACGGAAAAGCCGACGCGCTGGACGTGAAAGGCCCCGGCGGGTTCGCCGCACGATTGTTCCTGGATCAGAAGACTCATCGCCCGCTGATGCTGGCATACAACGCCAAAAAACCGCGCATCGTAACGCAAAGGGCGACGCCCGGTTCACACCGAAACCCGGGGGAGATGGACAAGCGGATGAAAGAGATTGAGGCCGAGGACTCCAAACAGCCCGAACAGCCCGACGTCGAATTCCGCATATATCTCAGCGATTACCGCGAAGTGAACGGCGTCTCGATTCCTCACAAGATGACAAAGTCAATCGAAGACGAGGTCAACGAAGAGCTGGAGATCAAAGACGTGAAGATAAATCCTCAACTCAAGCCGGAGAAATTTGTGAAGAAGTAGATTGAGGCGCTTCCATATCGCGGTTATCCCGTCAGGGCGCAAACTTAACATCCGTTACAAAAACTGCAAAAATACAAAGAATCCGCCCTTTGCTGTGGTAATATCATGGCCGCTTCTCATTCAGGCGACATAAATGTCTAGGCGCCCCAAAATTTCTGACAGCGAGAATCTGGTCACTTGATTCGCCTCCGATCTTCGCGGCGCGCCCCTTTCAGATTCTGCCAGACATCGGTTGGCCAGGGTTCGATCGCCTTCTCAACTTTCATAAAACATAGAGCAAATCAAGCGCGCATGTACGAAGCGGTTTTTCAGGCGTCCAAAGAATCGGCAAAGAGTCAACTCAACATAATAGGCCGCGTTTACCAATCGCCGGGTTGGATGGTGACCATTGCGTTCATTATTCGTCTGGTCGTGGCCTTATTTCTCATAGGAGATCAGTTTTCGCCGGAGCGGGACCATTTCAGCTTCGGCTGGGAGACGGGAAGAATCGCGCGTTCAATCGCTCTGGGAGAAGGTTTCAGCTCACCTTTACATGGCCCAACCGGGCCGACGGCATGGATGACGCCGGTGTATGTCTATTTGGTCGCGGCTGTCTTCAAGGTGTTCGGGGTTTACACGCTTAAGTCCGCTGTGGTGATACTCACCTTAAACAGCCTGTTCTCGGCGCTGACCTGCCTGACAGTGTTCCTAATCGCATATAAATCGTTTGGGCGCGTGATCGGCATAGCGGCGGGGTGGATGTGGGCGCTGTTCCCATACGCGATTTATTTCGCCGCCTGCCGTGTCTGGGATAATTCTCTCAATGCATTGTTGTTCAGCCTCCTGTTTTTGGCCGCGATGCGCCTGGAAGATCTGACAAGCCTTAAAGCTTGGTTGGCATTTGGACTGTTAGCAGGGCTCGCCGCGCTGTCTTGTCAACCGGTTATTTTGGTGACGATACTTCTGATCGCTCGAATCTGTTACCGCAACCGGCGGCGTGGAAAGCCATGGGCGCTGCCAGCAGGCTTGGCCGCGCTGATGATGTTATTAGTTGTGAGTCCCTGGTTTGTGCGTAACTATGTAACTTTTGATCGCTTTATTCCTTTCCGCAGCACTTTTTGGCTGGTAATGCGCTCCGGAAACACTGGAGATCTTTCTGATCTCGTTCCTGACTGGGCGCATCCGTCAACAAATAAAGCAGAGATGGAAGAGTATCGACGGCTGGGAGAACTCAATTACATGGACGTCAAACGCCGTCAGGCGATCGATTTTATCTACGCCTATCCTGACGCCTTTGTCTCTTTGACGGTGCGGAGATTTTTTTGCGTCTGGATGGGTTTTTGGAGTCTACACTTATTTCTCACGGACGGAGAATATAAGTTCCACGCCTTTCTAACGACAATCATCACGATCTTCATGTTAGCCGGCTTGTTCAAGGCCTGGCGCTCCGACAGGGCGGTAGCCATGCCTTATCTGCTAGCCCTCCTCAGTTTCCCGCTTGTTTATTACGCCGCGCACCCACACGCCGAATATCGGCATCCGATCGACACGATCATCGTCGCGCTCGCCGTGTATGGGGCGAGTGGATTGGCGCGCCGCCGCGCGCATAAGCAAGTGGCCGTCTCATAGGACAGCCGCTCGCGCCCGGCGCCGTACCGGTGTTCGCCGCTCTCGTCTCTAGACTGCGTCGAAAGACTGAAAACTTTACATCTTTAACAAAGGTTTATTCCCCACTTAACCAAATCGGGTTTCGATTCGGCCAAGATAAGATCCTCTGTATTCTGGAAACCAGATCGGTTTGCAAATGCGCGTACGGATCAGTACCGCGAGCGGCAGCGAGCGCGCTTCGCATCGAGCCACGCTCGCTACCGCTCGCGGTACTGACCCGGCGCGTCTTCCCATACACGCAATTGTTAACCGCTCTAGAAAAGTCAGATTGGCGGAAGGAGAATTCGATGGGGAGAGGAAAGCCTTTATTTCAATGCTTGAGCTTGATCCTGTTTCTCGTCATAGCGCTCGACCCGATCCTCGCGCAAAACAGGAGGCCGGTTGAAGCTCGCCTTCGCGTGACGGTCGTCGATCAAACCGGCGCGGCGATCACGAACGCGCGAGTCACGATCAACAACCGGCGCCAGACGCTGACTGCCGGCAAACTCGGCGAGGTAAATTTCAGCGATCTCGCTCCGGGCAAATATCAATTGCAGGTCGCGGCCGAAGGCTTCACGCCGATCACGGCCAAAGACGTCAATGTGCGGCCCGGCGCGAACAACGTCGAGGTCAAGCTCGACGTGGCCAACGTTCAGGAAGAGGTCACCGTCGGACGCGACAAACGCGAAGCGGGCACGGACCCGCGCGGCGCGTTCTCGGCGGTTTTGACCGAAGAGCAGATCGCGCAATTGCCCGACGACCCGGAAGAGTTCGAGCAGGCGCTCCGCAACCTGGCCGGCCCCGGCGCGACCTTCAGAGTCAACGGGTTTCGCGGCGGCAAACTCCCTCCGAAAAGCCAGATTCGAGAGATCAGGTTCCGCACCAACGCCTACGCCGCCGAAAGTCACGAATCGTCGTTCATGAACGTGGACATCTTCACCAAGCCCGGACTCGAAAATTGGCATGGCGGCTTCAACTTCGGCTTCCGCGACGAATCGTTGAACGCGCGCAACGCGTTCGCTCCGGCGCGCGCCGCCGAACAGAACCGCCGCTTCGGTTTCGAGTTCGGAGGCCCGCTCTGGAAGAAGCGCGCGTCAATGTTTCTGTCTGCCGACGGTGTGAATTCATACGAGGCGAAAACCATCTATGCGCTGCTGCCCGACAACCTTTTCAACGACACGGTCCGGCAGCCCTGGCGAACGCTTAATCTGAACGCGCGCGTCGAACATCTGCTGACGCCGACTCACACCGCGCGCGCCGAATACCAGCGCAACGCCATGCGGCGGGACAACAACGGCGTGGGCAATTTCGATCTCTCAGAACGGGGTTACACGACCGATTCGGCTGAACACGTTTTGCGTTTCGCCGATTCCGGCGCGGTCGCTAAAAAGTTCTTCAACGAGGTCCGTTTTCAAACGATCTGGCAGGACGTGGAGATCGCTTCGCTGTCGGACGCGCCCACCATCCAGGTCCTGGGCGCGTTCAACAGTGGTGGCGCGCAGATCGCCAGTTCGCGCCGCTCGCGCGAGCTTGAACTCGCCGACAATCTCGACATGCCGTTCAAAAAACACGGCGTGCGCGCCGGCTTTCAGATCGAAGCCTCGGCCTACGATTCAACCGATCTCCGCAACCAGAATGGCGCTTTCATCTTCTCCGGTCTCGCGGCCTTCCGCGCTGGGCGGCCCACGACTTTCAAGCAGCGATCGGGCGCGGGCCGCGTCGATTTCGATCAGGTCCAGTTCGGGTGGTACGCGCAGGACGACTGGCGAATTCACAAAAGCCTCACGCTCAGTTTCGGGGCGCGTCACGAACTGCAAACCAATCTGGAGGACCGGAACAACTTCATGCCGCGCGCCGGGTTCGCGTGGTCGCCTTTCAAAAAGGGAAATACGACGATTCGCGGCGGCGGCGGAATTTTCTACGACTGGTTCGCGGCGGAGACTTACGAGCAGGCGCTTCGCGTCAATGGCCGACAGCAGAGCGATCTGGACATCCGCAACCCCGGCTTCCCCGATCCGTTCAGCGGGGAATTCGCCGTAACGCTTCCAGCGAGCCGCATTCAGATCGATCCGAAGCTGCGAACGCCTTACGTCGCTCAGGCGTCAATGGGCGTCGAACAGGCGCTGCCGCGCAACATTCGCCTGATGTCACAGTACTCTTACCGCCGTGGAATCCATCAACTGCGCGGACGCAACGTCAACGCGCCGATTGACGGAGCGCTGCCTGACCCGAGCGCGGGCGTCATCACGCAGATCGAATCGTCGGCCAACTCGTTCAATCACACCTTGTTCGTCAATTTCAACTGGGCGAAGTTCGGCAAGTTCATGATCGGCGCCGGTTACGTCTTATCGAAGACGACCGACGAGACGGACGGCGCACTCAGCCTGCCCACCGACAATTTCGACCTGCGCGGCGAACGCGGCCCGTCGCTTCAGGACACGCGCCATCGCTTCAACATCCTGACGAATTTCAGACTGACGAAATCTCTCAGCCTCAGCTCTATTTTCAACGCCAACTCGGGCCGCCCGTACAGCGTCACCACTGGTTTTGACGACAACAAAGATCTTTCCGTCAATGACCGCCCGGCCGGGGCCGGTCGCAACAGCGCGCGCGGCGCGGGACAGTGGGATCTCAGCTCGCGTCTGAGCTGGAGCTTCAGCTTCGGCAAGAAGCCGGATAACCAGGGCATGGGCGGCCCGCAAGTGCGCATAATTCGCGGCGGCGCGGACAGCGGCGAGATGTTGGGCGCCATGGGTTCGATGCCCAACCCGGACGACAAACGATTCCGCGCGCAGTTCTTCATCCAGGCCACGAACGCGCTCAATCATGTAAATCCGATCGGTTTTTCAGGCGTGCAAGCATCGCCGCTTTTCGGTCAGGCGGTAGCGGCGCTGCCGGGCAGAAGAATCGAGACGGGAATGCGGTTTATTTTTTGAGCGGCGCGGCGCTCTACCAGCGCCACAATGTCGCATGGTCTGATTTAGCCGCGCCTTCCGGCCAGGTCAGCTACGATTACGACCAGTTCGGACCACTCGACGGGCTTGGTAATAAACGCCTGGAAGCCGGCCTCGATAGACTTCAAGCGTTCTTTAGTTCCCACATAGGCCGTCAGCGTCGCCGCGGGGATATTCCTGGCGTCATCCTCATTCAACTTGCGCACCTTGCGTATGAAAGCGCAACCGTCCTCGCCTGGCATCGCGAGGTCCGAAATGATCACGTCAGGCCGCCATTCACCGAGCGCCAGGAGCCCTTCAGCGGCGGAGGCGGCGGATCTCACTTCGGCGCCGTTGCTAACGAGCGCGAGCGTGATCAGGTCACGCGCATCCTCCAAATCGTCCACCAACAGCACTCGCACGCCATTAAGCGAAGGCAGACCAGTATGCGGCTCGTTGATGATCAGACTGCGGCGCGATTCTACAGACGGCGTCGTAGGGGCGTCGGCCAATGGCAGGGTGATGGTAAAAGTCGCCCCGCGGCCTTCTCCCTCGCTCACCACCCGCACAGAGCCTGCGTGAAGTTCGACCAGGTGTCGCACAATCGCCAGCCCCAGCCCCAGCCCGCCGTGTTGGCGGACCGTGGTCGCATCTTGCTGGCGGAAGCGATCAAAGACATGAGGAAGAAATTCGGGGTTGATGCCCTGACCGTCGTCGCTAACTGTGATCTCGATCCAAGAGTCCACGCGCGTCAGCCGCAGCTCAACATGACCGCCTTCCGGCGTGAACTTGACGGCGTTCGAGAGCAGATTCCAGATAGCTTGTTGTAAACGGTCGGGGTCGCCTGAAACTATGCCCGACTCTGGGACGAAGGTTGTTATGAAGTTGACGCCCTTGGCTTCGGCGGCGGGGCCTATGGACTCCGCGGCGGCCTCGACGACTTTGGCGATCTCTATGCGGCGCGGTTCTATGAGAAGTTTGCCGGAGATGATACGCGACACGTCGAGCAAATCGTCGATCAACCGGCCCTGCGCCCGCACGTTTCGTTCAATGGTGTCGAAGGCTTTCCGCGTCTTGTCCGGCTGAATTTTGCCGCCGCGCAGCATCGTTATCCAGCCGAGTATGTGGTTGAGCGGCGTGCGCAACTCGTGCGAGACCGTCGCCAGGAATTCATCCTTCGAACGGCTGGCCTCCTCGGCGCGGCGGTGGGCGACCTCGGCCACGCGGCGCGCCTCCTGCTCGTATCTGAGCAGCTGTTCTCGCGCTTTTTCCATTCGCTTACGCTCAGTGATGTCGCGAAAGCTCAACACGACCCCAATGACATTTCCGTGTTCGTCCTTTATCGGCGCGGCGCTTCCGTCAACCGGCGTCTCCCGTCCGTCTCTGGCGACCAGGAGAGCGTAATCGGCCAGGCTGGCGGAGGACCCTTCCTGCAGAATCCTTACAACCGGATTTTCATTCGGCTCCCGCGTCTGCTCGTTGATGATCCGGAAGACTTCCATCAGCGGCCGGCCTTCGGCTTCCGCTTCGGTCCATCCAATCATTTCTTGCGCCACCGCATTGATCAATGTCACGCGTTCTTTCAGATCGGTTGTGATAACCGCGTCGCCGATGCTGCTCATCACCGTCGTCAACCAGGATTCCCGCTCCCTAACCTCCTGTTCGGCCTCTCGCAGGCGCAGGATCGCCCGAATGTTAGCGATCAATTCCTCGGCCTCAATAGGCTCGGTCAGATAAGCGTCCGCGCCGCCCTCAAGCCCACGGACACGATCACGAACCTCGGTGAATGTCGCCGAGGTCTGAATCACCAGTATAGATTCGACAGAAGGGTCGGTTTTGATGCGACGGCAGATTTCGATCCCGCTGGTATCGGGTAAGTGCACGTCGAGAAGCACGAGTTGAGGCTTCAATTCATGAGTGAGTCGAAACGCCTCTTCCCCGGTCATGGCTTCGTATACCTCAAAGCCCGCAAGCCGTAGAGCGCGGCTTTTGGCGTACAGTCCGGGTTCAAAATCATCCACGTTTAATATTGTGGTCTTCGACATTTTCATCATTATCATTAACTACTATTGTTCAACATTACCTTTGCTACTCGGCTTCTCGTTGATTCCGGCCTGCGCTTACTTATTATGCCTACCTGTCGCCCGCACGATCGCCTCCACCAACCTCTCTTGTGACAGGCCTTCCTTGGATAAAATCGCGTGCGCGCCGGCCATCAAGTCTTCACGTTCCCAGGAGGTCAGGGTCTGTGAAGTAACAACCACCACCGGCGTCTCGCTTGTCAGAGGGTCGCTTTTCAGCCTGGACAGCGTTTCAAAACCGCTCAATCCAGGCATCTTTAAATCGAGCAGGATCAGCTTCGGCCGCGCTTCACGCGCCCTGCGAATGCCTTCCTCTCCGCTGACGGCTTCATCAATCAGCCAGGACGATCGGCCAAGCATTTTTTTAATGAGGTAACGCGCGGACTCCTCGTCGTCAATCAATAGAAGCCTGGATTCAGAGCGAGGAGTCTCGATTCGATCGCCTTTAGTGTGCGGCGCCGGCTTTTTCTCTCCCGTCGAGTAATGCGTGGGGATCGTGACCGAGAAAGTCGAGCCTACGCCGATTTCGCTTTCGACAGCCACATCGCCGCCGAGCAGTCTCGCCAGCCTCCGGCAGAGTGGCAGTCCCAAACCAGTTCCCTTGGCGCGGCGCTGCAAGGGATTTTCAACCTGTGCGAATTCCTCGAAGATGCGGGCCTGATCGGCGGCGGCGATTCCGATGCCGGTGTCGGCGACATAAAATGTCACCTCGTCGCCTTCGGCGGCTAGCGCCGCCCTGACGCGCACCTCGCCGCTTTCGGTGAACTTCAGAGCGTTCGAGATGAAATTGCGCAAAATTTGAGTGACCTTGCCTTCGTCCGTGCTGAGCGCCGGAATTTCGCCGCCGTCTTCAAAGATGAGGTCAACGGCCTTGTTAGTGAGCATCGGCCGGAAAACGCCGCGCAGCGCGCTGAACAAGTTCTCGACGGTGAACTCAGACGGACGAATTTCCACTTTCCCGGCTTCGATCTTCGCCAGGTCGAGCAGGTCGCCGACCATCTCCAACAACACCTCGGCGCCTTTGCGAATGAAGCCGACCTGCTTCTCCTGCTCCTCCGTCAAATCCCCGTCACTGCGGTTGAGCAACAGGTGTGTAAGCGCCATGATCGAGTTGAGTGGCGTGCGGAACTCGTGGCTCATGTTGGAGAGGAAGCGAGACTTCATCTCGTCGGCCCGCCGAATGTCTGACGCCTTTTCATCCAGCTCGGCATAGAGCGCGATGACGCCGAGGTTGGTGTCTTCCAGTTCGCGGTTGAGTCGCTCCAGGTCATCCTGCCGCCGCCGCAGTTCGTCGAGCAGGCGCAGTAGTTCACCGTTCTGCTGCTGGATTTCTTCGAGCGGGCTTTGCGGACGCTGGATGGCCAATTGGTCGGCGAGCGCCCGCATGCGCTCGCCGGTTATAACGGGCGCTCTTTTCGGCAGAGATTTTTTCATCAGGACGTTCGTGCCGCTTTCGCGCGAACTACTGATCTCACACGCGTCCATCAATCGTCGCGCGCCCATAATTCCCAGCCCCATCCCCGTGGCCGACCGGTATTGACCCAGCAAGACGCTCTCAAGCTCGGCGATGCCCGAGCCCTGGTCTTTGACTTCAACAAGCAAGATTTGTTGTGTGGCCTCGCATTCGACCTGAAATTCGACTTTGCCGCCGTCCGCGTAGTTGAACGCGTTGCGCGCGATTTCAGACACGGCGGTGGCGATGCGTGATTGATCCTGGGCGTCGAAGCCCAACAGCCCCGCTATCTGCCGCGCGCGCTGCCGCGCCGCGACCACGTCGTGCTCATACTTAATCGTGACTGTCAGAACCGGCCATCTCATAACAGAATAATCACCATTTTTTAGCGACTACCACGGTGACGTCATCGCGTCCGCGCGCGAAATCCCGGTAAAGGACGCCTGCAATCAAGCTCGGATGCCGTCCCGCGAGGCCGGGGGATTGATCCAGGTTCCAATGCGTCGCCAGACCATCCGAGTGCATAACCAGCAGAGTATCCTGCCCCCAGGGGTAGACGAATTCCTGAATCTTGCGCGCCTCGTGGCCGACGATGCCGGCGTGGGAAACCATATGACGGGAGCCGTCTGGCACGCGCAGCACGCCCGCGATATTCCCGATCCCGGCGTATCTCACCTCTCGGGCGAGGTCGATGTCGGCGACGGCCAGCGCCGCGCCTCGAGTGCTGCGCAGCGCGCCGTGAGCCAGTTCGATCAGCGCGGCCGGCGTAAGCTGCGGGTGAGTTCGGAGCGCGTTCACCGCCGCCATCGCCGCCGCCGCCGCGTCAGCGCCATGGCCCAAACCGTCAGCGACTAAAATAACGCAGTGACCGCCTCGCCACTCGACCGCCCAGGCGTCGCCGCACGCCACCTCACCGGGTTTTGGCAGGCTAACGGCGCCGATCTCAAGCGGCGCCGGACGGTTTCCGATCGTCGGCCTTCGCGACCATAATTGCGAGACGAGCGCGCAGCCTTTGCCCGGTATCGAATAAATGTCGAACTCATCCGAAAGTCGCTTTATTGCTCCCAGCCCCGTGCCCGGACTGCCGGCGGTGGAATAGCCGTCGCGCAAACTTTCGCAAATGTTGTTCATGCCGGGGCCCTGATCCAAAGCCACCACTTCAATAACCGGGATGCCGTCGCGATCGAAAGCGCGCGCCAACAATTGCCCTTGAGGGGTATGTTTGACCAAATTGGTCGCGACTTCAGTCACCACAATCGCAATTCTGCCGATCCCGCTCGCGTCAAAACCTACGCTCCGCGCCAGGCCGGTCACCTCGCGCCGGGCTTCCGCCACCGCGCTCGCTTCCCTGATGTGAAAGTTTATCTGGCTGTTCATCACCAACCGCTCATTTCCATCGCGTAATCGTTACGCGCGTCCCTTCGCCTACGCGCGAAAAAATTTCAAATTCATTCGAAAGCCTTTTGGCCCCGCTCAAACCAAGTCCCAGCCCCCCGCCCGTCGTGTAACCGTCTTTCATCGCCAGTTCGATATCCTGAATACCAGGCCCCTGGTCTTCAAAAGTGAGCCGCAGCCCCCGGCGTGTCTCGCTATTGACAGCCTCTATCCTGACGGTCCCGCCGCCGCCGTGATCGAGCGTGTTGCGCGCCAATTCGCTGGCTGCCGTCACGATCTTGGTCTGGTCTACCAGGCTAAGCCCCTGCGCCACCGCCCGCTCGCGAGCGACCTGCCGCACGCGCACGACGTCCTCTGATGATCTGATCGGCATTGTCTCATCTTTCCCAACGGCCATTGGCGTTCTCCAGCTCCGCGCCGGCCATTTGAAGCAGGCTCATGCCTTTCTCAACGTTGAGCGCGGTGCGCACTCCCGGCAGCGAGAGTCCCAATTCGACGAGCGTGATGGCCACCGCCGGGCGCATTCCGACGACTACCGTTTCCGCGTCGAGCACGCGCGACATCGCCGCGATGTTGCCGAGCATCCGGCCGATGAACGAGTCCACGATTTCGAGCGATGAAATATCAATCAGCACGCCCCGCGCCTGTGTATTGGCGATCTTCTCGGTCAAGTCGTCCTGCAACGACAGGGCGAGGCGGTCGTGCATGTCCACCTGGATCGTGACAAGCAGGTAGCCGCCCATCTTTAAAATCGGTATCCGCTCCATCCCGCCTCCTTTAACCGTGATTCTCCACGCGCGTGATTTCCATCCTGGCGCGCCGCAGAGCGACGGCGAAGGCGTCGGCAAGTGTGGACTTGGTGATCACGTCGGCGAGATTGACGCCCAGATGAACGATCGTTTGCGCGATCTGCGGGCGGATTCCGCTGATTATGCAATCGGCCCCCATCAAGCGGGCGGCGGACACGGTCTTGAGCAAGTGTTGCGCCACCAGCGTGTCCACCGTCGGCACGCCGGTGATGTCAATGATGGCGATGCTGGCGCCGGTCTCGACGATCTTTTGCAGCAGAC
>Ga0154003_1000612_pt1 | contig 11230 bp, 6 predicted proteins | sample TSFL087MetaG_FD_104679 | JGI IMG/M metagenome (GOLD analysis project Ga0154003, IMG submission 104679) | Attine ant fungus gardens microbial communities from Florida, USA - TSFL087 MetaG | ecosystem: Host-associated > Fungi > Mycelium > Unclassified | place: USA: Florida, Lake Talquin State...
CGCCGGCGATCGTCTGCTGCTGCACGCCGTTGGTCGTGATCGAGCCGACCTGCGAGAGCATGTTCTGGCGCGCGTAAAAGACGCCGTAGCTCGCGCGGAACACCGATTTGCTGTCGTGCGAAATGTCCCAGGCGACGCCGACGCGCGGCTGGAACATCTTGTTTTGATCGGGCAGCGTGCCGTCCGAAGGGAAACGCGGGTCATTCAGGAATATTCCGTAAGCCGTCTGCGAAGGCGGCACGACCGGGTCGGGAAAGCGCTGCGCTTCCCATCGTAGACCGTAGTTGAGCGTGAAGCCTTGCCATATCTGCCACTTGTCCTGAATGAACAGCGCGAACTCTTCGTTGTCAATGTCCGACGCTCCTGCGGCGTCCGTGGCGGGGCCGGTCAATCCCGCGCCCTGAAGGTAGAGAAGCAACGGGCTGGCGGCCACACTGGCGTCGGGGCAGGCGCCGCCGAGATTCACCCAAGCGCCATTGGCGCATCGCCCCGCATTGGGCCCGAATCCCATTCCGGACGAAGCCGGCGAGGCGTAGCGCAAGAAGCCTGTGACGCTGTCGAAGATGTAGCGGCCTTCGAAGAAGCCGCGGAAGACCTGCGCGTTGTTGCTGTGCGTCCAATCGCCTCCCAGCTTGACCGTATGGTTGCCGGCGATGATCGAGAAGTTGTCGCGTACCTGGAAGCGCTGGAACAGTTCGTCAACGTTGGGCGCCAGGAAAAACGGGTTGCCGAAACGGAAGGTGGTCTCCTGATTATTTACGGGATTACCAGGCATTGCCGTGTCGGCTGGCACGTTCGATTGGGTGGCCGAGCGCGGACGGTCTTCGCGTAGGTAAGTGACGTGAAACTCATTCAACTTCGTCGTGGAAAGCGTCGTGAAGAGGTTGGCGTTGAAGGAATTGATCTTGCCGGGACCTTCCGTGCCGTTCGCTGAATTGCCGTAAGTCGGCACGTCGAAGGTCTCGTTCTCCTTTTTCGTGCGCAGGAAGCTGTAGGAGAAGGCCATCTCGTTGGCCTCGGTCAGCTTGTAATCGAGCTTGCCCAGCAGCGACGAAGTGTTGATAGGTTTTTTGATCGGCAATCCCTCGTCCTGCTGGCGCGTGGTCTTGAAGAAATTGAGCAGCGCGAGACGCTGGCAATCGGCGCTCGAATTGATCAAAGCCTCGTTGGCCTGGATTGTCGGCGTCTGGACCGAACACGGCGATCCGAGGGTTTCGCTCAAGTTGGGCCGCGTCAGGTTGCCGGTGATCTGCTCGAAGTTGGCGAAGTAGAAAGCCCTGTCCTTTTTGATCGGCCCGCCGATGTTGCCGCCGAACTGTTCGCGGTGGAAATCCTTGAGCGGTTTGCCGTCGGAAGTGTTCGAGGTCAGGGCTTCGAGGCGCTGGAAATGGAACAGGCTGCCGCTGAGTTTGTTCGTGCCAGATTTGGTAATGACGTTGATGACGCCGCCGCCACTGCGGCCGAATTCCGGGCTCGCGCCGGTGGCGACGACCTGGAACTCCTTGATGGCCTCCATTGAGATGTCAATGGCCGCGCGCTGGCCGCCGGCCTGTTCTCCGAAGAACCCGTTATTGTAATCGCCGCCGTCGAGGCTGACGTTGTTGAAGATGCCGCGCTGTCCGTTGAAATTGATCTCGTCGCCGTCAGGCCCCTGCGTGATACTCACGCCCGGAGTGAGCGTCAGGAGGTCTTCGAATTTGCGGCCCAGCACTGGCGTGCGGCTGATGGCGATCTCGTTGATCGTCGAGCTTGATTCCACCCTGACCGTGTCGATCGTCGGGGCGGCTGTGATCGTGACGCGCTCCTGCACGGATGAAACTTTCAGGCTCAGGTTGAGGTTGATAGCCTGGCCGACCGTCAGGTTCAGGTTCTCCTGCGCCACCGTGGCGTAGCCCTGCTTCGAGATCGTCAAGGTGTAGCGGCCCGAAGGCAACTGGAGGAAGACGAACCGCCCGTCGGTATCGGTTGTTAGAGTCTTGGTTAAATTGGTGTCTGTGTTTTTGACTTCGACAACCGCGCCGGCGACGACCGCGCTGGCCTCGTCGATGACCATCCCCTGAATGACGCCTGTGGTGATCTGTGTCTGAGCGCGCGCGATGACCGGCGCCACCAACAACGCCATCATCGCGAGCAGAGAACAGCACACGCCTCGTCCTGTGTGGTTCTTCATAAGGTTAATCTCCTTGGTTTTCGTGTGTGACTTCGGAACCGGTTAAGATTGCTTAGGGCAGACCGGATTCTATTTTTGACTTGATGAAATGGGCAAGCGAATTGTGCGGCGATGCGAGGAAAATTTTAAGGCGCGCATATACAAAATTGTCGAGGATCGAGGATCGAAGATTGAAAATAGAACAGCGATTTTTGATGCGATCCTCGATCCTCAATCTTCGATCCTCGATCCTCTAGGCTAATTGCCAGCCGGGCTTTTCTCTTTCTTCACGAACTTATCGGGAGAGAGTTTAGGATTGACCTTGATCTTGCTGATCTCCCACTCTTCGTTCGGCGTGCCGTTTTCAATTTTGGTCATGCGGTGTGGGAGGTTGAGGCCGCCGGCGCTCTTAAAATCGCTGAACGCCCAGCGGTAATCGACTTCGGGGGCTTTCTCGAATCTCTCTTGAGCTTCTTTTATAATGCGTTCGCGCTCTTCAGGAGTGAGTTCCGGGCGCTGTCCCGGCTGTCCGCCCTGTCCCGGTTGTCCGCTCTGTCCCGGTTGCCCTGCTTGCGCGCCTTGTGGGGCCTGTCCGCTCTGTCCCGGTTGTCCTGCTTGCGCGCCTTGTGGGGTCTGTCCGCCCTGTCCTCCGCCCGGCCTGCCCTGGCCTCCGGGGCCGCGTCTGCCAAATCCTCTTCCCATTTGTTTTGATTTGTAACTGAGTCCGATCAGTTGATTTGTTTGCTGATCGAAGTAGAGTCGCACGGTGAAGCCATTGGCGCCTTTGCCGTCGAGCACATTGAGTTTGCTGCCTTCGGGGCCTGGAGCTTCGCCGATGAAAGCGAATTCGACCTGAGCCGACGCAGGAGCGGTCAACAGCCAGCCGAGCATGATCTGGTACATCTCACGGCGCTGCTGCAATTGGACATAAGACGCCATCGGCGAATTTGGCCCTAACAGTCCTCCCGGCCCTCCGGCCCCGCCTGGGCCGCCAGGCCCACCCGGCCCGCCGCGCGCGATAAAAATACCGCCGCCGAAACCAGCGCCTCCCATTCCGGGAATGAGGTCGCTCCAAATCTGATCGCCGTTGAGCGCGCTGATCATGGTAATGGCCTGGTTAGTGGCGGTTTTCTTTACCTTATCGGGCATGAGCATCTCGATTTCGAGGTCGCTTTCCATTTGTCTATCTCCGGCGCCTTGGCGAGTCGTGCCGGTGATGGAGAGGCCTTGGAGTTCTTTCAATTTCTTCTCGTCGCCGATGGCGGCGCGGGCCTGTTTGAGTATCTGCTCGGCCTTAGCCTTGGCGTCTGGCGCTTGGGCCAGCGCGAGGGCAGGAACTGTGATGGCAGCGATCATCGCCAGAAATTGTTTGCGCATTTCGGTTCTCCCATGAAAATCAGTTCGTAGTCTCGCCTTTAGGCCGCAGGCGCCAGCCACGGACCTATTCCGCGACACCAAACGATTCGGCCTGAAGGCTGGTTTACGAACTGCGCTTTTTCCAGCGGCAAACCGGAGCTTGCCGGGCGCCGACTCTTTATCTATGCTAAAAGACTTTGAGAATGGACGCTCAGTTTCACTACTTTTATAATTATGACGCAAGTCGAGACACAAAATGAAACGGCTCATGAAGAGCCGGTCGCGATCCCGGTGGTGGCGATCATCGGCCGCCCGAACGTAGGCAAATCGACTTTGTTCAACCGCCTGATCGGCGCGCGGCGCTCTATAGTCGGCGACATTCCCGGAATGACGCGCGACAGAATTTACGGCGAGGCCGAATGGCAGAACCGCGCCTTTCGCGTTGTGGACACCGGAGGCATCGTGCCCGACGACGAGGCTGTAATCCCGGCCAACATCTTCAAACAGGCTCGCGCGGCGATTGACGAGGCGAGCCTGTTGTTGTTCGTGGTCGACGCGCGCGAGGGAATAACGCCGGTCGATGAGGAATTGGCGCGGAGGTTGCGGTCGCTGGACAAGCCGGTCTTCATTGCCGCGAACAAGGTCGATACAGCGCAGATCGCCGATTTCGCCGGTGAATTTCACCGTTTCGGGTATGAAGACGTATTCCCGATTTCCGCCGAACACGGCGGCGGCGTGGGCGATCTGCTCGACGCGGTGATCGAACGGCTGCCCGCGGTCGAGGTCGCCGAGCGCGAACGGGGCGAGATCAACGTCGCGGTCATCGGGCGTCCGAACGTCGGCAAATCTTCGCTGATCAACAAACTGCTCGGGGAGGAGCGCGTGATCGTTTCGCACATCCCGGGCACAACGCGCGACGCCGTGGACAGCGTGTTTGAAGCGCAGGTCGGGGAAGAGGGCGAGAAGGTCAGGCTCCGGCTGATCGACACCGCCGGTATCCGCCGCAAGGGCAAGACGACCGGGATGGAGGAGAAGCTTTCGGTCGTCATGGCGCGCAAGCACATCGAACGCGCCGACGTAGCGCTGCTATTGATCGACGCGGTCGAGGGCGTGACCGCGCTCGACGCCAACATCGCCGGATACGCGCACGAGGCCGGGCGCTCCGTCATCGTCGTCGTCAACAAATGGGATGCGGTCGAAAAGGATTCCTACACAGTCTACCAGTACGAAGAAAAGATCCGCGACGCGATGAAGTTCCTCGATTACGCGCCGATCGTCTTCATCTCGGCCTTGACCGGACAGCGCGTGGTCAAACTGCCCGATCTGATCAAACGGGCGAGTGACGCGCGCAACCTGAGAATTCCCACCGCGCAGTTGAACAAATTTTTTGAAGAGCATCTGGAGCAGCCGCGGGCGACGATTTCCGGGAAGAGCAGGTTGAAGATCTTGTACATTACGCAGGCGGGGATTCGCCCGCCGACCTTCGTCGTCTTCACTTCGGGCGCGAAGACGAAGTTCCATTTTTCTTACGAGCGGTATCTGATCAACAGGCTGCGCGAGACCTTCGATTTTTTCGCGACGCCTATCCGCGTCAAGCAGCGTGGCCGGCAGCGTTAATGGTCACTTTCAGCGCGCGGTCGTGGGCGGGGAGACCCATTGGAGATAAAAGCGCGGTTGGAGCCGGATGCGCGCGATCGCAAGCAATATTCAATCAATACAAGCAAGGCGACTTCGGGGGCGTCTGATTACGATCATAATAGGTCTCTCGCCGAGACTGCGCGCTGGAAGCGACTCGTACCCGGCGAACTAATTGTCGGCAAGGCTATGATGATTGGCTACCGCTCTCCGTACAGTATCGCTTAGAATTCGCGCCTGGAAACAATGTCGCAACAATCTGCATTTTTCAAAGTCGAATCAACTGACGCGGTCACGCGAGCGCGCGCCGGACGGATCAGTACCGCCCACGGCGAGATCGAGACGCCCGTCTTCATGCCGGTCGGGACCGCCGGCACTGTTAAGGCCATCACGCAGGAAATGCTCGAACGCCTCGACGCGCGGATCATTCTCGGAAACACCTATCATCTTTTTCTCCGGCCCGGCCACGAAACCGTCTTCGACCTGGGCGGGTTGCGCAAATTCATGTCGTGGGATCGCGCGATCCTGACCGACAGCGGCGGGTTCCAGGTCTTCAGCCTCGGCGAGTTGGGGAAGATCAGGGAAGAGGGCGTGGAGTTCCGCTCGCACCTCGACGGCTCGAAGCGGTTCCTTTCGCCGGAAGTGTCGATGCAGGTTCAGCACGCGCTCGGCTCCGACATCGTGATGTGCTTTGACGAATGCACGCCATTCCCGGCCACGCGGGAGCAGGCTCGGGATTCGTTGGAATTAACCGCGCGCTGGGCGCGCCGCTCGCGCTCGGAGTTCGACCGGTTGAAGGACACGCTCCAGTCAACCGCCGTCTCGCCGGCGCTCTTCGGAATCAATCAGGGCAGCGTTTACGAAGATTTGCGAAGCCGGAGCCTGGAGCAGTTGGTCGAAATCGGGTTTGAGGGTTATGCGATCGGAGGACTAAGCGTCGGAGAGGAGAAGCGGCGAATGTACGATGTCACCGAATTCATCGCGCCGCAAATGCCCGCCGACAAGCCGCGCTATTTGATGGGTGTGGGGACGCCGGAGGATTTGATCGAATGCGTGGCGCGCGGCGTGGACATGTTCGATTGCGTGATGCCGACGCGGAACGCGCGCAACGGCCAGGTCTTCACCTCGCGCGGGAAGATGAACGTTCGGAACGCGAAGTTCGCCCGCGACGAACGCCCGCTCGACGAGGAGTGCGAGTGCGTGGTTTGCCTGCGCTATTCGCGCGCTTACGTCAGGCACCTTTACAACTGCGGCGAGATGCTGGCTTCGACGCTCTGCTCGTACCACAATCTGGCCTTCTACCTTGACAGCATGCGGCGCGTCAGGCAAGCTATTGTGCTTGGCGAGTTCGCCCAATTTCGCGCGCGTTATCTAAACCGGATGAGAGAGGCATAAGAGGCGAGCCGCCGCGTCTCCACTAAGAGACGATTCAATCTTACATAAAATGAGGTTAAACCCGCCTGGTGATGTCACAACAAATCGCATTGTTCCTATTCCAGCAAAGCAGTCCATTCGTGACCTTTATCCCGCTGCTTCTGATCTTTGTTCTTTTCTATTTTCTGATCATCGTGCCGCAGCGCAAACGCCAGCGGGCGGTCGATGAAATGCTTAACAACCTGAAAACGGGCGACAAGGTTGTGTTCAGCGGCGGGATCTACGGGACGATCGTCAACATTCGGGACGACAAGCGCACCGTGCAGTTGAAAATTTCAGAAAACCCAGTCATCAGAGTCGAAGTCGCCCGCGCGGCGATCTCCGGCCTGCAGGACGCGCCGGCGGAAGAGAAGAAGTAGGTTATGAACAGAAATCTTCGTACACGCAGCATCATCATCGCGATCATTACCGCGCTGTGTCTGATTATTATGTTCGGCCCCTGGCATAGGACCGGCAAAAGCGCAGGCGATTTCTTCAAGCCTTCGAAGCTCAAAGAGAATCTTTCGGAGAACATCAAGCTCGGCCTCGACCTCAGAGGCGGCACGCACTTGGTGATGCAGGTGCAGGCCGATGACGCGATCAAGGCGATCACCGACGGCAACGTCCTCAAGGTCGACTCGGAGCTTAAAAAACTGAACATTCCGTTCACTGCCGTAAAGTCGCCGTCGAACGGCGTGGTGGTCGTCGAGACGCCGGACGCGAGTAAGCAATCGGAGATCCGGGATAAAATGCTGCCTTATTTCGGCGGCGATACGGAGTGGAACGTTTCAACCTCCAGCAACCCCGCCTCGGTGACCTTCAGCCTAAATAGCGCCGCGGCCGACCGCACCCGCCGCGAAGCCACCGAGCAGGCCAAGACGATTATCGAGCAGCGCATCAATCAGTTCGGCGTGACCGAGCCTACGGTGCAATTGCACGGGCGCGAGGAGGATCATCAAATCCTCGTGCAGATGCCGGGCATTGACGACCCCGAACGCGTAAAAAAATTGATCCAGGGACAATCGAAGCTGGAGATCAGAGCCGTCGCGGGCTTCGGACAGAAATTCGCCACAAAAGCGGAGGCTGAGGCTACGCTCGCCGGGGCGGCTGATAAGGAAGTGTTGCCGTATAACGAGAAGCGCGGCGATGGAGGCGCGGACACTGGTTTTTACGTCGTCGAAAAGGTCCCGGTCATCACCGGCGCCGACCTGCGCAACGCGCGCGGCGTTCAATCCCAACAGGGGTTCGGCTACGAGGTCGCGTTCGATCTGAAGCCTACGGGCTCCGAGAAGTTCGGAACCTGGACGGGTAACAACGTCGGCAATTACCTGGCGGTGGTTCTCAACGACGAGATCAAGAGCGTGGCCGTCGTCAGGTCCAGAATTGACGACAGCGGCCGCATCGAGGGCAATTTTACACGGCAGCAGTCTGAAGACCTCGGCCTGGTGCTGAAATCGGGCGCGCTGCCAGCGAAGATCGTCTATCTTGAAGAGCGCACGGTCGGCCCGTCGCTCGGCGCCGATTCGATCCGGCAGGGGATGGTCTCGCTGGTGGTCGGGCTGGGACTGGTCATTCTCTTCATGCTTTTCTACTACCGGTTCTCCGGCTTGAATGCGGTGATCGCCCTGGCGTTGAACCTGATTATTCTGCTCGCCGGTCTGGCGGCCTTCGGCGCGACGTTGACGCTGCCGGGCATCGCCGGCGTGATCCTGCTGATCGGTATGGCCGTGGACTCGAACGTGCTGATCTTCGAGCGTATCCGCGAAGAATTGCACGCGGGCAAGATCGTCAGGTCGGCCGTGGACACCGGATTCGACAAGGCGCTCGTGACGATCATTGACACGCACGTGACGACGATCGTCTCTGCGGCGTTCCTCTACGCCTTCGGCACCGGGCCGATCAAAGGCTTCGCTGTGACGCTGACCATTGGGTTGCTGGCGAACCTCTTCACCGCCGTTTACGTGTCGCGCACGATGTTCATATGGGAACTGAATCGCGGCGGGCGGCGCGCTGAAACGATAAGCATATAATTGAGGCGGTTAGTAGTTAGTGGTTGGTGGCTGGGTTTCGGCTAACCGCCAGCCACTAGGCGCCAACCGCCAACCATGGAACCATGGATTGATATGATTCAGATATTTAAGCAGACGAATTTCGACTTCCTGGGAAAGAAGTGGTACTTCATCGGGCTGTCGTGGTTGTTGATCCTGGCTGGGATCGTTTCAGTCTTCTACCGCGCCCTCGACGGCGACCCTAACACAACCCCATTCAATATGGGCGTGGACTTCTCCGGCGGAACCCTGGCGACGGTCAAGTTCCGCGAGAGTCCTGACCTGGGCAAATTGCGCGAGGCCTTGGCCAGCCAGAAGATCGATCCTACGGGGATTTCGCTCCAGCCGGTCTCCGACCGCATCGGCCAGGCCCCGGCGAACGAGGTTCTGGTGCGGTTGCCGAACCTGGTCCACATTGAACAACAGGCGGGACAGTCGGCGACGGCCGCGCAATCCAAGGAAGGCGCCGACATCGGAAAGCAGAAGATTCTGGCGGGCCTCGCCGCATTCAACGATCCTTCGACGCAGGGCAAGGTGGACCTCAATACGAACGGCGTCGACGACCTGCGCGAAGCCTTGAAGTCGCGCGCGGGGCTTGAGTCGCAGAAGGCGGGCGATGTCGCGCAGCGCATTGTAGATTATCGTGAAAAGTCAAGCAACGGCCTGATCCGCAATCTGAGCGAAGTGAAAAACCTGAGCGGCGTCGATCCGCAAATCGGCGACGCGATCGATAAGAATTTCTTCGCCGGCTTCGCCTCGGTGAAGAGCGTCGAGGCGGTCAGCCCGCAAGTTGGCGCCGACCTCCGCAACCGCGCGGTCTACGTAACCATCGTGGCCTGCATCGGGATGTTGATATTCATCGCGTTCCGGTTCAAATCCTGGGGATTCGGCATCGGCGCGATCATCGCGGTCTTCCACGACGTGCTCGTGACGCTCGGCATCTTCTCGATCATGCACTGGGAGCTCAACTTGACGGTGATTGCGGCGCTCCTCACGCTGGTCGGCTACTCGATGAACGACACGATCGTCATCTTCGACCGCATCCGCGAGATGCTGCGCAGCCGGCGACGCGAAACCCTTGAAAAACTCTCGAACGACGCGATCAACCAGACCTTGTCAAGAACCGTCATCACTTCAGGTCTGACGTTCCTGACCGTTTGCGCGATGTTGGCCTTCGGCGGCGAAGTCTTGAAGAGCTTCTCCTGGTGCCTCTTTATCGGCATCATCATCGGCACCTATTCATCGATCTACATCGCCAGCCCGTTCATGCTGCTCTGGGAAGGCTGGAGAGGAAGTAAGCGCAAAGCGACGGTTTCAGCGCCCCTTAGCTCCGAGGAAACCGTTTCAACCGCCACGCCCGCCACGGCGGGCGGCGTCACGACGCAAATGCTGGCGGCCGCAGGCGTCTCCACGAAGCCCCGCAAAAAGGGAAGATAGAACAGACGATAAATGCCTTGTTATGGCGCCAAACTAGCAATACAAAATTTGTAAAACATCTTGACTCGCGTATGAGCTGAATAGTAGACTCACCGTCGTTGCTGACCTGTCAAGGCTAGTTGTATTCTATAAGGCTCCAAGTAGTCACACACAGAAAATAAAATTAGGTGTTCAAAGCTCGCGCTTTTAGGGCGAGGTTTCACGAACAAGACGTTGTTTTTTCTAGGAATGACCCCTGTTCATCTCGCCCCGAAGTAGATCAAGCTCTGTCCAAGAAGTGGCCAGGCAAGCGCTTGAGCAAGTGGATGTGGGCGTGAAGCTTGGATTTTGATAGTTTCAAAGGCCGTAGGCTGTTCGCCTCAATCAAAATCACACATTCAAAATCATAACTGTTTAGTAAAATTGTTAGCCATTGATCCATCGGCGTTGAACTCAAGGGAGGGCTATAAGCCATGTTCGATACCTTAGTTGAGTCGTCCAAGCACGGTCAAGAAAACACCAAAACGGGTATATACATGCTTGTCACGGGCGGTATATACGCTGTGGCGCTGCTGGCGATAGGCGTAGGGACTATAGTTTACATGAATCCTGGGCTTGCTGACGCGTTTGACGTTGCAGCCATGATTGCGCCGCCACCACCACCCAGCGCGCCACCACCGCCCGCTCCGGCGGTGGTTGTCAGAAACATACCGGTAACGCCTACCTTCACACCTCCTACCAAACCACCAGAAAGAATTCCAGATCCGACAACGGTCGCGCCCAAACAGGTCGTCGCCGTTTCGCATGGCGTGCCGGGAGGCGTGCCGGGTGGTGTGATAGGAGGCGTGCCGGGCGGAACCACGAAAGGCGATGACCCGCCGCCGCCACCTCCCCCTCCTCCTCCGAAACCGGAACCAACAGCGACGCCAGTTCCCAAGAAACTCACCGTATCAGGCGGCGTATTGCAGGGAAAGGCCATAAACAAAATTCAACCGCCTTATCCGCCAATCGCGAAAGCGGCGCGCGCCGCGGGATCCGTACAGGTACAGGTCACCATTTCTGAAGACGGCAGGGTGATCGAAGCTGCGGTAATGAACGGCCATCCATTGTTGCGGGACGCCGCGCTACAGGCCGCCAGACGATGGACGTTCCAACCTACGGAATTGTCGGGTGTTCCTGTGAAGGTGCAGGGAATTCTGACGTTTAATTTTAC
>Ga0154003_1000613_pt1 | contig 11224 bp, 6 predicted proteins | sample TSFL087MetaG_FD_104679 | JGI IMG/M metagenome (GOLD analysis project Ga0154003, IMG submission 104679) | Attine ant fungus gardens microbial communities from Florida, USA - TSFL087 MetaG | ecosystem: Host-associated > Fungi > Mycelium > Unclassified | place: USA: Florida, Lake Talquin State...
GGCGATCAGACGCTGATTATCGAAGCCGACCTCGACAGCAATGGCCAGGTTCGGTTTTCATCCTCTGGGGCGGCCGGCTCTCCGCGCGCCCGTGAATACCCTGACGATGATGAGACCGCTTTGGTCTTGCACACCAGCGGGACGACCAGCCGTCCCAAGCGCGTCCCGCTCTCGCATACCAATCTGAAGATCTCCGCGCGCAACGTCGCTGAAACCTACGGGCTCACCGCGGAGGATGTTTCTTTGTGCGTGATGCCTCTGTTTCACGTGCATGGGCTGGTGGCTTCAACGTTGGCCACCCTGTTCACAGGCGGCGCGGTCATTGCGCCGCCACGCTTCAACCCGCTCTCGTTCTGGTCCACGGTGAGGGATCATCGCGTGAGCTGGTACTCCGCAGTGCCGACTATTCATCAAGTGTTGCTGGCGCGGTCAAAAGCGGGCGCGCGGCCCGCAGGGGCCGAGCATCTACGTTTCATTCGTTCGTGCAGCGCAGCCTTGCCGCCTCAAATGATGGCCGACCTCGAGGAGAGGTTCGGCGCGCCGGTGCTCGAAGCCTACGGGATGACGGAGGCCGCGCATCAAATGGCTTCCAATCCGCTGCCGCCCGGCGCGCGCAAACCGGGCTCGGTCGGGCGCGGCACGGCTGTGAGCATCGCCATCCTCGATGAGGCCGGAAATTTGCTGCCGGCAGGCGCGACGGGCGAAGTCTCCATCAAAGGGCCGAACGTCTTCAGCGGCTACGAAAGCAACGCCGAGGCCAACGCATCCTCATTCTCTCAAGACTGGTTCCGCACGGGTGATCAGGGGTATCTGGACGGCGACGGCTATCTGACGCTGGTTGGCCGTATCAAAGAGTTGATCAATCGCGGTGGCGAGAAGATATCGCCACGAGAGATTGATGAAGTGTTGCTTGCCCATCAAGCGGTAGCTGAAGCGGTGTGCTTCGGCGTCCCGGACCGGGTTTACGGCGAAGAGGTGGCGGCGGCGGTAACACTCGCGAGCGAGGCGACCGAAGCGGAATTGATCGCCCATTGCCGCGCGTCGCTCGCTGATTTCAAATGTCCAAAAGTGATTTACATCGTCGAAGCGATCCCGCGCACCGCCACCGGAAAGATTCAACGCCGCAATGTGGCGGCCGAGATCGCCAAGACTCGTGAATGATCCGTCCACGAAGCCACACGAAGTAACACTAAGAGAAAGAATTTCAGGTTTTCTTCCTTCTCGTTACTTCGTGTGGCTTCGTGGATGAAAGGCAAAATCGCAATGAGATTCGCAGTGGTCGGCGCGGGCGCGATCGGCGCCTTCGTCGGGGCCATGCTGGCTAAATCAGGCGAAGACGTCACTTTGATTGCGCGTGGAGCGCATCTGCGCGCGATGCGGGAGCGTGGCGTGCGCGTCCGCGGCTCGCTCGGGGAATTCGAGGCCCGTCCTGCGGTGACCGATGATCCGGCTTCGATCGGCGCGGTTGATGTTGCATTGCTGACGCTGAAAGCGCATAGCCTGATTGAGATGGCCCCGCTCCTGTCGCCGCTCCTGGGACCGGAGACATGCGTTGTCAGCGCGCAGAATGGCATCCCCTGGTGGTACTTCTATCGTCACGGCGGCCCCTGGGAGGGAACGCGCCTGGAGACGGTTGATCCGGGCGGCGTGATCAGCCGCTACCTTGACCCGGCTCGCGCGATCGGTTGTGTGGTCTATCCATCGACGATCATCGCGGAGCCGGGAGTCGTCGAACACATCGAGGGGACGCGCTTCGCGATTGGCGAGCCTGACAGATCGAAGAGCGAACGGTGCCGGCGCATCGCCGACGCTTTCATCAAGGCGGGTCTCCGGTGTCCGATCCGCGCGGACATCCGGCATGACATGTGGGTGAAGCTGATGGGCAATGTCGCGTTCAATCCGATCAGCGCGCTCACGCGCGCCACGCTCATCGAGATAGTCCAATGCCCGGAGACGCGCGCCCTGGCCGCCGAGATCATGACAGAGGCCGAATCCGTAGCTAAAAGATTGGGCGTTGATATCGGCGTCTCCATAGAACAGCGGATCGAAGGAGCGGAGAAGGTGGGATATCACAAGACCTCCATGCTTCAGGATGTGGAGGCCGGACGGCCCCTGGAATTGGAGGCCATAGTGGGCGCAGTGGTTGAGCTGGGCGGCAAAATGGGGTTACTCCTACCTGGCGCCCGGGCGGTCTACGCGTGTGTGAAATTGCTGGAGCAAGGCGCCCGAGAGATAACGTGAAGCGCCTGGCTCCATAGGAAACCCAGCGAAATCTTCGAACCAATACAACCAAAAGGGGGCATGGAATGACGGCGCCGCAGAACTCAGACCCAGGCGTCGCTCGATGGCGCCAACTGGTGGCCTGCATCATCGCTATGCTGGCCATCGCGAATCTCCAGTACGCCTGGACTCTGTTTACTACAGACCTGACCAAGAGTCTGAATGCCAGTCTTGATGCGGTCCAGTGGACCCTCACTTTTTTCGTAATCGCGCAGACGGGATTGTTTCCGATCAACGCCTACCTGGTTGAGCGCTTCGGTCCGCGCATTGTGGTCGCCCTTGCCAGCGCGCTGGTGGGAGCAGGGTGGATCGGAGCCGGCCTCGCCGACTCGCTCCCTGCGCTCTATCTGGCGTATGGCCTCGGCGGAATCGGAGCGGGCGCGGTGTATAGCGCCACCGTCGGAATCGCGCTCAAGTGGTTCCCGGATCGGCGCGGCCTGTGTGTCGGTATGGTGGCAGGTTCATACGGGTTTGGCGCCGCGCTGACAGCCCTTCCGATAGAACATATGATCAAAGCCAGCGGCTATCAATCGGCGTTCATCTTTTGGGGGATCATTCAAGGGATCGTGGTGCTTGTCGCCGCCCAGTTCCTGCGCCTGCCGCCGGATGGCTGGGCGCCGGCGAACTGGGAGGCGATCAAAGCCAGGGTGCAGCGTAAGGCGCCGCAGTCATCGCGCGATTATATGCCGAAAGAAATGATGCGGAGCGGATCCTTTTACCTTCTCTATTTGATGATGACCCTGGTCACCGCCAGCGGGCTGATGATGGTGGGGCAACTAAAACCGATCTGTGTCACCTATGGCTATGACAAGTACGCTCTCTTTGGCGGTTTCACCGTCCTGACCATGACGCTGTCGTTGAATCAAGTGTTGAATGGCTCGGCGCGCCCCTTCTTCGGTTGGGTCTCGGATCATCTCGGCCGATACGACACGATGGCGATGGTCTTCATCCTGGAAGCAGTGGCCATCACGGCTCTCGCGCTGTTGGTAAGCCATCCCATCTGGTTCGTCGCTCTCTCCGGCCTGATGTTCTTCGCTTGGGGCGATATTTATTCGCTATTCCCGGCAGCCATCGCCGACATCTTCGGGAGTAAATACGCGACCACCAATTATGGCATCCAGTACACTTCAAAGGGCATTGGTTCAATTCTGGCCGGTCCATGCGCCGCCTGGCTGATGACGGCTTCCGGCTCCTGGCTGCCGGTCTTCTGGGCGGCGGTCGCATGCAACGTGATTGCCGCCGCGCTGGCTGTGTTCTGGCTGAAGCCGCGGGTGACACGCCTTTTGAAAAAACAGGAGGCTTGAGGTCGCAGGCGCCACATCTCCGACACAGGGGGCCACAGCCCACACACCTGCATCGGAATAGCGTCGCAGTGCGGCAAGAGTTAGCCTCTGCGCTTCGGCTTGCGCCTGAAGCGGAGCAGGGGGAAGAAAACCAAGAACCGGACTGAAGGGGCTCTAACCAACGGAGAATAGTTGATAGAAGGCCGATTTTCATGTGGGAGCTTAGCGGTTACAATGACGGCGAACTCACCTAGGCATTTCGAGAACCAAAAATGGCTGAAGAAAAAAATCAACTGATTCGCGGTCTTACTCTGACCGGCACCACGGCGCTGGTCATCGGCACGGTCATCGGCACGGGCGTATTTTTGAAAGCCGCCCCGATGGCGCAAGGGGTAGGCGCGCCGACGCTGGTCATGGTCGCGTGGGTGGCCGCCGGGCTGCTGACGCTCGCCGGGGCGCTCACTTACGCCGAACTCGGCGCGATGTTGCCGCACGCGGGCGGGGAATACGTATACCTTCGACATTCTTACGGCGACGCGTCGGCGTTCCTGTTCGGCTGGCAGCGATTTATCGTGGCGGGCAGCGCATCGATCGCCGCGCTGGGCGCGGGCTTTGCGGTCTTCCTCTCCGCCTTCCTGCCGCTCAATCAGGTGTGGGCCGAGCGCAAGTTCACGCTGTTCGACCAGACGATCAACTGGCAATTTGGCTCGAAGCAGTTGGTGGCCGTGGGCGCGATCCTGCTGCTCTCGGCGCTCAACTGCCTGACCGTGGCCTTCGGCGGTAAGGTGCAGTCCGTTTTGACGGTGCTTAAGATCGCGGGCATCGCCGCCGTCATCGCCGGGGTCTTTTTCTTTGCGCCGGCGGTGACCTGGTCGAATCTGGCCACGCCCGCGGGGACGCCGGCGTGGAGCGGCTTCGCGGCGTTCGGCATAGCGATGTTGGCGGCGCTGTGGGCTTACGACGGCTGGAACAACATGCCGATGGCGGCGGGCGAGGTGCAGCAACCCGGGCGCAACATCCCACGCGCGCTGATCGGCGGGATGATCGTCGTCATGGTGATCTATTGCCTGGCCAATCTGGCCTATTTCTACGCGCTGCCGCTCGGCGAAGTCGTGACTTCAAACTCGACCGCGTACCGCGACGCTCTGCCCGTGGCGTCGAAGGCGGCCCAGAGCTTCCTCGGCGAATCCGGCGGGCGCTTTGTGGCGGTGGCCTTCGTGGTCTCGGCGCTGGGCGCGCTCAATGGCTCGATTCTGTCGAACGCGCGCGTGCCCTACGCTATGGCGCGCGACGGCGTCTTTTTCTCGAATATGGCGGGCTTGAGCAAGACCACACGCGTCCCGGTGGTCGCCATTATGATTCAAGCCGTCTGGTCGAGCGTCCTGGCGCTGTCCGGCACCTTCGACCAGTTGACCGATTGTCTACTGTTCGCTTCGTGGATATTCTACGGCCTGTGCGCCTCATCGGTCTTCGTGCTGCGGCGCAAGGCGCCAAACGCCGAGCGGCCTTACAAAACGCTGGGTTATCCGGTGATGCCGCTAGTCTTCGTGCTCGTGGCGACCTGGCTGGTGATCAACACGTTCGTGAACAAGCGGGTGGAGTCAGTGACCGGGCTCGTTCTGATCGCATTGGGGTTGCCGTTATATTTCTATTTCAGGCTGCGGCGCGGCGCGCCAAAAACGTTTGAAGTGACGGCTGATTGAGTTGAACATTGCTCCTTCACAAATGGACTCGCTCCCATCGAGGTTCCAGAGAACATGAAAAACAGACTTTATCGATTCTTGCCATTCATTCTTCTTTTCATCCTGGCGCAGGCGGCGTTCGCGCAGCAGGCGCCTTCGACCGCTCCGGACGTCGAGGCGCTCAAAAAACACGTCGGCTATCTGGCCTCTGACGAACTCGAAGGCCGCCGACCGGGAACGGCCGGGGCGGACAAGGCGGCGGACTATCTCGCCGAAGAGTTTCACCGGCTCAAACTCGGATGCGCGCCGGACCGGGGCGAGGCCGATTTCAAATGCCGTCACGACGGCAAGCGGCGCAGCGGTTATTTGAAAGAGTTTCCCTTCATCGCGGGTGTAGAGCTTGCGAAGAACAATTCAATGAGCTTCACTCGTGACGGTAAGAACAACGCCGTCGCGATCGGCGCCGAATGGACGCCGATCGGCTTCTCTTCGAACGGCGCCGTCGCGCAGGCTGGGATCGTCTTCGCCGGCCACGGCATCACCGCCGCCGATCTGAGACACGACGATTACGCGAACCTCGACGCGAAGGGCAAAGTGGCTGTCGCCTTCGCGGGATCGCCCGACGGCGACAACCCGCACGGACAATTCGGACGCTACGCGGACGCGCGCCTGAAAGCGATAGCCGCGAAAGACCGCGGCGCCGTGGCGCTCGTCGTCATCGCCGCCGACGAGAAGTTCGGCAATGATCGATTGTCGAAATTGAGCTACGACCAGACCACCGGCGAGGCCGGAGTTCCGGTCGCCGTCGTCTCGCGGCAGACGGCGGCGAAATGGTTCGGCATGGCGGACGCCGCGCAACTCGGCGCGATGGAGAAAGCGAAAGACAAATGGGCGGAAAACGCGCAGAAGCTGCGCGACGTAACGGTCGGACTTTCGGTGGAGATCACGCGCCGCGCTGTCCCGGCCTACAACGTTGTCGGAGTGATAGAAGGCAATGATCCGAAGCTCAAGCGCGAATACATCGTCATCGGCGCCCATTACGACCATCTGGGGCACGGCGGCGAGAGCAGCCTGGCGCCTAATTCTTCGGACATTCATCACGGCGCGGACGACAACGCTTCGGGGACGGCCGGCCTGCTCGAACTCGCGCGCATCTTCAGCGCCCAGCGCGGTCAACTTCGCCGCAGCGTCATTTTCATCGCTTTCAACGCCGAAGAGTCAGGGCTGATCGGGTCGAAGGCTTACGTCAACAATCCGGCCGCGCCGCTCGCCGACACCGTGGTGATGATCAATCTGGATATGATCGGGCGAGTGAAGGAGAATAAGTTGACTGTCGGCGGCGTCGGCACGTCGCCGGAATTCCGAAATCTGGCCGGGAGCCTCAATAACGGATTCACATTGCAATTGAGCGAAGACGGCTTCGGGCCGAGCGACCATTCCTCGTTTTACGCAAAGCAGATTCCGGTCCTCTTCTTCTTCAGCGGCACTCACGAGGATTATCACAAGCCCTCGGACACGGCGGACAAGATCAACTACGAAGGGCAGGCGAAGATCGTCGGCTTCGTCGCCGAGATCGCGCGCGCCATTGACCGTGGCGACGCGCGCCCGGCGTACGCCGTCGCACGCAGCCAGTCGAGCGGCCGTTCGACCGGCTTCCGCGTCTATCTCGGCACTGTGCCAAGCTACGCCGAGTCGAACGATGGGATGCTGCTCGACGCCGTCCGCGACGATTCGCCCGCCTCAAAAGCCGGCCTAAAAGCCGGAGACAAAATCGTCAAGCTGGCCGGACGCGATATCAAAAACGTCTATGATTACACCTACGCCCTGGGCGAGATGAAGCCCGATCAGGAATACGAAGTCGAGGTCGCTCGCGGCGGCGAACGGTTGAAAATGAAACTCACGCCGCTGGCTCGGCGGTAGTTGAGATCGGTTCGTAGTCCCGCCTTGTGGTCTTTGAGAAATAATGGCGCCCACGCAATTTGGCGTAGGGGCGGGTTTTCCCCGCCCTGGTTTATGATCCAGGCGATGGGGCGGGGAAAACCCGCCTCTACAATGCCAGGCGCATTTTTTTCAAACGACATCAGGCGGAAGCGTCAGGTATTACGAAATGGGTCTGCATCAGACGCTTCCGCCTAAAGGCGGGACTACAAACCGCGCTTTTCGTTCTTCCAGGGCATCGTCCCTGTATGCCCTGCTCAGCCTCTCTGCATCAATCCATTCCAAAATAATTTTCCAATCCAATCTTGCGCTTTTACTTATCCTATGTAGAATACTTTCTAAGAAGTATCCTGATTAAGAAGCATACTGACTAACTAGTCAGGTCAGAGGAGTTTGCCATGGGAAAGGGATTTCTCTCATACGCCGCCGCGGCCGTCTTGCAAGCTGTGGCGACCGGTTATCAATACGGATTCGACATCATAGACATCACGGGGTTGCCGGGCGGGACGGTCTATCCGGCGCTGCGGCGTTTGGAGAGCGCGGGCTATGTCACCTCGAAGTGGGAGAAGCACAGCATCGCGCAGGCCGAACAGCGACCTCCGCGCAAGTATTACGAGATGACGCGGGTGGGGCACGAGGCCCTGGCTGAAGCAGTCAAGCGCTACCGGTTGTTGGAGCAGACGCTGCTCGACAAGAAGCGCGATCAGAAGCCTTCGCGGGCGTGAGGTTGAAACTGTGCCGGTCTTCTCTCTTCGCAAACAATTCTTTACCAAGCCCCATCTGTGGCTGATCGCGGTGATTGGCGTGATCGTGCCGCGAAGACTTCGCGCCGATTGGCGGCAGGAGTGGGAGGCGGAGTTGCGCTACCGCGAGCGGCTGCTGGCCGAATGGGACCGGCTCGATTGGCGGAACAAATTTGAATTGCTGCGGCGCAGCGCGAGCGCCTTCTGGGACGCGCTCTGTTTGCAGCCAGAACGGTGGGAGGACGAGATGATTCAGGACTTGCGTTTTGGCGCGCGGATGCTGCTCAAGCACAAAGGATTCACTACGATCGCCACGCTTACGCTGGCGCTTGGCATCGGCGCGAACACGGCCATTTTCAGCGTCGTCAATAGCGTATTGCTCAATCCGTTGCCCTTCGAGCAAGCCGACCGCCTTGTGATGGTGTGGGACAACAACGCCGAACTCGACCGGCGCCACGAAGGCCCTTCGCCCGGCAATTATCAAGACCTGCGGAACGCAGCCGGCGTGTTCGAGACCAGCGCGGCGTGGTATGTGACGGCGCGCGCGCTGACCGGCGAACAGGACGCCGAGCAGGCGCAATGCGCGCTGGTCACGCCAGACTTCTTCACGACATTGCGCGCGCAAGCGGCCAGCGGGGGCGTTTTTTCGGCGGCGGAAACACAGGGCGTGGCGATGACGTTGGCGACGCAGTACGCCGCGGGCGACCGCATGGTCGTCATCAGCGACGCGCTGTGGCGCAGGCGTTTCGGCTCGTCTCCTGACACTGTCGGCCGCGCGATCACGATCAACGGGGTGGATTGGCGCGTCAAGGGGATTATGCCGCCGCAGTTCGCGATGCCCGACCGCGAAGTGGATTTGTGGATACCGTGGGATCTGTCGCGCACTTATGCGCCGCGTTTTGCGGACGGGCCGCCACGTGATTTCCGCTTTTTGAAGATCATAGCGCGGTTGCAGCCCGGCCAGACGCTGGAACATGCGCAAGCGCGGTTGACGGCCTTTTCCATCGGATTAGCCGAACGGCATCCGAAAGAAAATAAAGGCTGGCGATTGCAACTCACGCCGATGTTGGAAGAGCAGGTGGGCGAAACGCGCCCGTTGCTGTTGTTGTTGTTGACGGCGGTGGCGATGGTGTTGTTGATCGCCTGCGCCAACGTGGCGAGTTTGTGGCTGACGCGCGCCGCCGGACGAAGGCGCGAGGCCGCTGTCCGCGCCGCAATCGGCGCAACACGCGCGCGGCTCGTGCGGCAGTGGCTGACGGAAAGCCTGTTGCTCGCGTTATTGGGCGGGGCGATCGGATTGGCGATGGCGCGATATGGCTTGACCGCGCTACTGTCGCTCGCGCCCGCGGGCATTCCTCGTTTGGACGAAGTGGCGATTGACCGCCGCGTGTTGATCTTCACATTAGGCGTGACGGCGTTGACCGGCTTGTTGACCGGCTTGTTTCCGGCGTGGCGCAACGCGCGGACGGAGTTGGCGACAACGCTGAAAGAGGGGCAGGCGTCTGGCGCAGTGGGCGGCGCCTCGCAACGCTTCCGCCACGCCCTGGTCGTCGCGGAGATCGCCTTGGCGCTGGCGCTGCTGGTCGGCGCGGGATTGCTGACGCGCAGTTTCGCGCGCCTGATCGCAGTCGAGCCGGGCTTTGATACGCGCAACCTCCTGACGATGCACATCTCGCTCAACGGGCAAACTTACGGGCGGGGAAAATCCGGGACTTACTATCAACAATTGCTGGAACGGCTGCGCGCTTTGCCCGGCGTTGTGTCGGCTGCGGCGGTGACGACCTTGCCGATGAGCAGTGTAGGGACGGATTTCGTGCGTCCGTATTGGCGCGCGGGCGAACCGGAACCTAGCGCGGCGGCGGACGCGGTCTCCATTCGCATGGCGACGCCGGAATATTTGCCGACGCTTGGCATTCCATTGATCGCTGGCCGTAATTTCACCGCGCAGGATCGCGCCGAAACCACCGCCGTCATCATCGTCAGTCAAAGCTTCGCCAATAAGGTTTGGCCGGGCGAATCGGCCGTCGGCAAACAACTGACGCTGGATTACACCCGCGACAAATACGCCTACGAAGTTGTCGGCGTCACCAGAGACATCCGTTATTACGGCCTGAAGAGCCAACCACAGGCCGAGGTCTTCATCCCGCACGCGCAAAACACTTATCTGCCGATGAACGTTGTCGTGCGAACCGCCGTTGATCCGGCGCAACTGGTCGGCGCAGTGCGGCGCGTGGCGCGCGAGATGGATGCGGCGCAGCCGGTCAGCCAGGTCAATACGATGGAACGATTGATCAGGCGTTCCATCGCGCCGGATCGGTTTGCGCTCGCGCTACTCGGTCTGCTGGCGTTGTTGGCGCTGTTGCTCGCCAACGTTGGGATCTATGGTGTCCTCTCGTATACGGTCGCCGCGCGCACACACGAGATCGGCGTGCGGCTGGCGTTGGGCGCAACCTCGCGCGACGTGCTGCGGCTGGCATTGGGACAGGGGATGCGGCTGGCGCTGATGGGGATTGCGATTGGCTTGCTTTCGGCCTGCGCGCTCACACGACTGATGCAGCCTCTGCTCTTCGGGGTCAGCGCGACCGATCCATTGACGTTGAGCGTAGGCGCTTTGTCGCTGGGCCTTGTGGCGTGGTTGGCTTGTTACCTGCCCGCGCGGCGCGCGACGAAAGTCGATCCGCTGGTGGCGCTCCGACATGATTGATTTTTATGACGAATAAGACGCGCGCAGCTCGCTTTCGTTTCTGGCTCTGGCTGATCGCATTGATCGGTGTGATCGTGCCACGCCGCTTGCGCGCAGACTGGCGGCAGGAGTGGGAAGCGGAGTTGCGATACCGCGAACGGCTGTTGGCCGAATGAGACAGACTGGATTGGCGAAACAAGCTCGAATTACTGAGACGAAGCTTGAGCGCCTTCTGGGACGCGCTGGTGTTGCAGCCCGAACGATGGGAGGATGAAATGTTTCAAGACCTGCGTTTTGGCGTGCGGATGCTGCTCAAGCATCCTGGCTTTACGGCAGTCGCCGTGTTGTCGCTGGCGCTCGGCATTGGCGCGAACACAGCTATCTTCAGCGTCGTCAACGCCGTCTTGTTACGACCGCTGCCGTTCGCCGAGCCTGAGCGGTTGGTGTCGATCGCGGAGACGCATCCAGAAATTCCCAGGGCCGAAGTGGCGGCGCCTGATTTCGAAGATTGGCGGCGGCAGGCGCAGTCGTTCACGGACATGGCGGCCTGGTCGCTCAAAGACTGGGGCAAACTGGCGCTCACCGATGCCGGCGAACCGGAGCAATTGCAGGGCA
>Ga0154003_1000614_pt1 | contig 11198 bp, 9 predicted proteins | sample TSFL087MetaG_FD_104679 | JGI IMG/M metagenome (GOLD analysis project Ga0154003, IMG submission 104679) | Attine ant fungus gardens microbial communities from Florida, USA - TSFL087 MetaG | ecosystem: Host-associated > Fungi > Mycelium > Unclassified | place: USA: Florida, Lake Talquin State...
ATTCCAAGTCCAGTACTGCCCATCGAACGTGCTCGCGTAGCACATAAAACCGACGGGGCTTATCTGCCACCCTTTGAGCAGCGTGAACGTCGCCGGGTCCACGCCTTGCGAGAGACACCACAACTGGTCGTTGAATATAACGACGGAGGGGCCCGTACTGCAGGCCATACGGCTGATTGGCGTCGGCTGCAGCCAGGGAACCGTCGGATCCGAGGGGTTGCTGGGATTGGTTGTCCAGATGTCCAGGTAGGCGATCCCAGTCTCCGCATCCTGATACGCAATGTAGATCTGGTCATTGTACTGATTAGCGACCACGCCTTCTGATGCGACGTTCAACCATGAAGCCTGTTGGTTCCATGTCGAACCGTCCTGCGTGGACATGACGCACAGATTTCCGTTTGCGCTGTTCGTGCTGTCCGATACGTAGAAGACGTAAAGTATGTCGTTGAAGACTATTGCCGAGGGCGAACATGAACTCTCGATGGAGGTGGCCAGTATGTTCTCGCTACCCGAAGGGTCGCTAAAGTAAGCAAGCGAGCCATTATTGTTGTTGAAGAACACATACGGATTTGACTGGAAGGTCACCGCCGTTGGGGAGTTGGCCATGGATGAAGCCTCACCGTCGCCAACAAGGATGGGAAGGCCGAACTGATAGTCGAGAGTTGCAGCCTGCGGAGAAGACGGCAAAGGAATCTGCATGTACGCGAGATAATGGCCTGTAGGCGTAGTCTGACCCATTGTATAGGCAGTGTAGTTGTAAAATAGATAGATGTAGTTGTTCGCAACCGCCGCGGCGGGAGCGCCTGACATCAACTGAAGATTCTGCACGGTACCGTCTGGTTGCATGAGCACTTGGCATTGAGCCAAGATTCCCTGAGCCGAATTCGAGACCGCGCACGGGCAGTAGCCAATCTGTCCCGCATCGGCGCCGCTGTTGTTGTAGAGCAGATAGCACCAAGCTCCCGCGCCGTCTTGATACATGACGCCGCTCACCCAGCCCTCCAGAGTCGTGGCGGGGAGCGTCGCCGCGGGCGACCAGGGCGATCCGTTGTACGGGGACGATTCGTTGTAAACGCAGTAGAGCAATTGTCCTGGCGTAGAGGCAGGCTGAAAGAGAACATTGAGCTCTCCGGTACCGGAAACCGCGTACGCCGAAGGCGAGTCGGCGATGAGCGCGTTGGGAATGATAGATTGTGTCCACGCGCCATCGGACCCGAGCGTGCAATAGGTGAGCTGCCAGTTGCCGGCGCTGCCGGCGCCGGCATAGAAGACAAACAACTGGCTGGCGCCGGAGGAATCCGTGTTGACGCAGGCGAACGGGGACCCCGACAGCAGGACGCTCGTCCCGGTCGCCCCAGCGGGAATCACCTGAGTGGGCTGCGACCAGGCGCCGCTCGATCCCGAAAGGCAGCAGTACCAGAGCTCGCCATTCCCACCGCCCCCCTGATAGAAGACATAGAGATCGCCGTTGAAAACCACTGCCGAAGGCGACTCGGAACACGCGACGCCCGGTACCTGCTCCGCTGCGCTCCAGGCCGCGTTCCAACTGCTCACGGTCGAGCCATAGGCGGTATTGTCGTACGTCGTATACCAGAGCTGCCCAGCCTGATCGCCCATTCCCTGATAGAACATGTATGCCAGGTTGTTGTATGAGACAAGCGATGGCGAGCTGCTCGATGCGACACCCGGAACCGGAGGCATCAAGGTCCAAGTGCCCAAGGGGTTGCCCGCCAGGCAACCGGTCACTGCTCCGGTCGACGTGTTGAAGACCAGCAGGGCAGTCGTGGGATTGTTCGCCGACCCTGTCGGCACGGGCGCGACCGAGGGAGATCCCACGGCTGCGGAGACAGCCCCCGAAGTAGCAGTAGACTCCACAATAGGCGTCGGCAGCGCATAGGTAACCCAACCGCTTTCCGTGTAAACCGCGTACCACGTCTGAATGTCCGGGTAGGTCAAGTAAAAGAGCCAAGGCTGCGGCGCCGTGAAGCCGGGCAAGCTTACAGGAAGCAAATAGCTGTTGACGACGCCGGCAATCGAATTTACTGTCGGATTGTACGAAGGGAAGGCGGTCACTTGGCTGGGGGAGACGCCCGCAGAATACTGACTCAGCCCGCCGACGAATGCAGCCGAGATTTGGCTTCCAGGCTCCCCTTGAATTGGGTTTGCGGCCAGCACGTCGCCGATATAAATATCAGTGGCGGTTGACATGTTGTTGCCGAATGATCCGGGAGGAAACACCGCGGCGCTCGGACCTAAAGCATACATAGTGGACACACAGGCATTCTGCACCTGCGAGGACGCGCTCCAGACATCGCCATCGAATGTGCTCAACCAGATATTACCGGCGCCGTCCTCGTAAAAAACATAGATGAGTGGATCGGTCGCATCAGGAGGGGTGTAAACCGTCGCGCAAGGACTTTGGCCCCCAAGGCCAACAGAGACGTTCTCGACAGCCGCGGGTGCGCTGGACCCGCCATTCGAATCGGGATAGGTGATGTAATTGAGCGCCGGCGGTCCCTCACTTAAATCTACATAGAAAATGTATATTTGCCCGGAGGCGGCTCCAGGCGCCGTGTAGACAACCGGAGCCAGAATACTTGAGACGCCAGGGCCGGCGCCCGTCCCGTTCACAGAGACGGCGGACCAGGTCTGACCATCCGTCGTGGCGATGCAGCCGATGTCCAGCGTCCCGTCATAGTCGCCTAGCAAGCCAGTATAGCTGGCTGGCACCATTGGATAGAATATATAGAGCTGTTCTGTCTGAGACCCCGGAGGCGTGAACACTACGGGAGCAACCGCGCTGCTGGTACTCCAATAAGGAACGGTGACATCGGACAGCAGTATGAGATCCGACCAGGTCGCCCCATCGTAGACCGTGTACCAGATCTGTCCGGTTTGCCCCGAGCTGCCTGGCATGCCGCCATAGAAGGCATAGATCTTGCCACCGAACACGACCGCTGTAGGAGGGCTGGGCAAACCCTGCCCTTCGTATTCGGTGAACGCACTGAAAGCGCAAAGCTGATCCGCCTCGGCATAGCCGTGCGCCTTGGCAAAGTAGTAGGGGTATCCTCCCTCGCCTGAGGACGCGCCTGAGCATACGCTGGCTCCCTGATAGAAACAAAAGCTTGTGTTTCCCACCACGACGAGAGACGGCTTGGAATAGACATCGCCCACGCCTGGAACTTCCACGTAGGGCGACCAATACACCTCATCCTGATAATTCAGCTGATTTATTCCCGCAGTAATTGACTTGTTTACAACACCTCCAATGAGTTCAGACATTCCATCGGCAAAGGTTTCCGATCCTTCCGCCAGTCCGATGCCGAACTTGGCGACTTTAACGACCAGTCCTATATCAGAAATAATACCCATGGCGAGTTTCCTCCTTACGAATGCGACGGCTGCCTTCAGACAATCCTGCCTAAAGACGGAGCTGTGCGCGAAAGTGGTTCTGGCGCAAAAATTCTCTGACTATACAAGATATTGTGGAAAAGGAATCATCTGAACTACTTTAGATTGTAGTCGAAGTTTTATTTGCGCCAGAACCGATTGAATTGTGGTCATAGCTGATAAAGCCATCGTGCGATTAGACTTTCTCTAGACAAAAACGGAAAGGAGATCGCACGATGACCGACATTCGCTAACGATTGGATCATCGTCTCGTTCAAGAACGCCAAAGGGACGTACCTTCTCAAGGGTGATGATGTGTACGTCACTCAGGTAAGCGCGCAACAAGCGCAAGCCGCGATCGAATCCGCCCCCGCTGGCGTGCTTGGAATCAAAGGTCTCCAACTCGCCGGCGATATCGAGATCAGGGTGAGCGAAATCAGAAGCGCGGAGAACAGGAACGAGTCGCGGAGCATTCATTAAGCATGAAGCATGTGACTCTATAGCTGCCCGTCGCCTCTTTCATGTTGAACTCATCGTCCCAGCCAAAGGGCTTGGCCTCCTTCGTTATCAGTTTGGGTTACATCACTATCGATCCCGATCCCATTGACCGGTTCCTGGACCAGAGTTTGAATCATTTGATATCCGCGCACAGGCAGGGCGGGTACTTCACTGCAGGACTGCCAATAGTGTTGAAAGGCCAAGTCGTAATAAAGTTGATCGCCGGTCAAAATGGCATTTTCTCCGACATAGAGTCCGGGTACATAGCCCAGCGCGGAAACGGCGTTAAACCATGAGTTACAGTAATCAATGACCTGCTGGGCAGTAGCTGAATCGTTTACACCCTCCAGATCACACCACACGTTGACGCCCAGAGGAAACCCCACGGCCAGCGCATTGTCGCCGGCGTTGGCGCCGTCCTGTTGGCCTAAGGCGCCAGTCGGATACCAGCCAGGACTTCTTACGTGCTGTACCGGCATCAAACACAATCCGGCGGTTAGAATGTTGACAGCCTCCTGGGGAGACAAGTCTCCCGGATCCTCTCCGGCCCCCAACGAAAGATATCGGAGGCAAAATTGGTATCCCTGTTGTGCGAACTGTTGCGCCACGCTGGAGCTGATGACAGTGTCCGCATCAAACCCCAAGCTGCCTGAAGGCGCCGATTGAATGCTCCCGGGTAATGACATTGTTCCATTCCTTTCGCGTTTCGATGGGTCATTCTTCTCATTTCGCGCCGAATGTGTGAGGCGCCGCAGCAACCTTATGGCTGCTGCGGTGGCGAGGTCAGGCCACCGCATAAACGCGGCGGCTTCTTCCCGTTTTCCGGATTCAGAGAAAAGACATGCTCCGAACCTGGCGCCGAGACTTTGTGCAAATATCCTTGCTCTACCAACCACTCTAAAGCGAGGCTGGTTTCCGCCAAGGCGCGGTGAACGACCGCATCAAGTAAGCGCCATCGGCGCTTACTTGACGCCTATCAGTCGGGCGTAATCAAACTGGATGATCTCAAAGAGTGCCGTGAATGAGTCTCAGAGGAATACCGGCGCCTTGAAGCGAATGTAAATTCGCTCAGACAGCGGTGGCAGGGATAACAGCGACAAGCGGCGTTGACTGCGAAAGTTGAGGAGTTTTGTTTTACTATCAGCGCCGCGATCGATAACCCGAGCTTTGAAACGAAACAGAAGATTGCGGCGCCTGGCGCCGGAGCCAGAGGAGTTTGTAGAAGACCAGGTTACGATCAAACACGTGATCCCGGTCTCAGATGCGCTATTGCGACGTACCCAACAAGGCGCCGCACCCATGATGCACGTGCGCTGTGGGGAAACATCGCTCTCCATACATAAAAGACGCCAAAACGAAGGAAAGTTGCCGATGATTTTTTGAATTGGTCGTGTATCAAAAATGTGATGACGGCCGGCGTTTGAATGTCGAGGAACCCGTCCGGCCACCGTCTGGGTATGGGCACAGCCGGGATAGGGACAAAAAGCGTGCGCAGAAAATTTATAAGCTCAGGCGGAAACGGATAATCTCGCGCAAAATCGGGATGATCTCACCCATTCGCTCGGACAATCTCAGGCTACAGTTAACGATAGCCCCTTAGAGTATGATTTCTCAAAAATAATGGCAGTACCCCGCCCTCGGCGATCAGGCAAGTCAGCAAGGCGATCTGTTCGCTGATATCCGCTTCCGCAACACTACGGGCAGAAGTCAGGCGCGTGAAGGATCGTAGAAAGCCCGTCCAACCATTGACCTCCAAAAGCAGATCGGTCAAGTGTCTGCGCTGCAATCTGCGCCGCAACGTGTTCTTGAGCGCCTCCGCGGATTCGGGGACAGGATTCTTCTCCAGCCTGGCCAAGTGAATATCTCCATCGCGAATTTCCAAATCGGGATTGTTGGGCAGGCTTTCATCCAATTGGCGCAGCTCATCTCGCAACAGATTCACAAGCTTCGGCCAATGAGCGTCGAAGTCCAATGGCAATTGGTATGTCTGCGCCAGCGTGACGCGGTCGCCTTGCCACTGTTCGCGCGACAGCAGATAACTCTCCAGCGGCTGAAAGGCGCGTGAGTGGGGACGTGAACGTTGCCGCTCTTGAGAGCCTGCCGTAGTTGTTCAAGCAGGCAGATCTCCCACATCGGGCGATCAATCTTACCCGGCTCCGGACAAACCCGGTCTTTCCATGCGGCAGGCACAAACTCCAACGGCGCGTCGTCATCGAGATTGCGTCGCTTGCTTTGATTGCGCTCGCGCAGATAGTCCACTGCCTTCAAGAGCGGTTCGTTCGGCGCTATGGCGCGCAGCGTGAAGGCGTCCAACAGGCGCGGCGCGAATTGCCTGACGTAGGAATAACGCTTACGCAATTCCAGGTCGTGGATCATTTCGGATGGCCGCGACATCGCCCGGCACTCTTCAGACAGTGAGGCGATCCGCTCTTCTGAATAGCGGCGAAAGAGTTCCGCGCGGGGGGCGGCGACGGCTTGGTCGAGCAACACTCCGACGACTTCGCCGCATAACTGCAACACCGGGCCGAGATTCTTGAACTGCCGTTTCTGTTCTTCTGCCGCCGCGTTCTTCGCGCGACGGAAGACGCCGGCGATCAACTCATTGCCCATCGTAAGGGCTGTATCTACCAACTCCGTCCGCAATCGCCACAGCCAACAGAGCAGCAGCGCGACCCGTTTTGTTTCTCCGATGCGATGGACCGCCTGTGTCGGCAGGCCGCTTACACTGGCGGCAAAACGTTCCAGCAAAGTGGGGGCGAGGTCACTCAGATCAATTGTTTCCGGCAGAATCGCCGTGACTTTTTCCAGAGCATTGATCTCTTGATCGAACGCGTCCGGCGATGGCCGTCCGGCAGCCTGCTGCAATTGCTGGAAAGGCGAGAATCGTTGGTCGGGAGGCTTCTGCAATAAAGACAAGATACACCCTTTCACTTCTTCGCCTGCGCGTGATGCGATTTCTTGAAAGAGTTTCTCTTCAGATTCGGCGCGAGCGGTTGCGATCAGCTTTTCCAATACAGTCAGCCCTGGCAACACGATACGTTGCTGCCGTATCCTTCTCTCCGTATCAGGCAGCAACTCGTGCGGCCGCGCGTCGGCGCGCACATGCTCATCAACAAAAGCTTTGACGCCATCCCGATCACTTTCTATAAAAGGGCGCAGTCCCAGATATTGCCTGATGCGCTCGATGTGTTCCTGTCGTGTCGGGCGTCGCTGCGGATAATTGAGGAAAAGCGGCGCGTCCACCTCCAACTGCCCGCAGATGTGCGCCAGCAAGTCTTTCGGCAGCAGTTCGAAATCGTAAGGAAACCGTCCGAGCAATCGCACGCCGCCGAGCAGAAGCGCAAACCCGATCCTGTTCTGGGCGCCGCGACAGAGGGCAATCTCTTCGCGATCCTTATCGGAAAAAGTGAAGTAGCGAAAAAACTCGGTGCGCGTCAGGTCGACGGGCAGATTCTCGAAGCCCGCGCGCGGATGCCGTACGACGGAGACCTCAACTGGGAAAAGCAGGGGTGCGTTCATGCGCGCAGGATATAGCCGACGTCCGGCCGTAACGAAGGGCTTCCGAGCGAGGTGTACGCTAAGAGCGCTTTTTCGGCCTCCTTAGCGTTACATTTTTCTTCTACTATTTCATTTCTAAACACCTAATTGACCGTGTCCTTGTGGTGGGCTGTCATGCGTGAAATCCGCCGATTGCTTTCCGCAATGACATGTAAAATAACTGGACTCCAGGCTCCCGTGTAAAGCATGCTTGACAGACTGCCAGGCATGCGCGACATTATCTGCGATCGGGAGAATTGCATTTCGAGAAAATGAAGAATCGGCTGAAAGTAATCCGCGCCGAGCGCAACTGGTCGCAGGCGGAGTTGGCAGAGAAGCTTCGCGTCTCGCGTCAGACCATCAACGCGATTGAGACCGAAAAGTATGATCCGAGTTTGCCGCTAGCATTCAAAATTGCGCGGCTGGTCAACCTGAAGATCGAGGATATCTTTCAACTCGATGAAGACGGCGAGAAGGGGATGAAGAAAGCTCCATAAATCGAGGAGAGATGAGAATGATACCGACTATACGTAAACCAACCAAGTCCGAACTCATGCGGCGCTATGACCGCTCTGAACCACAGTTTTTCATCCAGTATCTTGGGTTTGCTGATCGCGCTTCATGCGGCCTCCCTCCAACATTCGATTGGGCCGACAAACATGGGCACGTTTTGCTGATGGGCGACACGTGGGAACTGGCGAGCGGCCATGGATATGGCCTCGGGATCAAGGACGTGGAAGAGCCTGCGGTACGAGTGTTGGTAAAGGAAGGCACAACCAAAGCAGAAGCCCTTGCTTTACTCTCAAAAATTATGGTTTGGATAGAGAAAGACGGAATGCCAAATTAGGCGCCGAGAGTCGCTGGAGGCAATCGTATGAGAGGACACCCTACTATTGGCATCAAAACCTGTCTAATGTTGGCGGTTGCGCTTGTCGTGGCAGTCGTGAACTGGACACATGAGTCCTGCCGCGCCATTGCGCAAACTGACAATGGTCGGAGCCTCGCCGCACAGGAAGAGAAACCATTCGATCAAAAACAAACGCTGGCGGAGTTGCGAAAGAAGATCGCCGGACAGGAAGACAAACCGTCGGGAGAGGTCTTCAAGAATATTCAAGTTCCTCTTTTCCAGAAACTGCCCGCAAAATATTTCCTGGGAGCGATGGAATTCCTCTTCAGCAAATCAATCGGAGTGGATTGCCGGCATTGCCACGTAGTGTGAGCTTTCGGTAAGCGAGCGCAATTTTTCAATAAATTCAAGCTCGCCTTCCAAAGCCTCACAGAAATCCAGTAGGGACACAGATAACCTGGCGTTTGCGAAAGGGTCCCACACTGTGTGGCCAGAACAAGTAGCTCACTTTATTTTTGGCGCCGTGAGAGTAAATCCGGCTTGCGTAAGCACTAGACTGGTCACCTCTCCCTTGTCATTTTTGCGAAAGGTGATCTGGGCGTCTACGACTCGGTAAAAATACTCTGTTTCTGAAGCAGGAAAAATCTCGGCGCTCTCCTGTCCTGTGGCTTGTGCGATCAGGCGATTACCATCTTTTTTAATCGCCAAAATCATCTTAGGCGAAAGCTGATATTGGCCGACAAAGGCGTCATAGAGTTTGGGATCGACGACGATTTGCTTGCGTTCCTGTGGCTCATCAATTTTTTTCCCTGTCAATTCCGAGATGATGATGCGCATCAGGTCATTGAGATGCCCGACCGGATCGCGCACGAGTTGATCCTGGCGATCGGTATTGAACTGAATCGCGACCGCAACGCGGTAGCGTGGGAAATATTCCATCGCGGATATATAGCCGGGGAACTCTCCATCGTGTCCGTACGATTTGCCCCAGGCCCCTTCGCCGATGACGACTCCTAAACCGTATCTAATGGTAGCCTTGATCCCAGTCAGCATTTGGTCAAAATAGGGTTGCTCGATCAATTGGCCTTCATAAAGAGCTTTGGCCCAATGCGCAAGATCTTCGGCGGTCGATGCAAAACCACCACCGGCCCATTCGCACTGTGGATTAAAGGTGAATTTGCCGTCCACAATCATCGCGCCTTTCGGCCCCGCGATCGCGGCATCCGACGTATAGCCGTTGATGAGCCCTGAGATGACACGGCCTTCCTGCGGAATAGTGTGAGCGAGATTGAGTGGCTTCAAAAATCTGCGGGTAACTTCGCGGTAGAGAGTCTGTTCCGTTATGCGTTCGATGATCATACCGGCCATCAAATAGTTGGTGTCGGCGTAAGAATAATCTTCGCCGGCGGCAAAGAGAGGTTTCTTGCCCAGCACGAAAGCGATAAGTTCCTCGGGGTTCCATGAACGGTCGGGATTGGCGCGGATCGCTTTCCCGAGTTTCGTAGAGTCTTGATCAGGAATGCCGCTCGAATGGTTTAGCAACATCCTGACTGTAACACTAGTGGCATTTGGCAAACGCTTGAACCAGGCGTCGTCTTTGAACCATCGCTCAATTTTATCGTCAAGACTGACCTTGCCCTCCTGCGCAAGTTGCAACATCGTGGCTGCGACAAAGGTCTTCCCGACGCTTCCCGCCAACATCAGATCGGTTGACACGAGCGGCCGCTGACTCACTATATCTGATACGCCCACGGAGACTGATGCGCCGGCGCCATCCGGCAGCACAAAAGCGAAGTTTGCTCCGGGAAAACCAGCCTTAGCCCTCAATTGTTCGAGTCTTATCCGCGCAGATTCACTGATCCGTTTGAGGGCGGCGGTATCAGACGTTGCAGTTTGCTTCTTGTTGGCTGCAGATAACAAGGCTGAGCAAAATACGAACGCTGATAGAAAGCAAAATACAATTGTTAGGTATTTTCGCATATTGTGATCCCTTTCGGTTGGCCGGCGTGACAGCTCACATCTTAACCTTCTATTCTTTCCTACGAGATTGATTTTCTATTTTTGGAGGTTCCCTCATGGATTCAACTGTTCCCGCAGATCTGCTCAAACTTCAAGCCCGCCTGGAGGCATGGCGCTCAACCCGCAAATACACGCGCCAGCCAATACCAGATGAGTTTCGCCAGGCCGCTGCGGAAATGGCCAGGCGCTATTCGCCTTCGCTCATCCGCCGCATTCTCAAACTTGATCCGTGGCGTCCTAAAAAGCCGGCGACTAAAAAGTCCGACCGCGCTCATCACAAGCCACAGACCGCCTTCTTCACCTTGCCATCCGAGGCTGCATTATTACTGCCTGGGTCGTCGGCGCCTCAGGATCTGGCCGGTTGTCGCCTTCAAATTGAACGGCCTGACGGATCACGCCTCACCCTGACGCTGCCGTCACTTGACATGGTGTCTATCAACCGTCTCTGCGCCGATTTCCTGCGCGCTTGAAGCGTCAATGATTCAACTGGTTCCTCAGCTCAGGATTTTGCGCGCCTGTCAGCCGGTCGATTTCCGTTGTTTATCCCTAGTTATAATAATGACCTTCAACAACGTATACAACGTTAGTTTGTACCCTCGATTCTTTCTATGTAGAATTCTTAACTCCCCCTATTTCTACAACGTAGTCAAACTGCTCAATGAAGGTTCAAAAGGCAATCATTTCGGAGCGCGGAAGTATCTTCTGGCTTGTTGTCGATGACGAATCCCGCCGATTACCGACTATCTCGCTCACCTGAAGAATGTTGAACGCTCGCCCAACACGTTGCGCGCCTACGCCCACCATCTGCGGCTCTTCTGGGAGTTCCTGGAAGAGAGAACCCTCGACTGGAAGGCCGTCGGGTTACGGGAACTCTCTGACTTCATCTCCTGGCTCCGTGATCCGCTGC
>Ga0154003_1000615_pt1 | contig 11197 bp, 6 predicted proteins | sample TSFL087MetaG_FD_104679 | JGI IMG/M metagenome (GOLD analysis project Ga0154003, IMG submission 104679) | Attine ant fungus gardens microbial communities from Florida, USA - TSFL087 MetaG | ecosystem: Host-associated > Fungi > Mycelium > Unclassified | place: USA: Florida, Lake Talquin State...
ATACCGTTTGCGTCTAACAACGAGTGGGCCTCTTACACCTTCCCGCAGTCGTCGGGACGGTCGGGAATTCTGACTCAGGTCAGCTTCCTTTCACTCTTCGCTCACCCTGGAACCTCATCTCCCACCAGGCGCGGTATCAAAGTGCTTGAAATCTTCCTGAGCGAGCCGACCCCGGAACCGCCGGCGAATGTGGATTTCTCCAAGGTTCAGGACAGTTCCAAAGGCACAGTTCGCGGCCGGCTGCTCGACCACATGAACAACAAAGGCTGCGCCGGGTGCCATCGCCGCACTGATCCACCGGGCCTTGCGCTTGAGCGTTTTGACGGGCTGGGACAACTGCGGACGGCTGAGAACGGCATGAGTATAGATGTGAGCGCCGAGCTCGACGGCGTGAAGTTCGAGGGCGCTCAGGGGCTCGGCAAGTTACTTCGCGATGACCCAAGGGTTCCAGCCTCTCTAGTGCGCAATGTCTACGCCTATGGGATTGGCCGCAAGATGGAGGAGCGAGACGAGGCTTTTTTGTCCGACCAAACAAAGGCTTTCGCCAATATCGGATATCGACTGCCCGATCTGATGGCGCAAATCGCTTCCAGCCCCGAGTTCTTCAGGGTCGTGGTTCCGAGCGGAATCCAGCGCGCATCCTCAACACCGGCGGCCCCAACGACGGCGCCTAAAAAAACTAAAGGAGTCCTCCGATGAGTTTACCAATCGATCGACGCTCGTTCTTGCGTGGCATGCTAAATGGCGCGGCTGTCTGTGTGGGGCTTCCGTTCCTTGACCGGTTCTTAAATGGCAACGGCACGGCATTCGCCGACGGAGCGAGGTTGCCGGTCAGATTCGGCTCCTATTTCTGGGGGCTGGGTCTGACGGACACGCCTACAGGCGGCACCCGCTGGGTTCCAAGCAAGACTGGCCGTGACTATGAAATCATGCCCGAGCTGGAATCGCTGAAGCCCGTCAAGGACAAGGTGTCGGTCTTCTCAGGCTTCCGGGCCATCGGGGACGGGCGGCCAAATCTTGTTCACTGGAGCGGCCATGCCTCGATTCTGTCTGGAGTCGCGCCGGCCACGACGGGCCGGTTCGACGGTCCCTCTTTCGACACCAGAATCGCCGACGCCATCGGAACATCGACTCGATTCAAAGTGATCGACATCGACGCGTCGATGTCCCGCCAGCCTGTCAGTTACTCGACCCGCACGGGAAATACCTTTGCAACGCCGGAAACCACGCCGCTCGCCCTCTATACCAGGCTGTTCGGCGCAGGCTTCCAGGACCCAAACAGCGACGACTGGAAACCGGATCCATCGATCATGCTTCGCCAGAGTGTGCTCTCCGCGATCAAGGACCAACGCCAGGCTCTGATGGCGGGCGTTGGCAAGGCCGACCAGATTAAGCTTGACCAGTATTTCACCTCCCTGCGCGACATGGAGAATCAGTTGTCGATACAGCTGCAGAAGCCTGAAAAATGCGCCGCCTGCGCGCCGCCTGCCGCTCCTAAGGAGACGCCGAGGTCCGCTTCGGTTGACGCTGTCCGCGCCAACACCAGGGCGATGGCCAGGCTGCTGGCAATGGGGTTGGCCTGCAACCAGACGAGGGTGTTCAACTTCATCCACACATCGGGCACATCGGAAACCTACATCGCCGGGCAAAGCAAGATCTATCACCAGATCACGCACGACGAGCCGATCGACGCCAAACTCGGCTACCAGCCGGAAACGAGCAAGCTCGCGAGCCTTGTCATGGAGGCTCTGGGCGACTTCCTCGTCGAATTGGACGCGATCAAGGAGGGCGAGGGAACCGTGCTTGATAACAGCCTGATCATGGCGTTCAGCGATACGGGCTACGCCAAAATCCACTCCATCGAAAACATCCCGATGTTCCTGGCCGGTCGGGCCGGTGGCCAGCACAAGGCGGGTCAGCACATCCACTCGACGGGAGAATCAGTCACGCGCGTCTCCCTGACAGCAATGCAACTCATGGGGGCGCCGGTCGGCGAGTTCGGCTCCGGCACGATGAAAACCGCGCGACCGATTACTGAAGTCATCGCTTAGATCGGTTAACAAGCGTGTGTACGGGACTCCGGGCGCGAGTTGTTTACTCGCGCCGTTTCCTGATCGTACAAGGCCACAAACAGGGCGATTAAACAAATCGCCCCACACCGTACACGCATTTGCTACCTGCCATAAGAGGGAGGCCACAATGAAGCGATATTTGATCGCAACCGCAGTAACGCTGTTGACCATCGCGTTCCCGGGCTCCGCCAGCGCGCAGCAGCCGTCCAGGTCCGCCAAATGGACGAAGACCTATGTCGTCGAGTGGAACGAGCCGGCGATGTATTACGGCGCTAAGACAGGCGTAATCGATCCTGGAACCGACTGTCCCAATGGAACCAATCCGGAAATCGATTGGATTAAGGTTCTGGTGGACGCGGGATACACGCTGGAAGAGGCCAAGTGGCTGCGCAATCCCGCCAACCCGACGCGCAGCCCTGTTCACGGCCAGAATCAGATGGCCTTCCGTGGCAAGGATCGGGCGAACGTCTATGTCAATCCTACCTCGACGCCTGATTCCGGTCTGGTAGGCGTGACTGGAATTATCGGCGAAGGCGTCAATCTGGATGGCGATGAGAAGACCGGCTTCACCGGCCCTACGGGCGAGAAGGGCATAGACAACAACTTCTATAAATGTCTCGGCTGCTGGAAGACCTATCGCGGCCCGCGCAGGCTTTCGAGTGGAGCTCTACAATTCAACGACTCGATGCGGAATGGCGCGTGGACCACGGTAATCGTGGTGGCCGGCGAAGGCGCCGACCCGATGAATGACGATAATGTTACGGTCGGCTTCTATGTGAGCAATGACAAGATGGTGAAGGATGGCAACGGCGCCATAGCCAGGGACTACACCTTTCGAATCGCGCCTCACGTGAAATATGAAGGCATTCTCCCGGCCAGGACATCCAATGGAAAGATCATCTCGACGACTCCGGCTGATATTATGTTGCGTGATCCGGGTTATACCAGGGATTTGGAACTGCTGCGCGCGCAGCTGAATCTTGAGATGACGCCGGACGGCTCCCTCTCAGGCTACGTCGGCGGCTATCGCCCCTGGGAGCCGGTTTACAAGGGTTGGGTGAACGCCCGTGGCCCGGTGATCGAAGTGCTGACGTGGGTGCAGTTGCCTGCGGTCTATTACGCTTTGCGACGCAATGCAGACTACAGCCCAACGGGGCCAGGCGGCGAGAAGACTCATATCTCATTCGCGCTCCGAATCGACGCTCTGCCGGCTTTCGTGATGACGCCGGATGCGAGCAAAGAAATGGCTTCAGTTGAATCCTACAAGGCGATTGCGCCGAAGGAGGCCGATAAGCCGGCCTTGGGAACATTTGTCGTGGACGGCATCGTCCCCGATCGCAGCGGCAAGTTCCAGGCGGGGCCGAACGCGGTGATTCTCACGCCCTCAGCCAGCGCTACAAACAAAAACCAGTGAAATTGTGGCGGCGTACCGTCGGAGCTGTGGGACTGGCTTTAAAGGGACACTTTGCTCCGTTGCCGCAAGCTCACAGCCTATTTATAGACGGGGAACTTTGGACGTTTGTTACTTCGCGGGTTCTTCTGCAACTCTTCCAATGCGACTTGGACTGCGCGTTCAAGCTGTGGATCCCGCCCCGCTCGCCAGTCGGCCGGCAGAATGTCAACCTCTATATCGGGCGGGACACCGAGATTTTCCGCCGTCCAGACGCCCTTAGTATGATCGTAGTGCCCCCAGTCCGGAACAGTCATTCTGCCGCCATCGAGCAGGGTCTTGCCGCTTCCCCCAACTCCCGCGCCGAGAGTCCGCTCTCCCACAATAGTCCCCAACCTGGCCGCTCTGAACATGAATGGCAGTGAGTCGCCGCCCGAGCCGGAAACCTCGTTGATGATCATCACTCGTGGTCCCTCGATCATTCCCATCGGCATCGAAACATCTTCGGATTCGCGCAGTATCACCTTGTACAGTGGAGATCTTCTCAGAACGTCAATGATGTAATCTGCGGCTACTCCGCCGCTGTTGAAGCGCTCGTCAATGATCACGCCTTGTTTATCCAGTTGCGCGTAAAATTCCCGGTTAAATATCTCGTAGCCATTTTCGGTTGTATCCGGCAGGTAAATGTAGGCGAGCTTCCCTCCCGAAAGCCGGTCGACTTTGCGACGATTCGCAGTCACCCAATCGTAGTGGCGAAGCGGATATTCATCAGCCATGGGAGTGACCGTTACGACGCGTGACTTTTCCCAATCCACACTGGAGCTGATTCTCAATTGACACGGCTTATCGGCTTTGCCGATGAAGTAGCGATATAAGTTATCTCCTTCTTTCAGCTTCTGGCCGTCCACCTCCAGAAGATAATCTCCCTCTTCGATATTCAAGCCGGGCTGGCCGAGCGGAGATCGAAGCTGCTTTTGAGTTGAATTGTCGCCTCGATAAATGCGCGCGAATCGGAACTTGCCCTGGTCGACCTTGTAATCCGCTCCAAGCAATCCGACTCTTTCACTCTGATCGCTCGATGAAGGCTGGTCGCCTCCATCGATTCGGAGGTGACTGATTGAAAAGTGTGAGTAGGCCTCTTTGATGACGGAATTCAAGTCTTCGCGTGTGACCAGATTCGGAAGGTAGGCGGCGTACTTTTCTTTGAGCGCCGAAATCTTCTGGCCATGATGCCCCGGGTCATAGAAGTATTCCCGCAGCAATCGCCATGCTTCGTTATAGATGAGACGCCATTCAGCGCGCGGGTCTATCTTGATCTTCACATCCTTCAGCGGCGCCTTCTCTCGCTCGAATCTTGGCCGATCATTGGTTGAAACGACTGGCCAGTTTGCTGGCAAAGGCAGGATGCGGGCGCCAATATTTTCAAAATCTATGCGAATCGGGGCCGCCGCCGTTTCGCCCGTTCCGCCAGTTAGATCACCGTCCTTTTCTAGTATAACGATATATGTCGAGCGAGTGACCGATGATCTGAATGGATTCCCCGACATCCCGTATTTATCTGGACCGGCGTTCGCGCTGGCGCGGAAGAAGAGATACTTTCCATTCTTGTCGAAGGAGGGTCTGCTGGAATCGCTTCGCCCATCAGTGATTAGCGCGTTTCTTCCGTTATCAATGGAGTGAACGAAGACGCCTCTGAGGCGGTTTGGCAGATGCTTGGTATAGGCAAGCCATCGACTGTCCGGAGACCAGGACGGTTCAAAGAAACTGTCTCCTACAGCATAAGAATGGGTCGCGATGTCTACGCGATGAGATTCCTCCTTATCGATATCTACATAGAACAGCGTAAGCCCACGATTGGATAACGCCACTTTGGTCGAATCGGGCGACCACAGCAGCTCGCTATATATTGAAGGGTTCTGTTCGATCGCAATTTTTCGCGCAGGGCCGGCGCCTGCGGCCTGTCTGATGTGCAATTGATACTCGCCCGACTCATCGGACAGATAAGCTATCTTCCTGCCATCGGGCGACCAACGAGGAATGCGCTCGGCTACACTTGAGCTTTGCGTCAGGTTCTCAGCCTCTCCGGTCTGAAGATCGACTTTCAAGACTTCGCCCCTTGCCTCGAGGAGTACGTACTTCCGGTCCGGAGAGACATCAGATGAGCGAATCCAGCTTGCCACAACAATTTCACGCGGTTTGATTTCCTGAAAATCTCCGGGCGTCCGGATTTCTACCCTCTGATGGCTCGCGGTTTTCAGGTCGTACAGGTGAATCGCTCCGTCCTGAATGAAAACAATCGCGTCGCCGGAAGCAGACGCGGAGGCGTACCTGATATCGTAATCCTCGAAGCGTGTCAGTTGAGTGACTTTCCTCGATCTCGTATCGTAAACGAAGAGGTTATAAACGCCGGCGCGATCTGAAACGAAGTAGATATTATTGCCGAGCCACATCGGAAGGCCGTCATTGGAGCTTGATCGCGGCAGTACTTCGACGCGGCTATCGGACAGGTTACCTATCAGAATCGAGGATGTAGCGCCCCCCCGGTAATGGCGGTGAAATAGGTCTTGAGGGGGGACCGGAAGCGACATATAAGCTATCCGAGCGCCGTCGGGTGAGAGTGACCCCATACCGGCTTTAGGGAATGGGAGTTCGGCTGGCATTCCGCCGCCGGCCGGAATTGTCAGCAACCTGGTTTCTGCGGCCCATCGTTGGGCGGCGCGAAACGACTCTACCAGAACAGCTTTCCCATCCGGGGTCCATCCGCAAGCAATATCAACACCGGGATGATAGGTCAATCGTCGCGGCTCACCGCCTGAAACCGGAATGACATATGCGTCCCAATTGCTGTTGGCCTTCATACAAAAGGCGATCTCGGAGCCATCGGGCGAGAAGACTGGATACGCCTTTTCGCCCGGAGACGACGTGAGACGACGCGCATCTCCGCCGCTTCGAGCGACTATCCAAAGATCGCCGGCGAATGAGAATGTAATTTCGGAACGGCTAACCGATGCGCTTCCGAATGGCCGTGGAATGTGGGTCTGAGCCTCGGAGATGTTACAGCTCACGATTAGAAAGACGAGCAAAGCGAACAGTCGTGACATCCGAATGCCTCCAGTAGGATTTCTGAGGTGACGCAGTTTTGGTGGACGGGGGTATTGCTTAAATCTTACATCACATCAGGCGGCCGGAGCCGCTGTTAAGCGCACAATCTGAACCTCGATAGATCGAATTGCAAATCAATATACGGCATACAGAAATGTGTATACGGATCAGTACCGCTCGCGGTACTGATCCGGCGCTTCCCATACACGCAATCGCAAACTGATCTAATGCGAATTTTCTGACGCCGCTGCAAGTCGCGCGCGGTATACATCCAGAATGACAGCAGCAAGAATGACGCAGCCCGTGACGAACCGCCGCGTCGGTTCTTGCGCTCCGATTTGCGCGAGCCCTGCGCCCAGCACGGCGATGATCAACACGCCGAAAAATGTGTTAACGGCGGAACCGCGTCCGCCCGACAAGCTCGCGCCGCCGATGACGCACGCCGCGATAGCTTGCAATTCGGCCCCGGCGCCTGCGTTCGGATCTGCCGAAGACAACCGCGCGCATTGCAAAACAGCCGCGCAGGCCGCGAGCAATCCACTCAGGCCGAATACTGCGACCTTGATGGGACGCGGATTGACGCCGGAATAACGCGCCGCGTCTTCGTTCGCGCCTACCGCCAGGGAGTAACGCCCCCAGACCATTCGCGTGAGCGCGAAATGCGCGAGAATAACTACTACGATTGCGCAGGCGAAGGGCGCCGAAATGCCGAAAAGCGAAACCGCGCCGAGGCGTTCGACCGAGGCCCCGATATACATCGTTCGAGAATTCGTAATCAAATACGCCGCGCCACGCGCGGCTTCCAGCATCCCCAGCGTCACGATGAACGAAGGCAGTTTCCATCGCACGGTAATCAGCCCATTCACCAAACCGCACAGCAACCCCGTCAATAAACACGCCGCGAGCGCGGGCGCCAACGGCCATTGCCACTCGGCCAGACAGACGCCGAGCAAGGCTCCGCTCAAGGCCATCACCGAGCCGACCGAAAGATCAATGCCGCCGACGATCATCACCAACGTCATCCCGACAGCCAGCATCACCGAATCGGGAACCTGATTGGATATCGTGCGCAGAGTTGTAAGCGAGAGAAAATGATCCGTCTTGAGGCTGAACGCGACAATCAACAGCAGCAGCGCGCTGAGCAAGCCGGCATATTGTAGCAGCAGGCCACGCCAGCCGGGAGTTTTTAGTTTGTTTGTTTTACTCATTCAGCGCGTCCGCCCAACGTAATGAATCACATCCCCAGGCGCTGTTGAATCAATTAGCCGAAGTAATACTTCATGACTCCTCAGAAAACCGTCCACAAAGAACACGAAGAATCACAAAGGAATAAAAATCTTTGCGCCCCTTCGTGCGCCTTTGTGGACAATTTTTATTCTTTGCGGCGTCAGCGGTAAATGATGGCGCGGCGCAGAATGACATTCTTGCCTTTAGAACGCGCATCGGCGTCACCGCGCGTCACGATGCGCAGCGTGTGTTTGCCGGGCTTCAGGTCATACGCGCGCCACAGGTCGTAATCGAACGTGCGCTCGACGACATAAGCGTCAATGTAATCCAGTTTCTTGCCGTCCAGATACACATCCGCGCGCCCGCCCTCCTGCGTCATCGGGCCGATCAGGCAAACCGCAGTCCCTTCGAATGTCAGCGCAGCCTCGGCGCCCGCGCCAGCGGCGACCTTGCCTGTTACCCCGGCTTTATTTCTGTCCATGTAATCTTTGGGCTGCGTTTCATCGCGCCAATTACCTTTCCACTGCCACGCCGGATCATCGAATTGCGCAAACCGGTCTGGTTTACCAGGGTTCCATTGTTCCATCTTCGGCGCTTTTGGCTGCTGCGCCGGCACGATGATTTCGCTCTCAGTGACTTTGCCGCCGACGCTCTCAACGACTTTGCAGGCGCGTTTGAGAGTGGAATCCACGATGGTGTTGAACGAGTAATCCGTGAACTGAAACTTCTTGTCGGCAATCGCGGCGACGCCGGATTTCCAGCGGTCGGGAATTTTGTCGTAGCCGATCATCACGCCCAGCACCCCGACGGCGCTCGACGGATTGCAATCTGAATCCTGTCCGGCGCGCGTGGAAATATCAAGCGTCTGATCGAAATCGCCCTTGCCCCAAAGCAGTCCCAACGCGATGTGACCGCCGTTCAGGCGCGCGTCAATATTGAAATCTTTCATAGCGCCTTCGGGACACGGGTCATCTTTGTCCCATTTATCTTTCAGCGCCTGCCAGGCTTTTTTCCAATCGTCGGGATATTGTTTATGCCACGCCAGCAAATCGCCCACGAGTTTGCCGTAGCCGCTGTTAGCGGGGATGTTTGTCAATCCGGCTTCGACCACTTTATGCGGATCGGTTTCAAAAAAGGCGGCGGCGTACATTCCGCTGACAAACATGCCGCCGTACAAACCGTCGCCATAATTCATCACACGCCCGACGCGGTCGGCGTATTTGTTGGCTTCCTGAGGCAAGCCCGGCGTCATCATCCCAATGAAATCGGCTTCGATCTGGAAATCAATGTCATTGGCATGGAAGTTGTATTTCGGATGCCCGCTCCACGGCGCTTTGACGCCGCGATTGAGATTGCGCCGCGCGCCTGCGTTGGCATGCCAGAGATTGTATTTGGAATCCTTGAAAGCCTCGCCAAACTGCTCACACGTAGCGTTCAGTCCCACCTCGTCCAGCACTTTGGTGAACGTCATTTCGACGTATAAGTCGTCCTGGTCTATCGCATTGCTGATGCGCTCCGGGGTCCATTTCAATTCGCCTTCGATGATCTTGCCGTTGGATTTGAATTCCGTCGGCGCGCCGAACGAAACGCCAATCATCTGCCCCGCCCAACCGCCTTTGATCTTGTCTTTCAACACGGCCTGGGATAGGCGGCGCGTTTTATTTTGCGCCGCGCCCAGCGCATAGACAAACAGCAAAGCGCCCAGGAGCAGAAGGGGAATCAATGTCTTTTTCATGGAAACCTCACAATCAAAGAGAAGAATTACCGGAGCGCCCGCTCGACTTCTGCGCGGGTTGGCAACGAAGCCTGCGCGCCGACCCGCGTGATCGCAATCGAAGCCGCAACGTTGGCGAATTCAATAGCCGCATCCAACGTCAGGCCTTCGGCCAGTCCTGTCGCCAAGGCCCCATTGAAACAATCGCCCGCCGCTGTTGTGTCTTTGGCTTCAACAATACGCGCCGGGAAATGCCGCGAGCGCCCGCCGTCCGCAAGAAACGCGCCTTGCGCGCCGAGTTTCAGAATCACCTGCCGCGGGCCAAGCGCGAGCAACTTCCGCGCGACGTCATGCGCATCGGTTAACGCAATGCGATCGCCGGCGGCGTCAACTAATGCGAGGGCTTCGCTTTCGTTCGGGGTCAGGATGTTGACGTTGCGCAATAACTCAGCGGGTAGCTCGCGCGCGGGCGCAGGGTCGAGAATGACGGTCATCCCCAGGCTGCGCGCATGCGCGGCCGAAGCAGTGACGGTCGCAATCGGCGTTTCGAGTTGCAACAATAAATGCGAGCCGCCTAGCGCGGTCAAGGCTTCGGTTACGTCCTCCGGACGCAGGCAATCATTTGCGCCCGGGACCACCACAATCTGATTTTGCCCGTTCGCCTCGACCAGGATCAGCGCAACGCCGGTCGCGGCTTCCGGCGTCCCGAGCACATAGCGGTTGTCGACTCCGCAAGCGCGCAGGCTTTCCAACAACTGCCGCCCGTACACATCCTGCCCGACGCAACCAATCATCGCGGCGGTGTCAGGTTGCGCAAGGCGACCCACTGCGCAGGCCTGATTCGCGCCTTTGCCACCGGGCAAGGTCACGAACTGGCTGCCCGGAATCGTTTCGCCGCGTTGTGGCGCCCGCGCGACCTGCGCGATGAAATCGAGATTAAGGCTTCCGACGATGACGATGTTTGCGGTCTGCATACTCTTCAGCGCTTCAGCTATCCGCCTTGACGACGCTAACCTGGGTACGCATCGCTTTCAGCGCGGAGTCCCGGCAAGAGGCGCATTAAGAGGCAATAGATCGCCCCCCGAGACTGCGCGCTGGAAGCGATGTGTACCCAGGAAGCCCCTTACGATTTATGCGCAGGCTTCAATTAATTCTTCGTCTGTTCCGCCGTAATTAAATCCACCGTCGTTTCGCGGTCAGCAGGAGAGGTTTTGTTCTTCAGCGCTTCCAGCGCGTATTCAATGCCGTATACCGCAAGTTGATCGCCGTGCTGGTCTACGGTCGCCAGCACCTGACCATCTTTGAGCAGTTGCCGAACGGCTTGGATGTTGTCGAAGCCGATCACACATATTTGCTCTGCCTTGCCCGCAGCTCTGATAGCCGCTACGGCGCCGAGCGCCATGCTGTCGTTGGCGCAGAGGATTGCCTTCAATTCCGGCTTTTCCACCAACAGCGCGGCCGCGACTTGATTCGCTTTCGCGGTTTCCCAACCCGCCGATTGCGAGCTGACGATATTTATTCCCGCGGCTTTCATCGCGTCTTCAAACCCGGCCTTGCGTTGTTGCGCATTGAAAGCCGTCGGGACGCCTTCGAGGATCGCGACCTGATCGCCGGGCTTGAGTCGCCGGGCGAGCGCTTCGCCTGCGAGGCGCGCGCCTTTGCGATTGTCAGGGCCGACGAAAGGAATGCGCA
>Ga0154003_1000616_pt1 | contig 11189 bp, 11 predicted proteins | sample TSFL087MetaG_FD_104679 | JGI IMG/M metagenome (GOLD analysis project Ga0154003, IMG submission 104679) | Attine ant fungus gardens microbial communities from Florida, USA - TSFL087 MetaG | ecosystem: Host-associated > Fungi > Mycelium > Unclassified | place: USA: Florida, Lake Talquin State...
CTCCGTCAGGAGCGACATCCGCCAAGAGCGGATGCCGCCCCGCTGGGGCTAAAAGCTCGATTTGCCCACGTTACTATAAACATTTCGCCCCTCCGGGGCTGGGAAATCGCCACAACCACAAAACCCGTCAGCGCCAGGGAAAATAAATGCGACAATACCTCCTCGTCGCGGCGGCGACGGTTGATTTCAGGCTGACGCGACGCGGGGCTTTCCCCACAGCTCATGGCGTATTGAATATGTTCTTCCTGACGAAACCTTCACGCGAACGCATTAAGCGTCTCATCGATTCCTGGCGTAAGGCGCCGTTCAACTATCCCGAAGTCGGCCAGTCGCTTGGGCCGGCGCCCCCGGGTTACGCCTCCAATCAGGGCCGCGTCAGGCTCGGCTACGGCGAGGCGATTTTCGACAAGGCTGTCGAAGCTCTGCGGAACTGGAAGATGTTCGACCTCGGTTGGGTAAGCCTTTGCTGGCCAGACGCGGAAATCGAGGTGGGAACGACGGTCGCCGTACTCGCGCGCCATTTCGGCTTCTGGTCGCTGCATCCGGCGCGGATTGTTTTTCTGGTTGACGATGACGACGCGCGGACGCGTAGGAAAGGGTTCGCGTATGGCACGCTGCGGGGCCACGGCGAGCAGGGCGAAGAGACTTTTATTATCGAGCGGCTTCACTCTGACGACAGTGTATGGTATGACCTGCGCTCGTTTTCGAGGCCCGGGCAGCCGCTGACGGCGCTCGGCTATCCGATCGCGCGAATGTTGCAGAAACGCTTCGCGCGAGAGTCGCCTCAAACCATGCTGAAAGCGGTTGGGGAAGGCCGGAGCGATTAGCTATTATTCGTTCTTCGTTCTGAATCAGCGCCGCGAGCGATTGCGAGCGACTTCCATCAATCAATTAATAGTTAAACGGGACTTTGTTTATTTCTCAGAATGAACAAAGTCGAGCTTACCGGAGGCGCCATGCCATTAAAGCGCAACTTTTTGCTGCGCGTTCTGCTGTGTCTGACCATTATTGCGAACATCGCGCCGGGCGGCGCCCTCGCGTCCGATCACAAAATCGATTGGGACGAGGTTCAACGGGAAGCCCTCGATCTCTTTATTCAATACCTCAAGATCGATACGACCAATCCGTCGGGCAACGAGATTCGCGCGGCGGAATTCTTCGCCGGCGTCTGCAAGCGCGAAGGCATCGAGCATCAGGTCTTCGAGCCTTTTCCGGGCCGCGGCTCGATCTGGGCGCGGCTGCGCGGCGACGGCAGCAGGCGTCCAATTATTCTGCTCAATCACACTGACGTCGTTCCGCACGACAAGGAGTTCTGGACAGTCGATGCTTTCGGCGGCGCCGTCAAGGACGGGTTCATTTACGGGCGCGGCGCGATGGACATGAAATCGCTGGGGATGGCGCAGTTCGTCACGCTGCTGGCGCTCAAACGCGCGCATGTTCCACTCAAACGCGACGTGATCTTCCTGGCCACGGCGGACGAAGAGGCAGGCGGACTGAACGGCGCGGGATGGTTTGTGGAGAACCATCGTGAATTGATCGCCGACGCCGAATTCCTCTTCAACGAAGGCGGTAATAACATCGTGGACCCGAACGGGCGGGTCTTATCCATCGGCGTCGGCCCTTCGGAGAAGGCGCCCGCATGGTTGCGATTGACCGCCACCGGCGAATCGGGCCACGGTTCGACGCCGCGCCCAAACTCGTCGGTCAACCGGCTGCTGCGCGCCCTGAATCGTCTGCTCGATTACACGCCGCCGATCCGGTTGACGCCGGTCGTCGAACAATCTTTTCGATCCGTCGCGCCCTTGCTGCCGGCGCAGCAGGCGACGAAATACGTCGACGTCCGCGAGGCGGTCAAGGACCCTGAATTTTTGCGACAGCTCGAAAGCGACCCCTTCGCGCGCTCGCTCATACGCAACACGATCTCGATCACGGTGCTGCAGGGAAGCAACAAAATCAACGTCATCCCGCCCGCCGCCTACGCCGAAATCGACACCCGGCTCACGCCTGGCGAAAAACTCGACCGATGGATCGCCGAGTTGCGCGGCGTGATCAAAGACGATTCGATCAAGATCGAACCGATCCTGTCGTTCGAGGCCAACGCCTCGCCGATCGACTCTGAACTGGTCAAGGCCGTGGCCGCGATCAGCAAACAGCGTTACTCCGAAGCGATCATTACCTATCCGGTCCTGGCCGGCTTCACCGACAGCCACTATTTCCGCAACCTGGGCGTGATGAGTTACGGCTTCTCTCCTTTCGTGGCGCCGTACCGCGAACTCGGCGGCGGCTACCACGGCAACGATGAACGAATCGGCAAGAAGGCATATGTCGAAGGCGTGAGGTTCTTTTACGAAGTGGTCGAGCGATTGGCGAAATAGTAGGAGATTCTCTGATTGCGGATTGCGGATCGCGGATTGCGGATTGAAGGAATTCTACAATTGCGTTCTCCGCATCTTGCGATTTCAAATTGCCGATTGAGGTTCGAAAAATCCGCAATCCGCAATCCGCAATCCGCAATCCTTCAGGAGGTGGGATGGCTTCAATTGAGCTTAGAAGGAGAATTCGCTGGGCCGACGCGGACGCCGCCGGGCGATTGCATTTTCCGCGCATCTTCGAATATTTCGAGGAAGGCGAGGGCGAATTGTTGCGCTCGGTCGGAATAACGATGTTTGATAGAGGCGGGTATGACTTCCCGCGCAAGCATGTGGAGGCGACTTTTCATAGCGTATTGCCGCTCGACGCGCCGTTCGTAATGCGCGTGACGGTGGGCAAGCTCGGCAATACCTCGATCCGGTACGACTACCACATCTTTTCGGACGAAGCCTGCGCGCAACTGGCGCTGGAAGGTTCGATGACTGTCGTAGTGGTCAAAGACGGCAAACCCGAGCCGATACCCGACAAGATGCGCAATGCGTTATCTTAAATTTTCCAGTTCGTAGTCCCGCCTTCAGGCGGAAGCGTCGGTTACAGATCCATTCCGCGACGCCAAAGACTTCCGCCTGAAGGCGGGACTACGAACTGCTTTACTGAGGAGAATGAATGAAAGCAATCGTTTTACGCGAGCAAGGCGCGGCGGAAAATTTGAAACTTGAAGACGCGCCCGATCCGCAACCCGGCGCTGGCGAGGCTGTGGTCAGGCTGAAAGCCGCCGCGCTCAATCACCGTGACGTCTTCATCTGGCAAGGACTTTATCCGAACATCAAGTTGCCGGCCATTTTGGGCAGCGACGGCGCGGGCGTGGTCGCCGCCGTCGGGGAAGGCGTTGACCAATCGCTGATCGGGCGAGAAGTGGTTATCGAGCCGGGGCTTGACTGGGGGCCGAGCGATGAAGCCCAAGGCAAGAATTACCGCATTCTGGGAATGCCTGAAGACGGGACTTACGCCGAGATGATCAAAATCCCGGCTGAGAACCTTCACCCGAAGCCGGCGTACCTGTCGTTTGAGGAAGCCGCAGCATTGCCGCTCGCCGGTCTGACGGCTTATCGCGCCGTCGCCGCGCGCGCGAAAGTCAAAGCCGGCGACACCGTGCTCGTGACCGGCATCGGCGGCGGCGTGTCGATGTTCGCCGCGCAGATCGCCAAACAACTCGGCGCGCGCGTCTTCGTCACATCGGGCAGCGACGACAAACTGGCTCGCGCTCGTGAACTCGGCGTCGAAGGCGGCGCGAATTACAAGAACCCCGATTGGGGCAAGATGATTACCGAGATGACCGGCGGCGGCCCGAGCGTGGTGATCGACAGCGCGGGCGGAGAATCGCTCGAAACCGCGATCAAGATCACCAAGCCGGGAGGCCGCATAGCCTTTTATGGCGCGACCACCGGCTTAGCGAAGATCGATCTGTTCCGTTTCTTCTTCAAGCAATTGACGATGATGGGTTCGACCATGGGCAGCCCGCGCGAGTTCGCGGCCTTCCTCAAACTCTACGACGAGGCGAAGCTGCGCCCTGCGGTTGACCGGGTCTTCCCGCTGGCCGAGGCCGCCGCCGCGCACAGGCGAATGAATGAGAGCGAACAGTTCGGCAAGATCGTCTTGAAGATCGAATGAATCTGTCAGACCGTACTTGTTGACGCTTGCCGAGCGTTATGAAATGATGGTTGGCTAATTGAGCGTTAACAAAATCATCCGCGACACTGTGCGGGGCGCCGACGCCGGGATCGAAGCTTCAAACAGGCAATAATTCATCTCAAATCCGAAGCCAACATCCCCTGCGAATGCGGTCCTGCGCGGTCGCTACACGGCTCGCCAGCAAGAGCGACAAGGGCAACAAAGGAGAAAAATAGATTTTATGGCTACTACGAACGGCGCCGCGGGCGCGGGCAATGTAGGCAAGGTGGTGCAGATCATCGGGCCGGTTGTGGACGTAGAGTTTTCAGATTCCAACCTGCCTCCGATCTACCAGGCTTTGCGCGTCACCAGCGAAGGTTTCGACGTGCCGCGCCCGGTCGATGTCATTTGCGAAGTCCAACAGCACCTGGGTGAAAGCCGCGTGCGAACCGTGTCAATGCTCCCGACCGACGGGATGATCCGTGGGATGAGGGCGGTTGACACCGGAGGCCCGATCACCGTGCCGGTGGGCAATGGTACGCTGGGCCGCATTATCAACGTTATCGGCGAGCCGGTGGACGAGCGGGGGCCTGTCGAAGCCGCCGCGCGATATCCGATTCACCGCCACGCGCCCGCCTTCGAAGATCAATCCACCGAGATGGAGATGCTCATCACCGGCATCAAGGTCATCGACCTGATACAGCCGTTTTTGAAAGGCGGAAAGATCGGACTCTTCGGCGGCGCGGGCGTCGGCAAGACGGTTTGCATCATGGAGTTGATCAACAACATCGCCAAGGCGCACGGCGGGTTCTCGGTCTTTGCGGGCGTCGGCGAGCGCACGCGTGAGGGCAACGACCTGTGGATGGAGATGCGCGAGTCTGGCGTTATCAACGACGACGACATGTCGAAGTCGAAAGTGGCGCTGGTCTACGGCCAGATGACCGAGCCGCCCGGAGCGCGGCTGCGCGTGGCGTTGTCGGGCCTGACCGTCGCCGAATACTTCCGCGACCAGGGCCAGGACGTCCTGCTCTTCGTTGACAACATCTTCCGCTTCACACAGGCGGGTTCCGAAGTGTCGGCGCTGCTCGGTCGCATGCCTTCGGCCGTGGGTTATCAGCCGAACCTGGCCACCGAGATGGGAGAATTGCAGGAGCGCATCACTTCGACCAAGCGCGGTTCGATCACCTCGGTGCAGGCGATTTACGTCCCGGCGGACGACCTGACCGACCCGGCGCCGGCCACCACCTTCGCGCACCTCGACGCCACGACGGTCTTGTCGCGTCAGATCGCCGAGTTGGGAATCTATCCCGCGGTTGACCCGCTGGATTCGACCTCGCGCATCCTCGACCCGCGCATCGTCGGCGCCGATCACTACAACACGGCGCAGGATGTGAAACGAATCCTGCAACGCTACAAAGACTTGCAGGACATCATCGCCATCCTGGGCGTTGACGAATTGTCCGAAGAGGACAAGCTGACTGTCGCGCGCGCGCGCAAGGTCCAGCGCTTCCTGTCACAGCCGTTCTTCGTGGCGGCGCAATTCACCGGCCTGGAAGGCAAACTGGTGCCCCTCGAAGAGACGATCCGCGGCTTCCGCGAGATCGTGGACGGCAAGCACGACGACATCCCCGAACAGGCGTTCTTCCTCAAGGGGGCGATTGAAGAAGTGGTCGAAGCTGCGAAGAAGATGTAGAAACAAGTGGGTAGTGGGTAGTGGGTAGTGGGTAGCTGATTAAGCCGCCCACTGCCCGCTACCCGCTACCCACTGCCCACTAAACTATGGCAGACAAGCTCAATCTCGAAGTAATCACGCCCGAAAGGCTGGTTTTGCGCGAACAGGTCGATGAAGTCGTTGCGCCCGGCCTCGGCGGGGAGTTGGGAATTTTGCCCGACCACACCCCGCTGATCTCGCAATTGAAGACCGGCGTCCTCTCTTACCGGCAGGGCAATGAAAACAGGCGAATGCACGTCAGCGGTGGTTTCGTCGAAGTGGCTTCGGATCGCGTCTCGATCCTGTCGGATGTGGCCGAAAAGCCGGAAGAAATAGACGTCGGGCGCGCCGAACGCGCGAAAGAGCGCGCGGAGAGACGCCTGGCGTCGAGGGGCGAAGACGTCGATTTCAACCGCGCCGAATTGAAACTCCAGCGCGCGATGATACGCATTCAGTTGGGAAGAGGATGAAGAGGCGACCGGTGGACGGGGCGACGGGGCGACAAGAAGATTTTTCTTCCTTTGTCATCTTGTCGCTCCGTCGCCCGCTCGCCCAGTCTCCTTAGCGGCTAATCGTAATCCGCGTGGTCGCGCCGTCCTTGGTCTGATAGATCGAGACCCAGAAATTCTCGGCCTCCATTATCTTGCGCGCGGCCCTGGCGCCGTTCGAAATTTCGCTTGCCTCGGCGTCGCCGACGACCTCGTTCCAGGGCGGAGCGTTCTTGGGATCGGAGAAGACCAGTTGAATCGCCTTCACCTCTCCGTTGTCGTAACGCACCGTCATTTTATCATCGCCGGTGAGATTGAAATCGTCGCTCGTGTCGGAGGAGCTAGCCGGGTTACCCATGGCGGCTTTAACGGCGTCGCGCTTCATGCCTAGTGTGACACCCTTGTATTCACTCATCACCTTGGCCTGTGTCATATAGCCCACGCCAGCCGAAATTTCGCTCTGCAAGCAGAGCGCAAAGCCGCTGACCACGCCGAGAGCGATCGCAATTTTCAACAATCGATTCATAGTCGCCACTCCTTTGCGAGAATCAGTATGGCGAGCGGTAGCGAGTGTGGCTTCATCAATGACCGATTAGATAACGGCGCGCTCGCTGTGGCTCGCGGTACCGATTCGGAACATGTTTATGTTTCTTCAGGGCGACTGCCCTGGTTCGTTAGCCGAGGGATGCGCTTGAAAGCTCACTTTAATTCAAAAGGCTTTCTTGAACACGTGTTGGGCGCATGATAGCATAGCCCCGCGTTTAGCAAAGGTTATTTCCCGTACCCCCGTCATCGAGCGTATACAATAGGCGAGGTTCTGCCTGCGCCAGTCTGAGCGTAAATTTGAGGAGGCTTCAGCGTAGACTGGCTCGAACAATCTTAAGGAGATAGAAGCTATTGAACGTTTCGGAGTTGTTATGTTCATTTCTGCCCGCCTTCTGGATTTTGCAGGAGCAGACGGCTCAGACGGATAAATCGAGCAGCACTCTTCTTGACCTGGTTCTTCGTTCCAGCCCCATTGCGAAAGCGGTACTGCTGATTCTCCTCTTATTTTCCATCGCCTCCTGGGCAATCATTTTTATTAAGGCCCGCGCGACCAAGCGGGCTGCGCGACAGAGCGCGGAATTCATTCGCGCCTTCGAGAGGAGTTCGCGCTGGGCTGAACTGTACGCGAACGTCACCGCCTTCGGCGCGAGCCCTTTGACGGCCATCTTCCTGGCCGCCAACGGCGAATTGCAGAAGCAGTCGAGACTCAATCTGGATGCGGTTCATCGGGCGATGCAGAGCGCCGCCATCAGCGAGACGACCAAACTGGAGAGGAGCCTCGGATATCTCGCCTCGACCGCCAGCGCGTCTCCGTTCATCGGGCTGTTCGGCACGGTCATAGGCATCATCATCGCGTTCAACGGACTGACTCAGGCGACGACGGCTTCGATCCAGGCCGTGGCGCCGGGCATCGCCGATGCGCTGGTCGCGACGGCGGCCGGCATCGCGGCGGCGGTGCCCGCAGTCCTCGGTTACAACCGCTACCTCAACCGCATCAAGGTTCTGGCGGCTGAGATGGACAGCTTTTCGCTCCGATTGCTCAACTTCATCGAGCGCGAAGCGGTTGAAAGTTATGGCGTTCAACAACAACAACGGTCGCAGCGGGCGCACGCAGACCGCGCTGGCTGAAATAAACGTCACGCCGCTCGTAGACGTGATGCTGGTGTTGCTGGTGATCTTTATGATCACGGCGCCGATCCTGCAAACCGGCATCCAGGTCAATCTGCCCAAGACGCGCGAGGCGCGGAATGATGAGGCCACGCCGCAAGCGCTGATCATTTCGGTGGACAAAGAAGGCTCGGTCTATCTGAGCGGCAAGAACGAGCGGCAGGCGATCAATGTCGAGGACCTCTCTAAGCTGCTCAACGAACGGCTGGGGCAGTTGAAAGAACGTCGCGTCTACCTGCGCGGCGACGGCGAAACGCCTTACCGCATCGTTGCCTACGTGCTCGATCAAGCCAAGCGCGCGCAGGCTCAGGTGAGCCTCGTGACCGAGCAGGCGCCAAAGAAGTAAATTGGGACAGACTTTAGTCTGTCCGTCCCAATTCCGCCACGAACAGATTGCTTGACGACTGAAACTGGAAAATCCTGGTTCCGAGTTGAAGCGGCGCTTTCCGTCGTGATGCACGTCGCGCTGCTGGGCGTGTGCGCATGGTACTTTCACAATCCGCCCACAGTCGATATCATCGCGGCAGGCGCAGGGCAGGGAGGCCAGGTTGCGATCGAAGTTGGGACCGTTGACGGGAAGTCGCTGGGGTTCACGCCGTATCGCAACGTCTCATATGTCGGCAACCAGGAGAACACGCTCAACAATGAATTAGTCTCGACCGTGGCCCCGCCGCCAGACCCGAACTCGGAGGTTCTGCCCTCTACAAAATCAACCCCGACCCCGAAAGAAAATTTGACCACTGACCGTCCGACCGCCAATCAGACCGCCCAACTCGTGTCGCCGACGCCGCTGAGCGGGCGTTCCCCGGACACCAGCGTCGATGTCGGGCGCATGTTCGGCACGCAGATTCCCTCAATGACTGCCGGAGTCGGCGTCAGTTCGGGGGCCAATCTGGGGCCGAGCGGAGTGCCGGGCGGTTCGGGATATGGGCTGACCATTCAAAGGATATTGAGCCGCAACTACAATCCGCCAATATTGGACGCGAGCGCAACACAATACGTCCTCGTGCGGCTTCGTATCGCGCGCGACGGGCGAATCCTCTCGCTGGTGAACGGGCGGTTAGAGCCGAGTTGTTTCAAAAAGCGCGCCACAAACGATTTGATAAACAACGCGGCTGAGCGATCCGTCATCACCTCGAACCCATTGCCGCCGTTCCCAAACGGATTTTTGATGAGCGCGCAAGATGGCGTCGCCGAGATCTTGTTTAAATATCCGAAATAATTTTGGGGATCTTGCATGAACAACGTATACACACCCGCCCCTATGGAGAACGCATGAGAAGAGCTATTCTGATTGCATCTGTAATCACAGTCTTCAGCGCGGCGCTGACCAGCTTGCCCGAGGCGCGCGCGCGGCGCCCACAGGAATCTCAGGAGGATCTGCGCAAGCAGATCGGCACGATTATCGTCACGCCGGGCAGCGGCCCTGCGCTGGCGGTGGCCGATTTTCAACCGCGCGCGGGCGGTCTCGACGCCGCGCTCGGGACTTACAACGACACGCTCTGGAACGACCTGAAATTCGCGAGCGTCGCCAATATGGTCGGCAAGAGCCTTTATCCGAAGACGTTGCTCGCCGACCCCGCCGCGCTTCGGTATGAAGAGTGGGTGAACGACCCGGTCAAGAGCGATTACGTGGCCTTCGGCAATTTGACCGGCGCGAACACCGCGCAGGGCTTCCTTTATGACGTCAAGACGCGGCAGCAACTGCTCTCCGCCTCCATGAGCGGCGAGCCGCGCGAGATGGCCCACCAGTTCGCCGACCAGATCACCAGGCTTTTAACCGGGCAGGACGGCATCGCCCAATCGAAGATCGCATACGTCGCCAACCGCGAAATCCACAAGATGGATTACGACGGCTACGGCGCGAGGGCCTTCACGCGCGACGGTTCGATCGCGCTCTTCCCGTCGCTCTCTCCTGACGGCAAGCGGCTGGCCTACGTCTCTTACCGCGATGGCTATCCGAACATTGTCATTCGCGGCGAGGACGGGTTGATCATCGGCTCGACGCGGTTCAAAGGCACGACGACTTCGCCCGCGATCGGCCCCGACGGGCGGATCGCTTTCGCTTCGAGCAAGGACGGCGGCTCGATGGAGCTTTACGTAGCGAACGGCGACGGGTCGAACGCCAAGAAATTGACGAGCACGCGCAACGCGGTAAACATCTCGCCGAGATGGAATCCGAAGACCGGACGCGAGATCTCGTTCATTTCGGACCGCGGCGGCTCTCCAAGGATTTATGTGATCGGCTCGGACGGTTCCAACGAACGCCCGTTGCTGAGCATGGGCGGGCATATGGATTCGCCCTCGTGGTCGCCCGACGGCCGTTTCCTGGCGTTCGCCTGGGACGGTGACGGACCATTCAACATTTACGTCGCCGACGTAGCCTCCGGGCAAACTTTGAAACTCACGCGCGAAGGCCGGAACGAAAATCCCACCTGGTCGCCAGACAGCCGTCACATCGCGTTTCAATCGAATCGCAGCGGCCGCTGGGAGATTTGGGCGATGCACGTCGACGGCAGTGAGCCGCGTCAGTTGACGCGCGGTGGCGGGCGCGCGCCGTCGTGGTCCCGATAACGGAGTCGTTCCGAATCAGCGCCGCGAGCGTGACTTCATCAATGGTTGATTTGATAAGGCCACGCGCTCTACCGCTCACGTCGCTGGCTCGATACTTGAAATACCTCACAACCAATCAAGAAAGGCGGATATATGACCCGTAAAATCATGCACTCAATCTCAGGCCTTGTTATGGTCTTGATGGCTGTCTTGTTCGGCGCCTGCGCGTCGCCGACAGCCAAACTCACTGTTTCGCGAAACGACGTTACTGCCGGCGAAGCCGTCACCGTTAAATGGGAGACAAAGAACGCCAAGGAGATTACACTCAACGGCGAGAAGGTCGACAAGATCGGCGGCAAGAGCATATCCCCGTCCGCCACGACCAGATACGAGATCGTGGCCAAGCGCGGCAAGAAGACGGCCCGTGACGCCGCCACGGTCACGGTCACCGTGGTCAAGGCGCCGGAGCCGAAGGTCACCTTGACGGCCGATCTATCGGCGCTCGAACGCGGCCAGAGCACCAAGCTGCGCTGGTCCACGGAGAACGCCAAGATTGTGACCATTACCGAATTGGGCGAAGTTTCAGGTTCGGGCGAGCGTGAAATCAGCCCCCGCGCCTCGACTACTTACACCGCGACGGCCGTGGGCGACGGTGGCGCCGCCACCGCCAGCGCGCGCGTTAC
>Ga0154003_1000618_pt1 | contig 11180 bp, 7 predicted proteins | sample TSFL087MetaG_FD_104679 | JGI IMG/M metagenome (GOLD analysis project Ga0154003, IMG submission 104679) | Attine ant fungus gardens microbial communities from Florida, USA - TSFL087 MetaG | ecosystem: Host-associated > Fungi > Mycelium > Unclassified | place: USA: Florida, Lake Talquin State...
CAAGACCTGGGACTGAAATACTGACTGGCCAGCAACCGCTTCAATCCGTACCCGCAGGCCGCGCCAACTGACAACCCGAGCAACACCAACCACATCCCTTGCCAGATCACAAGCCGCAGCACGTCGGCCGGCTGTGCGCCGAGCGCCATGCGAATCCCGATTTCGTTCGTGCGCTGCGCGACCGAGAACGCCAGCACGCCGGACAATCCGATGGCCGCGAGAATGATCGCCAGAGCGCCGAAAAAGCTCAGCAGCCGGGCGTACAAACGTTCCTGCCCCAAGGTTCTCTGCGAACGCGCCTCCTGCGAGATGATCTCATTGACCGGCAGATTGCCGTCCAACTCGCGCACGGCCTGCCGCGCCGACGCCGCGAGCGCGGTCGGCTCGCCGGTGGTACGCAAAGCGAAGTACATGCCGCCGATCGAATCGCCGTCTTGCCGCCAGGGCGTATAAAGCAGCGGCTCGATCTCCTGGCGCTGGTTGCTGTACTTGGTGTCGGCCACGACGCCGACGATCTCGACTTCAGGATTGTTGTCGCTCTCTCTGACGCGTTTGCCGAGCGCGTCATCGTTGGAGAAGAACCTGCGCGAGAACGTCTGATTGACGATGCCGACCTTGGGCGCGCGCTGGTCGTCTTGCGGGGTAAAACCGCGCCCGCGCAGCAGCGGTATCTCCATAGTCGTGAAATAATTTTCGCGCACCGACTGACGGTCAGAGATGTGATCCGTGGCGGTCTTCTCCGTCTCGCCGGGCAGAAGGATGCGAGTGTTCCACATGTAGTCGGCGATGAGAGGAACGGCGCCGAAAGTGGCCGCGCGCACGCCGGGCAGATTGTCCAAACGCGCGGAGAGCTGTTCATAGAATTGCCTCAGCCGTTCGTCTCTGTATCCGCCATGCTCCGGACTCAAACCGAAGAGCAACAGATTCTCCTGATTGAAGCCGAGATTGACCCGCTGCAGATTGTATAGCGTGCGAATGAACAATCCCGCGCCGACGAGCACCAGCAACGACAACGCCACTTGTAGGACGACCAGCCCCTTGCTCAACCGCGACACCGCGCCCGCGCCACGCCGCGCCTGCTTGATCGCCGTCGTCAAATCGAGACTCGTCGCGCGCCACGCGGGCGCGAGGCCGAACATGATTCCAGTCAAGAGCGAGACGAGCAGGGTAAACGCCAGCACGCGCCAATTCAGACTGAGGTCAACGTTGTCGGGCAAAAAGCTCGAATCCTGGCCGGACACCGCCACCAGCGCGCTCTTGCCCCAGAACGCGAAGATCACGCCGAGCGCGCCGCCCAGGGACGCGAGCAGCAGGCTCTCGGTCAACAATTGCCGGATCAGACGCCATCGTCCCGCGCCTACCGCCAGCCGCACGCCGATCTCGGGCTCTCGCAATGAAGCCCGCGCCAGCAACAGGTTCGCCACGTTTGCGCAGGCGACTAGCAGAACGAGCGCGACGACGCCGAACAGCCCGTAGATCGTGGCCGAATACCACTCGCGACTCTCCATCAACCCCTGCCCCCCAGGTCGCGCGACCAATCGCGGGTAATCTCTCGATTCGATCTTCGCCGGTTCATTATCGCGGCGTGGCGGCGGCATCACTTCAAGCGCCGCCGCTTGAAACGCGCCGTTCAGGCTGTCGCGGGCCTGTTCCATTCGAGCCCCCGGTTTCAGCCTGCCCATCAAATTTATCCACCAGACGTCGGGACTGCCGGCCCTGGCCATGCCGGAGCGCTCACCGAGCAGCAGCGGCTCGAACGCGAGCGGGACTGTGACTGCGGAGCGAGCGCTCACCTGCAGCGAGCCGGTGAAGCCGGGCGGCGTCACGCCGATGATCGTGAATAGCGTTTGATTGAGTTTGATCTGTTGGCCGATGACATCCGGTTTCGCGCCGAACCGCTCCTGCCAGTAGTGATGACTGAGCACGACCACGGGCGGCGCCGTCGCGTTGTCGTCCGCGTCCGTGATCGCGCGTCCCAATATCGGCTGTACGCCCAGGCCTGTGTAATAGCCGCCGGAAACGAATTGCCCACTGAGGCCCTCCGCCTGATCGTTCGCCACGGCGGTCAATCCGAAGATGGGGGCGAAGGCGAAGAAGTCGCTGAACGGGTCGTCAGACGCGGCGGCGCGCGCCTGGCGCATCTTCTCGATAATGTCGTAGCGGAACATCGAGGCCCCGCGCATGCCATCCGCCCGCTGACGGTAAGAGCCGCGCGTGCCGTTGGTCCTGAACGCGCTTCCGGCTTCCCATTCGAACAACACCAATCTGTCCGGCTCTTTAACCGGCAGCGTCCGCAGCAGCACGGCGTCCACGACGCTGAAGAGCGCCGTGTTCGCGCCGATCCCCAGCGCCAGCGAGAGCACGGCGACCACGGTGAATCCCTTATGTTTGAGCATCATTCGCACGCCGTAGCGCAGGTCTTGAAACATTCTGTCCTCCAATCTACCCGGTTGTAAGAGCAGCGCGTCCCGGAACGCGCCCAGGCTGCGCCATAAGAGATCAAGTTTGGTTTTCCAGTTGAGGCTGTTCCACTCGGCCAGCAGCATTTCGCGGTAAAGCAACTCCGCCTCCCACTCCTGCCGCCAATCGGCTCGCGACCGCTGCGGCACGATCACGCCGATGACGCGTATCAGCCAGAGGTGCGGCCTTGAAAAAAGCTCTTTGCGATGATCTTGGTCCGTCATAGAGTCACTGGGCGCGCGACGGCTTCGGTTTGGGCGCGGGTTGCGCCTGCGTTTGCTCTAGAAGGCGATAGCGCCGGACCGCTTCGGTCAGCGCCTCCTTGCCTTCTTTCGTCAATTCATAATATTTGCGCGGCGGGCGCTGCGCCGCTTGCGCGATCGCATGCTTTTCCCATTTCGAGCCCACATAACCCGCCTCTTCAAGCCGCCTCAGCGCCGGATAGACCGTCCCGCTCGGCAGCCCTGTCACATCCATAATGTCGAACCCGTATTGATAGCCGTTGTCGAGCGCCTGAAGAATCACTGCTACGGTGAATGAAAGATATTTGCCCATGTGCCCTCCTGATTTTTTATGGTAGTGTTGTATTCTGCTTATATAGCGTTCTACATAGGATGGTCAATGATTAAAGCGGAGAAATCGGCTGAAGCGCGATTTTTGTCGGGGCGTGTGACTTTTGAGCGTGGGCGGATTGGAAATTAGACAGGATGTTGGAATGTCGCCTGATTCGATTTAGGCGTGAACTGCCGCGCCTTGCGGCAATGTTCGGCGCTTGATATTTTTCAATGTCATCATCGGGCTATGACATCGAAAAATGGCGCTGACTTTGTCCATGTTGTGAAGCAGCGAATAAAGAACAACAATCTCATCTTCCCCCAGGATGCCTGCCTGGAGGATCAAGGGTAGAGTGGCGAAGGTCAAGGGTCGGAAGTGAGGATCGAAGATCAAGGATGCGCCATTGTGAAGGCGATCCTCAATCTTCAATCTTCGATCTTCAATCTTCGACTTCCGGTCTTCAATCCTCGATCTTCTTGGTTCTTCATGTCTGATTTACGTTCGTAGTCCCGCCTTCAGGCCGCAAGCGTTTGGCGTCATGGAATGGATTCGCGTCTGACGCTTGCGGCCTGAAGGCGGGGCCACGAGCCGATTTTCCGAGGAGATCACCGTTTGAAAAATATCGAAGCCTCCCCTCTCCCGCGCCGAGACTACAAATACTACGATATAGTAATGGCGGCCTTCGTGACCGTGCTGCTTTGTTCGGGCATCATCGGTGTGCAGAAGAGAAGCGTCATCTTCGGCCAGCAGTTCGGCACGGCAATAATATTTTTTCCGCTGAGCTATATGTTCGGCGACATACTAACTGAAGTGTACGGCTACGCGCGTTCACGCCGTGTGATATGGGCAGGTTTTGGCGCTCTGATCTTCGCGGCGATTATGAGTTGGATCGTAGTCAAGATCCCGCCCGCCCCCGACTGGCCCCATCAGCATTCATACGAGGTCGTCTTCGGCTCCACGCCCCGGATAGTCTTCGCCTCGCTCGTCGCGTTCTGGGGCGGCGAATTCGCTAATTCGTTCGTGCTGGCGAAGATGAAGATTCTAACCAAAGGCCGGCATCTCTGGACGCGCACCATCGGCTCGACGGCCGTGGGCGAAATTGTCGATTCGATGATTTTTTACCCGCTGGCCTTTCTCGGCGCCGAAAGTTGGACGACCGCGTTGGTCATCCAGGTCACGCTCTTCAACTACGCCATGAAAGTCCTGGTTGAGGTGGTTGCCACGCCGTTCACTTATCGGATAGTCAACTTTTTAAAGCGGGCGGAGAAAGAGGACTATTATGACCGCGACACTAATTTCAACCCGTTCACGCTCGAAACCTGATCGACCGATCTGGCGTTCTAGCTTGTATCCGAATGAGCGCTGTGAGCGGTAGCGAGCGCCGCATCCGCGACTTGCTCATTATGGCAGCCATGCTGGCTACCGCTTGCGGTACTGATACGAATCGTTTCAACAAGGCAAAAAAATATGAGCGTAATCGCAACCGCTGACATGCAGGCGAAAATGAAAACCGCCAGGGAGAGGCTCGACGCGCACGTGCGGGAGATCGTCGACTGGCATTTCAACCCTGAAACCGGAACGCCGTTCTGGCTCGAACGGGCAAAGAGTTTGGATTTCGATCCACGGAAAGATATTCAGACCTATGACGACCTGGACAGGTTCGGTTTTTTCCAGGACGAATGGCTACGCGGAGGTCCTGTCAGACGATGGGTTCCGAAGGGGCTGGAAGCTAAGCCGATCTACGTGTTCGAAACCGGGGGCAGCACCGGCGTGCCCAAGTCGCGCATCGCTTCCGAGGACTTCCGCATTGATTACGAGGCGTTCAGCGAAACGCTGCCCGACGAATATTTCCCGAAAGACGCCGACTGGCTGATGGTGGGGCCGACCGGGCCTCGCCGTCTGCGGCTGGCCGTCGAACACCTGGCCCAGTATCGCGGCGGCATCAGCTTCTGCGTCGACCTCGACCCGCGCTGGGTGATCAAGCTGATCAAGGCGGGACAGACACAGATGATGGAGCGGTACAAACAGCATGTCATTGATCAGGCCACCACGATTTTGAAAGCCCATCCGAAAATCAAATGCCTCTTCGCCACGCCTAAGCTACTCGAAGCCCTGTGCGAGAAGGTGTCGCTGAAGAAGATGGGGATCACGGGCGTCTTTTGCGGCGGGACCGAGATGACGCCGCAATTCCACCGCCTCGCCATCGAAGAGTTGATGGAGGGCGCCTATTTCGCCCCGACCTACGGCAACACGCTGATGGGATTGGCCACGCACAAACCCTTCGACCCGGCGGACGACTACGCCATCATCTATTATCCGCCCAGCCCGCGCGCGATGATCGAAGTGGTCGACCCGGACGAGCCGTCGAAGATCGTTGATTACGGCCAGACAGGGCGCGTGCGGTTGACGACGCTGACCAAGGAATTCTTCATGCCGCGTTTTCTGGAGCGCGACGAGTGCGAGCGGGAACCGTCATGCGAAAAATATCCCTGGGACGGCGTGCGCAACGTCAGACCCTTCTCGCGCTTCCAGAGGACGGTGGTTGAAGGGGTTTATTGAGAACGACGAAAATAGACAGGATTTCTCAGGATTTTGCGCATTGAGCTGAATCCTGAGAAATCCTGTAAATCCTGCCTATTTTCCGAGGAGTTCAACCTGTCGCATTGCAACGCCCTGAAACAATGAAAAGCTTGTAGTCCCGCCTTTAGGCGGAGTCATTTGGTGTCACGGAATGGTTTTGCGTCCGGCCCTTCCGCCTAAAGGCGGGACTACGAACTGATTTTCCTAGGAGACCATGTCGCATAGAAAGATACTGTCAATTTTGTTCGCCGCGGTCGCCGCGATTCAGACCGCTTCGGCGCAGGATTGGGCGCAGTGGCGCGGCCCGAACCGCGACGGCGTGGTCAAAGACTTCGTCGCGCCCGTCAAATGGCCTGAAAAGTTGAAGCTGATCTGGAAGACCGAGGTCGGTTCGGGCTATTCATCGCCCGTCGTTTCGAAAGACCGCGCCTGGATTCACGCGCGCAAGGGCGATGAAGAGGTCGTCTCCTGTCTCGACCTGAAGACCGGCAAAATTCTTTGGAGCAAGGGTTACCCCGTCGGGTTCACCAAAAACCAGTACGCCACAGAGATGGGCAAGGGGCCGCATTCGACCCCCGTCTTGTATGACGGCAAGCTCTACACTCTGGGCGTGACCGCGATCCTCTCCTGCTTCGACGCGAACAGCGGCGAGTTGAAATGGCGCAAGGAATTGGGGACGCCCGACACATCGAAGCTGTTTTGCGGCACGGCCTTTTCGCCAGTCGTCGATCAGGGCAATCTGATCGTTTACGCCGGCGACGACATCAAAGGCGGCTCGATGTTCGCGCTCGATCCGGCCACCGGCAAGGAGCGATGGAAGTGGACTGGCGAAGGACCGGGATACGCTTCGCCCATCGTCGTCGAGATCGAAGGCGCGCGACAGATCGTCACTATGACCGACAAATCGGCCATCGGCGTCGAATCGAAGACGGGCAAACTGCTCTGGCGAATGCCCTGGCCCGACGAGTGGAACGAGAACATCGTCACACCCGTTCTCTACAAAAACACGCTGATCTTCTCCGGCGTCCGCAAAGGCACGGTGGCCTTTCAGTTGGCCAGGAACGGCGCCGAATGGACGGCGAAGCATGTCTGGCATAATCCCGAAATTGCGATGTACATGAACTCGCCCGTGCTCGAAGGCGACCACCTGTTTGGGATGTCGTCGAAGCGCAAGGGGCAATATTTCTGCCTGGAAGCCCCGACCGGCAAAGTCTTGTGGGTTACGGAAGGGCGCGAAGGCTCCAACGCCGCGATCCTCAATGCGAAAGACGCGCTGCTGATCCTGACCAACGACGCCAACCTGATCGTGGCGAGGAAGAGCGCGAAAGGCTTCGAACAGGTGGCGAAATATTCGGTGGCCGACAGCGCGACTTATGCGCATCCGGTGGTAATGAGTAAAAAGATATTGGTTAAAGATGACGTCTCAATCGCTCTATTAGCGTTTGAGTGAGCTGGAACAATTGACAGGTAGTACAATATCCGTAAGCAAAAATGATCCTTGCAGGAAGAAATCAGGTTGGCTTGACCAAGGAGGAAATTGAACGTTGCCTGCTGGCTTGGAAATTTTTATGTGGGGAGAAGGAGAGAGAGCTTGTCACAGATGAGGCTCATCATCATTTATCCCGCACTCGTTTCGACGAAATCGAAGGAGTTGGGCATATGAGAGTAGAACCTTCGGGAGTTGTTTTTGTAGGTATTTGTGACGTTCAAACTGACAGGTGCGTAGCGCGGCAGCCGTCGCCAGTGACAGCGGTGTGGGAAACGCCGGGCCGCGTGCAGGTGAACGTCTGCCGGCCTTGTCTGGAGGAGAAAATGCGATTGGGCGAGTGGGAAATACAAGGCGCAAAGATTACGAAGGAAGTTGATGTAGCAGTTTATTCACCAGGGCGAAACCTACAACTAATAGTCGAAGTTAAAAAAAGCCCTGGCTTCAGGAGACCATCAGTAGAGTGGGCGACTCAGATTCACCGCAATTTGCTCGTTCATTCGGGCATTCCCAGAGCGCCATACTTTCTGCTGGCGCTTCTTCCGGACCGTCTGTACCTTTGGAAGGAGAGAGAGGCAGGTGATCCCAACAGAGCGCCGGATTATGAGATAGATGCGCGCAATATTCTGAAGCCATATCTTGATCAACTTGCTCCGGCTCCTGAAGATGCAAGTGAGAGGCAACTGGAGACGGTTATTATTTCGTGGCTCAAAGATATATCAAGCTCAAAACAGCCGTTGGACGCTTCGCTCAATTGGCTCTATGACTCCGGACTTTACGCAGTTCTGAAAGACGGCTCGGTCGAAATGCAGGACAAAATCGCAGCGTAAATGACGATGAAAAGGCCGCTGCTTTTGGCTCGGGCATAGTCAAGAGCGTTCCCCGGCGTATTTGCGAAACTTGCCGGTTAACTGGAGGAACTTGCGTGAAATTAAGCTCGCGCTGTTTGATATTCGCGCTGCTGGCGCTGTCTGCAATCTTGTCTTCACCGCGTGCGAACGCGACGGACGTCGGGAGAAAGGAAGAAGCCGTCGCTTCGATCGAGAAGCGCAAGGCCGAAATGATAAAGCTCAGCGACCAGATCTGGGCCTTTGCCGAAACGGCGCTGCGCGAACACAAGTCGTCCGAGGCGCTCAGCCGTTACGCTGAGCAACAGGGCTTCAAAGTCGAGCGCGGCGTGGCCGGAATGCCGACGTCATTCATTGCGACCTACGGGCAGGGCCGCCCCGTCATCGGCGTCCTGGGTGAATTCGACGCGCTGCCCGGCATCTCGCAGAAAACCTCGCCTGCCAAGGAGCCGCTCGAAGCGGGCGCTCCCGGCCACGGCTGCGGCCACAATCTGTTCGGCGTGGCGAGTCTGGGCGCGGCCATCGCGGTCAAGGAATTGATCGCCGCGGGCAAGCTCAAAGGCACGATTCGCTTCTACGGCACGCCGGCGGAAGAGTCGGTCTACGGCAAGGTTTACATGACGCGCGACGGTTTGTTCAAGGATCTGGATGTTTGCCTGGCGTGGCATCCGGCGAGCGAAACCAGAGCCGACGTGGACAGCACGCAGGCCCTGGTCGATTTCATCGTCGAGTTCAAAGGCCGGACCGCGCACGCCGCGCTCGATCCGTGGAACGGGCGTAGCGCGGCGGACGGCGCCGAAGCTTTCACGCACGGCGTCAACCTGCTGCGGGAACACGTCAGGCCGACGGTCCGCATCCATTACGTGGTCGTCAAAAGCGGCGACGTGCCGAACGTCGTGCCCGAATACGCGAAGGTCTGGTGCTGGGCCCGCGACTCCAAACGCGCGGGCGTTGAACCGGTCTTGCAACGATTGCGCGAGATCGCCGATGGCGCGGGCCGCATTGCCGGAGTCGAATCGAAATTCACGATTCAGTCCGGATGTTACGAAATACTGGTCAATCTGACCGGCGCGAAGCTGTTGCAACAGAACCTGGAATGGCTCGGCCCGATCAAATACGCGGAACAGGAACAGGAGTTCGCGCGCGCGATCCAACGCGCGACGGGGACCGAGCAGAAAGGACTCAACGGCGAGATCAAGCCGCTGAAAGAACCGAAGCCCGATCCGCCCGGCGGCTCGACCGATGTCGGCGATGTGAGCTGGGTCGTCCCGACGCTGCATCTTTCGGTGACGACCGCGCCCGAAAGCGCCTGGCATGCCTGGCCCGTTGTGGCTTGCGGCGGAATGTCCATCGGGCACAAAGGAATGATTCACGCGGCGAAAACCCTTGCGGCGACAATGGTCGATTTGTTCGAAGACGCCAAAACACGCGAGGCGATCCAGGCCGAGTTCAAGGAGAAGACCAAAGGCTTCGTCTACAAGCCTTATATTTCAGACGGGCCGCCGCCTTTGCCCAAGGAGTAACCGATTGAAAAGGCGACTGGGTGAAGAGGTGAGCGGGTGAAAGGGCGAATTGTAATGTCGCACAATCACCCGCTCACCCGCTCACCCGCTCACTCACTATGAAGATTCTCTACATCACCGCCGGCGCCGCCGGAATGTATTGCGGCAGTTGTTTGCGCGACAACGCGCTCGCCACTGAATTGATCATGCGGGGGCACGACGTCACGCTGTTGCCGCTTTACACGCCGACGCTGACCGACGAGCCGAACGTCAGCAGCGGGAAGACCTTCTTCGGCGGCGTCAGCGTCTACCTCGAACAGCGCTCGTCCATCTTTCGTCACACGCCGCGCTGGCTCGACAGAATCTGGGATTCACAACTCGCGCTCAAGGCCGCGTCGAAGCGGTCGATCGCGGTCGATCCCGATTCGCTCAGCGAATTGACGATCTCGATCCTCAAGGGCGAACGCGGCAATCAGGGCAAAGAGATCGGCAAGCTGGTGGATTGGCTCAAGACCCAACCGGCTCCCGACGTGGTCGATATGCAGAATTCGATGCTGATCGGATTGGCCAGGCCCATTAAGGAAGCCACGCGAAGCCCCATCTGCTGCACGCTTCAGGGCGAAGACCTGTTTCTGGACGGAATGCGCGAGCCTTATCGCGGCCAGGCGCTCGAACTGATTCAGGACCATGCGAAATATGTCGACGCCTTCATCGCGGTCAGCGATTACTACGCCGGCCACATGGCCGGCTATCTGGGTGTCCCGCGCGAGAAGATTCACGTCGTTCCGCTCGGCATCAATTTGAAAGATTATGAGGCCGTCGGCCCTCCGCTCCGCCCGCGCGAAAACGGCGATTTCACCATCGGTTATTTCGCGCGCGTCGCGCCTGAGAAGGGCTTGCGCGAACTGGCCGAAGCCTATCGCCTGCTGCGCCGGCGCGACGACTTCCCGCCGGCGCGCCTTGAAGTCGCGGGCTATCTCGCCCCCGAACATAAAGGCTATCTGAGTGAAATCGAACGTGAGATGCGTGAGTGGGGCTTCGCCGGCGAATTCCACTATCACGGCGCTTTGGATCGCGAGGCCAAGCTGCGCTTCTTCCAGAACATCGACGTGTTTTCGGTCCCGGCGAATTACGCCGAAGCGAAAGGTTTGTCGGTGATCGAGGCGATGGCCAGCGGCGCGCCGGTTGTGCAGCCGCGTCGCGGATCATACTCGGAAATGGTCGAACGCGCGGGCGGCGGCTTGTTGTGCGAACCGAATAATGCGGAGAGCCTGGCCGAAGCGATCTACTCGCTATGGAAAAATCCCGAACTGGCGAACGACCTCGCGAAACGGGGCGTGGCCGGAGTGCGCGGGCATTACTCCGTCAGCCAGATGGCTTCGCGCGCGCTCGATGTTTATGCCGGACTGGCGCGGAATCAATGAATCCAATATTTTGCAACAAAGGCCTGGCAGTGGCATTCTCATCGTCGCCAAGTTCTTGACGGCTCCCTTAATCTAACCGGGTTGAATTAGATGGGCGAATGTATGAAGAGAAGCATTCTGTCATGCCGGTCGCGGCGCCCTGAAACAATGAAAGCGCGCCACGTAGTAATGACTTTAGTCGTTACGGCGCCGTAACGGCTAAAGTCGTTACTAGAGCGGATTGCAATTGCATGTACGGGAAGGCTGACTGGATCAGTACCGCGAGCGGTAGCGAGCGGGTTTCAGGCGGAGACGCGCTCGCTACCGCTCGCGGTACTGATCCGTA
>Ga0154003_1000619_pt1 | contig 11165 bp, 5 predicted proteins | sample TSFL087MetaG_FD_104679 | JGI IMG/M metagenome (GOLD analysis project Ga0154003, IMG submission 104679) | Attine ant fungus gardens microbial communities from Florida, USA - TSFL087 MetaG | ecosystem: Host-associated > Fungi > Mycelium > Unclassified | place: USA: Florida, Lake Talquin State...
GAAGATTCCTGGGCGGGGTGGCGACCGCTCTCAGTTATGTCGGCTTCGGTCCCTCGATCGACCTTTTCGCGCAGACGAGACAAGGCCGAGAGGGATCGGATGTCGTGGACGATCCCAAAATTTATGACGCCATGGCCAAGCTCGCGAACAACGAGAATGGCTGGGGGCCTTCTGAAACGGTGCTGAAATCCATGACGGACGCGCTGAAATACGCCAACCGTTATGGATACCCGGATGGCGGTATCGTCGAAGCCATCGCCGCCCATCACGGCGTCAAGCCGGAGAATGTGATGATAGGCTCGGGTTCACGCGAGATCCTGAAGGCGGCCAATGACACGTTCTTGAACGATCACAAAAAAGTCGTCGGCGTGGATCCGACTTACGACTCGGTCTATCGCTATGCGACCAACAGCAAAGCCGACGCGATCAGGATTCCGTTGCTGAAAGATTACCGGATGGACATTCCGGGGATCATCCGGGCGACGAAGATGAACTATCGCGACGTGGGCTTTGTTTACATCTGCAATCCGAACAACCCGACCGGCAACATCATCCCCAAACAAGAGATCAAGACGCTGCTCGACTCTTTGCCGAGCGACGTGGTGGTGATGATTGACGAAGCCTACCACCACTTCGTCGCGAGCGCGGACTACGCCACTTCGGTTCCTTATGTGCTCGAAGGACGGCCGGTCATCGTTACCCGCACCTTCTCGAAGATCGCCGCGCTCGCCGGCATGCGTCTCGGCTATGGCCTCGCTCCGAAAGAGCTGGTCGAGAGGATGCGCTCGTTCGGCAGCGGGAGCATCAACGCCATCGTGAAGTACGGCGGCGTGGCTGCTCTCAAAGACACAGCCTATGAAAACAAGGTCAGGCAGATGACGATTGCGCTTCGCCTGAAGACGATGAAGGAGCTGTCCGAACGGGGCTACGAATTGATTCCGTCGGAAGCCAATTACTTTATGGTGAACGTGGGCCGCGACATCACCCCGATAATCGAAGAGTTCCGTAAGCGCGGCATCCTCGTGGGACGGAAGTTCCCCCCGATGAATAATTGGCTCCGCGTGTCGATCGGAACCGAGCCGGAAATGGACAAGTTCGTGGCGGCGTTCAAAGAGCTCTTTCCGGCGGGCGGCGTCAAGGCAAAAGCCGAGACGGGGGACTGACTTAGATGGGTATATGCGGGCAATTGGCAGCGCGGTTGACATATTCAATCAACCACGGGGAACACTGGGGGCACGGGGAGGGTTAGGGAAAAGAGAAAAGGAAATTCCCCGTGATTCCAGTGTTCCCCGTGGTTTTTACACAGCAACAGAAAACGCTCAAATTGTGACCTTGGAGGCGCCTTATGACGTTTTTACTGATCCTTTGGCTACTTCAGTCGAACCCGGTAGCGTTCGAGAACGAGTATGTGCGTGTGATGCGGGACTCGGCGCCGTGCGCTTCGGCTACTGCGCCGGGCTGCGGGGATCGCGTGATAGTGGCGCTCGGCGAGATCGAGCTTCGGTCCGGCGCCGCAAGCAGGAAGGCGGCCCGAAAGATGACCCGAGGAGATATTGCGGTCTTCAAGCCCGGCGAGTCTTATGAGCCGCCGACGGGAGGCGCTTTCTTCGAGGTGGCGTTCAAGGCGAACCATCCGCCAGTGGAATCGCCCCGTGAGATCATTGCGCCCGAGAAGAACGCCATGCGCTACGAAGGCGAGCGGTTCTTTATATTCGAAGAGAGGCTGGACCCCGGCGATACGCGTCCGAGGCATAGCCACAGCCAGCGCGTTGTGGTGCAGTTGAACCGGACCCGCCTCCAGCAATGGCCCGAAGGAGAGCCTGCGATTGTCAGAGACATAGTTCCCGACCGCGCGGGTTTCAATCCCCCAGTGATCCACACGGTTAAGAATGTAGGGGACGCGCCATTGCGGGGCATTGTGATTGAGTTTAAACCAGAACAGCGGAAGCAACTCTCTAAATAAGGCTATGCGGGGCAGAAACGAAATTTATGTCGAGAGGGGCCGTGGACTCTGCGGTCTGCGGGGGATTTCTTCACTGGTCATCGTTTGTGGCCTGCTCCTCTCAGGTTGCCAGCGCGCCGCGGGCGATGAATCAGCCGACATGTTGCTCACGGGCGGCAAGGTTTACACCTTCACGTGGGACGATCCTGCGGCCGACGGCGCGCCGGCGAAGAGCGCGCCTTATTCATCGGCTGGCTGGAGGCCTGACGCCGAAGCGATCGCAGTGCGCGGATCGCGGATCGTCTTTGTCGGGAGTTCGCGCGACGCCGAAAAATATCGCGGGCCGCGGACTCGCGTGGTTGATTTGCAGGGCGCGACGGTGATTCCTGGTCTGGTTGATTCTCACACTCACGTCGTCGGGCTTGGCGAAAAACAGAGTCGAGTTGATCTCATCGGCGTTCAAACCGAGGAGGAGGCGGTGGAGCGCGTCGTCGCATTCGCATCTAAAGTTCCGAAAGGCGAATGGGTCGTCGGGCGGGGCTGGGACGAAGGCGCGTGGGCCAACCGCTATCCGACGATGAAGCTGTTGAGCGAGCGTGCGCCCCACCACCCGGTCCTGTTGGTCGGCCTGCACAGTTTCGCCGTGTGGGGCAACAAGCTGGCTTTTGAACGCGCGAAGATCACGCGAGACACACAGTCGCCCGCCGGCGGGACTATCGTCAAGGATCGAAATGGCGAGCCGGCGGGCATTCTGCGCGACCGCGCGACGACGCTGCTTACCTCGGCGATCCCGCCGCCGACCGACGATCAGTTGAAGGCCTATGTTCTCGCCGGCTTGAACGTGATGGCCCGTGACGGCTACGTCGCGGTTCACGAGGCGGGCGCGGATTCGCGCCTGATGCGCGCGTTTGAATCGCTGGCCGCCGAAGGCAAATTGCCGGTTCGGGTTTACGCGATGCTTTCGGCGCGCGACGCCGACCTGTGCCGCGCCTGGCTGGCCAGGGGGCCGAAGACCGATGCCACGGACAAACTCACCGTCAGATCGGTCAAAGCTTTTTACGACGGCGCGCTAGGTTCGCGAGGGGCGTTCCTGTTGGCCGATTATTCGGACAAACCGGGGCATCGCGGCGTGACCAGCGAAGGGGCCGGCTTCGACCAAAAGCTCGTGGCCGAAATGATGAAAAGCGGGTTCCAGGTCGCCATTCACGCTATCGGTGACGCGGGCAATCGCGGAACACTCGATTTCATCGAGCTGGCGAACGGCGGAAAAGGAAACCCAGGCATTAACATCCGTGATCGCGTAGAGCACGCGCAAGTCATTCACCCGGACGATTTTCAGCGCTTTGCGAAATTAGGCGTGATCGCCTCAATGCAGCCGCCGCATTGCGCGGAGGATAAAGCCTGGGCCGAAGATCGTCTGGGTCCGGAACGCGTCAAAGGCGCTTACGCGTGGCGCGCGCTGCGGCGCAACGGAACGCGATTGATCTTCAATTCCGATCTGGTCGGATCGGATCACAACATTTTCTACGGTCTGCATGCGGCTATCACGCGGCGCGACATGCGACTTCAACCGCCGAACGGCTGGTATCCAGAACAGCGGGTGAGGCCGGAAGAAGCCATGCGAGCTTACTCGACCTGGGCGGCTTACGCGGCGTTTTGGGAGAAGGAGAGTGGCGTGATTGCCCCGGGCCGCTGGGCCGACATCACTGTGATGGACATCGATCCGCTTAATGTCGGCGAAAGCGATCCGGCCAGGCTGTTACAGGGGAAAATCCGAATGACAATGGTCGCCGGACAGATCGTACACTCTTCCGGCGAGGAGATACGTTGATAAAACAGTTTTCATTTGGATGAATGGCCACAGAGAACACGGCAGAACACAGAGAAAACGATATCTCCTCTGTGCCCTCTGTGCGCTGCGGTGGCTAACAATCTTCGTACATATGCGGATGCTTTATTTATTTTTGGAAGGAATTATACAAAGGAATGTACGTTACTCATCTCGAATGCTCTAAGACCGGCAAAAGATACGAACCTAACAAACTCTACAATCTGTCTGAGGCAGGCAAGCCGCTGCTCGTTCGATACGACCTGAAAATGTCCGCGCGGACTCTGACGAAAGCGAGTCTGAAAAAACGCGTCTCGACCCTCTGGCGTTATCGCGAAGTCTTGCCGGTGGTAAAGGACGAAAACATCGTCACGTTGGGCGAGGGGTGGACGCCGCTGATTCATGCCAAACGTCTGGGCGGGCAATGGGGCCTGCCGGAACTCTTCATAAAGGATGAATCGCCGAATCCGACCGGCTCGTTCAAGGCTCGCGGCCTAGGAATGGCGATTTCGATGGCCAAAGAGTTGGGCGTGAGGAAAGTCGCGATTCCGACCGCTGGTAACGCGGGCGGCGCGATGGCGGCTTATGCGGCGGCGGCAGGTATGGAGGCCTACGTCTATATGCCGCGCGACACGCCGGCCGCAAATCGGATCGAGTGCGAGCAACTCGGCGCGCGCGTCACGTTGATTGACGGCCTGATCACCGATTGCGGCGCCGAGGTGGCCCGCCGCAAAGAGGCCGAAGGCTGGTTCGACGTTTCGACTCTGAAGGAGCCTTACCGCATCGAAGGCAAGAAGACGATGGGGTACGAACTGGCCGAGCAGTTCGATTGGGAATTGCCTGAGGTGATCCTCTATCCGACCGGCGGGGGAACGGGACTCATCGGCATGTGGAAGGCCTTTGACGAGATGGAGGAGATGGGGTGGGTCGGCTCGACGCGTCCGCGAATGTTCAGCGTGCAGGCCGCCGGTTGCGCGCCGATCGTCCGCGCCTTCGATAACGGTTGGTACGAAGCGCCGGAGTTCGAGAATGCTCACACCGTGGCTTCGGGCCTTCGCGTGCCGCGCGCCATCGGCGATTTCATCATGCTCGACATTCTGCGCAGGAGCGGCGGGGGGGCGCTGGCAGTGACTGACGAAGAGATGATCGCCGATACGCGCCTTATCGGCTCGGCTGAAGGATTGTTCTGCGCGCCCGAAGGCGCGGCATGTTTCTCGGCGTTAAAGAAGCTCCTGGCCACAGGGCAGGTCTCGTCTTCAGATCGCATCGTCCTCTTCAACACTGGCGCGGGCGTGAAGTATCTGGAAGCCTACGCGTAAACAGCGCCGCGCGCGTAGGGGCGGGTATTCCCCGTCCAATCGCCCCGATCACGGACGCGGGCGGGGAATACCCGCCCCTACGCGCTGTACTGTTTACAAATCCTAAAGATTGTGTGAGACTTTGCCCGCTTTACAGGGCGAAGCATTAAATACCGATCCTTACATACGCTTCAAGCAATCAAATCTGACGAACTTTACACATTCCAAGAGCGTCTTGGAGTCCATTCTGTAGCGCCAAAACAGTTTTATCACTACGGGAAGTCCGTTCGGGACGACCTATAACAATAAACAATAAGAGCCGGCAGCGGCGCCAACTTTGGAGAGATGTACGCATCTGCCGGCTCGATTGGTATCAGACCATCTGAGCGAGCTGATGAAGCCGCCTGGTAGATGTGTCTGCCCATCGTCTTGTACGGCGAGGCGGCCGGGCGGTTTCAGTTTTCTCTCGGAGCGGGTCTATGGGGGAAATTATGCGACCACTAACTTCTCAACATACCCGGCGTGTTCTTCAAATGTTTTGTAGTCTGCTGTTGGTCGTCGCCGCCTCGGCCGTCGCCGCACGTGGACAGAGTTATCAAGGGGGATTACGCGGCGCGGCGCGCGACGCCAGCGGCGCGGTCGTGGTCGGCTGCGAACTGAGCCTGATCAATGAAGAGACCAACACGACGCGCGCCGCCGTCACCAACAGCGAAGGCGAATACGCTTTCACCAATGTCCTACCCGGCCTTTACACGCTGGTTGCGACCAGGAGCGGGTACAAGAAGTACGAGATCAAAAACATTCGCGTCGGCACGCAGGAATTCATCACGCTCGACGTGAGGCTAGAAGTCGGACAGACAACCGAGTCGGTGACCATCACTGGCGAGGCGGTGGTTCTCGAAAGCTCGAACCCGTCAATCGCCACGACGATCGAGACCAGGGCGCTGCAGGAACTGCCCACCCCGGCGCGTAACGTCTTCTTCCTTTCGGTGGCGACGCCCAGCGTGGTGCCCACTGGCGACCCGCAGTTCGTGCGCCAGCAGGATCAGACCAATTCGTCGCTGCTCAGTCTCGGCGGCGGCCCGCGCCGCGCGAACAACTACACCATTGACGGCGTTTCGATCACCGACATGCGCAACCGCGCGGTCTTCATCCCGAACATCGAATCGGTGCAGGAAGTTCGGGTGCAGGTCAGCACCTACGACGCCGAAATGGGGCGCACCGGCGGCGGCGTCTTCAACGCCACGGCCAAATCGGGTGGCAACGATTGGCACGGCAGCGGCGTATTCCAGAACCGCCCTTCATTCGCTTCTTCGCAACTCTTTTTCGCCAGAAAGGCTGACGCGCCGAAGCCGGAGACCTACTACTACCTTTACGGCGGCAGTTTCGGCGGGCCGATCAAAAAGGACAGGACATTCTTCTGGGCATCTACCGAGAGTTACAAGACGCTGACTTCGCGCAACGCAATCTTGACCCTGCCGACGGCGCGCGAACTGACCGGCGATTTCTCGCAGAGCGGCGTCACGATCTTTGACCCACTGACTGGTACCCCGGCGAACAACTTCACGCGCACGCCATTCCCCGGCAACGTCATCCCGGCCGGCCGGATCAACCCGGTGGCGAAAGCCGTCGCCCAGTTCTTTCCGACGGTCCCTACGGGGACGTCCAGTACGGCTTCGCTGATTGACCGCGCCAATCAGGCTACGGGCAAGGCCGAGCATCGCTGGTCGGACAAGTTCACGACAACCGGCTTCTACGGTTGGTACGATTCGGTTGAGCCGGAGTCGCGTTTTTACGCTAAGAACCTGGGCGATAATCCGGGCGATCCGGCGGAAGGGCAGTTGTTCCGCACCGTCCATGCCGTGGCGATCAACAATGTCATCACGGCCGGTCCTAACACTGTCTTCTCATTCCGCTACGGCTATACGAAATTCGTGGACGATGACATCCCGAACCAGTTCGATCCGGCCACGCTCGGCTTTTCGCAAAACTTCCTGAGCGCCATCCCCTTCAAGAAGTTCCCGGTCTTTGGCATCAGCGGTTACGGCACAGTCAACTTCGACACCTTCGGCGACCGTGATCCGCAGGACACGACCTTTTACGGGCACAACGTCAACGCAAGCGTATCGAAGCTGGTAGGCAGTCACACGTTAAAAGGCGGCTTCGATTTTCGCGTCATTGGCATGAAGCTGTTCGCGCGCGGCCAACCGAGCGGGCGTTTCTTCTTCGATCCCGAATTCACGAAGGGGCCTGACGCGCGGAGCGGCGCCGCAGCCCTCCAACACTCGCTGGCCAGCTTCCTGCTGGGCTTTCCCTCTAGCGGCGACATCACTATCGGCTCGCCGAACAACTTCTACATCAATTACTACGCCGGTTATTTTCAAGACGATTTCCGCGTCACTCCGAACCTGACCTTGAACCTCGGCTTGCGCTACGAATACGAGCAGGGCTTGCAGGAGCGCGATAACAACATCACCGTCGGTTTCTCGCGCGACAAGGCGTTCCCCGTACAGGCGCCCGGCTTGAATCTCAAGGGCGGGTTACTCTACGCCGGCGTCGACGGCGCGCCGACATACCAGAGCGACCCGTCGAAGAAGAAGTTCGCGCCCCGCGTCGGACTCGCCTACAAGTTCAGCGACAAGGTGGTGCTGCGCGGCGGTTACGGCATCTTCTATGCGCCGAACCAGTACGCGTTCCCGAACGAGAATCGTATGGGGACGCGAGGCTTCACCGCGGTGACGACTTACGTCCCCAGCGACGGCAGCGGATTGAGGCCTTGCTCGACCTGCACGCTGACCAATCCTTTCCCGAACGGCGTGGAGCAACCGGCGGGCAGCTCCCGCGGTTTGCTCACCGGCGCGGGCGGCGACGTCCACTTCGTCGATCAGTTCCGCGAATCGGCTTACGTGCATCAGTACTCGGCCGATTTTCAGTACGAGTTGACAGGCGGCGCCGTCGTGGCAGCGGGTTATGTAGGCGCGCGGAGCGAGAGGCTCTCGGTAGGCGGCACGAATTCGAACACCGTTAACATCAATCAACTCGACCCGAAATTCCTGTCGCAAGGGGCGAGCTTGTTCGACCCGGTACCCAACCCGATGTTCGGCAATCCGGCCTTCGGAGCGTTCTCGCAGCAGGAGACCGTGTCGCGCGGCCAGTTGCTGCGCCCGTTCCCGCAGTTTAAAAACATCTTCGCGCACCAGGTGAGCGCCGGCTACGCGCGTTACGATTCGATGGTGCTGAAGTTCGAGAAGCGCATCAGCCGCGGCTGGGGCGCGAACGTCAACTACACTTTCAGCCGCAACAGTGACAACCTATTCGGCGAGGTAAATTACTTTTCGAACAACTCTGACGCGCTCGCCCGCGCGCTGAACAACAACGACCTCGGAGCCGAATTCTCGCCTTCGGTGATCGAGGCGCCGCATCGTTTGAACATCAGCGGCGTGTATGAGCTGCCGTTCGGCAAAGGGAAGAAATATCTGGACAAGGGCGGGCCCGCCGACTGGTTCCTAGGCGGATGGCAGGTGGCGGCCATCGGCTCTTACCAGAGCGGCTTCCCGGTCGTCATTGTGCAGAACAATACCTTTGGCCTGGAAGAATTCGGTTTTCTCGTGTCGCGTCCGAACCTGGTCCCCGGCGCGAATCCGAAAACATCCGGCGGCGTCGAAGACCGGCTGAATAACTGGTTCAATAGCGCAGCCTGGAAAGAAGCGGACCCGCTGAACGGCGGCTTCGGCAATGCGCCGCGCACCGACACGCGCGCCCGCACGCCGTTCAAGAAGAACTGGGACATCGCCTTCCAGAAGAACCAGCGCCTTTCAGAGCGGTTCACGCTGCAACTGCGAGCCGAGATCATCAACGCCTTCAATGACGCGAACTTCCTCGGCCCGGCAACCCGCTTCGGGCGCTCCGATTTCGGCCAGATCACGCAGGTCGGCGGCTTCCCGCGACTGTTGCAGTGGATGGCCAGATTGCAGTTCTGAGCGCTAAATACAGTACCGCGCGGGTAAGCAAGCGGTTGACTAATGAGTCTGCCGCTTGCTTACCCGCGCGGTACTGTCAGTAAATCACGAAATGATCGAAGAGATGCATTTTCCATACTTTGATTGGCGCAAACCTGGGTACGCATCGCTTCCAGCGCGCAGTCTCGGCTAAAGACGTATTGATCGGAATCAAGCGCCCCAGAAGTCGATTCGCTTGCGCTGAGTGATTATTTTTTGCAATCGTGCGCATCGGCCCAAGCGGGCTGTGAGCCTCCAGTGGGTCTTCGGCTCATTACTGCACGCTGGAAGCGATGCGTACCCAGGCGTCTTTCGATTTATGCGCATTCTTCCAGATTTCGCGATTTACTGACCGTACCGCTTCATCTAGTTCTTGGCGCGCCAGGAATATAGCTTCGATCTTCAACCCTCGGTCCTCTACTCTCCTTATCTTCCTTGATGAAGTAGAATCTTCAGGCCGCCATCTGTTCGGCAAGGAAGGGAATTACAGAACTATGAAATTGATCAGAATGTCGTTTGCGTCTTTCGGCGTCGCATTTGCGCTGAGCGCGGCTCTGGCGCAGACCGGCTCGACCGGTGTTTCCGCCGACCAACGCCTCGCGCGCGAAATCTTTCAGCAACTTATCGAGATCAACACGACAGACTCGGTAGGCGATTGCACGGCCGCCGCCAGAGCAATGGCCGAGCGGTTGAAAGCCGCCGGCTTCCCAGAAGCTGATGTGAAAGTCCTGGGGCCGCATCCACGCAAAGGCAATCTGGTCGCGCGATTGCGCGGAACGGGCGCGCGTAAACCGATTTTGTTACTCGCCCACCTTGACGTTGTCGAGGCGAAGCGTGAAGACTGGTCGTTCGACCCGTTCAAGTTTCTAGAAAAAGACGGCTATTACTACGGCCGCGGGACCTCCGACGACAAAGCGATGGCCGCGATCTTCACCGCCAACCTGATCCGCTTCAAACAGGAAGGCTTCAAACCCGACCGCGACATCATCGTCGCGCTGACCGCCGACGAAGAGGGCGGCGATTACAACGGCGTCGAATGGCTGCTGAAGAATCATCCCCAATTGATCGAAGCCGAGTTCGGATTGAACGAGGGCGGGGGCGCCGCCGCCCGCAACGGCAAGAAACTCTTCAACGCGGTGCAGGCGAGCGAGAAGGTTTACCAGAGCTTCCTGCTCGAAGTGAAGAACAATGGCGGCCACAGCTCGCGGCCCGTAAAAGACAACGCGATTTATCATCTCGCCGCCGCCTTGCAGCGCCTCGCCGGGTTCAACTTCCCGGTCAACCTCAACGAAGTCACGCGAGCCTATTTCGAGCGCATCTCGAAACTGGAATCGGGCGAAACCGCGGCGGCGATGAAGGGCGCGATCAAGAACCCGCCGGACGCCAAGTCGGTCGCGTATCTCGAAAACGTTCCGGCCTACAACGCGACGATGCGGACGACCTGCGTGGCGACGATGCTCGAAGCGGGGCACGCCGAAAACGCGCTGCCGCAAACAGCGCGCGCCACGGTCAATTGTCGCATCCTGCCGACCGAGACGGTGGAACAGACGCACGATACTCTTGTCAAAGTCGTGGGTGACGGACGAGTTACGATCACTCCGATCCGCCAGCCGAAGCCGAGTCCGCCTTCGCCGCTCACAACCGAAGTCATGAAGCCAATTGAATCGATCACGCAGCAGATGTGGCCTGGCGTGCCCGTCGTCCCGGTGATGAGTACGGGCGCGACCGACAGCCTTTTTCTGCGCAATGCGGGGATCCCGATCTACGGCACGTCGGGCATCTTCAGCGACATTGACGACAGCCGCGCCCACGGCAAAGACGAGCGTATCGGCGTGAAAGAATTTTATGACGGGCAGGAATATCTCTATCGCCTGGTCAAAGCGTTCACTTCAGCAAGCTCAAACCAGCGCCAGGCCGCCTACAAATAATCCGCGCGCTAACGCTCGCCGGCGCATCGGGGCGCTCGCCGCGCCGTTGCTTACAGCATTTTCGGCTTCGATGTTCAGGAATCGCCCGCTTAGAGCGGATTGCAAATCAATGTGCCCATACTGAGATGACAGTGCAGATCAGTACCGCGAGCGGTAGCGAGCGGGTCCGGA
>Ga0154003_1000622_pt1 | contig 11125 bp, 5 predicted proteins | sample TSFL087MetaG_FD_104679 | JGI IMG/M metagenome (GOLD analysis project Ga0154003, IMG submission 104679) | Attine ant fungus gardens microbial communities from Florida, USA - TSFL087 MetaG | ecosystem: Host-associated > Fungi > Mycelium > Unclassified | place: USA: Florida, Lake Talquin State...
CTTCGTTATCCCCAACGCAATTTCACAATCAACCTTTCAACCAACATTCAACCAGGAGGAACCTATGAAATCCAGAACCGGCGCAGCGTTGATGATCGCCGCAATCATCTGTCTCTGCGCTTCAATCGCCGCGGCGCAAACTAAACCCGATTTCAGCGGCTCGTGGAAGATGAATCGTGAGAAGAGCAAATTCGCGGATGGCGGCCCGAACGCCATTCTGATCAAAATAGATCACAAAGAGCCAGCATTTACTGAGGAATGGACAATGTCAACGCCGGATGGCGAGCGATCGTTTCAAGCTAAATACGCCACGGACGGCAAAGAGACCGAGCAGGAGGTCATGGGCAGAACGGCGAAGACCTCCGCCAAATGGGAAGGCAACGCGCTTATGATCGAGTTTAAAACCGAAGAGGGCTTCTTCAAACGCAAGATCACACTATCGGCCGACGGAAAAACGATTACTAAGACGGTCACTCACTCGCCGGGAGGCGGCGATCCCATAGAAGACACCGTGGTCTTCGAGAAACAGTAGGGTGGGGAATGGGGAGTGGGAGAAGTCGCTGCTCCGATTTCCACTCCCACTCCCCACTCCCCAATCACCTGTCCAACATCCTGTCTAATTTCCAATCGCCCGCGCTCAGGCCTCACATCCTCCCCCAAAAAAATCGTTCTTTCAGCCAGATCGCCAACATTAGTTATTGACCTACCTATGTAGAATGTTATATATGCCGAATACAACATCGCTCCAAAAGTCAGGAGGGACCATGGGCAAATATCTTTCATTCACCGTGGCGGCGATTCTGCAAGCGCTCGACAACGGCTATCAATACGGGTTCGACATTATGGACATCACGGGGCTGCCGAGTGGGACGGTCTACCCGGCGCTGAGGCGGCTGGAAGAGGGGGGCTACGTCGACTCGAAGTGGGAAAAGCATACGATCGCGCAAGCGGCCCAGCGCCCGCCGCGCAAATATTACGAATTGACAAAAGAAGGCAAAGAGGCGCTGACCGAAGCGGTCCAGCGCTATCGCCTTCTAGAGCGAACGCAGGCGCAACCCGCGCCCAAACCGAAACCATCGCGCGCTCAATGATGCTATGGCTGGCCACGAACATCGTAAAGATTTTTTTTCAAGGCCACATCTCTGGCTGATCGCGCTCGCCGGCGTGATAGTGCCGCGCCGATTGCGCGCCGACTGGCGACAGGAGTGGGAAGCTGAGTTGCGTTCGCGCGAGGCGCTGCTGGCCGATTGGGACAGGCTCGACTGGCGAAACAAACTTGATCTGCTGCGGCGAAGCGTAGGGGCATTTTTGGACGCTGTATGTTTGCAGCCACGAAGACAGGAGGACGAAATGTTTCAGGATTTACGTTACGGCTATCGAATGCTTTTGAAAAATCGCGGACTGACCCTGGTGGCGGTCATAACGCTGGGCATTGGGATCGGCGCGAATACGGCGATCTTCAGCCTTATCAACAAAGCATTGCTGCGCCCGCTGCCCGTCGTGGCGAATCAGGAGCGCGTGTTCGCGGTCAACCACACGACGAAGCGAGGCTGGGTCTTCTCGACGTTCTCCTACCCTAACTACCGTGACCTGCGCGACCGCAACGACGTCATGGCCGGGCTGATCGCTTACGAATTCGCGCCCGCCAACCTGAGCTACGACGGGATCAACGAGCGTGTCTGGGGCTACCTGGTTTCCGGCAATTTCTTCGAGACGTTGGGCGCGCGTGCGGCGGTCGGGCGGCTGATCTCGCCGGAAGAAGATCGACTGCCCGGGGCGCATCCGGTCGTCGTGATCAGTCACCGTTGCTGGCAGCGGCGCTTCGGCGGCGACCCGTCCGTGGTGGGCCGCGAATTGATCGTCAACGGGCGCGGCTTCACCGTGATCGGCGTCGCGCCGCCGCAATTCATAGGGCTCGAAGTCAGCTACGCGCCTGAGGTCTGGTTCCCCCTCATGATGCGCGGCGAGATCAGGCGCAGCGCGGCGATGCCGAAGGAGCCGGGCAAAGGTTGGTTGGAGGACCGCGAGGGAGGCGATCTTTTCGTCGCCGGTCGCCTCAAGCCCGGCGTCAGCCCGACTCAAGCGGAGGACGCGCTCAAGACCATTGCCGCCCAACTGGCGCTCGAACACCCCAACGAGAACGAAGGCAAGACGATCGAGCTTTCAACCCCCGGTCTGTTCGGCGAGGTCGGGCGGAGGCCGATGATGGGCTTCTCGGGAGTGTTAATGGGGGTGGTCGCGCTGGTGTTGCTGTTGGTCTGCACGAACCTGGCCAACCTGCTGCTGGCCCGCGCGATGGACAGGCGCAAAGAGATCGCCGTGCGACTGGCGCTTGGGGCCAGCCGGCTGCGTGTCGTGCGGCAGTTGTTGACCGAAAGTTTATTGCTCTCGATGTGTGGCGGCGCGCTGGGTTGGGCCCTGGCAGTCCAGTTGACTGGCGCGGCCGGGGAGTTCAAAGCCCCGATGGCGCTCTCCACCGAGTTGAATATGGACTGGCGCGTGCTTGTTTTCGCCATCGCCGTCACGTTTCTGACAAGCGCCGTTTTCGGATTGCTGCCCGCGCTTCAGGCAACGCGGCCCGAATTGGTCCCGGCGTTGAAGGACGAGGCGTTGTCGTTGGGGTATCGGCGTTCGTGGCTGCGCGGCGCGCTGGTGGCGGCGCAAGTCGCCCTCTCACTTGTTCTGATGATCTCGGCGGGGTTGATGGTCCGCGGGCTGCAGCGGTCGCAATACATCAATCTGGGCTTTAACCCGCGACAGGCCGTCAAGCTGACAGTAAATCTCGACATGCAGGGCTACGACCGCGAGCGCGGCGAGCAATTTCAGCGGCAGATTCTGGAGCGCGTGCGCGCCATGCCCGGCGTCCTGGCGGCGGGCGTCGGGGACTACGTCCCTCCTGATCTGCACGTGGCGGTCATTCCGGTCAAGATCGAAGGACGTCCGGAGGCTCGCGGCGGAGAGGCGCCGCTCGCGGGATCGGCCTCGGCCAGCCCGGGATATTTTCAGGCGCTGGGCGCGCGCCTGACCGCCGGCCGCGATTTCACTGAGCAGGACGGCGAACGATCTCTGCGCGTGGCGGTCGTCAACGAAACTTTCGCGCGCAGTTTCTGGCCTGAACAGAACGCGCCCGACGCCGCCATCGGCAAACGCTTCAGTTTGCCGGACCGCGACGACTCTCTGATTCAGGTAATCGGAGTTATGGAGGACGGCAAATACCGCAATCTCAGCGAAGCCTCGCGCCCCTTCTTCTTCACTCCGCTCAAACAATCTTACAACGGACTTACCACGGTGGTGGCGCGGACTTCATCCGATGAAGCGAACACGATTGCGGCGATTCACCGCGAATTGCGACAACTCGACCCACATCTGCCGATCTATGACGCAAAGACGTTGACCGAGCACCTGGAACTGCCCCTGCTTCCGGCGCGCATTACGGCGTCAATGCTCGGCGCATTCGGAATACTGTCATTGTTTCTGGCGGCCGTCGGCGTTTTCGGCGTGATGTCATACGTCGTCAGCCGGCGCGGGCACGAGATAGGCGTCCGGCTGGCGCTCGGCGCGAGGCCGGGCGTCGTTCTGCGACTGCTCCTGCGGCAAGGCATGACGCCGGTCGCGATCGGCGTCGCGATCGGACTGACCGGGGCGTCGGCGCTGACGCGGCTGATGTCGAGCCTGCTGTTCGGCGTCAGCCCCACCGACCCGCTGACATTCGCCGGCGTCGCGCTGCTGCTCGTGACCGTCGCGCTGTTGGCCTGCTACCTCCCGGCGCGCCGGGCGATGAAGGTCGACCTGGCGACCTCACTGCGCCACGAGTGATTCGATTGCGGATTGCGACTCGGCGCCGAGAGCGCGCTTCCTGAGAGCGCCCACTGATGGAGATTCGCTCGCTACCGCTCGCGGTACTGACTCAGATTGAGCCCCCACGTTACGACATCGGATTGAAGTGATGTCCAAACCAGGAGACGAAAGAAGGGATTGTCTGAAGCCGCATCTCTGGCTGATCGGCATGATCGGCGTGATTGTGCCGCGCCGCTTGCGCGCCGATTGGCGGCAGGAGTGGGAGTCCGAGTTGCGTTACCGAGAAACGCTACTGGCCGAATGGGACAACCTCAATTGGAAAACCAAACTTGATCTGTTGCGACGGAGCGTCGGCGCGTTTTGGGATGCGCTGCTCTTACAACCGAAAAGACTGGAGGATGAAATGATTCAGGATTTACGGGTCGGTCTACGCGGGCTGCGCGCGCAACCGGGGTTCACGTTCGCCGCCACTCTCGCTTTGGCTTTGGGCATCGGCGCGACGACCTTGATATTCAGCGTGGTGAACGCCGTGTTGCTGCGTCCGTTGCCCTTCCCAAACGCCAACCGAGTCATCGTAATCGAGGAGCGACACGGGCAGTCGCCCTACACTTCGAATTTCACTTACGCCAGCTTCCTCGATCTGAGGCTCGATCTGGGGCGACCGACCTCTGCGATCGAACACGTCGCCGCGTCGCGATTCGGGACCGCCAACCTCACCGACGGCGCTGAGCCGGAGCGGGTCAACAGCCTGCTGGTGTCGGCGGAATACTTCTCGACGCTGGGAGTGGCGCCCGCTCTCGGGCGCGCTTTTCTGCCGGAGGAAGACACGCCCGGTCGGAATAATGTCGTGATCATCAGCCACGGCCTCTGGCAGAGGCGTTACGGGGCCGACCCGAGTCTTGTCGGGAAGACGATCAAGGTCGGAGGCGCGGGCGTGACCGTCGCCGGAGTTATGCCGCGCGGTTTCCGCCCAGGTTACCCCTTCGCCGGGCAATATGATTTATGGGCGCCGCTGGCGGCCACGGGCAGTCTGCGCGACAACCGCCGTTCGCACTTGCTCGGCGTAATCGCGCGATTGAGATCAGGCTCAACGCTTGATCAGGCGCAAGCCGAACTCGGCGCCGCCGCGCGCCGGATAGAAGAGCAAAACCCCGGAGTTGATCCTGAGTTGAGCGCGCACGCCGCCGGACTGCAGCGCCGAATGGTCGCGCCAATGCGACTGGCGTTGATCGTGCTCTTCTGCGCGGTCGGACTGTTGCTGCTGATCGCCTGCGCCAACGTCGCCAACCTGCTGCTGGCGCGTTCGGCCGCAAGAGAGCGAGAGATGGCCGTCCGCGCGGCGCTTGGCGCGAGTCGTCTGCGGCTGGCGCGACAGTTGTTGACCGAGAGCTTGACGCTGGCGCTGATTGGCGGCGCGGCGGGTATGCTGATCGCGGCATGGGGAGTGAAGTTGATCGCGTCGCTCGATCCGGCGAACTTCCCGCGCATCAACGAAGTCAACATTGACGCGCGCGCTCTCGTTTTTTCGCTCATTGTGTCCTTGCTGACCGGCGCGCTGTTCGGCCTTGCGCCCGCGCTGCAACCGCATAATCGGAAGCTCTACGATACGCTCAAAGAAGGCGGGCGCGGCGCGGCGTCCGTGAGGCGAGGCCGGCTGCGCCAGGCGCTGGTCGTCTTTGAAGTCGCGCTGGCGCTCGTCTTGTTGGTGGGCGCGGGACTGCTTGTCAACAGCTTCCTGCGGCTGACTCAAGTCAGTCGCGGCCTCGATCCGACCGACGTTTTGACCATCAACCTCAACCTGTCGTCATCGAAATACCCCGACGGTAAACGGCAGACGGCGGTCTTACGACAAATCATGGAGCGCGTCTCGGCGGCGCCGGGAGTGCGTTCCGCAGGATTGACTTCTACGCTGCCGTTCGCCGGCGGCCCCGCGACGGGCTTCGAGATCGAAGGCCGTGAGTTGGCCGACGCCAATCAGGCGCCGATCGCAGACATTCGCATCGTTGACGCCAACTACTTTCGCACACTCTCGATTCCGCTGCGCGCAGGGCGATTGTTCGCCGAGAGCGACGGCGCGGATTCCCCACGCGTGATGATCATCAATGAAGAGATGGCGCGGCGCCATTGGCCGAACGAGGATCTGCTTGGCCGTCGCGTGACGATGAAAGATTGGGGGGCGCCTCTGACCGGCGAGATCGTCGGCGTGGTAGGCGACGTGAAGGCCAACGGGTTGGATTCGTCCACACGCCCGATGATCTATTGGCCGTACCCGCAATTCCCCGGCGTCTTCAACGCCCTGGTCATTCACGCCAAAGGCGATCCTATGAACATCGTCGCGGCGGTGAAGAGCCAGGTCTGGTCGGTGGACCGCGAACAGCCGCTCTCCGGGATTCAGCTGTTGGAAGATGTAATCGCCGAGTCGATCGCGCCGCGCCGCTTCAATACTCTGCTGCTTGGAGTCTTTGCGGCGCTGGCGCTGCTTCTGGCGGCGGTCGGCGTCTACGGCGTGATCTCCTACACCGTCGCCCAGAGAGAGAGAGAGATCGGCGTCAGGATGGCGTTAGGCGCCAGGCGCTCGGACGTGCTCAAGCTCGTGGTCAAACAAGGCATGTCGCTGGCGCTGGCGGGTGTCGGCGCCGGGCTGGCGGCGTCGTTTGCGCTGACGCGGTTGATGGCGAATCTGTTGTTCGGCGTCAGCCCGTCCGACCCGCTGACATTCGGCGTCATCGCGTTGTCGCTCGTGGCGGTGGCGATGCTGGCCTGTTACCTGCCGGCGCGGCGCGCGACGAAGGTTGATCCGATGGCAGCTCTCCGGCACGACTGAACTGAATGGCTAATGCGATGCAAAAAACCCGCTTTCGCTTCTGGCTCTGGCTGATCGCCGTGATCGGCGTGATCGTGCCCAGGCGTTTGCGCGCCGATTGGCGGCAGGAGTGGGAGGCGGAGTTGATTTACCGCGAAGAGTTGCTGGCCGAGTGGGAGAACCTCAACTGGCGCACAAAACTCAATCTGCTGCGTCGCAGCCTGGGCGCGTTTTGGGATGCGTTGCTGTTACAACCGAAGAGACTGGAGGACGAGATGTTTCTGGACTTGCGTTATGGCCTGAGAATACTGCTCAAGAGTAAAGGCTTTACGGTGGTGGCTGTGTTTTCGCTGGCGCTGGGCATTGGCGCGAACACGGCGATCTTCAGCCTGATTGACGCGGTGCTGTTGAAGACGCTGCCGGTCGAACGGCCCGAGCAGCTCTACTTTATTCAAAACGTTGGGCCACGACGTCCGGAAGGCGGCGCGCCACCTTACCCATGCTTCGAGCGGTTCCGCGACCAGAATCAGTCATTCTCCAGCCTAGCCGCTTTCGCCCCGCGCAATCCGAAGGTCAACATAGACGGCCAGGTCGAAGAAGTCTCCGGCCAGTTTGTATCGGGGAATTATTTTTCGCTGCTCGGCGTCAATGCCATCCTTGGGCGCATGCCCAGCCTGGCGGACGACGCCGTGCCGGGTAGGGGCGGGCCGGACGGATTAGTGGCGGTCATCAGCTACAACTACTGGACGCGCCGCTTCGGGCAGAGACCGGAGGTCATCGGCAAAGTCATCCGTATCGGTAACGACCCCGTGACGATTATTGGAGTGACGCCGCCCGATTTTTACGGGCTGTCTCCCGGCAGGGAAACTAGCATTTCGCTCCCGATGAGCATGGAAGGCGCAGAGATGCTGGCGGAAAGGACCTCATGGTGGTTCCAGGCGGTCGGGCGGCTCAAGCCCGGCGTATCGGTCGAGCAGGCGCGCGCCGAACTCGACACTGTCTTCCAGTCATACATGAATGAGACAAACTTCAACGCAGAGTCCCGCCGGGAAAACTTCGCCCGGATCGCTCTGGCGCCAGCGAGCAAGGGGCTGAACACACTGCGGCGGCAGTTTTCCCGGCCTTTGCAAGCGCTGATGGCCATCGTCGCCATGGTGCTGTTGATCGCTTGCGCGAATGTGGCGAATCTATTGCTGGCGCGCGCGACGGCGCGGCGCAAAGAGTTCGCTGTGCGACTGGCGCTGGGCGCGAGCCGTTCCCGCCTTGTGCGCCAGACGCTGACCGAAAGCTTGTTGCTGGTTTCCCTTGGCGGATTGCTGGGGTTGCTGTTCGCTCGCTGGGGTAGCGCGTTTCTGGTCAGCTTCTTCGCCACTGGGCGCGGGCGCCTATTCGTCAACCTGCCGCTCGATTACCGCGTATTGTTGTTCACCGCCAGCGTGGCGTTGATCACTGGCCTGACCTTCGGATTGGCTCCGGCGCTGCAAGCCACACGCATTAACCCAAACCCCGCGCTCAAAGACAGCGCGGGAACGAGCTCACTTTCACGTCTGCGTCTTGGAAAATCGCTGGTCGTCGCGCAGGTGGCGCTTTCACTGCTCTTGCTCGTCGGCGCGGGTTTGTTCGTACGCACGCTCCATAACCTCAAAAATGCGGATGCCGGTTTTCAGGCGGAAGGCGTGCTGACAATGAAGGTCAACCCGCCAGAAACGAATTACCAGGGAGAGCGTCTGGCCAATCTGTGGAAGGACACGCTGGCGCGCGTCGAACGGCTGCCCGGCGTGCGCTCAGCCAGCCTCTGCGCGCTCAGCCCACTCGACGGCGGTGACCGCGGCGTACTCGTTGGAGTCTCCGGCTTCACCCCACGCGCAGAAAACGAGAAAGGGATTCGGCTGAATCAGGTTTCACCTGATTACTTCCGGACGTTCGGCATCGCCCTGCTGCAAGGCCGAGGCTTTACCAACTCCGACAATGAGAGCGCGCCCAGAGTGGCTTTGTTCAACGAGGCGGCGGCGCGTTTCTATTTCGGCGACCGCAGCCCCATCGGCGAGCAACTCACCTTCTTTTCCGGTCGTCCGAACGCCCCCGCGCCCTATCAAATCGTGGGTGTCGTCCGGGATTCCCGCTACCAAAACTTGCGCGAGCCTGACACGCGGCTGGTTTATCTACCAATGGCCCAAAGACTCGACCGGATGGGACGGCTGACGCTGGCGGTGCGCGCCGAAGGCAAACTGACCGATCTGGCTAAGGCCATCAGCAACGAGATGCGCGCGATCGGCTCTGACATCCTGCTAACCAACATCGCCACGCTCAAGGAACAGGTCGACCAATCGCTGTTGCAGGAGCGACTGGTCGCGACGCTCTCTCTCTTTTTTGGTCTGCTGGCGTTGCTGCTGGCCTGCCTCGGGTTGTACGGCGTGATGAGCTACGACGTGGCGCGCCGCACCCGCGAGATCGGCATCCGGATGGCGCTCGGCGCGAGCGCGAGATGTGTCGTACGGCTGGTCTTGCGCGAGACATTGCTGTGGGTCGCGCTCGGCCTCGCGCTCGGCTTGGGCGCGGCGTTGGCGACCACACGATGGGCGGAAAGTTTGCTGTTCGGGCTGAAGCCGAACGACCCGCTGACGATTGGACTGGCGGCGATTGTGTTACTGACGGTCGCGGGGGTCGCGGGGTATCTGCCCGCGCGCAGGGCCTCGCGGGTTGACCCGTTGGTGGCGCTCCGGCGCGACTGAAATGAATGACTAATGCGACGCAAACAACCCGGTTTCGCTTCTGGCTCTGGCTGATCCGCATCATCAGCGTGCTCGTGCCGCGCCGCTTGCGCGCTGACTGGCGGCAGGAGTGGGAAGCGGAGTTGCGTTGCCGCGAGGCGCTATTGGCCGAATGGGCGCGACTTGATTGGCCAAGCAAGCTCGATCTGCTTCGGCGCGGCCTGGGGGCGTTCTGGGACGCGTTGCTGCTGCAACCAAAAAGATTGGAGGACGAAATGTTTCAAGACTTGCGGTTCGGCGCGCGAATGTTGTTAAAAGCCCCCAGTTTTATGTCGGCGGCGATCCTGTCGCTGGCCATCGGCATTGGCGCGACGAGCGCTATCTTCGGCGTTGTCAACGGCGTCGTATTGCGCCCGCTGCCGTACCACGAGCCGGAGAGGCTCGTGCGATTGTGGCAGAACAAGGCCATAGCCGGTGTTTCGGGAATTCCCGTTTCCGCGGGAAACGTGAACGCGTTGCGAAATCAGGCGCAGTCATTTGAAACCGTCGCGGTCTTTTCTTCCACGGTTTCGGTCATCACCGGCGAAGCCGAGCCTGAGCAAATCACAGGCGCGAGCGTCAGCCACGATTTATTGCCAATGCTCGGCTATCAGCCAGCAATGGGGCGGCATTTTCTCCCGGAAGAGAACAAGCACGGCGCGGCCAACATCGTCATCATCAGCCACAAACTCTGGCAGCGGCGTTTCGGCGGCGACCCTGCGATTCTGGGCCGCTCGATCACGCTCGATCACACGAACCAATTTACCGTTATCGGCGTGATGCCGCCGGAAGCCAGCTTCCCCGATAAATCCGAATTCTGGCTGCCCGAAAAAATCACTGCCACCGATCGACACGACATTCGACGGTTGAGCGTACTCGCGCGGCTCAAACCCGGCGTCACTGCGCAGACGGCTCAGAACGAAGTGTCGCAAATCAATAGCCAGCTCAAACGGCGGATCCCCGACGATTACGAAGAGTGGGAGACCGAATTGCGGCCGCTGCACGATTCCATCGTCGGCAAAGTCCGAAACTCCCTGCTGGTCCTGTTCGGCGCAGTCGGCTTCGTGTTGCTGATCGCATGCGCCAACGTGGCCAATCTGCTGCTGGCGCGAGCGTCGGCGCGGCAAAAAGAAATGGCGATGCGCGCCGCTCTTGGCGCAAGCCGCCTCCGCCTCATTCGGCAATTGCTGACAGAAAGCGCGATGCTGGCCGTGTTGGGCGGCGCTGGCGGTTTGGCGCTGGCGCACTGGGCGGTGAAGGCTCTGATCGCGCTCAATCCACCGGACGTGCCGCGATTGGCTCAAGTACACCTGGACGGCCGCGTATTGGCGTTTACGTTTTTCACGACGCTGCTGGTGGGAATCATTTTCGGACTGGCTCCGGCGCTGCATTCTTCCAAACCTGATTTGAACAACGCGCTCAAAGACGGCGCGGCGACAGGGAGCGGCGGCAGACGATGGTTACGGCGTTTCGGATTTCGTGATCTGACGGTTGTCGCTCAAACGGCGCTGGCCGTCATTCTGCTAGCCGGAGCTGGATTGCTGATCAAAAGCTTCGTCAAGCTGCGGCAGGTCGAACTGGGCTTCACACCGGCCAACGTCGTCTCGCTGACTCTGGCGCCGCCGTTCAGCAGATTTCCGAAGGATTACAAACGGGGGGACTATTACCGGCGAATGACGGATTCGCTGAAAACCATGCCTGGCGTCGAAGTTGTGGCCGTGGCGACGGGGGCGCCGACCACCGGCGCTTATATGAACGCGCCAATTTTGATCGC
>Ga0154003_1000624_pt1 | contig 11106 bp, 6 predicted proteins | sample TSFL087MetaG_FD_104679 | JGI IMG/M metagenome (GOLD analysis project Ga0154003, IMG submission 104679) | Attine ant fungus gardens microbial communities from Florida, USA - TSFL087 MetaG | ecosystem: Host-associated > Fungi > Mycelium > Unclassified | place: USA: Florida, Lake Talquin State...
AGGAGCAAAAACAAGATAACAGCTAACATTCAGACCGTCAATATTGTCATGTTTTGAATTTGGCCAGTCAGCCTGACGAAGCGCTACAGCGGTTACATTGGTACAGATATTCCAACCGCGGAGGGCGCAGAGGGGCGCACGGGAAAATCAATCTTGATTGTCCTCTGCGCGCCTTTGCGTCCTTCGCGGTTGGAATATCTATAACTTTAGCAACCCGATATTGCCAATGCCGGTGAAGGCAACATATATTACCTACCGTCATGAGCTTGGCGTTAATCCGGAACAACCAAACCGGAAGCAATTGCTCGAATTGGTGAGTCAGTTGATCGCAAAGTCGGAGTCCGCTGCACAATGCCCCAGCAGTTATCCAAGCTTCGAACTACATCCAGTCCCGGTTTTTCCCAATCTCGCTTTCACTCAACAATAAACTTCTTTGGAGGCGACGCCTTGTTTAACCAAATAGCTCCAGTCTCAAAGCCGCAGGGGCAGGGTTTGCCAGCCACCCGCTGCGCCGCTTTTATTATCAATCTGCTCATCTGGGTCGGGTTGTCGGTTTCTCCATCGCTATGGCCAAGGCCAGCGCTTGTGCAAGCAAGCGCCAGCGCCAGCAGAGTGGCGCAAAGCGCTCAGGAGACTGATTCGTTGGAACCCGGTAAGCCCATTGAACGAGAGTTGTCTGGTGGTCAATCCCATTACTACAAGATCACATTGATCTCCGGTCAGTACTTGCAGGTGGTGGTCGACCAACGGGGAATAGATGTGGCGGCGACGATATTCACACCTGACGGTAAGAAGATCAGCGAGGTCGACAACGAACACCTGGTCGAGTGATCAGAGACTGTGTCGACAATCGCAGAGTCGCCCGGCGCATATCTGATCGAGGCGCGTTCAGCGGAGAAAACAGCCAAGGCAGGCCGCTATGAGATCAAAGTGGAAGAACTGAGAGCGGCGACCGCCGAGGATAGGCATCGAGTCGCCGGAGAGGCAATCTTTCGAGAGGCGGAGCAGCTAAAAGATGGAACGCTGGAAGCCAGAAGAAAGAGTGTCGAGAGGTATCACGAATCGTTGGAGTTGTATCGAAGAGCAGGTGCCCTAAGTGGGGAGGCTAGAATACTCAACCGCATCGGTGAGGTCCATTGGGCGTTAGGAGAGACGCAGAAGGCGTTGGAGAAGTTCAATGAGGCTCTGCCGATCACTCGGGCAATAGGCGCCCGCAAGGTGGAAGCTGAAACACTCAACTACATCGGTCTAGTCTATGCCTCACGTGGAGAGTTACAAGAGGCGCTGGACAAGTTCAATGAGGCTCTGCCGATCACTCGAGCCGTAGGCGACCGCAAGGGGGAGGCTATCACGCTCAACAACATCGGCGTAGTCTATAACTTGCGTGGAGAGGCGCAGAAAGCGTTGGAAAGGTTCAATGAAGCTCTTCCGATCAGGCGGGTGGTAGGCGACCGCAATGGGGAGGCTATTACACTCAACAACAGTGGCCTGAGCCATACCTCACTGGGAGAGATGCAAAACGCGCTGGAGAAGTACAAGGAAGCTCTTCCGATCAGGCGAGCGGTAGGTGACCTCGCTGGGCAGGCCACCACAATCAACAACATCGGCGGGGTCTATGACTTATTGGGAGAGACGCAGAAGGCGCTGGAGAAGTACAACGAAGCTCTGCCGATCCTCCAGGTAGTAGGCGACCGCAGGAGGGAGGCTAACGTGCTCAATAATATCGGCCGGATCTATGATTCACTGGGAGAGACGCGGAAAGCGCTGGAGAAATTCAATGAAGCTCTGCCGATCACTCGGGCTGTAGGCGACCGCATAGGGGAGGCCAGCACCCTCAACAACATCGGACGGATCTATCATTCACTGGGAGAGACGCGGAAGGCGCAGGAGAAGTACAACGAAGCTCTTCGGATCAGGCGTTCGGTAGGCGACCGCATAGGGGAGGCCATCACACTCAACAACATCGGCCTGGTCTATGATTCACTGGGAGAAATGCAAAAGGCGCTAGAGGTGTTCAATGAAGCTCTGCCGATCACTCGGGCCGTAGGTGACCGCAACAGAGAAGCTGATACCCTGCTCCGGATCGCGCGTGTCGAGCAGAAACGCGGCAATCTCACTCAGGCTCGCCAAACCATTGAAAAGGCTGTCGGCATGATCGAATCACTGCGAACAAATATCGCCGGCCAGGAGCTTCGCTCCTCCTACTTTGCCAATAGGCAGGAGTTCTTTGAATTCTACATCGACGTGCTGATGCAGATGCGCAAGCAGAACCCTGCCGAGGCGCTTGACGCTGCCGCATTGGCAGTAGGCGAGCGCGCCCGAGCCCGCTCCTTGCTCGAACTGCTGACCGAAGCTCGCGCAGACATTCGTCAAGGCGTCGATAGTTCGCTGCTGGAGCGCGAACGCTCCTTGCAACAACGACTCAATGCGAAGGCCGCGGTTCAAGTGCGCTTATTAAATCGCAAGCACACTCCCGAACAGGCCACCGCCATCGCCAAAGAGATCGCCGCCATCACTGCTGAATACGAAGAGGTCCAAGCCCAGATTCGGGCTCGCAGCCCGCGATACGCAGCTCTAACCCAGCCTCAGCCGCTGGGCCTGATGGAGATTCAACAGCAGGCGCTTGATGAAGATACACTGCTGCTCGAGTACGCGCTCGGCGAACAGCGCAGTTACCTCTGGCTCGTTTCGCATCGCTCCATCGATAGCTACGAGCTTCCTCCGCGCGCCGAGATCGAGGCCGCCGCTCGCCGGGTTTATGAACTAGGCGCCGCGCGCCCGAAACGTGGGACTCCGCCCGATCCGCAATTTATCGCTCAGGCCAAGGCGCTCAGCGGGATGTTGCTCGGCCCGGTGGCGCCGCGACTCGGCGTCAAACAGCTGGTCGTTGTGGCGCCGGGCGCGCTGTCTTATCTGCCCTTCGCCGCGCTGCCGGCGCCGGAAGATGAGAAGCAACCGGCCAGAGATTATGAGCCCTTGATCGCGAAGCATGAGGTAGTGAGCGTTCCTTCCGCTTCGGTCTTATCGGTAATTCGCCGTGAAACGACAGGCCGGCAGCGGGCGGCCAAATCGGTCGCCGTCCTGGCTGACCCAGTCTTTGAAGAGAGCGACCCGCGCCTGGCGTCGGCTAAAACCGTAAACTCCTCCGGAGAGACCCTTGCCGCGCCGGCGGGTGATGCGGAGGATTCAGAGTTGACGCGCGCGATCAGAACTATGAATTTTTCCGACGCCCGCGACGGTTTTACGCGACTCGCCTTTTCGCGCCAGGAAGCCGAGAGCATCAATGCGCTGACTCCGAGAGGAACAGGGCTCAAAGCGACTGACTTCAACGCCAGCCGCGACATGGCCATGAGCCCGCAAATGAGTCAGTACCGCATCGTGCATTTTGCGACCCACGGTCTGCTCAACAACGAGCGCCCTGAACTTTCCGGGCTGGTCTTCTCGCTCATTAACCAGGAGGGGAAACCGCAGGATGGATTTCTACGATTGCATGAGATTTACAACCTTCAGCTCAACGCTGATCTGGTCGTGCTCAGCGCGTGCGAGACTGGACTGGGCAAAGAGATCAAGGGCGAGGGATTGATCGGGCTGACGCGCGGGTTTATGTACTCCGGAGCGCCGCGCGTGGTCGCGAGTCTGTGGAATATTGACGATTTGGCGACGGCAGAGTTAATGAAGCTTTTTTATCAGCGCATGCTCAAAGACGGACAGCCTGCGGGGGCGGCTCTGCGAGCGGCTCAGCTTGAAATGTCCAGACAGAAACGCTGGGCGTCTCCCTACTTCTGGGCCGGATTTGTGTTGCATGGAGAGTGGAAATAATTGGCCGATGGGAGATGCTAACGCATGACGCGGAAGATGGAATATAGAAGACAATCCGTGCCGCGCCGACCTATTACCACGGCGCGGCGCGCCTGGTCTTCCTTAAATCGCTGGAGCGCCCCAGCAATATGGAAAAATGGTTCAGCGCAGACTGAAACTCCCGTCTACACTGAACCATTTTTCTTAGGGGGATTGGTTGACCGCTATTCAACGTTCACTTTGTCGAGATTTGGTCCGCCGGCGGCAGTGGTGGATGTTACCCGCACCGCTTTGAACGCGGAGTTGACAGGGAGATTAACGGGCAGTGTAACCGTCCTATAGGTCGTAAAGCTTCCAGTCGGCGCGAAGGCGACTGTCCCTACACTGGTTCCATTGACTGTTATGTTGCATGGGCGATTGGCCGCGCCCCCGTTGGCGTAGCGGAATATGAGCGTCTGGGTTCCGGCTTGATTCACTTGAAATTCGGTGAAGCCGCCGGCGGCGGCGTCTCTGAAATTCACATAGCCGGTCCCGCTGAACCCAGCGTTAGTTGTTTCATTAATGTTCCCGCCACCCTGCGTGGCGTTTTCTGCTTCGTAGGACGTCGGAGCTGCGGCGACGTCGATTAGTAAATTCCCGTCATCAGGCATTGTGACGCCATTGGCGACAATGTTTATCTGGCCACCCGGCGCTACGGCCGGATTGATTGCGGCTAGGTTAATGGTGAAAAACGTCCGGCCGCTGACCCCGACGAGGTTATTACGTCCGTTGCTGGTAGTGAAGATGTCCATATCACCGGTCGAGCTGATGTTGATCCGTTGGCCGGTGGGAGTGACGAGAGGTCCGAGCGTTTGCAATACGCCTCCTGCCGTGGCCGAGCTGCCGCCGGCGGGAGCCGCAATCGTTCCGAACGTGTCGAGGTCATAATCAATGTAGTAGAAGCGAGTAGTCGCCGCGCCGACGACGTTGTTGTCGTACGTGCCGGCGGAGACGTGGGGGATCCTTCCTCTATTGACGTCATTCGGACCGTAGGTAAGGGAGGTTTGGATCGCCATCGCGTTCAGGTTGCCGGCGTTGTTGACGACCGCGTAATTGAATGTTTCGCTTCCAATCAAACGCAGCGCGTTGACGACCGGGTTGAAGTCCATCAGCGATTGTACCCCTGAAGGAAACCGAGTTGCCATATTACTCACTTGAGTAACGTTGCCCAACCCAGTGGCGGTCAGGTTAATGGTGTAGAGGGTGCCGGTGTCGGCCAAAGCGTAAAGGGCGGTGTTTTTCCCATCAGCCGGCCTAAAATCGATCCCGATCAAATTGCCATTTGCTTGTGTTACGCGTACCAAGCGGACGAAGCTGGTCGTGCCAGGCACGAGAACAGAAATAACATTATCGGCGTTCAGAGCGTAAACAGGTGTTCTCGGCAAAATAGCGCCGGTGGTTTGGGCGGCGGCGCTTACCGCAGCTGAACTCGCAGCCGGGGCTGCGGATATGTTTGATGGACTGTAGGCGCTTTTAGCGCTGGTTGAATGTCCGCTCATCAGACTGTAGGTTAATGAAGCGGCAAAAGCTAGCGAGATAAAAGTCAGAGTAGCAAATACCTTTTTCAGGTTTGGTCTTTTAAGTTTCATATGTTTTTGCCCTTTCCCAGAGTTAAGAGGGTTCGATTGGTCAAGAGGCCCTTCAATGAGAGTCACCTGCGTCGGAAGCGACGCCTAGAATACATAGATAGGGCCGTTCATCTTCCGCAGGTGAATGAAGACAGAAATCCACCAGCGGTAAAGAGCGGTCTCTACCGGCTTTTGGGAGCTTTATTAATGAGGGATAGTACTGAACGTAATGTCACTGGTGAGGTCGGAGCAATTACACACAAACAGCTCTCATTCGAGCTCTCAATAAATTGTCCTGTTGTGAGTTGGGCAAATCAGTCAATTGGGACACTAAAGCATTGATCAATGTCTATTACGATTCGCGCTCTGATTCGGATTTGTCAGTAGGCGATAAATATTTTTTCCTGGAGGAGTCATAAAGGGGACTTATGAGATTCATAAGTCCCATAAGTCCCCTTCATGATTCTTCCAGGGAAAACCCTATTTCACTTAGTTTTGACGGGCGATGGTGGGCGGGCCGGCTGGGCCGCAGGCTGCGCCTTCAGCCGGTTCATTATTTCGGTGACGGCGCGTTCGAGTTGCGGGTCTTTGCCTTCAATGACCGATCTCGGGTCGTTCTCGACTTCGATGTCAGGGTCGACTCCGTAGCCTTCGATCACCCATTCGCCTTTGGCGTTGACGAATCCGAATTCGGGCACGAACACTGAGCCGCCGTCAATCAACATCCCTCGATTGGAAATGCCGACCACGCCACCCCATGAGCGTTTGCCGATGAGCGGGCCGAGTCCAGATTCGCGGAACATTGCGGGAAAGATGTCGCCGTCCGAGGACGAATTCTCATTCAGCAGGCAGGCCATAGGGCCGACGAAGACCCCGTCGGGGTATGTGCTAGGAAATTCACTCGTGCGCCCGAACCCCGCGGCGAGCATTTTGCGGCGCAACCGCTCGATGAGCATCCTCGACACGTTGCCGCCGCCGTTGACGCGGGCGTCGACGACCAGTCCGCTCTTGTTGAGTTGCGGGTAATACCATTTGATGAACTCGCGGATGCCGTTCGCGCCCATGTCGGGGATGTGTATGTAACCGAGCTTGCCGCCGGAAAGCTTGTCAACCCTCGCCGTATTCCCGGTCACCCAGTCCAGATAGAGCAGGTTCTGCTCGTCGGTCAGGGGGCGGTAGGAGACCTCCCGCGCGCCTTCCGTCGTCGGGCGGCTGTTGACAGTCAATTGCACGGGCGCGTCGGCCTTGTTGCGCAACAACCGGTAGGGGTCGTCATCCGGCCTCAACTCCTCGCCGTTGATCGCCAACACGTAATCGCCCACCTTCACGTCAACGCCGACTTCGGTGAGCGGCGAGCGATAGATTACCTCTTCGTTCTGGCCCGCGAAAATCTTCGTGATCTGGTAGCGTCCCGCTTCGCGGTTGAGGCCGAAGCGCGCGCCCGGCAGGGCCACGCGCGGCCGCGGCGGGATGTTGAAATCTCCGCCCTCGATGTAAGCGTGTTGCACGGTCAATTCGGAGATCATCTCGCTGATGACGTAGTTCAGGTCGGAGCGGTGCGCGACATGTTTCAGCAGCGGCTCGTACTGTTTGCGCAGCGACTCCCAGTCATAACCGTGCATGTTCGACACGTAGAAGAAGTCGCGGTAGCGCCGCCAGACCTCGCCGAAGATCTGCGCCCATTCTTCCGCCGGGACGCGGTCGACGAACAGGTTCGCGGTCGAGACCGTCTTCTTCGACCGGTCGCCTTGCGGGTTGGCGTCCATCATGGTGAAGGCGGCCCCCTGTCTGAGGAACAGCTTCAATCCGTCCGCAGAGAGCGCGTAACCGCTTATGCCCTCGGCCAGCGTCGTCTCCTTGCGATCCTTGATCGAATAGACGCGCAGCGACGGTGGCGCGTCGCCCTGCCGGCCGTAGTAGAACGCCGGGGCGACCGCGTAAAACAGGTAGCCCCCCTTCGCCGACAATCCGGCGTAGTTGTTCGGGTCGATCGGCGCGCGGCAGGCGCGCGATTCTATGCCGTCGAAATCGATCGTCATATCAGCCACATTGGCCGGGGGCTTCGCTTCCTCAGGCTTCTTCTGCTCGCCTTCTTTCGCGCCTTCCTTCGCGCCTTCCTTCGCGGCCTCTTTCGTAATAGTCACCTCGTCGCTCTCGGCTGGGAATGGGTGCTTTACGTCCTTACGCAGCGCGATGGCGAAGACGCCGGTGTCTTTATTGGCCGCGTAATTGAATTCGACGTTCGAGATGAGCGGCGCGAACTCGCGCGTGCTGAGGTAGAAAAGATAATTGCCCTGCGGGTCCCAGGCGGGGTTGAATTCGTCGAAAGTCCCCGTAGTGACGCGGCGCAACTGGTTGTCCTTCGACGACCAGACGTAGATCGAAGAGGCGGACATGTCGTCCTGCATCGTGAAGGCCAGGTAATTACCTTTAGGCGACCAGGTGTAATCCTGAATCTGGCCGTACTTCGAATCCGCCACCTCGACCAGCTTTTTATCAGCGACGGTCAGCGCCCAGACCTTGCCGTCCTTGTCGCCAAAGGCGATGTATTTTCCGTCGGGCGACCATTCGGGCGCGTAGCGCATCGCCAGTCCCCCGCTCGTCAGTTGCTCGGCAGGCTTCGCCCCGTCCTGCTCGACGACCCAGACCTCTTCTTCGCCGGTGCGGTCTGAGATGAAGGCGACCCTCGAACCGTCAGGCGACCAGCGCGGCCATTTGTCGTGCGCGCCGGAAGAGTTTGTCAGGTTACGCGGCGCGCCTTTTTCAATCGGCGCGGTGAAGACGTCGCCACGGGCGGAGAACAGTGCGCGCTCGCCTTTCGGGCTGAGCGAGAAGCTGGCGATCAGGTTCGAGGCGTTCACGCGGCTCGGGCGGCGGCTGAGGCCGTCGCCGGGCACGTTGACCGAGAGCGGCGTAACTTTCTTTGATTTCGAGTCGAAGATTTGCAACTCGCCGTTCAGCTCGTAAACAATGCGCCCCTCGCTGTCGCTCGACGGCCAGCGCACGTCCCACACCTTGTTCGTAGTCAACTGCGTGGTCGAGCCCTTGCCCACGTCGTAGGCGTAAAGGTTGAAGTGGCCGTCGCGGTCGGAATTGAAATAGATGGCGCCGCCGATCCACATCGGGTCGCGGTCGGCGCGCGGGTGGTCGGTGATGCGGCGGGCGTCGTAGGTCTTCAGGTCGAAGATGAACAGGTCGTTGGCCTGGCCGCCGCCGTAGCGCTTCTCCGAGCGGAAGTCGCGCGAGCGCGGCGAGTAGACTATCTTCGCGCCGTCCGGCGAATAATCGCCAGCGCCCGATTCCGGCATAGGCAGCGCCTCTGCGGCCCCGCCAGCCAGCGCCACGGTGTAGAGCTTCGAAATGGGCAGCGCCCACGAATCGCGGTGCGAGCGGAAGAGCACGGCCTTGCCGTCGTTCGTCCAGCCGTAGACCTGATTGTCGTAGCCCCAGCGAGGCGTGAGCGGCCCGCGGGCTGGGTAGAAGGTCAATTGCCTCGGCTCGCCCCCCGACGATGGGACGACGTAGACCTGCTCGTCGCCGTCGTACTGCCCGGTGAAGGCGATCCATTTGCCGTCGGGCGAGAATTTGGCGAAGACCTCGACGCCGGGATGCGCCGTCAGCCGTGTGGCGGCGCCGCCGGAAGTTGAAGCGACCCATAGGTCGCCGCCGTAGGTGAAGACCAACTTGTCGCCGTGGATGTCAGGAAACCGCAGCAACTTCGTCTGCGCGAAGGCCGACGGCGCCGTGATTGCAAACGCCATCAGGAAATAAGCCGGAAAGAGTCTTAGAAGTATTTTCACAAAGCCTCCATTGGGATTGGGTGGATCATCTCGATCAGCGCGCATTATGCCATAGCCATTGCGTTACGCGACCTGATGTAGCAGACTCGCCGCATAGAAAATGCGCGCAACAGTCTCTTGACTGAATAACTAAAAAAATTTGGAGAACTATATGGCTAAAGTGGATTCGCGTTGGCACGGATGGTCGCCGCGTCTGTTAAGTATTCTGCGTATCGTTGCGGCTTTTCTCTTCATGCAGCACGGCGCACAGAAGCTTTTCGGATTCCTGGCCACCCGTCCCGGCCCAGAGCGCTTCTCGCAGATGTGGATAGGAGGGGTGCTTGAATTCTTCGGCGGTCTGCTTCTCCTTTTCGGACTCTTCACCCGTCCGGTGGCCTTCATTCTTTCGGGGATGATGGCGGTGGCCTACTTTCAGGCCCATTCGCCGAGGGGCTTCTGGACTATACAGAACGGCGGGGAATTGGCCGCGCTCTACTGCTTCGTATTTCTTTACCTATCAGCCGCCGGGGGCGGCCCTTGGAGCATGGATTCCGTCTGGCGGCGCAGAGCTTAGGCTCAAAGAAACAATGAAAATTGCTCCTGGGTACGCATCGCTTCCAGCGTGCGGGATTCATCATCTCAGACATTCGGTCAATGTCTGAGATGATGAATCCCGCACGCTGGAAGCGATGCGTACCCAGGGATGTTCGGAGGAACACTATGAGAACAGCGTTTGTAATTATTGCGGCGCTGTCGTTGGCCGCTATCTCCACGTCCGCGCAGGACGCGCCGGCCTTCCATCATGGCGCCGACAGCCACGCTTTCAACATGCCTGGACAGGATTGGGCCAAACAACGCGCGGACAAATCGCCGCGCCGTCAGGAATGGGTCTCGGTCAATAGCGGCGGCCGGACCGTCAAGGCCTTTCTCGTCTATCCGGAGGTCAAGGTCAAAGCCATGTCCATAGTCGTCATCCATGAAGTCATGGGGTTGACCGATTGGGTGCGCAGTTTGGCCGATCAATTGGCCGAAGCAGGTTACATCGCCATCGCCCCCGACCTTCTCTCGGGCCTGGGTCCGAAAGGCGGCGGGACAGCCGATTTCGCCGACCGCAGCGCAATCGGCCAAGCCATCGCTGCGCTGCCCACTGAGCAGATCGCCGCCGACCTGAACTCGGTGGCTGATTATGTCTCCAAATTGCCCACCGCCAACGGTAACGTCGCGGTGGCGGGCTTCTGCTACGGCGGCTCGCAAGCCTTTCGATTTGCCACGGTGCGCCCCAACCTGGTCGCGGCCTTCGTCTTCTATGGCTCAGGGCCGGATAAAAAAGAAGACGTCGCCAGGATCAACGCGCCAGTCTACGGCTTCTACGGCGGCGCCGACGAGCGCGTCAACGCGACGATTCCCAGGACTCAGGCCCTGATGAAAGGAGTCGGCAAGAAATTCGATCCCGTCGTCTACGAAGGCGCCGGGCATGGCTTTATGCGCGCCGGCGAAGACCCGGCCAATCTGAATGAGGCCAACAAATGGGCTCGCAATGAAGCTTGGGAGCGATGGAAGGACATTCTCAAAAAACTTTGATGGCTAAAATCAACCGCAAGGAGAGAGGATAGAAGATCGAGTATTGAGAATTGAGAAACATCACACGATCTTCGATCCTCGATCCTTGATCCTCGATCTTTCCCGCAGGAGACGATATGGAAAAACTGAATAGAGATAGGCTGCGCAAACAACTCTTCTGTTTGTTCTGCGCTCTGCCGCTCATCGGCGTCGTGGCGTATGGCGTCAAGCCGCTTTCGCAGCAGCCTCAAGGCGATCGGGCGGAGCGCTTTCAACGCATGTCAAAAGACGCCGAAAACCGGGGGCTGGCCGAGCAGTTCAAAGGCGTCACGACGGATGGAAATGTCATTCCCGGCCTCTTC
>Ga0154003_1000625_pt1 | contig 11097 bp, 5 predicted proteins | sample TSFL087MetaG_FD_104679 | JGI IMG/M metagenome (GOLD analysis project Ga0154003, IMG submission 104679) | Attine ant fungus gardens microbial communities from Florida, USA - TSFL087 MetaG | ecosystem: Host-associated > Fungi > Mycelium > Unclassified | place: USA: Florida, Lake Talquin State...
GATCTTGATATTGCGCTGGGGAAACTAGCCGCGTTGCATGCAAGACAGAGTCAAGTGGTCGAATTGCACTTCTTCGGCGGCCTCACCATGAAAGAGATCGCCGAGGCGCTCGGCTTATCGCTCGGGACGGTCAAGCGTGATTTGACTCTGGCGAAACTCTGGCTCCTTCGCGAGCTGGGAGAGGAGCGGAATGATGACGCCAGAATTCTATGAACGCGTCTGCCAGATCTGTTACGACGCCTTGCAGCATGAGGCGCAAGAGCGCTCCGGTTTCCTCGACCGCGCCTGCGCCGGCGACTCGTCATTGCGTAAGGAGGTCGAAACAATGCTGGCGCATGAGGGGAGTATGGAGAGTTTCCTGGCTACTCCCGCTTTGATAGTCGCCGCGAGTCAGTTGGCGGAAGCCCTGGAAGTGGATAACGCGATTGGCCCCGGCGGCGCCCGGCGGATGAATGGCGCTTCAATCCTATCTGACACACTTGGGGCGCCTGGCGCGCTCGGCGAATCCTTCGAGCCGGGCGTGACGCTCGGCGGGCGTTATTTAATTGATAAAGAATTGGGGCGGGGCGGCGTCTGCGCAGTTTTTCTCGCCCGCGACCAGAAACTGCACAATGCGCCGGTGGTGATCAAGGTCTTGCTAAACGTCTGGCGCGAGGATTCGCGCAAGACCTGGATGGAAAAGAAGTTCAAGGAAGAGATCGCGGCGTTGGCAAGGATTGACCATCCAGGCGTGGTGCGCGCGCTTGATGTCGGCGAGTCGCCTGATGGGCGGTCTTACCTCGTGATGCAGTATGTCGCAGGCTTTAGCCTTCGCTCTGTAATGACTCCGGAGGGCATGGAGTTAGACCGCATAGCCATGTTGGCGCGCCAGATGGGGCGGGCGCTCGCGGCTGCGCACCGACAAGGCGTCATTCACCGCGACCTCAAGCCTGAAAATATCATGCTACAGAGCGTGGGTGATGAAGAGTATGTGAAGATAATCGATTTCGGAATTGCGACTATTCACGATATGGCGGACGCCGACGATAGCCGGACTACTGAAGTCATCGGGACGCGTAGTTACATGGCGCCCGAACAATTACGCGGCAAACCGGTCGCCGCTAGTGACATCTACGCCCTGGGGGTGATCGTTTACGAAATGGCGACCGGACAGCGACCGTTCAATGCCGAGTCGATTTTGCTGCTTTATGATCTGCAAGGCGTCGGCGTCAAACTCAAACCGCGTGATCTTCGCCCCAGTTTGCCTGAAGCCGCGCAGCCATTAATCTTAAAAGCCCTCTCGTTCGCCCCACGGGACCGCTTCGCTAACGCGAAAGATTTCACCGACGCGCTCGCAGACGAGTTGACGGGAGAGGGCGGGCGTTTGTCGCCGCCGAGAGCATTTGTCGGCCCGAGGCGCTGGTCGTTGATACTTATCTTTGCCATCGTTGCGGCGATCGGGGTTATCGCATTATCGCATTTCAGCTTCCGGAATAAGGCCGGTCTTGAGCAGGCTCAAACGACACCTGCCGCGGCTCCGGACCGATATCTCAGTTACTCCCTTGAGGCGCGAAGGGATCCCAGCCGTTATCCCCGCGCCAGGCCGTTCGCCACGTTCGAGAATATGATCTTTGGGTTGGGGGACGAGGCGCGCCTCTTCATCAGCAGTTCACAGCCGGGCTTTCTGTATGTTATTAACCAAGGGCCGACACAAACTGATGGATTCCCGAATTTCAACATACTGTTCCCCGAGTTGGAGAATGGCGGCGCATCGCCGGAAATCCGGGCTGGCCAGATAATCCAAGTCCCGCCGCCGGGCCGGAATCGGCAGGACAATTGGTTCATCTTCGACAACGAAGAAGGCGTCGAGAACATATGGCTGGTTTGGTCGGAACGCGTCGTTCCAGAGTTGGAGGCCGTCAAAGGCTGGGCGAACCCTAAGGACCAGGGCGCCATCAGTGATTTAACGCAGAGAGTTTCAGTATTTCGCTACCTAACCCCGTTCTCGGCCACCAAGCCTGAAGCTGAAAGAGATGAGGCGGGCAAACAGACGAGACTTAAAGCTAAGGGAGGGACGCTGGTGTGGGCGATGAAGCTGGAGCACCGGTGATCTTCAGTTCTACTTCTCTTCGCCGCCATCTAAGCTCGACTTTATCCATTCGCCCGTCTTCCCGGTCGCGAAGCGACCACGTGAGATTAGCCCGGCTTTTCAAAGCCGGGTCGACTAACGCATATCCGATCTCAGTCGCCGCAGCGACTCAAACAACTACGCAGGCTCTCCCGGCTTTGATGGTCTTTGAGAAATAATTGCAACAACGTAGGGGCAGACCTACGTTGAATTGCTTGCTTGCGGTTAATTTTCAAATCCGCGGCAGGGAGAGCCGGGCAAATGGATAAAGTCGGTCTAAGTACACAGAGGTCACAGATCAATACCGCGAGCGGTACTGATGTCTCTGTGACCTCTATGGCTACTCTTCAGGCGCCTACAACCCCAAAAATTCCAGATTGTCGAGGTTCGGTCCGCCAGCGGGGGTGGTGGACGTTATCCGCAGGGCCCTGAAACCTGCGGCTGCGCCCAGGTTGAAGCCACCAACGAACGTCCTGTAAGTTGTCCACGATCCGGTCGGCGGGAAGGTAAACGACCCGACGACGGTTCCATTAAGAGTTATGTTGCAAGGACGATTTACCGTACTCCCATTGGCGTAGCGGAATCTGATCGCCTGGAGCCCGTTATGAACCACTTGAAATTCGACAAAGGCGCCGGCGACGTTTCCTAAACTCGCAACGCCGGTCCCGGTAAACCCTGGGAAAGTTGTATTAACCGCGCTCCCGCCGCCCAGCGTCGCGTTTTCGGCCTCGTAATAGTTCAGAGCCGCAGCGATGTCAATGATGTTATTCCCGTCGTCAGGCATTGTGAGGCCTTGGACGACAATATTTGACACGCTGCCCGCCGGGACGGCCGGATCGATCTTGGACAGGTCGATGGTGAAAAACGTCTGGCCACTTACGCCGACGAGTTTATTTGTTATAGGCCCCCCAAATAGGGCGTTTTCATTGGTGTTACTGTAGATGTCGATGTCAGCGGTCGAACTTACATTGACCCGTTGGCCGGTGGGAGTGACGAGGGGGCCGAGTGTTTGCAACACGCCTCCGCCCGTGGCCGAAGGGCCGCCGGGGGTTGCCGGTTGGATCGTTAAGAGCGTGTCCAGGTCGTAATCGATCCCGTAGAAGCGAGTAACCGCAGCGCTGGCGAAGTTGTTAGTGTATGTGCCGGCGGAGACATGCGGCATGACCCCTCTGTTGACGTCATTCGGATCGTAAGAAAGGGCGGTCTGGATCGCCATCGCGTTCAGGTTACCGCCCGAATTGACGACCGCGTAATTCAGACGGTCGCTCCCTATCAAACGCAACGCATTGACCATCGGGTTGAAATCCATCAGCGACTGTACCCCTGAAGGAAAGCGAGTTGTCATGTCGCTCACCTTGGTGACATTGCCCAACCCATTGGCGGTCAGATTAATGGTGTAGAGGGACCCGATGTCGGTCAGGGCGTAAAGAGCGGTGTTTTTCCCGTCGCCCGGACGGAAATCGATTCCGATCAAATTCCCGTTGGCCTGTGTGACACGGACCAACCGCGTAAAGTTGGTCGTGCCGGGCGTGAGGACAAGAATAACGTTGTTGGAATTCAGCGCATAAATGGGTACTTTCGGCATCATGACGCCGGTGGTTTGCGCGGCGGCGAGCGTCATCGATGAACTTGCGGCCGCTGGCATATTAGGCTGGCTGTGCGCGCTCTTAGCGTTGACCGACTGCCCGCTCATCAGACCATAGGCCAATGAAGCGCCCAAAGCCAGCAAAATAAATGTAATAACGGCAAATGACTTTTTCGTTTTTGATCTACACATATGTTATTGCCCTTTCAGAGAGCGATCGGTTTGATTAATCAAGGGGCACTTCATTGAGATTGGTTACATGTCATCAATAGGGAGAGATCACTTCAATGGAAAATGCTGTGGGCGCCTGCTCCCCTAGACGCCCACAGCGGCGACGCCATATAAGTCCACGGCCGTCGCCAAGCTTGAGCCAGCCGGAGTTACTTACTGAAAAGTGGCGGGTAGAAGCGTAGTAGCTACGCATCCGCCATTTTTCGATCGGGGGTCCGGTCACTTGAGGAGTACTCGCCTCTTTACTTACTTAATGCGGAAATCGCGGTTCAAATGGCTAATTCCAATCCAATTATTTTTTGATTGTGTTACAGGATCAGGCGCGAATATTTGGTGTGGCCGAAAGGCGGCGCATGTCGCTGACGTTTCTTCTTCGGCGGCTGATTGGCTTTTTGATCGCACGGGGGTGGGTGATAGGAATTGCGTGAACTCGACGAGCGGCGGCGCCACTTTATTTACCTAAATCCAGTCTGTGGTTGAGCAAGAAAAACCACGGGGATGTTTAGAGCGGATTGCAGATCAATGTACTGCATACTGAGATTACAGTACGGATCAGTACCGCTCGCGGCACTGATCCAGTCAGCATTCCCGTAGATGCAATTGCAATCCGCTCTAGTTTTCCTCTTCCCCGTGATCCCGGTGTTCCCCGTGGTTCCCGCCTCTTCTGAGTTCAACTCAAGACTGGGATTTACTCAATGCGGCGCGATCCGCAAAGGCACGCGCAGCATCATCGGCGCGCCCGGTGTGGCTTTGATATGGTAAATGGTTTGCGGCAGCGGATCGCCCTGGATGAGACGCCTTTCGCCTTTATCGGCTTCTCTCTCCGCCGCAGTCCACTGTTTGCCTACTCCATCTAGTTCTTCCCGCCTTTGCGCGCGACCGCCCCATTGCCTCTCCCACTGCGCCGTTTGCGCCTTCTCCAGCCTGACCGGCCGGTCTGGGGTCCCAAGCGGCAACTTGAGTGGTTTCGGGCTGACGATGATGGTGAGTTCCTCGCGTAACTGGTCTTTCCGGGCGCGCTCCAGAGTAAAGTATGGAAATTCATCCCCTCGCGCCGGAACAAAAACCGGCTTCCCCGCCGTCACCACATTCCCCCCTTCAGGCGTGGTCTGGGAGGGAAAGATGAGGTAAGGGTCGCTGGTCGAACCGTCGGCATAGACCTCGCGATCAATCACATAAAGATGGCTGTCGCCACTTCGAGGAACCTCGATGCTGAGGCGCAGGCGTTCTCCTTCTGTAAAGAGTGTGTCCGCCGTCGCGCGTTCGGCCGTCGGTCTGTCTTGATCATCGCGTAAGCGCCAGATCGTGACTCCGATAAGCCCCTTCTTCACTGCGGTTCCTCTGGGCCGCCTGGCGCCGGCGCTGTCGCGCGCCTCTCGAAACATTTTGTTCCAAACCCGTCGCGTGTTGTCTTCCGGCCTACTTTGAGGCGAAGGGCCGGCGGCGGCGCAAAGACTACAAAGACCAAGCATTGCGGCGATTGTCATTCTCCGCCGGCGATTTGATACATTCATCTGACTCTCCACTCCTCATTTTTTGGCGATGAAGCAATTTCGACCACGGCGCCAGAATTCCGACACTCATTTAAATTAATGCGGAAATTGCGGGGCCAATGGCTAATCCGGGGCCAAAAATTTTATTTTTTTTGTTCATTCTCTATATTCGACCACTCCCCAGATAGGATGAAGCTGGCCCAATAGTAAGGATGTCGCCGCTTCACATCCTTGAACATCTCCAACTGCGCATGTCGCAGCGCGACGCCGCGTCCCTGCCCCTGCCGCAACCTCCGGTAGTAAGCGACCATCAGTTCTCTCGTCCATCGGTCCGAAACCGCCCACAGACTCATAACCTGTGTCTCCGCCCCGGCCAGAGCCAGCGCCCGCCGCAGGCCGTGAACGCCATCACCGTTTCTCACTTCACCCACTCCGGTGTCGCAGGCCGAGAGCGTCACCAGTTTCGTCCCCCACAAATTAAGCCCCGTCATTTCGAGCGCCGTCAGGATCCCGTCGCCTCCCTTCTTCTGTTCGTTGGCGCCGGCCAGCGCCAGCCCTGCCCGCAACAGCGGATTCTCGATGCCCGATCGGTCCTGCTTAACCTGTTTAAGGCGACGGCTTGTGTCGAGGGGCGATTTCTGAATGCTTCGTTCTCCGGCCGGACTCGATTTCAGGTCTTCCAGGAAGAAACCGTGCGTGGCGATGTGCAATATCGCGGGACTTTGGGATTGCCGGAGCGCCTCTTTGCTCGCCCGGCGTTTGGTCAGCAGGGTCGCTCCGGGCAGCAGCGCGCCTATGGTTTCTCCTTCTCCCGCCGTGTAAGGCAGGGCGGGGAAGTAGAATTGGCTGAATGTGGTCGCGAGCGACTCTTCCCTGACTTGCTTCTCAGGCGGCCCTTTCGTCTGTTTCAGCTTACGCGTCGTTTCTACCTGACGCGGGCCTCCGAAGTCCGGATCGGCGATCACCAGCGGCGCACTCTGACTCTTTCTTGCCACTTGCAGTCGCAGCAGGTCACGCCCGCTCGACAGATAGCTGATCGAGTAACGCTCGACCACATACCGCCCCCGCTCATCTACGAGCGCCGCAAAAGGGATGAGGTTGAGCGCCCCTTCGGGCGAGACGAGCAATCGGGTCAGTCCTCCGAGCAGAGGGCGGAGGGGCTGAAATACTTTCCGGTCCACGGCGCGCGCCAGATTCTTCACGTCCTTTCGCTGCGGGTCGCGCATCGCCCTGCGTAGTGTGGCGATGGTTTCATCAACCGCCTTCACGGCGCCCAACTCCTTCCACTGAATCTCTCCCTGCGGGCGCAGGACATAGGCCACATAATGAGGTTGGCCAAAGGCGTCGTCTTCCTTTGCGGCTTTGGGATTAAACGGGCGGTAAGAAGCGAACTCGATCAGCGCCGCGTCGTCAGGAATGGACGCCAATACGGCTTCGAGCGTGACGGGTAGGGATTGGGCGCGGAACTCATCGCTTCTGCGACTGATCTCGGCCTCGAACTTCTCGGCCTGTTCTTCGAGCGTCTTGACCCGGTCGCGATATCGCTCGGCGTTCATTCTCCGCGGCCCGTCGAGGATCAGCCTGGCGATCTGTGAGCGCGCGTCGGTCAGCTTGTCGAGCGCGGCTCGATCCTCCTGGTTGAAGCGGCTGCGGAGCGCATTGAGGCTTTCAGAAGAGGCGTCAAGCGCGCGCCCCTTGCGTTGGAGTATCAGTGTGGCGGCGAGGGCGCCCGACGCCGGATCGTGCGGGGCATAAAGTAGATGTAGTGAGAGGGTCCGATCAGTTTGCCCCGAGAGTGTGGCCAGATGGGCAAGTTTCTGGCGTTCTGAGCCGATGGCCAGATTGAGCTTGAGGTTGCGTTCGATGACGGCGGCGCCGCGAGACTGGAAGGCGACGGCTTGAGCAATCTCGTTTTTCGCCATATGAAGTCTGGCGAGACCGTCGAGAGGGATGGCGACGTCAGGGTGTTCCGGCCCGAGCGATTTCTCCCTTATGGCCAAAGAGCGTTGATGGAGAGGCTCCGCCTTCGCATAGGCGCCCATGCTGGTATAAATGGTCGCGAGACTATTGAGAGAACGAGCGACGTCGGGGTGTTCCGGCCCGAGTGATTTCTCCAGGATGACCAGGGCGCGCTGATAGAACAGTTCCGCCTTCGGATAATCGCCAAGGCTCATGTAGAGGTTGGCGAGATTGTGGAAAGAGCCGGCGACATTGGGGTGTTCCGGCCCGAGCGATTTCTCCCAGATGTCCAGAGCGCGTCGCTGGAGCGGTTCCGCCTTCGCGTAGTCGCCCAGGTCGAGGTAGAGGTTGGCGAGGTTGTTGAGTGAAGCTGCGACGTCGGGGTGTTTCAGCCCGAGCGATTTCTCCATAATTGCCAAGGCGCGCTGATGGAGAGGCTCCGCTTTCGCATAATCGCCCAGGTTCATGTAGAGGTTAGCGAGATTGTGGTGGGAGGCTGCGACGTCGAGGTGTTCCGTCCCGAGCGATTTCTCTCTTATGGCCAAGGCGCGCTGATAGAGCGGCTCCGCCTTCGCATAGTCGCCCAGGCTCTTGTAAAGGATCGCGAGGTTGTTGAGAGAACGAGCGACGTCGAGGTGTTCCGGTCCGAGCAATCTCTCCAGGATGGCTAGAGCGCGTTGCTGGAGCGGTTCCGCCTTCGCGTAGTCGCCCAGGTTCATGTAAAGGTTGGCGAGATTGTGGAGAGAACGAGCGACGTCGGGATGGTTTGGCCCGAACGATTTCTCCAGGATGGGCAGAGCGCGTTGGTAGAACAGTTCCGCCTTCGCATAGTCGCCCATGTCACGGTAGAGGTTGGCGAGATTGTGGAGGGAGGCTGCGACGTCGAGGTGTTCCGGTCCGAGCGATTTCTCCTTTATGGCCAGGGCGCGTTGCTGGAGCGGTTCCGCCTTCGCATAGTCGCCCAGGCTCCTGTAAAGGATCCCGAGATTGTGTAGGGAGGCTGCGACATCGGGGTGTTCCGGCCCGAGCGATTTCTCTCTTATGTCCAGTGCGCGCCGATGGAGCGGCTCTGACTTCGCATAGTCGCCCAGGCTCCTGTAGAGGTCGGCGAGATTGTTGAGAGAAAGCGCGACCTCTGGGTGATCTGGTCCGAGCGATTTCTCCTGGATGGTCAAGGCGCGCTGGTAGAACGGCTCCGCTTTCAAATACTCGCCTTTATAATGGTGAAGTAACGCCAGACCACTAATCGTCTGACTGACATCGGGGTGATCTGGCCCTAGCATCCTTCCCCGAATCTTCAACGCCCAATCAAAAGACGGCAGCGCTTCATCATATTTGCCTGCGATAAGCAGGTCGATGGCTTTCTTATACAACTTGCGCGCTTCATGCAGAGCGCGGTCATTATCCGTCGCGGCGCGCAACTCCTCGATCCAAATCACATAGGCGCCTGCCGGAGCCGCCTTCTGCTTGGGTTGCACGACCATCTGGTAGTCGCCGTCCGCTTCAGCCACTTGCTCGACCATTTCCATACCGCGCAGCCTGCTTTCGGAGTCGAACTCCATGATTTGCTTGCCGTCGGATCGCAGTAGGCGCGCCACCACGTCAATGCCATCCTGCTCAATGACGGCCTTCAGGAACTGATCGGCGGCCAACTTGATTCGATAGGCGTGTCGCTGCCCGCCCGCCAGTTCGCGTCTATGAGGCTTGCCAGGCTCGAGCTTCCGGACATCATCTTCGCCGCCGGTTCCGCTTCCTGCGCCACGTCGCTCTTGAGTTGATTGCTGGAACAGATCGATTGCGTACCCGAAAGCCTCTTGCAAAGGCGCGACAACTAACAGGGCGAGGATTGGGAAAAGTGTCAATCGGGAGCCTGGGTTTCGCATGACAAAATCCTCCTGCTGTTATACTTCCAAGGGAGCGATGCTTGTCGAGGCGTAATGAGATATGGGAGCTTATCTGAGCGGTTCTGTTTTAGAGGCTGTTATTAACTTTGTCAGCGTTTAATGAGAAGGAGCAATTTTATCAGCGCCGCGGACTTATGATCTTCAATTATTAAATGCAATCACGCAATCCAATGTAGGGGAGGGTTTTCCCCGCCAATATCGCCTAGGACACAACCATGGCGGGGAAAAGGGCGCCCCTACGCCGATGGTTGTATTTATTTTTCAATGACAGCCAGCCCGCGCTAACCCGCTGAAAATACAGTGGCATAGTTAATAACAGGCTCTAGTGGGCGCCAGTGTCGCTGTGCCTTTTCTGTACCGCAACATAGCACGGAGCGGATTGCGTAGACAATGTATGTAATATTGTAAAATCTCGTAAAATTCTTTTCCGAACCGCAAAGCCGAGCGGCTGATACGCCGTTATTCTTGGCGCCTCGATCTATACTTCGGCCTTCTTCGACAAACTCTCGCAACGAGACTTCCGATCAACCAGTTTCAGCAAGTAAGGAGGCTGTTATGAAAAAGACTTCTCCGTTCGCAGTTGTCGCGATTCTGTTCTCGCTGGCCGTCGCCGCGTTCGGGCAGAATTACGCGGACGGCGCCCGCATCGCGATCAAATCCGAGGTCCTCGGCGAAGAGCGGGTCATCCTGATCCGCACGCCGCCCGGATACGAACGCAACGGGCAACGTTACCCTGTGCTCTATTTGACCGACGGCGACGCGCATCTCGGCCATACCTCCGGCACGATCGAATTCCTCTCACGCAACGGCCGGATGCCGGAAATGATCGTTGTCGCGATCACCAACACCGATCGCACCCGCGACCTGACTCCGACCAACGCTTCGATGCCGCGTCCCGACGGGACCGAAATGAAGTTTCCGACCAGCGGAGGCTCCGACAAGTTCCTAAAATTCATCGAGACCGAATTGATTCCTAAGATCGAGAAAGATTACCGCACGCAACCTTACCGTGTGTTCGCGGGCCATTCGTTCGGCGGGTTGTTCGCGATTCACTCTTTCCTGACCCGCCCTGAGAGCTTCAACGCCTACATCGCGGTCAGCCCGTCGATGCAGTGGGACAACCACCTGCTCTCGCGCAAGGCAGAGGAGTTCTTCAAGGATCGAAAGGAACTGAACCGGACGCTCTTTTTAACTCTGGCCAACGAGGGCGGGGCCGCGCGCGAGGGCTTCGACCGGTTCAAAGGCATTCTCGGCAAAATCAAGCCGAAGGGATTCGAATGGGACTCGATGTTGATGGAGGACGAGGATCACGGCTCGGTGGTGATGCGCAGCCACTATCATGGCCTCCGCAAGGTTTTCGACGGGTGGCAGGTCGCCGCTGATATCGTCGCCGGCGGCGCCCCTGCGGTCGAAAACCATTACAAACGGCTTTCGGCGAAATTCGGCTACGCGATTCAGCCGCCCGAGCCGCTTATGAACAATCTCGGCTATCAACTCATGGGCGCGGGCAAAATGGACGATGCGATCGCCGTTTTTAAATCAAACGTCGAACGCTATCCGCTTTCCGCCAACGTCTACGACAGCCTCGCCGAGGCTTACGAGAAGACCGGCAAGATCGATCTGGCCAGACCGAATTACGAAAAGGCCGTTCAGTTAGGAACGCAGAATAACGACCCGAACCTGAAGATTTACAAAACCAACTTTGACAGAGTGGATGGGATGTTAAAAAAGGTCGCCGAGGGAAACGGGAAATAACAACATTATTTCATATTCCATATGCCATATTTCATGTGGCATATGGAATATGGCATTGGTGTA
>Ga0154003_1000627_pt1 | contig 11080 bp, 10 predicted proteins | sample TSFL087MetaG_FD_104679 | JGI IMG/M metagenome (GOLD analysis project Ga0154003, IMG submission 104679) | Attine ant fungus gardens microbial communities from Florida, USA - TSFL087 MetaG | ecosystem: Host-associated > Fungi > Mycelium > Unclassified | place: USA: Florida, Lake Talquin State...
ATCAATTTCGCCTTTATCGAGAGGTGAACACCCATCCGCTTAATATGCCACAAGTGTTTTACGTGAGACAAGTGTTTTACATGAGAAAGGAGTTGCGCATTCATCTCCACCCAAAACGAAGCGTTTATGGGTGGAGTATCCTGCGCAAAGAAAGATGAAACGTGGCCTTATCTGGCTAGGGGCGCTGCTGTTGGCCTCGCCCTATTCAATCGTCACGCTGTCACAAACAGCGGAAAAGAAAGAGCCGCCTAAACGCATCGCCATCAAGGCCGGGCGGCTGATTGACACAAAGACCGGCTCGGTCACAAACAACGTCTTCATTCTGATCGAAGGCGACAAGATCACCGCCGTAGGCGCTAACGTGGCGGTTCCAGCCGAAGTCGAAGTCATTGACCTGAAAGACAAGACAGTGGCCCCCGGCCTGATCGATTGCCACACGCACATGACCTTTCAGCCGGGCAATTATTACGAAGACATCTTCCGCAAAAGCCCGATCGACGTGGCCGTCATCGCGCACGTCTACGCGCGCCGCACGCTCGAAGCCGGATTCACCACCGTGCGTGACGTGGGCGCGGGAGAATTCATTGACGTGGCGCTGCGCAACGCCATCGACCGCGGCGATGTCGTAGGCCCGCGAATGCAGGTCGCCACACTGACCGTAGGAGCCACCGGCGGACACGGCGACACCAACGGCTTTTCGCCTTATTTGAAATTCGGCGGCTTTTCAGGCCTCGCCGACGGCGTTGACGAGATTCGCAAGCTGATTCGCTTCGAGGTCAAATACGGCGCCGATTTGATCAAGATGCTCGCGACGGCGGGCGTGCTATCCGAAGAAGAATCGGTCGGCGCCCCGCAGTTTTCGCAGGAAGAGATGAACGCCGTAGTCGAAGAGGCCAAAATGTGGGGCAAGCGCGTCGCCGCTCACGCCCACGGCGCTGAAGGCATCAAGCGCGCCGTCCGCGCCGGCGTGACCTCAATCGAACACGGCAGCCTGATTGACGACGAAGGCGTCAGGATGATGAAAGAGCGCGGGACGTACCTGGTCGCCGACATATACAACGACGATTACATCCTGGCCGAATTCGCCAAGCTCGGTTACCCCGAAAAGATCATAGAGAAAGAGAAAATGGTCGGTCGAACGCAGCGAGAGAATTTCCAGAAGGCCGCGAAAGCCGGAGTGAAGCTCGCATTCGGCACGGACGCCGGAGTTTATCCGCACGGGTGGAACGCCAAACAGTTCGCGCATATGGTCAAATGGGGATTGACGCCGATGCAGGCGATTCAAACCGCGACGGTTAATGCGGCCGATCTTCTCGGCTGGAATGACAAGGTCGGCGTGATCGCGCCTGGGGCCTTCGCCGACATCATCGCGATCGACGGCGATCCGCTGAAGGACGTAACCGAGCTTGAGCGGGTGAAGTTCGTGATGAAGGGCGGCGTGGTCTACAAAGCGGCGAAGTAATCGGACCCTGCCTCATCCCGCTGCTGTCGTAGCTATCAGAATCAGCTATTGAGCCTTTGTATAAGAGTGGTTTGCGATTGCGTGTACGGGAAGCCTCGCCGTATCAGTACCGCGAGCGGTAGCGAGCGCGCTTCATGTCGAGCCACGCTCGCTACCGCTCGCGGTACTGACTCGTCGCCTCAATCCGGATCTTGGCGCCCCAGGCATATAGATAAAGAGGGCTGGCCCTGTGGAGCCAGCCCTCTCTTCCAAATCTCACCTGAGGCCGTAACGGCCAATCAGTAAGCCAAGAATGGGTCGGTGAGAACGACCCGCACTTTCACGTTGTCGACGCTTTCCGGCATAGCAGGAACGCGCCCCATGGTCCGGTCGATGTAGACCACGACCGCGCCTGCGGCCGAATTATCCGCCGCGCCAACGCCCACGCCGATCACCCCCGGCCGCGACATCAGCTCTCGTTCGTGCCGGTTCTTCGCCGCGTTAGCGAGTTCCATGTCCTGGGGAAGCGGGCTGTTACTCGCCAGCGTCTCTATCGACATCGCTTGCGTGGTGCCGACGAAGCTGACTGTTCTCCCGAGCGCGTTGCTGACCTGAGTGAGCACCTGGCCAACAGGATTACCGATGGTCGTCGTGCTGCTGCCCGCGAAGAGCAGGGCCACGGGTTGATGATTCGAGTCGTTGGTGACGATCAGAGAGCCGGAATCACCGCCCGCGCTGAAGGTACTGCTGTTGATGACCACTTGATTGGTGAAGCTGACGACAAATTTCTTTCCCTGGCCGCAGCCTCTCTGGTACTGGACACTGACGCTCGTATTGATCGAACCGACCGTCCCCGTGGTAAAGCCGGTAGTTCGCCCACTCTTGGCGACGCTCAACCCTACAGCGGGGGTCCTCACTATACTGCTAGGAACGCCAATATCCTCGATAAACCCGCTCGCATCCATCAACCCCGGCCTGAGCTGCGCAATGGCCGCGTCAACATTCGACGGGCCAAGTTGCGGGGCGGCGGTGAAATCCGCCACGACCGTGGAGACTATGCAACCGTTATCTATCAAACCAGGCTGTGAGACGTCGTCGCCGGCGTTCGCCTGTCCACTCAGTCCCAACACATGGTTGTTACTGAGGATGTAAGAGTTTGCGCCGTCCGTCACCAACGCCCCCAGTGTTCCACTACAGCAGAACCTAGAGGTAGCGTCGTTGACATTGCCACCGGAGACGCCGAAGTGGGTGTTACGTCCTTGATGGTTGGCCCCGCTATCCGCCGAACCTTTACTGATCAACTTTGGTGAACTTAATAACAGAGTGAACGCTACGACAATAAGCAGACGTATACCTAAACGCATTACGAACTCCTTTCAAAGGTCGCGCGCAACGCGGGCGTGTCGCGTACGCATTCATAGAATGGTTACTAGGATAATCGTCGCATTGTGGCGTGAATCGGTCTTGCGACGATTACAAGATTCAAGATGGAAGCGCGTTTTTTTTACCCCTTACCTTACGATAAGTCAACCGTAACTGAGCAAACAGGAGAAGGCCGATCCGGTCGCCTTCCTGCGGGCGCTGTAACACGGGCGGCGCAATACGTGGAGCCTAGAGCGGATTGCAGTTGCATATACGGGAAGGCTGGCTGGATCAGTACCGCGAGCGGTAGCGAGCGCAGCTTAATCTGAAGTACGCTCGCTACCGCTCGCGGTACTGATACGTACGGGTATCTCAGTATGCCGTACATTGATTTGCAACCCGCTCTAAGCTCCCTGTACCGTGCGGAGCGCTGTAACGGATTAACTTTCTAAATCCTGAATCGATACCAGTTTATGTTTGAACGCGTAGATGACGGCCTGTGTGCGATGCGCCAGGTGGAGCTTACTGAGGATGTTGCCGACGTGAGTTTTCACGGTCTCTTCGCTGATAGACAGCGCATCGGCGATTTCGCGGTTGGTGTATCCCCGCGCGAGCTGGCGCAGGACATCTATTTCACGCTCGGTCAATTCGCTCCCCTAGCCGCGCGCGAAATCGTGAAGCGCATCTCCCGTCAGAGCCGGATCGATCACTGAATGCCCTCTCGCGGCTGCCCGCACCGCCGCGAGCAGCGCTTCAGGCTCGGAGTCCTTTCGAACGTATCCGATGGCGCCTGCGCGCAGCGCCCCGATCAATCTGGCTTCATCGACAGAGGCCGTGAGCGCGACAACCTGCATGCGCGGAGAGAGCGCCCGAACCCTTTTGGTCGCTTCGACGCCGTCCATCCCCCCCGGCATCAACAGGTCCATGACCACGACTTCGGGCAGCCATTCATCGAACTTCTTTAACAACTCTTCGCCGTTCGCCGCCACGCCGACGATCGCGATATCGGGGAACGATTCCAGGTAACTGCGCACGCCACGACTGACGACGCGATGATCATCGACCAGAACTACGCGGATCTGACTCATAGATTCACGCTCCTTGACGAATTATCGAAATACCCCCGTAGCGCCACCAGGCGACATAACCCAAATATAGAGCCGACAATGGGATGAATAATAATGGCTGCGCCGCATGCGTCAACCAGGATAACGTCACAACCAGCGGCGTCGCCATCGTCAGCGTAATGATTGATTGCCTCCACATCTGCTCGGCGCTTTGTTTAAAGTCGATTGCAGACAGCTTCTCTTTCAGCTCTTTCATGACGCGGTGAATTCGCCGCATATGGCTCCACCAAACAACTCCTGAAAGTATGACGGACAGAAATCCCGCCTGCCGGACGCTACAAGATATAAAACAGATAAAAACGAAAAACAGGGCCTGATAGCTGTCTCTGGTTAACCCCAAGGAGATCTTTAAGGCCACATTGTTCGTTGATCTCAATTTTTCAAGCAGCCCTTTTTCTTTTGCCACATGAATAAGTGTCGGGAGCAACAGCATTATCGCCGCGATGAATAAATAAATTCCGTTAGTCTTATCGCCCGTTCTGGGCAAATGCCGGCCAAGAATACCTATGATCATAATAGCTATGAAAGTATAGGCTTGATTGGCATAATACTTTCTTCTGATATTGGTTACATCAGGAGAGATTATCGGAATACTCATCACCAGATTCGTCCCCTTGCCAGGCGCGCTTTCGATATGCGGACGCCCTCCTATTTCCGCAGCGCGGGCATTGATGTTTGCCAACCCCATGCCTGCGCCTGATTCTGTTGTGTCGAAGCCGGCGCCGTCGTCTTCGATCTTGAGCCATAGCGCGGGATTATCTCCATTGTGTTGTTGATAGAGCCTGAGATGGACATTTTTCGCTCTGGCATGGCGGGCGATATTGTTCAACGCCTCCTGCGCGATGCGAAAGATGGCTTCCTGGGCGCCTGGCGATAAAGTATCGCTGTCCGGAAGATCGCCGAATTCGGTGGTGACCTGAGCGCCGGTTCGGTATTGCAAAGCCTCGGCCTGTTTTCGCAGCGCTTCCACCAAACCGACATTTTCAAGCGGGGCGGGGCGCAATTGCTGCAACATCGCTTCCATTTCAATCATCGCCTCTCGCGCGCTATTTCGCACATCTTCGAGCGCCTGACGCGCGCCCCCGCCGTCGCTGGCCCAGCGCTCCTGCGCCGCCGCCGCGCTGACATTGATGCTGAAGATTTGCTGTTTGATCGAATCGTGGAGGTCACGCGCCAATCTATTGCGCTCCTGCTGCGCCGCCGCTTCACTCAATTGTCTGATCCATTGTTGGCGAAGTTTTTCGGAATCTTGAGATAGAGTAAGACGCCGAAAATCGGCGCCGCCGAGTTCGACAAAAAACACATACCCGAAACTTAATGGGAACGCGGCAATCATAAATACCAAGGACCATCCTGTTGTCGTCGCCCACACCGCAATTTGTTGGATCAGCGCGAGAATCGACAGAGATAAACCACCCATGAAAAATGCAAGCCCGATGCTTCTTTGGTCTTCAGGACGATCCAATTTACGCGCCATCCAGGCGATGAGGCCGACGGTCAAGAGCGTAACCCCGAAAAGCCTGGTGAAAGGGATCGCGCTCCGTACCGTCAGCGGCGGTTGCGCGAGTTCGCCCCAACTGACGCCTCCCAGGTAAGGCAATATCCGCGGCCCCAATAAAACGAAGAGAGTTCCCAGAACAAGCATGAAAGCCGCGGTTGAGGTCATCAATTTGCGGTAAACCATAACAATCACCTCCTATTTGATGACGCGATCATACAAAAATAGCTCGCGTGGATTCATCACCGACGCGAGCCATTTTTGTCTCCCCCAAAAGAGCGACGTTTTTTAATCTATTGCTCGCGACATTGAAAAGTTAACCGATGGCTGGAACGCCGAATCAGAGCCACGCTCGCTATCGCTCGCGGCGCCGAATCGGCGCGGGTTAACTTTTCAACTTTTCAATGTCGCGGGCTGTAAGGTGTGATCCTCCGGTAAAATTCGCTCAAAACCGCAAAACCACTCGCCCCAACAAGCGGCCTTCTTTCATTTCATTGAGCACATTATCAACCTGATCGAAAGCTCGCGTCTCGATCTTGCATTTAACCTTGCCCTCCGCCGCAAGCTGCAAGACTTCGCGCAAATCCTCGCGCGAACCGACCGCCGAACCGACAATTCGGTATTCGCCCGAAACCATCGCCACGGTCGAGAGCGGAACCGCTTCGGGCGCCATCCCGACGATCGCCAAAGTCCCGGCCTTCCTGATCGAACGCAGCGCGGTCTCGTAAGCCGCGCGCGAACCCGACGTCACCATCACTACGTGCGCGCCGCCGCCCGTAGCCTTCTTGATCTCCTTATGGGCCTGGGTCGTCGCGGCGTTGATCGTGACGTCGGCGCCGCATTCCCGCGCCAGTTCGAGTTTATCGTCGGCCACGTCGACGGCGATAACTTCCGCGCCATTCGCCTTCGCAAGTTGGATCGCCAGATGGCCGAGTCCGCCGACGCCGAAGACGGCGACTTTCTGCCCCGCTTGCGCGCCGGATTTTTTCATCGCGCTGTGAACCGTCAGCCCGGCGCAGAGCAGCGGCGCGGCTTCTTCAAAGCTCAGGTTGTGTGGAATCCTCGCGACGTGGCTCGCTTTGGCTTTGATGAACTCGGCGAAGCCTCCGTCAACCACGCAGCCGGTGACCTGCTGCTTCGAGCAGAGAGTCTCGCGCCCCGCCGAACAGAATTCGCATTCGCCGCAGGACCAATGCAACCACGGCACGCCGGCTCGGTCGCCGACATCGAATCCGGTAACGCCTTCGCCGACCGAAGCGATAGTCCCCGCGACTTCGTGGCCGAGCGTCAATGGCAATTTCGTTATAGGTCTGAGTAGGTCCCACTCGCCCATCGCCAGATGCAAATCGGAATGGCAGACGCCGCAGGCCGCGACCTTGATCAATACTTCGCCAGGACCAGGCGCCGGCGTCGGGATTTCCTCGATTCGTAAAGCTTCGGCGAATGAATGTAAGACTGCTGCTTTCAAGATTTCTCCTCCGAAGATCCCTGGGTACGCGTCGCTTCCAGCGCGCAGTCGCGGGCGGAAGACCCATTGGAATCCCGCGGCGCGATTGTAGCCGGATGCGCGCGAGCGCAAACAATTATCGCCCAACACAAGAGAGGCGACTTGGGGGACGTAAGATTTCGATCAATACGACTTTCCCCACGACTGCGCGCTGGAAGCGACGCGTACCCAGGGGCGATTTTCATTTTTTCATGGCCCACGATTGGCCTGAAGGATTGCGCTGCTTATAAACCGATCACGCCTTCGCGCGCCAGCGATTCGATCGCCTCGTCGGCGTAATCCAGGCTCTTCAATATCTCTCGCGTGTGTTCACCGAGTCGCGGCGGAGGCAGTCGCATCGCGCCCGGCGTGGCCGAAAGCTTCACCGTGGGCGCGATCTGTTTCAATCTGCCTTCGGTCGGATGCTCGATCTCCGCGATCAGGCCGCGATGTTTGATCTGAGGATCTTCGATCATCTCGGCGATGTCGTTGACGAGCGCGACGCAGGTGTCGACGTTTTCAAAAGCCGCGAGCCATTCGGCGGCTGTTCGGGTTTTGAAGATTTCGCGGAACGCCGCAATTATCTCTTCCTGCGCGCCGTCATTGAAACATTTTCCGATGAAATCTTCGCGCCCCAACACGCGGCAGGCGTTCTCCCAGAATTTATGCTCCAACGCGCCCAGGCTGAGATAACGACCGTCTTTCGTCTCGTAGATTTGATAACAGGCGTAGCGCCCTGACAAACCTTCATTGCCGCATTGTGGCTGCGCGCCGTTGGCCAGAAAGCTAGCGAACGGGACATACATCATCGAGAGCGATCCATCGGTCATCGAAACATCCACAAACTGCCCTTCGCCCGTTCGCGCGCGGGCCTGAAGCGCAAGCAAAATCCCGATCACCGCGTGCAGGCTGCCCCCCGCCAGGTCGGCCAATTGCACGCCCGACAGCGTTGGAGGCCCGCCCTTCGGCCCGTTCACGCCCAACAACCCGGCGACGCTCAGGTAGTTCGCGTCGTGTCCCGCCCTTAAACGATAAGGCCCGTCCTGCCCGTAACCGGTAATCGCGCAATAAATCAATCGCGGATTGAGCGCTTTCAAAGTCTCGTAGCCGACGCCCAGACGATCCATCACTCCGGGGCGAAAGCCCTCGACAAGCGCATCGGCCTTTTCCACGAGCTTCAAAAAAATCTCGCGTCCGCGCTCGTGTTTCAGATTGATCGTGACGCTGCGTTTGTTGCGGTTGGTGGCGAGAAAATACGCGCCGGGTTGTTTGATGCCCGCGCGAGAATGTCTCGCCGGATCTCCCAAGCCAGGCTCTTCGATCTTGATGATCTCGGCGCCGAAATCGCCGAGCATCATCGTGGTGACCGCGCCGGGAAGCAACCGGGTCAGGTCCAAAACAGTAATTCCATTGAGTGGTCGCATAATATTTTCAGTTATGTCGGGGCGGCGTTTCCCTGCTGGTAATCGGTTTCCTTTCTTCTTCCTTACTCGTCACACTGAAGCGCTGGAACGGGCCGTATTCGTAGGTGATCCGGCAATCGCGGCTGAGACGGCGCGCGCCGTCCTTCTCCCGCCACGAATCGAGAAAGAGATCGACGACGATTCGCTTCGGGACGGTAATGCCGTAACTGCTCGGCGCGTATTCGTAAAGTCTGCGAATAGCGACCAGCGGCTCTTTCGTATCATTGAATTCCAGCGTGTCCTCGTTCTCAGACCTAAGCATTCGCGCGCTCTCAGCGTCCAGCCAGTATCGCCCACGAAAACGCAGGATACCGCTTTTGAAATCTGATGACATCCTTTTCCCAATTAATTCGCGAGAGTTTAATGGCCTGGCTTCCTTCCACGTGTAGCCGACAATGACGCTTTCACGCCCTTCGATCTCCTCGCGACCGATAATCTCAAAGTCATAATAGCCTTGCGACTGCTTGTAAAACGCCCCCGCCGGATTAAGTGTCAACTGATAGAACCAATAGCGCAGATGGCCTTTCCTGTTCTCTTCGAAAAGAATCTCACTCTCTTTCTCCATAGTATCGGCCCGCGCCAATTTGTTGGAGAACTTCTGAACGTTCTCCTCGCGATTCGCCACGGGCCTTGCGTTGATCGAGCGCGCGGGCCGGTATTCGTACATCGCCTGGTCGTTGAAGCGCGATTGGTAGACGAAGAAGTCGGAGAGGACGACTTTTTTCTCCGTCACTTCGCCCCGGCGGTTGAAGACTTCCGTGGCCCTGGTCTCTTCGGAGGCCAGGTCTTTGAAGAGATTCTTGTACTCTTCGACCCGTTTGGACGCCCGGTCGAGGAGATCATTCAATCCCGTTTGAGCGCCACGCCCGCGCGATTGGACCACGTCGGAATTTGGAATGAAGCCAAATATAATAACGAACAGGGTCGTCAGGCCGATCTTACTTTGCGCTGTTTTGACCATCGATTAGAATCGAACCCGTAACTCCGTCAACCAATTTTCGACCAGGAGATCCGCCATGCCATCAATAACCCGTCTGACTATTTTCACTGTCGCGTTAAGCCTGATTCTTTCGCTTTTCTGCCTTCCGCTGGCGCGAATGACCTTCGCCTCTCGCAATCTTCATAGCGCCCATAGTTCCGGCGATCACAGCCCCGCTTACGAAAAAGGGATGGATGCGCTTCGGGACAATAACAACGAAAAGGCCGCGGAACATTTCAAACAAGCGGCTGCCGACAAGCCTGATGACATGTGGGCCTTCTATTATTTCGGCCTTTGTCTTCTCAGGCTTAAACGAGTCGATGAAGCGGCGAACGCGTACCGGCAGGCGCTGGCGATCAAGCCGGAAGCGGCGGTTCATTACCAACTCGGCAAAACCTGCCTGGAGATGGGCGACCGGGAAGCCGCAGAGAAAGAGTTTCGCTGGCTTCAAGAACACGACCAGGAACTGGCCCTCTATCTCTCCGACCTCTTTCATAAAGCCGACGCTCACAGGCCCCCAAACCCGATTACCTCTTCCAGCGACTATTGGCAGACTATCGAGCCGGCGACCAAAGACCTGAGGCCGACCATCAGGTATAGTGAGAAGCCAGACTACACTGAGATCGCGCGAACCAACTTCGTGCATGGCATGGTGGTTTTGGTAGTCATTTATCCTACCAATGGCAAAATAGAGGACGTTCGCGTGATTCGCGGATTACCTGACGGCCTGACGCGCAAAGCCATCGAAAACGCTAAAAAGATCAGATTCAAGCCGGCGACCAGGAACGGCGAGCCGGTTAGTGTGCGGGGCAATTTGGAAATTACGTTCAACCTTAAATGAAACCGGAACAGGTACAGTACTGCGCGCGATTGCTGCGTGATCGTCTCATCGGCCGGCCGCTTGTTTACGCGCGCGGTACTGTACACGCCGCCGCCTATAAATACGATCCGCCCGTCACCAGCAACACGTGCCCGGTCACGTAATCCGAAAGCGGCGAGGCCAGAAACAACACAGGCCCGGCGGCCTCTTCCGGCGCGCCCGCGCGTCCGAGCGGGATGAAATGCATCGCCGCCTGCCGCATCTGATCGGGGATGCCGAGTTGGATTTCGTTCTCGCCTACTTGAACGGGCTGCTGCTGCTCTTTTGCGGCGGTCAGTCGCGTCTCGATGAAGCCGTAAGCCACGGCGTTGACGTTGATGTTGAATCGCCCCCATTCCTTGGCCATAGTCTTCGTCAAACCGACGACGCCCATCTTGCCCGCCGAGTAATTGGCCTGACCGGGATTGCCTGCCACGCCTGAGGTCGACGACACGTTGATGATCTTGCGGTGGACTCGTTTACCTTCGGCGATCTCCTGCTTCGCGACCTCGCGCATATACGGGACGGCGGCGCGGATGATCTTGAACGGCGCGGTTAGATGCACGTCGATTATCGCGTCCCACATCTCGTCGGTGAGGTTCTGGATGACGGCGTCCCAGGTGTAACCGGCGTTGTTGACGATGATGTCGAGTCTGCCGAACTCACGCACGGCGGTCTGCACGATGTTTTCCGGGAAGTCTGGCGCGGTCACGCTGCCCACGCAGGCCGTGGCGACGCCGCCCGAAGCGTTGATCGAATTAACCACGCCTTCCGCCACATCGCCGTCCAGGTCGTTGACGACGACCTGGGCGCCGTGCTCGGCGAACAACGTGGCGACAGCGCGGCCAATGCCGCGCCCGGAGCC
>Ga0154003_1000628_pt1 | contig 11070 bp, 9 predicted proteins | sample TSFL087MetaG_FD_104679 | JGI IMG/M metagenome (GOLD analysis project Ga0154003, IMG submission 104679) | Attine ant fungus gardens microbial communities from Florida, USA - TSFL087 MetaG | ecosystem: Host-associated > Fungi > Mycelium > Unclassified | place: USA: Florida, Lake Talquin State...
AATGTGATGCAGCGCAAAGGCGACACCGACGCCGCCGTCGCCGAATTCCGCTCGGCGATCAAACTGGCGCCTGGCAATCCCGAATTTCATAACTCGCTAGGCGCGGCGCTGAGGCAGAAGGGCGAGACCGACGCCGCCCGCGCCGAACTTCAAGAGGCCGCGCGTCTGATCAAAATCAAACAGGACCGCGAAGCCGCTCTCGCCGCTGTTAACACCGGCGCTCAACGGCTTAAAGAAGGCAAATTGGACGAAGCCATCGAACGATTCGAGGCCGCCGCCAAACTCGACCCCGAATCGGCGCAAGCCTGGTATCAGTTGAGCGCGGCGTTGAAAAAGAAAGGGCAGACCGCAGCTTCGCAAGAGGCTCTGCGCAAAGCCGAAAAACTCGATCCGAGATTGAAGAAATAGTCAGATCGCAGAAATATTCGATTCGACAGGTTATTGGGCAAAAGAGAACCGCAAAAAGCGCAAGGCAGAACACAAAAGGCGCAAATACTTTTTGAATTTGAGTCTCTCATTTCTATCCGCTTTGCGTCTTTTGTGTTCTGCTTTGCGCTTTTTGTGGAGAAAAAGGGTTCCTCATGAACAGGCTTACTATCGCAATTCCTTACACCGAAGATAAACAGTTTGAAATCCTAGCCCGACAACTCATCGCTCATCAGCTCGTAGAAGAGGTTCTGTGTTTGAATCAGAACGCGTCTCCGTCAATGTCTCCCCCCTTGTCCAAGGATGTGAAGGCGGTCAACGTGGACGCGTTCTTTTCCGGCTCCGCGATCAACTCACTGATCGAGGCGTGGCGGACGGATTACCTGCTGCTGGTCCTGCCCGGAGGCCGTGTAGAGCTTGGCGCGCGCGCGTTGGAGAGGTTCGTTCAGGTGGCGGACGACGCGGGCGCGGCCTTCGTTTATTCCGATTTCCGCCAACAGAGCGGCGCCGAGGTCGCGGATCATCCGTTAATCGATTATCAACTCGGCGCCGTCCGCGACAACTTCGATTTCGGATCGGTGGTTCTGCTCTCGCGCGAAGAGGTCGTGAAGGCTCTGCGCGATCACGGCGGAATCTCGCCGGAAATTCGCTGGGGCGGGCTGTATGACTTGCGGCTCAAACTTTCGACCGACTCGACGATCTTTCGGATTCCCGAACCGCTCTACACGCGCGTCGCGGTCGATTTGCGGGCGAGTGGCGAGAAGATTTTCGATTACGTCGACCCGCTAAAGCGCGACTATCAAATCGAAATGGAGAAGATCGCCACCGAGCATCTGGAGCGCATCGGCGCGCGGTTGGAGCCGAGCTTCGCCAACCTGCCCGAATCGCGCGAACAGTTTCCGGTCAAAGCCAGCGTCATCATTCCGGTGCGCAACCGCGTCAAAACAATAGCCGACGCGGCGCGCAGCGCGCTCTCACAGAAGACCGACTTCGCGTTCAACGTCATCGTCGTCGACAATCATTCGACCGACGGCACGACCGATCTGCTACGCGATCTCGCGGCTGATGATGGCAGGCTGATTCATATTACGCCGGCGAGGACCGATTACGGGATCGGTGGGTGCTGGAACGAAGCGATCTATTCGCCGCATTGCGGGCGCTATGCCGCGCAACTCGATTCGGACGATATCTATTCGAGCGAGAATACGCTGGCGCGGATCGTCGAGGAGTTCGATTCCGGCAAGTACGCGATGGTCATCGGCTCATACACGATCGTCGATTTCGATCTGAACGAATTGCCGCCGGGGCTGATCGATCACCGCGAATGGACGCGCGAGAACGGGCGGAACAACGCGCTACGCATCAACGGGCTCGGCGCGCCGCGCGCGTTCGACGTGACCGCGCTGCGCCGGATCGGATTGCCGAACACCAGCTACGGCGAAGATTACGCCGTGGCGCTGCGCGTCAGCCGCGAGTACGAGATCGGGCGGATCTACGATTCGCTCTATTTCGCGCGCCGCTGGTCAGACAACTCGGACAACGCATTGCCGCTGGCGACGATGAACCGCTACGACGCCTACAAAGACAGGCTGCGGACGATTGAAATACTCGCGCGACAACGGTTCAACGCGCTGAAACGGGCGCCGCGGCGCGACGTAATGAGGGCGAAATGAGCTGGAAAGAAAGAGTCGTCGGCATAGAAGAGTTGCGGCCATACCTGCCGAACAAATCCGAGCCGGATTTTCGCGGCCTCGTCGAAGGATTGGCCGAGCAGCAGTTGGCGACGTGGCCGATGCTGCGCGACGCGGTGGCGGGACTGGCGCGCGTGGAATACAAGAGGCTTCGGGTGAGAGGCTCGGAAGTCCTTGCGCAGTTCAATCCGCAGAGGATCGTCAGCACGGCGGCGAAGGTTGACGCGGCGGCGATCAAACAACGCCCGTGCTTCCTGTGCGCGGAGAACCTGCCGCCTGAAGAGCGCGGAATAGCCTTCGGCGCGGATTTCGTCGCGCTTTACAACCCGTTTCCCGTTCTGCCGCGGCACCTGGTGATCACTTCGCGCCGCCACATTCCCCAAACCATAGATGGCAATTTCGGAACGTTGCTCGACCTGGCGCTGGACCTGGGCGGCGAGTTTTTCGTCATTTACAACGGCGCGGCGTGCGGGGCTTCGGCGCCTGACCATCTGCACTTCCAGGCCTGCGAGCGCAAATCGCTGCCGATCATTCCTGAGATCGAGACTTGGGAGAGACGGAGCCTGTCGAATGATTCCGGCGTCGAAACATTTACGCTGAAAGATTACCGATTGAACGCGCTGATTACTCGCGGCAATGATCGCGGAGCCATGTCCGAATGGTTCGAGAGGGCGCTGAAGCTTATGGCGGAAGTCACTGGCGCGAAATCCGAACCGATGATCAATTTGCTTGTGACGCGCGACGGCGACCGGTGGACTGTGATAGTTTTCCCTCGCGACAAACATCGCCCGGACCGGTATTTCGCCGAGGGCGACGCGAAGCTTACCGTCAGCCCTGCGGCGATTGACCTCGCGGGCGTTCTGGTCGTGCCGCAGCCCGATCATTTCGCGAAAATCACGTCGTTCGATGTCGAAGAGATTTACGCCGAGGTGACGCTAGGCGGCGAGGCGTTTAACACCTGGTTGCGAAATGGATAGTACTTATAGGACTCATAGGATTTATGGGGCTCGTACGTCCTATTCATAAAGAGGAGGTTGGCGAATGATTATGGTTGATCACGAGCCGGTTGTCTCTGTAGGTTTGATGACCGGCGTGGAGAGCGCGGTTTTTGAGCTGAAGGGCGCTTTTGTGAATTCCGCCGGCGAGCGGCTGGACGGCGGAAGCTATCGCGCGAGGCCGTTCAACAACGGCGTTGAGATCGTGTCCGAAGACGGCCCTCGCGTCCTTTCGGCTTCGGAGTGTCGTTTGACGCCCGTCGCAGCCTCGGCTTCTTTTCTCGTCCGCGACGTCACAATCGGCATTGATTTCCACTGGCAGCAAAAACAGGATCAGGAGTTTCAAGGGGCTTTGAAAATCAAGCTCGACGCGAGTGGGCGATTGACGGTCATCAATGAGGTTCCCATTGAAGCCTATCTGACCGGCGTCATTTCGTCGGAGATGAGCGCGGACTCGCACCCCGAACTGCTCAAGGCGCATTCGGTCGTTTCGCGCAGCTGGCTGCTGGCGCAGATGGAGCCGTGGAAGAAGGCGCGGCGTAAACCTTCATTCGCCCCGCAGACAGTCGGCGGCGAGAAACGATTGATCCGCTGGTACGATCAGGAGAGCCACGCCGATTTCGACGTCTGCGCCGACGACCATTGCCAGCGATACCAGGGCGTCACGAAAGCGACCTCGGCGGCGGTCTACGAGGCGATCCGCGCGACGTTCGGGCAGGTTCTCACTTTTGACGATGAGCTGTGCGACGCGCGCTATACAAAATCATGCGGCGGGATGACCGAAAGCTACGACGCGGCCTGGGAGGACGAGCGCTTTCCTTACCTGGCCGTTTCGTATGACGGCGAAAATTTTCCCGCCGGATTCGATCTGCCTCTGACCGACGAGGCCAACGCCGAGCGCTGGATTCGCAATTCGCCGCCCGCGTTCTGCAACACGACGGACACAGGCGTCCTCGGAAAGATTCTGCCGGATTTCAATCAGGAGACCACGGACTTTTACCGGTGGCGAGTGACGATAACGCAGGACGAGTTAAGGGAGTTGTTGCGCGCGAAGCTCGGCGTCTCGTTCGGCGCGATTCATAAGCTCGAAGCCGTCGAGCGAGGCGCTTCGGGGCGCATCGTCCGGTTGCGCGTGGTGGGCGAACGCGAACAAATGGTCATCGGCAAGGAGCTTGAGATCCGCCGCGCGCTCTCGCCGTCGCACCTTTACAGCTCGGCCTTCGTGGTCGAAAGCGAGGGAATGGACGGAGGCGCGCCCGCCGCGTTCACTCTGATCGGCGCCGGGTGGGGGCACGGCGTGGGGTTGTGCCAGATCGGCGCCGCGCTGATGGCCGAGCGGGGCTATGATTTCCGGCGCATTTTGGAACATTACTATCGCGGCTCGCGGCTTTACGGACTATACTCAGCGAATCAGCGCCATGAGCGTTAGCGAGCGGATCGGCAGTGGAAGTCCGCGCGGCGCTGATTCGGCGGGAATCATGAAATGACATGTGACTTTTACATTTTTGCCCTGACCGATCGCCGGCGATTGCTGGCAGACGCCGGGTTCATCCGCGACGATCTGCGCATCTGGGCGCATCCCGACGGGCGGGCGATCGGGGAGGGCGTCGCGGCGGCGTTAAGCGACGAAGCCTTTCTGCGATTTCTGAACCTGGAGACCGCGCCTGTTAATGGATCGACAGAGAGACGGAGAGACAGAGAGATAGAGCGACACGGCGACGGGGCGACGGGGCGACGGGGCGACGAGAAGGGTGAGTAGAGAAAAAGTTGAGCCCTGAAACCGAAAATCGCCCTGTCTCGCACTCTACCTGTCTCCCATTAGGGGGAATCTCGATGAAAGCGACAGCGTTTATTCTGCTCCTGACCTGTTTGTTTTTGCTGTCGTCATCCGCGCAGAGCCAGCGGTTGGCGCAGCGGCCCGATTTCAGGTCTCGGAGCGATTCCCGCGATTCCCACCGAAAATTAGAGTTCACGTTCGCGCGCCTCGAATACGATTCAGACGGGTGGCGCGGGACGTGGATGGTCGATTACCCAAAGGCCGACGAGCAGTTCATCCTGGGCCTGCGCAACTGGTGCCAGAGCAACCTGGCGGTCTCCGACGACCCGATTTCCTGCGCGTCCGGCGACAAGGACCTCTTCAAATACCCCTTCGTTTACATCGTCGAGCCTGGCTATATGGAGCTTTCAACTAAAGACGCGGCGAACCTGCGCGAATACCTGACGCGCGGCGGCTTTCTGATGCTCGACGATTTCTGGGGCGAATACGAGTGGCAGAACGTGCAGGAGCAGATGCGCAAGGTCTTCCCGGAATACCCGATCGGGGAACTGCCGCTCGACCATCCGATCTTCCACTGCTATTTCGACATCGACGAAGTAGTCCAGGTCCCTAATGTCCGTTACATTTACACCGGCGTCACGAGCGAAAAAGGCGGGTACGTCCCGCATTACGAAGGGATCGCGGATGAGACCGGCCGCGTAATGGTCTTCATCGCCCGCAACGCGGATAACGGCGACGCCTGGGAGTGGATCGACGACCCGCGTTACCCGCTGAAATACGGGCTGGCGGCTTACAAGCTGGGAATGAATCTGATCGTTTATGCGATGACGCATTGAATATTGCGCAACCTCGATAGTCCTTTCTTTACAGGCGGGCGCGAATGCGCGTTCTCCTCAGTCCCGACACTCAACCACTCAATCCCGACGCTCAACCATAGCGGTCTCTGCAGATCGTTCAACTATTACCCAAGGAGGGTTTCTATGGACAGACATCACATCCATTCGACCGGCCATCCCATTTGTTGCATCGTCCCGCCGATCATCCTTCGCAACCTGGCCGAGAAGGGCGACGAAAAACAGCGCGAACTGGCGTTCCGCGGGATGCAGATGAGCGCGGGCATTCGCGGCAAACGCGAGGCGATCGGGATTTTCGCCGCCGCCGTCGCCGTTCCGGCGGGGGAAAAACGCCGCACGATCTACGACGCGCAGCATGGGCGCTCTCTGCCGGGCAAGCTTGTGCGCGGCGAGAGCGACCCGGAGGGCAAAGACGTGATGATCAACGAGGCCTTCACCGGATCGGGGAAGACCTATGACTTCTTCATGAAAGTCTACGGGCGCAATTCCATCGACGGCCGGGGGCTGCGGCTCGATTCGACGGTTCATTACGGGCGCAAATACATGAACGCTTTTTGGGACGGCCGGCAGATGGTTTACGGCGACGGCGACGGGGAGATCTTCGAGAGATTCACCAAGAGCCTGGACGTCATCGGCCATGAACTGAGCCACGGCGTGACTCAGTATGAGGCGGGCCTGATCTATGAGAATGAATCCGGCGCGCTCAACGAACACTTCTCGGACGTCTTCGGAGTCCTGGTGAAGCAGTACGCCCACAAGCAGCGCGCCGACCGGGCCGACTGGCTGATCGGCGAAGGCTTATTCTCGAAAGGCGTCGACGGCGTCGCGCTCCGCTCGATGAAGGCGCCCGGCACGGCCTTCGACGACCCGTTGATCGGCAAAGACATGCAGCCGGCGCATATGAAGGATTTCGTCAAGACGCTGGATGACAACGGCGGCGTGCATCTCAACTCCGGCATCCCGAACAAGGCGTTTTACGAACTGGCCATCCGCCTCGGAGGCTATGCCTGGGAGCGCGCCGGGCGGATCTGGTATATCACCTTGCGAGATCGTTTACGCCCTGAGTCGGTCTTCCAGGATTGCGCCGACGCTACCTTCGACGTCGCCAGGGAACTCTTCGGCCCCGACAGCGTCGAGCAACGGGCCGTGCGCGAGGCCTGGGATACCGTCGGCGTTAAGGTCAGTCAGATGGCGGCGAAAACGGCTAAGTCCGCCGGGGCGGGCCGGATGGTCGCAGGCGCCGGCCGAAAGAAATAGAAGATCGAGGATCGAGCGACGCTTGATCCTCGCTAATGACGCTGCGGCGACGCCCTGAAACAATTGAAAATAACTCCTGGGTACGCATCGCTTCCAGCGTGCAGTCATGGGGAGAGGCGTATTGATCGGAATCAGGCCCCCGGAAGTCGCCTCGATTGCGTTGAGTGATTATGGGTCTTGGGGAATCGCCGTGAGACGCCCCGACATCGAAAAAGAAGAAAAAACCACGGATTTAACGGATTAAGACAGATCAGGACGAATCAATCCTTAAATCCGTGGTTTCTCCGAAAGATTGAATTGGCGCCAGATATTGGGGGCTTTCAGGGCAATTCCCAAAGAGCCGTGATTATTGCTTGCGATCCCAAGCGCGTTGCGGGCCTTCAATGGGTTTTCCGCCCACGCCTGCGCGCTCCCAAGCGATGCGTACCCAGGAATTTTCCGAGGAGGGAAGCGATGCGTGTGAGTTGCAAGAAAACCGGCGGAATCGCCGGCCTGAAAATTTACGCCGAGGTTGATTCCGGACAACTCTCTCCCGCCCAGGCGCAGGAGATGAAGGAATTGGCCGAGCGGGCGAGGCTCTTCGATCAACCCGCGAAACCGGGCGTTAAATCAAGTCCCGATCAGTTTCAATACGAGATCACGGTCGAAGATGAGGGGAAGAGAAGTTCGTTCGTGACGAACGACGCGGCGGCTTCGGAAGAACTGCTAGACCTGATTGATTGGCTGTTCGGCGTCGCTCATAAGAACAGGTCGAAAGAGATTCAGTCACGCAAAATCGGGTAGGAAATTTTCTCTCCTACTCCGGCCTGTTCCGATTCGGGCGCCAGGCTATTCCTCCGGTCTGACGATGAATTTGTAGCCGACGCGATGAACAGTGACGATGTAGCGCGGGTCGCTCGGCGTGTCCTCGATCTTCTGGCGCAGCTTGGCGATATGCATGTCGACGGTTCGGGTGAGTGGGAAACTGCCGTAGCCCCAGACTGAATCGAGCAACTGATCGCGCGTGATCACCTCGCCGCGGTGTTCGATGAAGTATTTCAGGATGTTGAATTCTCGCGGAGACACTTCGACAGGCGCGCCGGATTTCGCCACCTCGAACTTTTTGAAATTGATCGTGATCGAGCCGAAGCGGAACTCTTCGGGAGTTTCGCTGTGACGTTGGGCGCGGCGCAACAGAGCTTCGACGCGCGCCATCAGCTCCATGAAGCTGAAAGGCTTCGTCACATAATCGTCCGCGCCGATCTTCAGCCCCACGACCTTGTCGATCTCCTGGCCGCGCGCGGTGAGCATGATGATCGGCGTGGAGGCGCCAGTGGCGCGGAGTTGTTTGCAGATGTCGAACCCGCTCATCTTCGGGAGCATCACGTCCAGGATGATCAGGTCCAGGTCCTTCTCCGAAGCCAGGCGCAACCCGGCGTCGCCGTCGCGCGCGACCTGGACCGAATAGCCTTCATACTCGAAGCCGTCGCGCAGCGCCACCGCCATCGCCTGATCATCTTCGACAATCAAAACTTTTCCGCTCATTCGTTGTTCTCCACGGGAAATCCCTGGGGCCTCATGAATGGGACATATGGGATTTATAAGTCGTATAAGTCCCCAATGTCCCATTCGCGACGTTACCAGGGTCGATTTTCATTCTTTCGCTCTGATCGACCGGAAGGTGGATAATGAATGCGCTGCCGCAGCCGGGTTCGCTCTCGACCGTGACTCGCCCGTGGTGGGCCTCGACGATGTGTTTGACGATTGAAAGCCCCAGCCCGCTGCCCTTCACGTCATGCACCAGGGAGTTGCCGACGCGGTAGAACTTATCGAAGACCTTCTCGCGCTCTTCGCTGCCGATGCCGATGCCGTGATCAATCACCGAGATCGTGACCATGTCGCCCTGTTCGGCGAGCTTGACCCCGATGTCTTTTGAGCCGCCCGAATATTTCACGGCGTTGTCCAAAAGGTTGATGAACGCCTGCGCGATGGCGTCCGGATCGATCACCACCTGCGGCAGCGGGAGTGAGGGCTTTTCCAGACTCACGTTGAAGCCGCTCTGCTCCAGCACAACCTCGAAGGTTTTGAGCGTGTCGGCGACCACGCCCTCGACCGTCGTCTGTTCGAAGTGATAGGTCTTCTGGCCCGATTCGATCTTCGAGAAGTCGAGGATGTTGTTGATCAACTGCGTAAGGCGGCGGCTTTCGGTCTCGATGTATTCGCCATACTCTTGTATCTTGTCCGACTCCTTGACGCGTCCGAGCCTCAGAAACTCGCCGAAGACCCGGATCGAGGCCAGCGGTGTGCGCAACTCGTGGGAAACGTTTGAGACGAAGTCTGCTTTCATCTGTGATAGTTTCATGGCTCGCGAAGCCGCGCGCAGCGCCATCACAATACCTCCGATCAGGACCAGCGCCGTCATGGCTGAAAACGAAAGATTGGTGATGAAGTTTTTGCGGCTCCACTGCTCTTCAGTCATATTGCGCATGCGAATGCCTAAATACCAATCAGTGAAAATGAATGGGATCGGCCACCCGACATCGTACTTTTGCCCCTCGAATGGCTGATTGGCGAATACCAGCCCGTGGTCATGTTTCATATCGACAACGGTGACGACCACGTCTCGATAATCATCGAATGCTTGCGGAAGAGTCTCCTTGATGGCGGGCGCGAGGTAGTCGTTGATGAATATTTTTTCGTTCAGGAACATCCCGGCCACGCCGACCACGCGCGACTGCTCATCAAGTATCGGTTTAACGATGATCCGGTTATTCGGATCGCGCTCATCCACAGTCAACCGAACGCTCTTCGGAATCGCTTCAACCAGCGTCATCGCAATCCAACTTGCCGCCGCCACGTGCGCCGCGCTCCATTCCTCGTGACTGGCTATGTAATAGAATGAGGATGAAATTGGATTATAGAACTTGACGGTAGCGGTTGTGGGCGCGTCGAGACCGCTGATTATTCCTGTAAAAAACAGCCGCGCGCCATCAAATTGGTGGTTTTTGAAGTGGGTGGAGATCTGCTCAGCGTCCATTGCGTCGTTGATGTCGAATTTAGGGTTCGGATACTGATGGCGAAAAGCTGTATGTGGAACGTCGAGCGCCTCTTGGGCCTTTTGCTTATAATGACCTATCACTTTATCGAGCACATCGGAGAGGTAAAGGCGCATGTAGGCTCGCCGCGCCGTGGGCAATGTCGATTCCAGCTTCGACAGCGATCGGTATTGCAACCCCAGGCTCGCCACAAGCGGGATCGCGACCGCGAGTAACCCCATCATCAGAGCATGTCTGCGGAACGACTTCTTAAATCTTTGCATCCGTCTCACCCTCCAACCGAAGTATACCTTGACAAATCTTGTCGTTAGACGACCTGAGAGCCTGGTTTTACAAATGATTTACAAGTTTTACTGGTTTTTACCGGCGCTTGAAGACATTTACCAGAGCTTGAGCGAAACTCCAAACTGGCCGGGAAGCCCCAAGCGTAAGCGACATCTCGATCCGACGCCGTAATCGGCTCTGGTATTACTCATATGTTCACAATGCGAACACGCAGCGATATTCAAGTGGAGGACATTAATGCCGAATGAAGCAGCGGACAGATTGTCCAACGACCAGTCGATTATATTTCAAGGCGAGCAGGCAGGGATATCTGCGCTCCCAGGCCCGCAACCTCGACCGGCTCTGACCCTGGTCAACAGCCATCGGGAAATCTCATATGAGAGTTATGAGTGTTTCATTGGCGTCAGCCCCAATGTCCAAGACCTGAAAAAGTTCATCGGAGTCCATGCGTCGCAGACGCATCCGGTCTTATTAATCGGCGAACGCGGGCTGAGACAGGAGCAGATCGCCCGCGTCCTGCATCAGGCCAGCGCGCAATGGGCGCAGCCCTTCTTCGCCGTCAACGCCCACGGACTCGGCGCTGAGGCTTTGCACAGCATCCTCTTCGGTCCTCATGGAATGGTCGAGACCGTCAAGCAGGGGACGATCTACATCAACGAATTGACCAGTCTGCCGCAGATTCTGCAACAGCGTTTCGCCGTCTACCTGGAGGAACAGCGGTGGCGCGGGCGCGACGGCCGCCAGCGGCTG
>Ga0154003_1000630_pt1 | contig 11068 bp, 6 predicted proteins | sample TSFL087MetaG_FD_104679 | JGI IMG/M metagenome (GOLD analysis project Ga0154003, IMG submission 104679) | Attine ant fungus gardens microbial communities from Florida, USA - TSFL087 MetaG | ecosystem: Host-associated > Fungi > Mycelium > Unclassified | place: USA: Florida, Lake Talquin State...
CGCGGGCGGCGGTTTGTAACCATTGGCGCCTGCGCCCCTGCCGAATCTCCTGCCATTACAAACAAAGAGAATCAACCGGCGTTCACCGGGTATGGGACTTGCAAGAGTTTGCGCCGCGAGGCGAATCAGGGCGCCCGCCGGGCATGGCCCCGAGCAATCGGAGCGGGCCACTCGCGCTCACTTATAGCGGTTTGCGATTGCGTGTACGGTGTGTGGCGATTTGTTTAATCGCCCTGTATGCGGCTTTGTCCAATCAGGAAAGAAACGCGAGTAAACAACTCGCGCCCGGAGTCCGGCGCACGCAATCGCAAACCGCTCTAGTATCGAGCGCTGCCGGGTAAATTTGGCTGCCGTATCCGGCTAGCGGCAATCACGTCTGCGAGACACTTTACAACTCTGCCGGCTACTTCGCTCGCGGAAGAAGGCCGCAAGTCTAACTATGGAAAGAGACGTCACCTCTGTTGGCGCAAAGCTTCTTGATTGTCTATCTGCAAACGGCGCCGACCCGGGCGACGCTCCGAAGGTGGTTGTAATCGTCGCCCACCCGGACGACGAGGTTATCGGCGCGGGCGCGCGACTCAGCCGTCTCAAGGGGGTGACGGTCATTCACGTCACGAACGGCGCGCCGCGCGAACCGGACTTCACTCTGAGGGCTGGGTTTGCGACCGGCGATGAATACGCGGGCGCGCGGCGCGAAGAGTGCCTGTCCGCGCTAGGACTCGCCGGCGTCGCTCCCGAACAGGTACGAGAGCTGGACTTCGCCGACCAGGAGGCGTCCTTCAATCTTATCCAGATTACGCGCCGCCTGGTCGAGATTCTTCGCGAGGTGGGGCCCGAGGCCGTCCTGACCCACTCTTATGAAGGCGGCCACCCCGACCACGATGCGACGGCATTCGCAGTACACACCGCGCGGCGCTTGCTCGAAGGCGAATTTACGCGCCCGCCGGAAGTCCTCGAACTCACCTCATATTATTCTCGGATGGGGCAGATAGTCACATCTGACTTCTTACCCTTCCGCGGCTATGGCGTGAGGACAGTTCGTCTTTCTAGGGAGGCGCGGGAGCTGAAGCGGCGGATGTTCGACTGCTTCGTCACCCAGCAGGAGGTCCTCCGCTGGTTCCCCATCGGCGTTGAAAGATACAGGGCGGCGCCGCCTTACGACTTCACCTGCCCGCCGCACGTGGGCCGCTTGCACTACGAATACTTTAACTGGGGCATCAAAGGCGCCAGGTGGAGGACGCTGGCGCATGAGGCGCTCTCGCGCCTTCAGAATGAAGGAGGATTATGCCGCTCACCATTTTGAGCGTCCTCCAACATCATCGCCGGTTTCGCGCGGTCTGGTAGCGGCATTTTCATACCACAACACATGTGACCGATTTGCACTATCAGATTATGCAAAAACGCCTCTCCTCACTCTCGAGCAATCGACTTTTGGATTTCCGAAAATCCGGATGCGGCCCGTCGATTATGCGGCTCGTCGGTATAGATGATGCAGGCCGACGACTTGCGGGATAGCGATGACCCTGCAAATCGCCTGTGGGCGGCATAGAGCGCCGTGAGAAAGCGCGCGGCAAATTTGATCCGCGCCTTATTCCAAGGAAAATTTCAAGCGATGTTTGCTCAAGCGAGCGAGTGTCGGTCATCGTGCGATCTCATTTCCGTCTGGGGACAGAAAGTCCAATCCCACGACGACCTTATCATCTATGACCACAATTCAGCGTCATTTTTTGTCCTGTAGAGAGAACTGAGATATTATCTGTACCGTCGATGGAGGCAGATGATTGCGCTCTACAAGCCGCAAGACTGGCTCCAGCGAGCATCAGCATGACGGAGAGCCGCGCAGTATGCTGTATCTCGGTATCACCTCGGGCGCCGGCGCGAATTAGACATGGATGGGCAAGCATTAACCCACAAGATAGATCCTCTGCTGTTGCCATTTCTCCAGACAACCGATGAAGCAGAGGCCCAATTTCTGTTAGAACGTCTCATCGAGTCTGCCGCTCCGATGATCAAAAAGGTCACCAGTTGGAGCCAGGACCCTGAAGACGCCTTTCAGGAGGCGGCTCAACGCCTGATCGAGCAGTTATGGGGTTTCAAGGCGAATCCTGATAGCAAGGCAATCAGCAATTATTTCCATTACGTCAAAGTGATCGCATCGCATGTGGCCAAGGGGCAATTGCGCGATCGGCATCGCCGTCGCCGCAGCCTGATGGACGCGTTGCGATATGTCCTGAAGGGGAGTCCGCATTTCGAGCTGTGGGAGGATGAGAATCGGGGGCGGCTTTGTGGACTGGCAGCGTGGCGTCATCAGCCTGTAAGCTTCACGCGCAGCGCGAGGCTGTCTCAATTGCTCGACCATCCCGACGTCTTTGGCGAACTGGTATCGATGGGCCGCGATGCCCAGAGCCTGGATCACGCGGAGTTGATGAACGGGATTTTCCAATGGGTCGATCACCCGATCAGATACGATGATCTGGTCCGGATCGTCTGCGAACTGAAGCGGGTCGGGGAGGACGCCGCTATCATCAGGACCGATGACGAAGATGCGCGCTCGATGGAAGAACTGCTGCCGGATGCAGGCCCGCGTCCGGATGAGGTGGCGGAATGGAGTGAGTTTCTGAGACGGTTGTGGGCGGAGATCGAACAACTGCCGGTCTTCCAACGCATCGCTTATCTGTTGAACTTCACGGCGGGAGAATGTCAATTGGAGCTGTTTTGGGTCTACGGCGTCGTCAGTCTCCGCGGGATCGGCGCGGCCTTGCAGCTAACCGCGGACCAGTTCGAACGGGTGTGGCCGGAACTGCAGTTGACTGACGAAGAACGGCGTAAGGCGGAAGCCATTGCCAGCTATGATGAAAAGTTTGCTCTGTTGTGGCAATACTTACCGCTCACAGACCTGATGATCGCCAAACTCCTTGGGACGGAGCGGCAAAAAGTAATTAACCTGCGTAAAGCGGCAGGCGCCCGGCTGTCGCGACGCCTGGCTCATCGTAGCCGGGCCGGCGAAACTTAATGCTGCGTTTAATAAGGTTTATTGCAAATGCTCCAAAGGCTGTCGCCATATCCCGAAACACTTGTTGGACGGAGCGCTTAAGGTAATATCCGGCGCTCGTTCGCGTCATTCTATTTGTGAAGTAAGGACGGATGGCCGTCACTGAAGGGTTCGGGCGAACCACGCTGCTTTTCTGGCCTGGGTTTCTGACCCAGCGCGCTCGAAAGGCGATCACACAGGAAGTTTTGATTTAAATTAGGTTGAACACCGGGGTCTCCGGCGCGCTCGATCGGAATGAGGGGCATTGTCAGATCATATTTCAACACAATTGCTTGAGGGGTATGGCCTGCGTCAGCTGGGAGCGGCGGAACTGCTCGCTCTGGACGACCACCTCTCGACCTGCCCCGCATGCCGTGAGAGGTGGCGCAAGACGAATCCCCGGGTAGAAGCGCTACAGGCGTTGCAAACGAGCCTGGAGGTTGCGGATGAGACTGAGCCCACTCATCTATCCAGCGAGCGATTGGCGATCTATGTCGCAGGCGGATTCGACGAAATCGACCGCGAACTGGCGGAAAGCCATTTCGAGGTCTGCCCACAGTGCGCCGCGCAGGCGCAAGGGCTGAGAGCTCAGACTGCGCGAGATGTCGAGGCAGTGGGGAGATCCTCCGCCTTAACAGGAGCCCAGGCGCCGCCAGGCGCATTGAGCGCGCAGCTGATGGCCACATCGGGCCCGGCATCTTTGCGTAGCCGCTTTCCGCTGCCGCCGTTGGCGCTAAAGGTGGCCGGCGCAGTCGCGATGTTGGCGTTGCTGGTTTTGGCGTTCGCCCTATGGTTTCGCGACAAGAAAGAGGAGTCTGCGGTTGTCGTTCAGCCTCCTGCGCCGGCGCCGTCTATTCCCAACTCCGCGACTCATCCGCCGCCTGAGGCGCCGCCGGCGCCGATCCTGCTGGAGCTCAAAGATGGCGGCGGGACGATCACGCTCGACTTGCGGGGGAATTTCGTCGGCCTGGACTCACTTTCACCGCCCGATCAACAGCGCGTTAAAGCGGCGTTGGAGACACGGGAAGTCCAGATCTCAAAGACGATCAAGGAACTCCGCGACTCATCCGCCCCGACTATGGGCGGTTCAGGCGGCGGCGCCCTGGCGCTGCTCAGTCCTGCCGGCGCCGTTGTCGCCAGCAGGCGGCCGACGTTCCGGTGGCGGCCGCTCAACGGAGCGACCAGTTACCAGATCACGATCACCGACCCGGCCGCCGGCTACAGAGAAGTCGTCTCCAGTCCGCAACTGCAGGGCAGAAAGTGGACTGCGGACCGCCCGCTTGAGCGTGGGCGTGTTTATACCTGGCAGATCACCGCGCGCGCCGGTGATGGAGAAGTGAAATCGCCGGAGGCAAAATTCAAAGTGCTGGCCCCCGCGGCCGCCGGCGCCTTGGCGAGGGTGAACAGGATCTATGCCGGGAGGCGCCTGGCGCTGGGGCTGCTATACGCCGAGGCCGGTTTGCTGGACGATGCCGAGCGCGAGTTGAAAGCGTTGGTTGTGGCCAACCCGCAGACTCCGATTGCGAAGAGTCTCTTGCGAGATCTTCGATCTAAAAAGCGGCGGCCGTGACCATACCAATCCAGGCTCTCTCCGCCACTTCAGCCTCAATACCCTGCGCCTACCACGATGAAGCCAGCCCAGTGGAACGGATGCCGATACCGGCTGTCGCTCTTCAGCTTCAAGGCCGCTGAGCGCAGCGCCCTGGCTGCCGAGTTCTCCGTCGCCGATCCCATGGATCTTGATTTGAGTTGTCGGTGAAACTCAATCATCAATTGCGCCGTGCTGTCGGACCTCACTTTCCATTGGCTGACCACGGTCGTTGGCGCCCCCGCAACGAACAACGCCCAAGTCAATCCGATCATACCCTCGCCTCTGCCGACCCGGCCGCGGGCCGTCTCACAAGCCGAAAGCACCACCAAGTTGGCCCGCAACTCCATCTTCATCAACTCTCGAGCCTCCAGCAGCCCATCCTCTTCAGTGGCGTCGGAAGACTGCGTCAACAGCAGATGTGAGTACATAGGACTGCGATCGTTGAGAAAACCGTGCGTGGCCAGATGCAAGATGTCATAGTCTTTGGCTTCGGCCTTGAACTGCTCCTCGCTGGCATTCGGCCCGACATAGATTTTGCTGTGATCGCGGCCATAGAGCTTAGCCAGCGTTCGGACCTGGTGTTTAGCTTCCGGCAGCGGATCCAGCCCCTCGGCCATCAAGTCAGCTATGACTCGAGTTAAGGGTTGGCGCCCGAGCGCCGGGGCGCCCATGGCCAGCAGTGTTGGGGCAGCGAGAAAACGGGCCTCCCTCACGCGGCGGGCGTTGATCATCTCGCGCAGCACGGTCAGTGACGGGGCATAACAGATGGCGTGATCGTCGATCAGATAGCGACCCTGTGGCGTTTGCAATGCCTGGAAGGGCAGTTCCCAAAGCGCCCCGTCAGGCACAATCAGCAACCGGGTCTTGCCCCGGAGCTGCGCCGCCGCCGGCTTGAGCAGCAAATCATAGAGGTCGTGGGCCGGTTTGGAAAACCGGTTGTCGGAGGTTGAAAGCATCTGACGGAAGCGCGCTACCCGGTCGGCGAGGTCCTTCTGTTTGATCTCCAACGGATAGACTTTGACTCCGACGGCGCCGGATTTGGTTAGCGCGAAGAGGTACGTCTTCTCATCAGCCACGACGAACTCAAGGAGGGCGGTGTTGGCATCGGGCAGCAAGGCGCCGGCCTGTGCGAGCCGTAGCAGCGGGGCTTCGCCACGCCGTGTCTTGAGTTCAGGGTGAGCGGCATAGAGATTGAACTGAAAAGCCTCGAAGTCGAGACGGGAGCTCTGCAATTGATCCTCCAATTTGGCGAGGCGCGCCGGATCGGGGGCTGGACGGAGCTTTTCGACGTAAAGCTGGGAATTGAGCGCAGCCAGTCGACCGTTGAGTTGGCGCTCCTGCCGTTGTTCCAGAACGGTCATGGCCTTGGTGATGTTGGCCCGCCCGTTTGATAGGACGTCGAGGAGAACACGAGCCTTGGCGCGTTCGGCGTAAGCCAAGGCTTCGTCAGGATTGCGCTCGGCAACGAGCAATTCGACCATGGCGTAGTATGGAGAGATTTTGGATTCAAAGTGGCGTTGTTGCTCTTCCTCGCCTCCCGCGACTTGTGCGCGAAGAGTCTCGATCGAGGCAATAGCCTCATCAAAAGATAGACGGGCCTGGTCTAGCTGATTGAGGGCGAAATAAGCTTTGCCGGCGGCGGTCTGCGCTTGCGAAGCGTCATCAGGGGCTCCAATTTGCGTAGCGAGGTCGGCGGCGCGCTGAGCGAACTGTAAAGCCTGTGTGTAGCTGCCTTGCGCCTGATGAACGCTCGCCAGGTTAGTCAGCGCCAGAGTTATATTGGCCTTATCGCCAACCCCCTCCGAGATTTTGAGACTCTGCTGGAAGAGTTCCAGCGCCTGCGCGTAGTTGCTCTGGGCTACGTGGACGTTACCGAGATAGCTCAGGATGTAGGCCACCCTCGCCCGATCACCCAGGTCCTCGAAGATTTCGCGGCTCTGCTGAAAGCGCTCCGCCGCCTGCGTGTAATCACCTTGCTCGAAGTGAACGTTTCCGATGTTGGTCGTTAGGTACGCGATGCCCTCCTTATTGCCGACTTCCTCCGAGATTTTGAGGCTCTGCCGGTATAGTCCCAACGCCTGCGCATAGTTGCCTTGCCGCAAGTGAACGTTCCCGAGATTGGTCAGCGCCCTGGCAATACCTTCCATGTCGCCGAGTTCCTCCGAAATATCGAGGCTTTGCTGTAGGAGTTCCAGCGCCTGCGCATAGTTACTCTGGTTCACGTGAACGTTCCCGATATTATTCAGCGTCACGGCTATCCCCGCCCGATCGCCGGTCTCGGCTTTGATGTTGAGACTTTTCTGATACTGCTCCAGCGCCAGCGTGTAATCGCCCCACTGCTCGTAAATATTTCCGAGGTTATTCAAGGCGCGGGCCATGACGGTCCGGTCGCCGAGATCCTCTCCAATTTTAAGACTCTGCTGGTACCGCCGCGCCGCCTCCGTGTAATCGCCTTGCGCGTCGTGAACGTTCCCGATATTGTTCAGCGCGCGAGCAATGCCGAGCCGATCGGCGATCTCCTCCGCAATTTTAAGACTCTGCTGGTACCGCTCCATAGCCTGAGGATAGTTACCCCGCGTCGCATCAACTCTTCCGAGGGTCCGCAAGGCGTTCACTGTGAGACTCTTCTCGCCCAATTGCTCGGCGAGACGAAGCGTCAGCTCACACATCTCTACCGCCCGCGCAAAGAGACGTTGATCGAATAGCCCGTCAACTTGTGTCAGTAATGCTTGCCCCAACTCTACCGTCGCCAGTTCCTTCTCCTGCTCCAGCATCTTCACCCGTTCCGTCTGGCTGTCCATCGTCACCAATGCCCCGGCCAGGTCTTCCGCCGCGGGCGCGCATCTCCACACCTTCCAGGCGCCGGCCTCTTTGACCAGATCAAAGTTGACGATCAGCCGACGGCCGCTCTGCCGCCGGGTCTTCAGATTAATTGAAGTCTGCGCGATCGTCGCCTGCAGGCCGGCTCTTTCCTTTTCCACTTTGACTCGTGTGATGGCGGGGCTGCCATGATTCAGTTCCTCATTGTTGAACTGTCTCTGTAAGCTCTGCTTGTAAGTCTCCAGGTCCGGCGCCTTCTCGCTCCATAGCGCCACCACGCCTGCCATGTCCTTTTTGCTACAGGCGACAAAATACTTTTCAACCACTGTACGCAGGCCGTTCTCTTCGATCGACGCCGAGGCTGCGCTTTGCGCGCGGGAATCGACCTGAACGAAAGCGATGGCGGACATGCCGAGCGCGAGCGTCATGCCCAGTGGAAGCAGACCGCTCCTAGTCCAACGAAGCTTCACATATCTCATAGAATTATTTCCTGTGTGGCGAGTAACAACATTTGGTTATGACCATATTCAGAAAGGTCGCGCTGATTATGGGGGAATAACAAAAGGCCGAAAGCAAGTTAAGACTGAGAACATTGATACTAACGGTAGACGAATGGGAATTTCAAGTCGCAAGGCCGGCGCCATGATCAGGATGCGAAAAAAAATTATCAGTCTTCGCATCCTCGGTAATATCACATTCGGTTTCGCATCCCTCCCTTATGTAAAGGCGATAGTCCTGTCGGAGTTTTCTCGGCGGTATAGGAATTCGACGCCTCTTTATGTGCGTAAATCAAAAAAATCTACTGGCCGGCGATTTCGCATTACTTATTCGCCTGTATATGTGGGCGGCGGCGCTCGCCGCAATCAGTCTCAATTTTTCAACGAAAGGAAAAATAACCGTGGAAATCAAAACAAAATTTTTGACCGCAATGCGACTTTGTTCAATTATGTTATTAACGTCATTCGTCGTGGCGTCGGCTATCGCTCAGACGTCGGACACAATTATACCGCCACTCGCGCCCCCCGAAATTCAAGTGCCGGCGGGGAACGAGCTTTTCTTCGTGGGGCGCGGCGTCGGTACGCAGAACTACGTTTGCCTGCCTTGCGATCCAAGCCAGCCGGGCTGCGCTTCGGGCGTCGCCTTTGCATTGTTTACGCCGCAGGCCACGTTGTTCAACAACCAAAGTGAGCAAGTTACTACACACTTCTTCAGCCCCAATCCTTCCGAGGGCGGCGTCGTACGCGCCGCTTGGCAGCACTCCCGGGACTCAAGCACAGTCTGGGGCCGGGTGATCGCGTCCACTTCGGACCCAAAATTCGTTAGGCCGGGGGCGATTCCCTGGCTACTGATAGAGGCAGTTGGAACGCAAGAGGGACCGACGGGCGGCGCCAAGCTGACGAGGACCACCTTCATTCAACGATTGAATACCGTCGGAGGCGTGGCGCCCTCGAAGGGCTGTAACTCGTCAGCGGACATCGGCGCCAAGGCGTTTGTGCCTTACACGTCAGATTACTTCTTCTACAGCCGTAAGTGATGAAGTAAGCAGTGAAGCAAAAGTTTTGCGGCGTTATATTGTAGGGGCAGACCTGTGTGTCTGCCCCTACGTTGGATAATGGTGGGTTATTTCTGTTTTCAGCTAGTGAATAGCATGGATTAAGAGTTGGTAGCTTGATAAGCCTCAGTAACTACAGCCCGGTGTTAATTGCGGAAGTTGACGCCGGTTGAAATGGCAATGAAGCCTGTGAAGAAATCGGGAAAGCGCCCTGGGTACGCATCGCTTGGGAGCGCGCGGTCTCGGCGAGTCGCCCCATTGCTTTTCAATGGGCGCCCTGCCACGCCTGCGCGCTTCCAAGCGACGCGTACTCAGGTTTGCGCCATACAGCGCTGATTGCAATGGGCTTTTATTTGCACAGCCTTCGGTTAAGTGGAGTGGTTGACCCCGTTGCGTAACACTCCGATCCCATCAATCTCCACTTCGACCGTGTCACCCGGTTTCAGAGCGCTGGTCGCCCCGGGCGTGCCCGTATAAATCACGTCGCCAGGATGCAGCGTCACGTGCCGAGAGGCGAAACTGACGATCGCCGGAACATCGAAAAGCAAGTCGCTGAGCAGTTGAGACTGTTTCACTTCACCATTTACGCGTGTTTGCAGGCGCGATTTTCTATACTCCAATCCTGTCGCAATCGCCGGACCAAGCGGCCCGAACGTATCCGCCCCCTTGGCGCGCCACCATTGCAAGTCATCCCGCTGCCAATCGCGCTCGCTCACGTCGTTTCCGCAGGTATAGCCGAAGACGTAATTCAAGGCGTCGCCCTCGGCGACTCGCCGCGCCGTCTTGCCAATCACTATGACGAATTCGCCTTCGTAATGGACATTCTTCGCGCCAGGCGGAATCACTATCTCGCCGCCCGGCTCTATGAGCGAGGTGACGGGCTTGAAGAAGAATTCAGGCTTCGTAGGCGCCGGGCGGGTCCCGAGATGACTCTTGAAATTTAACCCTACGGCCAGCACGGTCGTCGGCTCGCACGGGTAGAGCAATTTCGCGTCAGCCAACTTCACTTTCACGCCGGTTGGCGTTCTGGCCCCGAAAAGCCCGCCACGAATCTCACGAATCGTGTCCTGTTCCAGCAATCCGTAAGCGCGCTTGCTGCGATATTCATACCGCACGTAATGAGCGACGCCCGGCGCTGCTGTCGTTTGTATCCCCATCAGACCGGAAGCGGCCATAGTGGCCACAAAATCTCTTCTAGATAATTCCATCGGTTCACCTCATTCATTAGTGTCTCTTCGTGTGGCTTCGTGGATGAGATATTCATCTCTTTCAGCGCGTCGGGCAGCGACAGGAGAGATTACTTTTCATCGCAGTTATTGAGCTTTTGCCAGATTGACCACGATGTCCCAGTGGAAGCGAACGAATTTGTGGAGCGATTCTTCCAGAATTCGCTCCTGATCGCTGTGCGCGCCGAAACCTTTCGGCCCGTCTTCGCTGTCGGTCATCGGGCCTACTCCGTAACATTCAACGCCTTTGGCTCGCAGATAAGCCATGTCGGTCGCGCCGGTGCTCATAGTGGGCAAAGTAACGGCGTCATAATGGTGTTTGACGGCGGCTTCCAAAACGCGAAACGCTTCGGAGTCAATCCGCGAAGGTCGCGCGGCCGGCCGTGTATTGCGTTGGTTTTTGGAGACCGTGACCGCCGGGTCGTTGATAACCTTACGAATTTCAGCCAGCAGGTTTTCAAGGTTTTCATCCGGCAACGCGCGCACGTCCAGCGTGGCTTCGGCTTCCGAAGGAATCACGTTCACCTGATAACCGCCTTTGATGATGTTAGGAGAAATCGAAGTCCGCAGCATCGAATGATGGCGCGGTTCGTTGACGGCAAAGTATTCCTGAATCGCGGAGGTCATTTCAGGGTTGGCCACGTTGCGGTAACGATCGGCTTCTTCCGGCGAGCTGATTCCGGCCAGTCGCTCGAAATATACCCTGGTCGTGTCGTTCAACCGCATTGGCGTTGACCACGCGGAAAGCTTGGCGATGGCTTGCGACAGGCGAGCGATTGCGTTGGTTCTCAACGGAACCGATCCGTGGCCGGCCGGGCCGAGCGCCGTCAGCGTCACTCCGTAAGGAA
>Ga0154003_1000631_pt1 | contig 11064 bp, 8 predicted proteins | sample TSFL087MetaG_FD_104679 | JGI IMG/M metagenome (GOLD analysis project Ga0154003, IMG submission 104679) | Attine ant fungus gardens microbial communities from Florida, USA - TSFL087 MetaG | ecosystem: Host-associated > Fungi > Mycelium > Unclassified | place: USA: Florida, Lake Talquin State...
AGAAGAGTAGAAAGTCGCGGTAAGTCGCCGCGCCGATGGCCGCGCCGTCCGCGTGAGGGTGAATGTGAATTATGTCGGTTCCGATCGTGACGTGAACCGTGACTGGTATTTTCAAAAGGTAGGCCGCATGCAGGATCGAATAATCGGCGTATTGCGGGTTCATTTCGACCAGAGTGCAGCCCATCGACTCGCCTATGCCGCAATCTTCGGCGGCGCCGCTTCTGATCGCTTCGTTAATCAAACGCCCGGTCTCTTCGGCCATCCCGAAAGCGCCGCTCCCCAGCGCCGCGTCGACGTCTTCCGAAGTCCACCCCGCGACGGCGATCTCGAAATCGTGAATCACGCCCGACCCGTTCATGGCGATGGCCGAAACAAAACCGCGCCGCGCCAGGTCGATCAGGACCGGGGCCAGGCCGGTTTTGATGACATGGCCGCCGACCCCCCAGATGATCGCCCGGTTTTTTGATCTGGCCTCGACGATCGCATCGGTGATCGCGCGCAGCGTGTCGGCGGCGAGGATGTGGGGCAGGGAATTGAGCAGCGCGGCCGCGTTGCGCGCTTCATCATCACTTAAGGGGTTTGCAAAATCGCGCACAGTAACTTTGCTCGGGCGCGAGGAGAGTGGATAGGTCTCGATGTGCGACAGGTCGATCGGTTGTTGGTTATAAATGGACATTTTGGAGATTGATTGGCTCAGCCTTCATTAGTTGAGGAATTCTCTTCATTACAGCGTCCCACATGAGCGATTCCTTTGGAGAACGTGGCATGTCATAAAGGACACAATTCGTCTTCAATCAACTGGCAAATAATATGACTCGCCGCGATGTGGACTTCCTGAATGCGCGGCGTCTCGTCGCTCGGGACTATCAGCGCCAGGTCAACCATCGATCCCACTTTGCCGCCGCCCGCCCCGAGCAGCCCGATTGTTTCGATCTCCATAGCGCGAGCCTGTTTGACGGCCTCGACCACGTTCGGCGAATTTCCGCTGGTCGATATGGCGAGGGCGACGTCGCCCTTGCGCCCGAGGGCTTGAATCTGGCGCGCGAAAATAAAATCGAACGAGCAGTCGTTTCCGATCGCCGTGAGCAGCGATGTGTCGGTAGTCAGGGCCAGGGCGGGGAGCGCCTCGCGTTCGCGCCCCATTTTGAAAGCCAGTTCGGCCGCGACGTGCTGCGCGTCGGCGGCCGAGCCCCCGTTGCCGAAGATCAACAACTTGCCGCCCGCGCGCATCGACTCGATGATCATCCGAGCCGCCCGGGCCACGTCCCGGCCCGATTGCTCGAAAAAGCGGCGCTTGGCGTCGATGCCTGCATCAGCCATCGCGCGAATCTTATCTTCAAAATCCCGAAGCGTGGTATTGGCTTCTGCCCTAGGTCTGGTCATATGAGTTCTTCTCTCACGATAAAAGTAAAATCATGCCGCCCGATGCGGATCACATCGCCGGATTTGATCTCGACCGAATTTTTAACGCGTCGCTTGTTGACCCAGACGCCGTTGCGGCTCCCTTTGTCAGCGATCAAAAAGACCTCGCCCTGGCAGGCGATTTCGGCGTGATGGCGGCTGACGCGTTCGCTGTTGAGCACTATGTCGTTTTCGCTGTTTCGCCCGATACGCGTCACGCGGCGGCGCAGCGTGTAGGCCGGGAAGCCGCCGGCGCCGATCAATGTCAGGCGCGGATCGGGCGCGTTCTCGTCCTCAATCGGCGCGAGATCAGTTTCGGTAATCGCCTCGTCGGTTTTCCCTTCGCCCTCGTCGGTCGCTTGTTCCTCGCTCCCATTCGCCCGCTGTGGGGAGGCGCCGTCGTCTTCGAGATCAAAACCTCCGAGCCCGGAGGTGACGAATTTTTTGGGTATTGCCTTCAGGATTTGCGTGTCGTGTTGTTTTTCAGGCGCGAGCGATTTGTACCGCTCCGAGAGCGAAAACTTGACGAGCGAGCGGATGCGCTGCGTCAGGTAGGGCTGTTCGGCGAGAATCTCGGTCAGGTGGCCGCGCACGTCGCTCACCTCGTTGACCTGATCGAGGAACTCTTTGATGTCGAGTTTTTCGAAGAGCCGGACACCGACGCCGAATTTGAGCATAGTGCTGACGGCTGTGGTCAGCGAGCGGCATGCTATGAAGCCCGCGCGGTCGGCAGTGAATTCGGTGCGGTTGATCCAATCGCCGAAGACCACGCTGTTGAGCAGTTTCCCGAAGACCGGCACGTCGGCGCCGAGCGGCCTGAGCAACGTCCGCAACCATATATGCCCGGCCGCGATGTGTCCGATTTCGCGCCCGATGAAAAATTGCAGGTTGTCGGGCTCCATCTGATCCACAAGCGAAGACGTCATCACGACGATCGGCTGCTGCCACAGCCCGATCGTGTATATGTTCATCTCCGACTGGCGCTTGACGTAGACCGGCGCCTGCGGGTGTGACAGTCGCTCGGCGGCCTTTGCGACCAGGCCGTAAAGTTCGGGGAATTGACGCGGGCCTACCCGCACCATCGTTCCGAGGGCCGCGCGCTGCTGCAGCTTGACGCCAATGATGAAGACAGTCAGGCCGGCCAGAGTGATCAACAACGCCTTCAACGTCGAAGACCAGGTCTCGGGAAAAAAGATCGCGGCAAGGGCGTAAAGCGAGAGCAAGATGAGGAAGGTCAGAGCTAATGATAGAACTTCGCCCGCACAGCGGTAATCGCGCAACCTCGCCGGACGATCTGAAATCACTTCACTTGCCATCTGGTAATAGACCTCAACCTGAGATCGTGGGACGTGCGAATTATAACAAAGGAGGGCTATTATCCATTTTCCATATTACATTTGTCATTAGAGATGATCGTTCTGAGGCAATGACGAATGATAAATATAATATGGAAAATTACCCGCTTACGGTTTTGCCCGGCGCCGATTTCCGATTTTGCCTTTTGATTTGCTCGCCCCTCGCCTATCATTCGCGCGTCGTTTGCGAATAGCAATCAATCACAACGCTCACCGTCGATTTTGAATGGGAAAATCCACACAGACAACGCAAAAAGGGTTGATTCGCGGAATCCGGCGCTGGGACCTGGTCGCGGTGGCGATCAACGGGACCATCGGCGCGGGAATCTTCGGTTTGCCGTCAAAAACGCATGCGCTGATCGGGCCTTATAGCGTGATCGCGTTCATCGTTTGCGCCCTGGTCGTGGGGCTGATTGTGCTCTGCTTCGCCGAGGTCGGCAGCCGGTTCAGCGAAACCGGCGGGCCTTATCTTTACTCGCGCGAGGCTTTCGGCCCGATCGCCGGATTCGAGGTCGGCTGGTTGATGTGGTTGGCGCGGGTGACGGCTTTCGCGGCCAACTGCAACTTGCTGATCGATTATCTGGGCTATTTCCATCCTGGGATCGGCGCCGGCGCGCCGCGCGCTGTCGCGATCATCACCGTCGTCGTCATGTTGACGGCGGTCAACGTCGTCGGCGTGCGCAACGCGGCGCTCTTCAGCGACGTTTTTACCATAGGCAAATTGATCCCTCTCGCGTTGTTCATCGGCGCCGGATTGTTCTTTCTCGATCCGGGGAATTTCTCGCCGCCGTCGCCGCCGTCGCTCTCTTCGTTCTCCGAATCGACGCTGCTGCTGGTATACGCGTTCACAGGGTTCGAGATGGCGATAATCCCGGCCGGAGAAACGCGCGACCCGCAGCGCAATCTGCCGTTCGCCATTCTGACCTCGCTCGCCGTAGTAGCCGCGGTCTATATCCTGATCCAGGTCGTTTGCGTCGGGACGTTCCCCGAACTGGCCGCGTCGAAGCGCCCGCTGGCCGACGCGAGCGAACGCTTTCTGGGCGCGGCCGGCGCGACTGCGATAACGGTGGGCGTCGCCATTTCTATCATCGGAAATCTGATTGTGGTGATCCTGGCCGCCGCGCGGCTGCCTTTCGCGATGGCCGACGACCGCAAATTGCCGCGGGTTTTCGCCGCCACCCACGACCGGTTTCGCACGCCTCACGCGGCGATCATCGCCACCGCGGCGGTGATGCTGGCGCTGACGCTTTCAGGAACGTTTATTTCCTCACTGACGGTCAGCGTGGTCGCGCGGCTGCTGGCTTACATCGCGACCTGCGCAGCCCTCATCGTGTTGCGCCGCCGCGACGAGCGGGAGATGCGATTCAAGGCGCAATTTAAAGCCCCGGCGGGCCTCGCCGTCTCAATCGCTGCGCTCCTTTTGAGCGCCTGGTTGCTCGCGCACAGCTCCGCGAGCGAAGCCGGGAACACGGCAGTCGCGGCGGCCATCGGGCTGCTGATTTACGGCGCGTACAAACTGGCCAGGCGTAAATCAGACGCCGAAAACGTTGTACAATCCACCCGTACCTGATGCCCCGAGGAGAAAACAAAATGAACAGATACCGACTGCTGATTCTCGTTGTTCTAATGTTTGCTGCTACAAACGTGATCGTAGCCCAAAAAGCCGACTCTGCTCGGCGCACGCTCGACATCTTTTATATCGATGTCGAAGGTGGCGCGGCGACATTGATCGTCACGCCGGCTGGCGAATCGATACTGGTCGACGCGGGCTGGCCCGGCTTCGAGGGACGCGACGCGAAGCGCATCGAAAAGGCGATGAAAGAGGCCGGGGTGACGGCGATCGACCACCTGATAGTGACGCATTACCACACCGATCATTACGGCGGCGTTCCCGAACTGGCAAGGCTGATCAGGGTCAACAAGTTTTACGACCACGGCCCGATCTCTTCGCTCGACGAGGACAAGGACTTCGCGGCGAAATACGCTGCCTATCGCGCCGCCGCGAAGGATCAGACGGTCACGCTCAACCCCGGCAGTTCGATCAGGCTGAAGCAGACGCAGACCGCGCAGCCAGTTTTTCTGCAAATCCTCGCCTCGCGCGGCGAGACCGTTACGAGCAAGCGATCGACCGTCGAGCCGAACGGCGCATGCTCCGGGGCCGCCGAGCAGCCCGAGGACAAAACGGACAACGCGCGCAGCGTCGCCTTCCTGCTACGCCACGGCGCGTTCAATTTTCTGGACACCGGCGACCTGACCTGGAACATCGAGAGCAAGCTGGTCTGCCCGCAGGACATGGTCGGCGAGGTTGTTCTCTATCAGGTCGCTCACCATGGGGCCAACACCAGCAACAACCCCGCGATGCTGCGCACTATCAAACCGATGGTCGCGATCATGAACAACGGCCCGCGCAAAGGCGGCCACCCCGACACGGTCAAAGGCTTGCGCGCGACGCCCAAACTGGTGGATCTGTGGCAGGTTCATCGCAACATAGCGAGCGGCGCCGAAAATAACTCGCCCGAAGAGTTCATCGCAAACCTCGATGAACAGAACGATGAGGCGCACATGATACGCGTCTCCGTTGACGCGGCGAAGCGAACCTTCACAGTCACCAATGATCGAAACGGCAAGAGCAAAAGCTACGAGATAAAATGATGCGGTTTGTCCACAAAGGCGCGCGAAGGAACACGAAAAATGGAACAGGCTTGGTGTTTTCTTTGTGCGCCTTTGTGAATGATATGTCAGAGAGGGATTATGAAAGTGCAATTGGTCAAAATCGCTCACGCGCGATCGGGCGACAAAGGCGACACGGCCAACGTCGGCGTGATCGCGCTCAAACTTGAGCATTACCCGATCCTGGTCCGCGAAGTCACCGCCGAACGCGTCAAACGGCACTTCGCCGGAATTTGCAAAGGCGAAGTCGAACGCTACGAGCTGCCAAATCTGATGGCCCTCAATTTCCTGCTGCATCACAGTCTGGGCGGCGGCGGCGCGGTCTCGTTGAAGGCTGACCCGCAGGGCAAGACGCTCAGCTCGGCGCTGCTGCGGATGGAGGTCGAGGTCGGAGAGGACGAGCTGTAGCGCACGGTGTAGAATTGAGGCATGATAAGAACGCTCTGGCGTAGTACCCCATTTATGTAGTCTGACCGCTCGCCACGGTCTATCCCATCTCAACTTAACACATAAAATTCTTTTGCTGCGCCTGTAGAATCTGAGCCGTAGAGCTGCTCAGCGCACTATAGGCGCATAGCACGATTTTTCAAGTTCAGCCCATAACGCTCGGCGTCATGAACCGGGCGGCTGGTATTCCTGAACCAGTGCGGGCTGATCACCAATCAGGAAGAAGGCGACAGGAAGCCTATGCCCGGCTTTAATGTCTACTTTACGATGGGGGATGATGAAGCGCCCCTCGGCAAGATGGTTTGTCTGTAGTGGCCCGGTTTTACGGGACCATTACAGTTATATGCTCCTGTTTGTATGAGATAAGATGCGCCGATTCTCGCTCAAACTAATGTGGTTGAGAAGAGAAAAAGCCACCCGATGTCAGCGGCTTTCGTTAGTTATCTACTCTGCCCTACGTGTCATGGTCGGCAATCCACTGCGCAATCGCCCGCTCCAACTCCGCGCCAATCGAAGCCTGCCGCACGTTGACAAAAAAAGGCAAGCTGTCCCACCCAGCTTGCCGCACCCAGGAAGTCCCGCTATACAAACGGAAAACGCCGCGGATTCGGCTCAGGCCGCCAGAAGAATTTCTAAGGCGCTTCCGGCTTGAACGTTCAGCCGCGCTCTCTCGTTCGCGGCGCTGCGCCGCTTTGCTTCAAGGACACATTCTACGCGCCAGCCGGCTACGTCGAGCCTGCTGATCGGCTCGACAATTCAGATCTGGTCTTGGGCAGGGATTACAGTGTCTCCTTGCGGGCACGGCGTGACAAAGTGAATTCAATCTGATTCTGACTTGGCCGATGCTGGCGCTTGGCCTAAAGGTTGTTATTAACTTTTCCGCTTTACAGCGTTTTCCACTTGAACGAGCGGGCTTGATGAACTCCTTATCTCACATTTCCGTGAAATACTTTTCTGATCTTTACATTAGGTTACGGAGGGGGATTTGAGCGGGGACAGAACGCCCGGTCTCAAAGCCACCCAACGCTTACTTTGACCGCAGACATATGTTTCGAATACGGCTCTGGATCATGAGATCAAGCTCGAAGTCGTCAAACTCCCTGCTGCTAAGAGAGGTATTGTCCTCTTACCCCGTCGATGGGGTGGCGAGCGAAGTTTCGGCTGGATGTCACGCTTTCGTCGCCTGGCGCGGGATTATGATCGATCGCCTGAAATTTTGGCCAACCTGCGCTATCTGGCCTTCATCGTTCTGATGTTGATGTTAAAGAACGTAGCGAGGTCCTAGCTTAAAGTTGATTACAGGCTCTAGACTGCGCCCGAGGCAACCGAGGCTCCCTGCTCTCCGGACAATTCATCGGCCGTCCAATTCTCGACGGCCTCCGGACTGATCCAGATGGCGCCACTTCCCCGTTTTTTGAGCGAGGCGTTATACTCGCTCCAGTTGCGGATGCGATATGTGTGTTTCTTCATGGCAGAAAAAGCATATCACGTCACTGCATCCGCGACTCTTCACTCAGTTTCGTGCAAAAAAGCCAATAACTCATCTAATTAGCGAGCGTCAGGTTTCGGCGCTCGAATGTAAGGAGTCAAACCTCTATGCGACCCATTCTTTCTTTTATCCCCTCGGATTCTATTCCCTACCGAATGCGCTTGCGGATGCAAGTGATCGGACTGCTCGGTTTGTTGGTTGCGACGGCGGCGATTCTCGCTTCGTCCGGCAAGGCGCCGATCGCGTCCACTTCGGCGCCGCCGATGCCAGGTCTGCGAGGCGAAGCGGCGACCGAATACCTCAAACAACAGGGGTTGCATAGCTCACTTAGAGAAGCGGTGAAGGCGGCGCGCTACGCCGTCTATCCTTCATCGCCGCGCGAGGGCGAAAAGCGCGGGGAGTCCTTTTACGCCAACAACCCGGAGCAGCGATGGCGCGCCGGCTTCACGTCCGATGGTCTGACCCTGCGCGCCGAGCCGGCGCATGACGCGGGTTGGGAGTTGGGGATGAAATTGCGCAGCGCCGGTTACGGCGAGCGGCAACTGCCCGTCAGAGAGGGACGGCTTAGCGCCAAAGGCGCCCGCATCGAGAATGAACGGGCAGTCGGGAGTGCAGAGCGGGGAATCAAGAGTGGTCAAGAAAGCTGTGAAGCCTCCTCGATTCTCGATCCTCAATCCTTAATCCCCTATCTTCGATCCTCGATCCTCGACCCTCGACTCTCAATTGTGGAGTGGTATGTCAACAAGGCCGAGGGATTGGAGCAGGGCTTCACGCTGACCGCGCCGCTGGCGGAGCGTGTGGGAGAGGAGCCACTAGTGTTGCGGCTGGAGATGACGAGCAATTTGCGGGCGCGCGTAGAGGCTGATGGCCAGTCGGTGACATTTTTGCGCAAGAGCGGCGCAAGGGCGCTCACCTATGATCATCTGGCGGTGGTGGACGCGCAGGGACGGAATCTGCCGGCGCATCTGGAAGCGGCGGGCAGCGAAGTGCGGATCGTGGTGGATGACCACAACGCGAGCTACCCGGTGACGATTGATCCGACCTTCAGCGAGATCAAGAAGTTGACCGCCTCGGACGGCGCGAATGGTGACCTTTTCGGTTCCTCGGTGGCGATCTACGATGACACAGCTATTGTCGGGGCTCCCCGTGACAGCATCGGAATTAACTCCCTGCAAGGCTCGGTATACATCTTCCAGCGGAACCAGGATGGGACTGACCAATGGGGTGAGGTCAAGAAGCTGATAGCCTCTGATGGCGCAGCATTTGAAAGCTTCGGCAACTCTGTGGGGATCTACGAGGATACGGCCGTTGTCGGGGCTCCCGACGACAGCATCGGAAGCATCTTCAGCCATGGCTCGGCCTATGTCTTCGAGCGGAACCAGGGCGGACCCAACAACTGGGGCGAGGTCAAGAAGCTGACCGCCTCGGACGCCGCAGGGTTTGACCACTTCGGAGGTTCGGTGGCGATCTATGGGGACACGGCCATTATCGGGACTCCCAATGACGACATCGGGAGCATCTCCAATCAGGGCTCGGCCTATGTCTTCGAGCGGAACCAGGGTGGACCCAACAACTGGGGCGAGGTCAAGAAACTGACCGCCTCGGACGGCGCGGAGCTTGACAACTTCGGACTCTCTGTGGCGATCTACAGGGACACGGCCATTATCGGGGCTCCCTTAGACGACATAGTGAGTTTCGAACAAGGCTCGGCCTATGTCTTCGAGCGGAACCAGGGCGGACCCAACAACTGGGGCGTGGTCAAGAAGCTGACCGCCTCGGACGGCGCGCTGTTTGACCGATTCGGCTCTGTGGCGATCTACGGGGACACGGCCATTATCGGGGCTCCCAACGACAGCATCGGAATCATCAGCAGCCAAGGCTCGGCCTATGTCTTCGAGCGGAATCAGGGCGGACCCAACAACTGGGGCGAGGTCAAGAAGCTGACCGCCTCGAACGGCGCGGGGGGGGAACTCTTCGGCTTCTCAGTGGCGATCTACGGGGACACGGCCATTGTCGGGACTTCCCGCGCGTTCTTCAGCGGAGTTAGAACACCAGGCTCGGCCTATGTTTTCGGGCGGAATCAGGGTGGGGCCAACAACTGGGGAGAGGTCCAGATTCTGACCCCCTCGGAACGCGCGGAGCTTGACTTTTTCGGTACTTCGGTGGCGATCTACGAGAACACGACCATTATCGGGGCATCAAGCGATCCATTCCTCACAGTTTCCCCAGGCGCGGCCTACATCTTTTCTGCCGGGGGCTCTCCGCCGACAATCAGCGCGGCGCCCGTGACACGCGCCGAGGGCGATCCCACTACCATCTCAACAATCGCCATGGTCTCCGATCCTGACCAGGCAGCCGACACGCTGGTGGTGACAGTCAACGGCTCGGTGAGCGCAACGGTCAATGGCGTGACAGTCTCCAACATCACAGTCGATGCCTCAGGCGGGGTCAAGGCTGATGTGGCGACGGCGTGCGGGGCGTCGAATGCCGACTTCACGCTACGAGTCACAGACAACGAAAATCTGTTCGCTGAAGCCACGCTCAATGTGGTAGTCACGCCCGAGGAGATCGCTCCGACGCTCACACTCCGGCCTTCGATCCGGCTCTGGCCCCCCAATCACAATTACCACATTGTGACCATCGCCCAGATGGTCGAGAGTGTCAGCGACAACTGCTCCTCGCTTAGCCTCAACGACGTGATGATCGAGCAGGTGACGAGCGATGAACCGGACAACGATGTCGGCGACGGCAATACGACCAACGACATCGTCATCGCCTCCGACTGCCGGGCGGTTCAACTGCGCGCGGAGCGCGATGGGACAAGTGACGGCCGTGTTTATACGATCACCCTGCGGCTTAGAGACAACAGGGGGAATGTCACGCGGCAGAATTTCGAGGTGAGCGTGCCGATCAACCAAAGCGGCGTTCCGTCGGTGAAGGGCGCCGCAGCCTTTACAGTGACTAGCGGTTGCCACGAGTAATGACAAATCCATTGCGTATATTGAGAGACGCTCCCCAAAATCAGGAGTGACTCTCAATGTACGTGATGGGTAATCGTTCCACTAAAAGTATGATCGCATCAATTCCGAACCCTGCCTGCCCAACATTCTTATAACCATTGAACTGATTCTTTGGCAGTCCATTCAACAATCGATCACCGAACATCCCTCTAAGCGCGCTCATTTGCTCCATGCCGCTAAGGCGATCCGTTCCTAGCAATCGCGCGTACTCTCCCCCGAGGTGAAGCAGGAGCGTCTCAGCAAATTTCGACTTGCCGCTGCCGTTGGGTCCAACGAGGAAGTTGATACGGCCTAACTGTTCCGTTTCAAAAGTCTTGTTTTGCCAAGGCAATGGCAGGCCAAAAGATATCTTTTTATTGATCATAAAGATTGTGTCCCGATTGATAGCCGTAGTCAGTGGCTGCAAAGGCCATCCGCGCTTAGGGGGCAAGCCGGCCTCTCGCTCCTCAATGCGGTTGATTGCGCGCGGCATTCTACCTGCGCCATGATCCGCGTTCAACGTTCGCCGTAACTAAAAAGCCGGGTTAGTCTCCGTGGGTGAGACGCCCGGCTTTCGTGTTTTTTTAGTGAATCCCTTAACCACCTGATTCAGGTTCAGTAATGATTGGGCCCATCTCACCACAAACAAACAGAAGCCATTGTATTACCAATACCATGTCGTCAATCTCCTTTCTGAAGCACA
>Ga0154003_1000633_pt1 | contig 11050 bp, 12 predicted proteins | sample TSFL087MetaG_FD_104679 | JGI IMG/M metagenome (GOLD analysis project Ga0154003, IMG submission 104679) | Attine ant fungus gardens microbial communities from Florida, USA - TSFL087 MetaG | ecosystem: Host-associated > Fungi > Mycelium > Unclassified | place: USA: Florida, Lake Talquin State...
CCTATCGCAAAATCATCGAAATTGTCGTCGAGTCGGCTGCCCTTTATTCTTTAATCCTCATCATCTACCTTCCCTTATTGGTTCGTGGTGGCGTCAAGGACCAATATGCACAGGCAGTTCTTATATGTACCATGGTGAGTTTCGATACTTGGTCCTAAATTAACAATGTGGTCACCAAAAACTGATAGGGCATTGCTCCAACACTCATTTTCTATCGTGCATCCACTGGGGTCTCAAGAGACTACCCAGCCTCAATGATGGATGGAACTGGATCATCAAGCTTGTTTGTCGCTGCCCAAATTACTACTGAGAACACAGAAGGGTCAAGTGCTGTTAATAATGACGGTGCTGTCTATGAACTGGGTTTTACAAGGGCCGACAAATAGAAATATAGAAATATGGGGCCTAATGGATTTGTTCGAGCCGTTTTGCTTGGGAATCGAGGGACCTTCTCATCAGTCATTTACGTTGGTAATGCTAGCACTTGAATTTCAATTGACATATGTATGAATATAGTGTGATTAGCTTGTAACAGATATCAAGTATCCTCCTGCTGCACAAGAATCTAATTCACATCTAAAACTGCCTTGTGCCTCTGATGAGCTCAAAGTATCTGTCACAAGCACACGGAAAATCATTAAACCATATATGACTTATTGATTGTTGGCCGAAAGAGTCAGGAGCAGGGACGGAGAGGAGTGTTGAGGCTGATCTAGGACTGGACAAGGAAATTTCCAAGAAAAAATAGCCGTGAATTGGCTATTATTGTGACTGATGGACAGCCGTCATGATCACACAGTATTTATAGGAATCATGCCAAGCTACATCTACGATATCAAAGGTCATATCAGCGTATGAGCGGATTGGAAGCTCATTAGGGACAACAGCCGCTGTTCTCCCACTGGTGTATACCTTTGCCCGGTAGTTCGAGGAATTTTGAAATACATGGGAGCATCTGGTAGTCAAAATGGTACTGTCTAACCCTAGTTTTGCAGGTATCGACAGATTGTATGATAAGAGCATCAATGTAGGCAAGTCCGCGGTTGCAATGTACTGAGAGGACTGAAAAAAATAGAGGCTAGGTGCCTCTTTTTTCTCTCGGAACAATGGCATCGATGATCTGGTGCACTTTTTCACAACTATTTCTCATTAGCTTTCCATGCAGATCGATTGGTACAGAAGAGCGCTAGGCCCGAGGGTCGAGCGCAATCCTGCCCTGCTCAGTTAAGTTAATGTCCAGTTTCACGAGATCATCATTGGACCGTTCTGGAAATCACGTGGAAAAATAGGGGTGGGAGTACAGGAAAGATGTGGTTTTGATGAGTGCAAAGGTTTACTTATCGCTCGTTCAATTACATGCATCCCAGATTCCCTTCCTGTGGACACTTTTTAGTCGACCTGAACACCATTTAAAAGATGCATTCTTGTTATATTACGACTCCCCTCGTTTCTGGAAGATAGAGTTGTCTGTGTTGCGCGATCATGATGACGATTTTCGGCTCTATTTCATTGATCCTCTCTGTCTTTCTCCCACTGTCAATACCGCGTGGCTTTTGGAGGGCGATGTTAACACCCTCGGTGAGATAGTAGCGGGACTATTTATATATGCAGCCACAACTCTCAGATTGATCATCGATCGCGATGCCCTCAGCCCGCAACGACAACTAAAGGACGTCCTTTATTCACTGATGAAAGCAAGCCAGACGGAACCGTAAACCCACGCCCTTGTCATTGGAGAATTTGATACGTTCTAACTGATGATCATGGGGCCGCATTTCTACTCAACATCTCCATGCTGTTCAACAAGCCTTGTATTCTACTGTGAACCCACGCCTCGAGAATTCTCCACGCTTGTATACGATAGCCAATATTTTGGGTCTTACCATATGAATTCCATTCATTACCGCATCCATGAGAGGAAGAATCGGGGAGAAACTGGGTTTGCACACATCTCTTTCTATCACGCATCATTAATCCTTATCCGATCAGGAGAAATCGAAGGAATATTGGATTAGCAATCAGCGTCACTACATTGCCATTGCCACAGTATTACGTCTTTGCAAAGATCTGTACGCAATGGATGGGATTTCATATGGTATGTCATCCATCCTTGACAACATTTCTGGTTGTGGGTACGAGAGAATTCAGAGATTACGGAAGCTACTCCCTGTGTTCCCGGATGAAAGCTTCACTTCTAGCGAATGTCCGATGCTTCAGGATGATTTCTTTGATATCCTATATCGATGTGTACTCGACTGGCTTGCAGTTCCTGAATAGTTGCCTGATGTTCTCCGCATACGAATGTGGAAGTATTTCTGGCGTATCGCACAGATGATGAGTTGGAAATTGTGTGCAGTTTTTGTTTGTGCAGCTTTTTTATGCTTATCTTCGGCAGGTGACATTTTATCATGGCCTGAGGAGATACGACGATTAATCAAGAGGCAATGGGAGTCTCATCGTCCGTGCAAATCACCACAAGACATTTATCCCGATGCCCCTTCGCCTATCAAAGAAATCTGGATGCTTCTGATTCATGTTCAATAGTTCTCTGATGAGCAACTTCAATGTGGCTGCTTCACCAACATGCTCCGCCGTACACGCAATGAGCTTGGTACGACAATTACTGATAATAGCTCCAAAAAACTGCAAGATATACTTATTCACAGATACGTCTATGTTTTACATTGCGTATCAAGCCAGTCTTAGAAGAGGCAAACGTATACTTTTTATCGGGAGGCTGGGATGGCATGTTTGATTTCTAGGAGCTTAATTTGCCAGCATTGGATGACGTCGGGCTGCTGGTTTATTATCCCTCCGAGTGGGGACAATATCGGGGTTATGATCTGGCTGTGGTTTCGGTTATATAGAACATTGGTTTGCTAAGCATGACTCGGGGTAAGTGCCAAATTTACCACTTCCTGGGAATTACTGTGAGAGAAATCCTGACTGCCTTCAATCGATTTTTGGTACTCATTGAGGACGATGATCACAGGTTCACCAGAGTTGTTCGGCGTTATCTCCTTTACCTACGTGATGGAACTCAACACTTCACGTAACTCCTTGTGGGTGTTTGCGGAGAGCATGTATGTCACGTCCATAGAGAATGGTGCCCCGGTTTCAGATATTGTGAAACAATCGAAAGCTGAATTGGTTGAGCTACAAAAGTGTATTTTTGCCACTGTCCAGAGATTCATCAACAGCGGTCCACTGCTATCAAGCCTCAGACGCGTGGCGAGTTATATTTGGAGAGAATCAGATATGTGTCTCCTCGGCAATTCAACCTGGCGTGTGGAGGTGTGTGCAGACGTTCTAATGAAAGACCACTGAGAAGAGTTATTTGGAAAATTGATGGAATTCTTTGATGCTAATGAAGCTCCAGACACATCCGGTTCATCATTTAAAGGCGCTCTGAGTGGCATCTCGCAAACCGAAATGTTTCTCAGGCTTCATGTCATCAAGTTGATGCAGGACGCGGTGGCTGAGATGAAGATGGTTCCGGACGGATTTAGTGCGGAGGCCTGTGTGTGCGTCAATTTTTCTCGGCATGAAACAACGACTTGTGGACAAGGGGGAATGAGTATCGATTGACTCAGACCGAGATCGCGACTGCGTTTGGATGAAGGATCACGATACACAAGGCGACATGGGGGATTCTTGCTCAGATGAACCTACCCTCATCAGCAACATCGAAGCTTCTCGCGTCTTTAAATGCTATCTCCCCTGATCTTATAGCTGGGAGTGATGTGAGCAGAAACCTAGACAAAGGGAGTCGCAGCGCTGGTGCCTTGCAGGCTTACTGTCCAGCCAATGAGCTTGGCATGCCAAGGGAATCTACACCCCGGAAGATCAAAGACAATATTGCTCAATTTTTCCGGCGCCCTTGAAGTGCGCAGCTGATATATGGTTTGAGTTTTCTGAGTGATTGTACCGTGTATCTGGTGTTTTTTTTGTAATCTGCTGCATGCTATGTGTTCTGGTGCATTGGCGGGGCTGCAAAGTATTGCCAATGAGGGCAAGTTCGTCTGAGTGAGAATATTGATTGTCAACTGAGGTTCGAGTCTTTTTGAAACACCTAAATTGCATGCGAGTTGTGAGTGGCCTGAGGAACAGTCCTGCCATATAATCCGTAGCAGTAGGGCATTACACAAAGTTATGTGGTAGGGGTCTTTCATACTCCTTTAGCCAACAGATACATCAAGAATGCGCTCCCATGTATTTCGACCTGGTTGAGCTTTGATAACCCGTAAAAGAGTCATCTACGTCTTGCCTCCCAAACACCATTTTTCCAAGGCACACTTCTTTTGGAGATTGTTCCATAGGGTCTGTGAGATTGATCTGCAGACTCCAATCACACACAGATTTTATTGAGATTCAGGAAGATTCCAAGAATAGTAATTAAACAACCAGGAATTCTCCCGACTCTTAACGAGTATGAGTTGACCAGAGCGCTTAGATATATGATACAGATGCTACCAAAAAAACAGTTAACGGATATCGCAAACTAAAAATAAAGAGTATAGTCCAGAACAATTCTAATTCGCAAAAACGCCCACAATCTTGAACATGGGTACACCCATACCTTCTTCGCCTAGCAACTGACATTCGACATAATGAGAACCCTTGGAAACGGAATGATCAATCAACGTCAACCTAGATGGACAATTTCAGATGAAATGAAATGAAATTTAGAATGCTGGAAATACTTACTTTACTTGCACTCCCTTTCCTCCACTGTCATTTCCCAGCCTTCGCCTTCCATTGTAATTATCATCTACCCAACATTCAACTTCACTTCCACCTCCCATGCTCGCAAAATCTTCCTTCAGATAATATATCCCCACGTCTCCATGTGCAACAATGATTGGAATCCTAATTCTGCTCAACGGTAGTGTCGAATAGAAGTAATGGGCTGCTGTAGCTCCTCCCTCTATATTATCGTGTCTGCTGGATGTCTGACTCGTACTAGGGTGATAGATCTGCCATCCTGAACCATAAAAGAGTGATGGTGGAAGAGGATTAATCAGGTCATTTGCAGAGACACAGTGCGGCGATAGTTCATCAAAGTCGCCATTTGGGCGATGAGAGGAGGAGCGTGGGAGGGAAACGAAGCTTGGCGGAATTTTGAGTTGAGGGTCGGTGGTGGGGGATTTGGGTTTGGTACGATCAGTGTCAGCTGAATCTGAGGAAGAATCGTCGTCATTGTCTGCTTTCACTGCAGGACCGCCCGCGACATTTGGCTCAGGGACGCCTTTGCGCAAACCTATACCGCCAAACAAACCACCGCTTCCCGACCTGTCTTTGAAATCCTTTGTAAGGGGTTCGTACTCCTCTCCGGTGACTACATTCCACAATTGACAAGTCATAGATTGGAAGTATGCAATGAGAACATCAGAGAGAAGGGTGTGACCACCAGGATTGGCGAGGATAGGATCGGCGTAATATTTCTTCTTGACAGACTCGTAATCTTCAACGTAGTCATTGTACAGGAGAGGTTTCGTAGCGAGGTGTGGAACATCGTAATGATTCGCGATGACGGCATGCCAATGCTCTGGGCCTGTCAGGCCCCATGCTTGAAAAACTTGTGGTGAAAAGTGACCAAGAATGATGACAGCAGGTTGATCAGGACGCCCCAAGAGAGAGCGGATGAGATATTCGAAATTGACTGTCTTCTGTTTATCCCTGTGAGAGGTAATTAGAGAAAAAAAATGGAGAGAAGAGATACATACGGGGTATCATCGGAATCAAGCTCAACGATGATAAGGTCTGTAACATCTGGAAGATGGTGTGAGCTACAAAAGCCGAAGTAGTCGGAATTTGTTCGCCGCATAGCGCCGTTTGTGATTTCCGTGGCCGGATGAGGAAAGACGATGTTCCACCAATCAAAGAATTTTGAGACATAACATTTTGGTGAAACGGGACTGTCACCTGCACCGTGGCAAGCGGATACTGCAAAGCATCGTCAGACAGGCTCGGACAAAGGACAGACGACGTACTCGATCCGCCGATGACACTAATCGTAACAGGCTGGCCAGAGAAAGCCCGCCTGAGGACGCGCTGAACACGATAACCGGTGCCCTGGAAGTTTCGAGTTCGAGAGTGGAGAGCAGCACCGTACTTGGCTGCCAGAGTGTCGGATGGGCCATTTGACGGACAGAACGGGAATGGATTGGGAGGGGATGAGGAGGATGAGGACGAGGTGTTGAGGTAGTTCTTCGGGTGGAGATCGGTGCTGGCATAGGAAGGCAGAGGAGGTGGAGGACGTCCGGGGAGAAAGTGATGCAAAAGCAAAGTAGTTGTGAAAACAAAAATGATGACTAGCCAAGTGCGGTTAGTGATGCCCAGTGTCCGTGAGGGTCCACGGCCTGTTTTCTTAGCGCCCTGGGCTCCCAACGACGGGTGCCTAGTTGGCGGAGAGGATATGCGAAGGGGTTTTGAACGGAATTTAATAGACTGATCCATGAAGAGAACAAGCAGGCGTGTGAACCGAATGGCTTGTTTCCTGCCACCATGATCCCTGTTCGGTACCGCAGAGTCACCGTTCCCTTAGCCGTCCTCCTCGGTATTCTCATTGGTTTTGTCCTTGCAAGGCTCCTCTCATGGCCTTCCGTATGTCGTTAGCCCCTGTCCTTTGATTGACTGATTTTCAGCCTTTTCCAGTCCTCTTTACCTATATGGCGCAGTGGACACGTTCCCTCGCGTGTGCACCAGAAATCTCGCCAGCCTATACCTTTACCGACGATACACCAGCGTCAGCGCGTCTTAGAACTTCTGACAACTCTCTCACCCCATTATACAAAAGAGTGCACTCGTAACTCCCAACCTCTTTACGTCCAGCAAGCTCTCGACCGCTACGCACCCCTCATCGGCTTCACACCTCCCTCTCACCGCTCGTGGATTGGCTCCCTATTTGAATTCTCACCTGACAGCGATCATCTGTCACTTAGAAGAGACTTATCCGCTACGAACAAGGATCATAAATACTTCTTTGCCATCAATCTTTATAATTCATTCGACGTCATACCCGATCTGTTTGCCACCTTGTTCCGTGTTGCTTCAATTCTCGGCTACCACAACGTATTTGTTTCTATCTATGAGAATGGGTCTAGCGACCAAACCAAAGCTCTTCTTCGGATTTTCTCCGCACTCACACGAAGCGTCGGTCTTCGAGTTACAATACATACATCTCAACGCACCCGCGGGCAATTCAACCATCGCATTGAATACCTTGCAGAAGTCCGTAACTCTGCCTTTGTACCTCTCCATGAGCTTCGAGAGTCCGAAAACGAGTATTTCGACTCAATCATCTTCATGAACGACATTCTTCCTTGCGTCGACGACCTTCTCGAATTGATATGGCAGAGCAGAAAAAACAACGCTGGTATCACGTGTGCCGCGGATTACATGTACCATGAAGAAATTGGTGCACCAGTGTTCTATGACAATTGGGTTGCGAGGGATATCAATGGCACGGCATTAGAGAATGCACCGTTTGAGAGGATCTTCCATCATCAACAGTCTGCTCAAAGGTTTCAGCGGCACCTACCTATACAAGTCCAGAGTTGTTGGAATGGCATTGCGGTCTTGGATCCTGAACCATTCTATTCATATCCTCGTGCACGGTTCAGGATGGCAAAGATCACAGAGGGCGAGTGTTCTGCTAGCGAGTGTAGTTTGATATGTAATGATTATTGGGAAGCTGGATATGGTCGCATTTTAATGGTGCCAAGGGTCAAGCTCGCATATGACAATGTATGCCCTTGATCATTATTGGTTTACGTACGCTAATGCTCTATTTACTGCAGCGCGTATTCGACATCATCCATCCCGCTCGTCGGAATCTCACCGCAATCCGCGGTTATGTCCGTCTCGGTGGTCTCCCAGACAACCCACTCACAGATCCCCAAGATCGGTCATGGTTTGGTCCTCACGATCGACTGTTTACAGAAGAGGAAAACCAAGCAGTGGATTTCGTCAATGGCCCAGAATACGGTACGCATTTACATTGATTGTTTCACCTTCTTGTCCGACCCTTATTGTTCCCGTATTGGCACAGTGTGGTGTTGGGGCTGGGATGGCGCAGGGGATCTCGATGGGCCAGATGTTGATCCTATCTGGGAGAGAATGCCGAGTAAATCCATGAACTCTAGTGCGGTGTCGATTAGACACAATCGCATGTGGCTGTAGCTATACTTGGGCTTGTTATTATAGGTTATTCACTTCGTTTTTGTATCTGGGAGTTTGCATGATGATGCTTAAAGGTCTCAGGATAGACAGCTAATACGAGGTTGATGATGGTAGTTTTTAACTACAAGGACTTGAAGATATTATCTAAAAAAAGAGTTCTTCCAGAAATATGATCCGAATATGATCCGCTGATCGACGAGGGTTCTACGTCGATCAGGTCAAATCAGTACGTAATTATTGATGTGATGACAAGACTCGGAGAATGACTACAGGAATATGCCATACTTACTATCTTTTTCAACAACACAGTTTCTATGGAGGTTGATTCGTCTTGCAACGAATCACAAAGAGGTCATGTTGTACTTGGCGAGGCTGGGGTGAGAGGTCATCGTTAACGGAAAAGTGTCCAACCGGATTTGATGGACGTTGACGTTGACGTGGACAATTATGTGGATTTCCACCAATTTTCGTGTTGTGAACATCACTATTTGAAGATGCAGGCACAAAGGACGCGCGACGCTATAATCAGTCATGCAGGCAATTTACTGGTCAAAAACCTATGTTTTTTCCGCAGCACTACTGAACGTTCAAGAGAACGTGTTGCAGGGCATTGTGCGCCGCCGGTGCCATCATAAAGAGGAGGTAGCGCTCAGCCTGTAATGGTCGGATAGGTTTCACCAGTCTATTAAATACGTCTAGATGTCAACTACTCGATGGCATCCGCTGAAAACCGAACAAGTCCTGACTTGAATGAAGAATGCATCGAGGCACAAGAAGGACACTATGTTCACGCACACTGAACTTAGTTGTAGTACAAACAGCTAAACACAGCAGGACCGTAAAACAGGCTTTTATAGTTTTTGAGATACTCGGGTGGAGATAGCTTTTTCTTCTCCAATTCTTCGTAGCTGTCTTCGAAGGCATCGTCACCAAAAGCGACGACGACAAACATGCTCCCACCAGGCTCCCCCCCAGTAAGCGGATTCGTACTTGTATCCACATACTCAAGAATCAGGTCCACTACACGAGTGATAGCTGCCTGGCTGACGTCTTCATTTGGAAACTCCTGCAGTATCATCGCCTGAATCTTTTGTCTGTCGACGCCATATTCAAACACATATTTCGGATCGTCTGGAGCCTGGATTCGTCATGAGTATCAGCAGAAAGATAGTGGAGTCCAACTCACCATTACCTACTTACCACCAAATTATCTCCAGACCTGCTGCGTAAAATTACCCACTCATCCCTCTCTCCTTCCTCTTTTTCTCATCAAAAAATGCAACCAACTGCCCAACCACAACTTTCCTTAACAATGTTTCAAGTCTCAACAAGCAAGAGGAGGTTTTGTCTTCAACTGTCAGAGTTGCACCCTTCACTATGCAGGCCCTGAATTTGATACTGAGTTCTGTTTAGTCCCTCAAGAGGCAATAGCCCAGAATGTCATTGAATTTCAGGTATGCTCAGAGACAACAAAACTAGGGTATCTGAGCTATTGGGAATGCTACTTCTACCTAAGATGAACTGTAAAGCTTTAACCCCGCCCAACTTGATCCCAATTAATTTGTTGAGCCCCTGTGACTGTGATGGTGTTCACAAGACGCAACGTGACATCACATATGGGAACTTGAATTCATAGATTTTCTGGAGTGTCACATGTGCTCCTCAGAATTTCCCAGATTCTTATGGGAAGTCATCCACTTTTGTGGCATATATCATGTGTCAACAATCTCAGCGGACAAAAGATAAACTCAGGACCTCACTGAATCGGACAATCAGTAGTAAAGCTCGGCAGTTGCCAAGAGGTCATCTAGAAATGGCAATGGGCTTAATGCCCTTATATGTCTTAGGATGGACTTGACCTGATCTACTATCCCTCCACAGGTCACCCAGGCCACCATGTCCGACTCCCAATATCCTACCGGTTTCTCACTACCAGCGAGGAGTGCAGCCTTCCATCTAGTGTTGATAGAGACGTTTGGAGATGGTGAGCCACATATTATTATTTGATTGTTGTGGCTCTCTTTACTGAACAGGCCATAATCCCAGGTATATACACGGCTCTCTTCTTACTCACGATCCATAATATATGTACGTATCTGGCACTGTCGGAATGGAATTTTGGTCTCAACCCACATAGTCTTCGGGGAGAAGAGAAATCGTCTTGGATGGTCGGTTTCATTGGTTATTATCCCCCTGTATATGTTTGCCATAATCCATCTCGGCATACGCTGGTGGTGGACCTGGCATTCATTCGTAGTGAAGGCCGATACTTCTGATGATGCCCTTACGACCTATCTAGACAAACCTGAGTTCTTCAGTATACTTTCGGTCATCTCCGTATATTCGATGGGAGTAATTGCAGATTTTGTTACTGTAAGCAACTCGACCATAATTTCCCGATGGTGTATGAGATGAGGATTAGATCTGGAGGTGCTGGACGATTTGGAATCGTAACTGGAAAGTTGTATGTATTCCAGTCTTGTTCGTCGTCATCGGCATCGGTCCGTATTTCTACACAGACTCACAGTGTTGTTGATTTATTCGTCGCCGACAGCATTTTGTGTCATGGCTGCCGTCTTCCAAGTTCATCCATCAAGCCTTTCAATTGCAGCTATCAACAAATTTAGGAAATTCACTGCAGTCTACTTCAGTCTCTCTCTTGCAAGTACCGTCATCTCAACGTTCCTCATTGTGTATCGAATTATCACCATTGCTCGGGAGACAGATTTTTACTCTCAGAGTTCCTATCGCAAAATCATCGAAATTGTCGTCGAGTCGGCTGCCCTTTATTCTTTAATCCTCATCATCTACCTTCCCTTATTGGTTCGTGGTGGCGTCAAGGACCAATATGCACAGGCAGTTCTTA
>Ga0154003_1000635_pt1 | contig 11021 bp, 11 predicted proteins | sample TSFL087MetaG_FD_104679 | JGI IMG/M metagenome (GOLD analysis project Ga0154003, IMG submission 104679) | Attine ant fungus gardens microbial communities from Florida, USA - TSFL087 MetaG | ecosystem: Host-associated > Fungi > Mycelium > Unclassified | place: USA: Florida, Lake Talquin State...
CGTCAACCTGCGCGGCGAGCTGATCGGTGTCCCGTCGCAAATCCTGTCACGCAGCGGCGGCAATATCGGAATCGGGTTCGCCATTCCGACCAAGATGGCCCGCAACGTAATGGATCAATTGGTTCGCAGCGGTAAGGTCCGCCGGGGCAGGCTCGGGATCGCTGTCCGTTCCGTCGAACTCGAACCCGACCTCGCCAAACAATTCGGCTACAAAGGCACTACTGGCGCTATCGTCCAGGATGTCGAAAAGGGCCTGCCCGCCGATCAGGCAGGCGTAAAGCCCGGCGACATCGTAACCGAATTTCAGGGCCAGCGAGTCAATGACGATTCGCAATTGCGCAATATGACTTCGCAAACCGCTCCCGGCACCACGGTCAGATTCAAAGTCTGGCGTGACGGCGGCGAACGTGAGATGACCGCTAAACTCGTCGATACCCAGCCGGAAAGCGATACCAGCAAGAAGCCGAAGAGCGAGCCTGTGGTCTCATCACTTGGCGTCCTCTCGGGCGTTCGCGTCGAAAACATCACGCCGGAAATGGCCGATGAACTCAAGCTGTCGTCTTCCACTCGCGGAGTCGTTGTCGTTGACATAGAGCCCGACAGTGACGCCGCGGTGGCCGGATTGCGGCGAGGCTTCGTGATTGAATCCGTGGCGAAACAACCCGTAGCCAATGTCAATGAATTCAACGCGGCGATTCAGAAAGCCGACAAGAAGGAAGTCCTGCTGCGCGTCCGTCGCCCCGACGGATCCAAAATGTTCATGGTCGTGAAAGCAGAGGACTGAACGACGCGCGACAACATCCAACCCAAACAAGAGAGCCTGCCGTTTCCGGCAGGCTCTCTTGTTTGGGTTGGATGTTGTCGCTCATTCGGCGGCGCCCAACTCGCGCCAGGCGAAGAGGAGTTGCAGCCGGAAAACCTGATCCTAATCCCGCCTTCAGGCGGAGGCGTTTGGTATCGCGGAATGGGTATATAACTGAATCCGCCCAAAGGCGGGACTACGATCTGCCAGGGTTAATGCGCGGCGATTCTCTTTGACGGCGGGCCGATGTGAACATGCGCGCCGGTGGCCGACCCTGGAATCGCTCCGCGAATGGCAATGAACGAGACGCCTTGCGAGGCCAGATAACCGATCAACGCTTGCCCTTCGGCGCTGTCAGGGTGTACGGCGACGTCGACGGCTTCACGGTGATCGAAGCCCAATTGGTTGTGCGTTTCGGTCTGACCGACCGCGCTCACGGGAAGCGGTCTTGCGAATTTCAAGCGGAAGAAAGCGTCAATCTTGGCTAAATCGCCGAGCGCCCAACGGGACGCGCCCGCGTAGCGAACCACCAGCCCCGTTGCCCTTAGCCCGGTCCTTTCCGCGGAAGTTTTAGCTAGCTCTTCCGAGGCGTTGACCTCGGCCACCAACTGATCGACTTCAGCCATCCGATTCGTCGTCTCGGCGATTTTGCCCTGAACTTCGGCCAAGGCGCGGACGCCATCTTCAAGCTCGCGTTTGGCTATCACACCGAGGGCGAGCAGTTCCTTGCGCTTTTCGACCACCTCCGCCGCGCGCGTTTCGTCCTGCCGCTGCAACTCAAGCAGCTTTTCCAAACTCTCGCGGTAGGCGTTCGACGCGCTCAGCAGATTGGCTCGCGACTGGCTCGCAGCTTCCGCCAACTTCTTCGCGTCTTCTTTGGAAACCTGCGGAGTCGCTTTCGCGGGTCCGGTCTTGGGTCTGCGCCCGGCGTTTTTCTGCGCCCAGGTATGTGGCGTGACTATAATCAGGACGAGCAGCGCGGCCCCGCAGTGAATTAACGCTTCATCGCGGAGGCGCCGCAAAACTCGAGGCCACGAGTAGAGAAAAAAAGAGACAGGTCTCGCGATTCCTCTCCGCGAGACCTCAGCGATCTCCGCGTCTCTGCGACGACTTGACTCGTTATCTACTTTCAATTTCTTATAGAACATGTTCCTTTCACTTCCTCATCGCCTGATACGCGCCTCGGGGCGAAATGGTTTCGGCGTCGAGCCGTTACCATCGCAAGCCGCGCGACCATTTGTCAAATCGAATTCGGCAAAGCATCATACGCAATCGTATTTCACTTAAAGGCTCGGAAAAACTGGGAAGGCTTAATTATTGAAGAGATCATTATGAATAAACAATTGCCGCGCTTGCGCAGAGGACTAGACATTTTTCCATCGCCGGTTCCCGACCGGCCTGGATTACTCTTCCGCGATCCTTTCCGCTACACCAATGAGATTCTGATCATCCCGCCGCTGCTCGTCGCCGCGCTGAATTTCTTCGACGGCGAGAGCACGACGCTCGACGCTCAGGCCTACGTCTCAAAACTCGCCGGCCAGTTGATTTCGGACGAGATCATTGAGGCGATGATCGGCGCGCTGCGCGATAACGGATTTCTGGAGACCGAGGAGTTCAAGCGATTGCGTGACGCGCGGCATGCGGAATTCGCCGCGACCGTTTCGCGGATGCCCGCGCATTCAGGCTCCGGCTATCCCGACAAGGCGGAGGAGTTGCGCAAACAACTCGATGAATATCTGCGCGACCATCGCAACCCCGCGCCAGACCCGATCATCGGGCTTGCGGCGCCACACGTCAGCCCGTGGGGCGGATGGGAATGCTACGCGGCGGCCTACGGCCGACTGAGTGGAGCGGCGGGCGAGCAATTGAAGGACAAGACCGTCGTGCTGTTAGGCACCTCGCATTACGGCGCGCCTGAAAAATTCGGGTTGACTCGCAAACCATTTGTCACGCCCCTGGGAGCGTTACAACCCGACACCGAGTTGATCGATCGATTGGCTTCGCGCGCCGACGGCGCAGTGGCGATGGAAGATTATTGCCACGCGATCGAACACTCGATCGAGTTTCAATGCGTCTTCCTGCAACAGATGCTCGGCGGCGACTTCAGGATCGTACCTATCCTGTGCGGCCCATTCGCTAAGGCGTTGCGCACTGGCGAACCGCCGGAGCGAGACGATAACGTGCTGCGCTTTTTCGACGCGCTCGGCGAAATGGCCGAAACGCACAGTTCGCGCCTTTTCTGGGTGATGGGCGTCGACCTGGCCCATGTCGGCGTCCGGTACGGCGACAATCTGGTCGCCCGCGCCGATCAGGACGAGATGCTGGAAGTGAAAGAGGAAGATCAAGAGCGGTTGAAGCGCGTCTGCGAGGGCGACGGCGACGAGTTCTTCGAGTTGGTCAAACCCGAACAGGATCACTTGAAATGGTGCGGATTCTCGCCGCTCTACACTTTCCTGAGTTCGATGCGGAACGTCCAAAACATTCAGGGCGACGTGCTGCGCTACGACCAGTGGAACATTGACGAGCAATCAGTGGTCAGCTTCGCCGCCGTCGAGTTCGTTTCAAGAACCGCGGGATAAATATTTAATGGAAAACAGTCAACACTTTATCGGGGTACGAATGGGGCTTTGGCGGCCTTATCCTCGGTAATGAACTCTCTTTGCGCTTACAATGGCTCCAGCAAGTCCTCTTCATTCGCTAAATCCTCGTAGACATTCCAATCAACAGAGCGCGTTAGCCGGCCGGTTTCGCAAAACTTGAGCGCGATCTTCACGACTTGATCGACATCTGTGCATAGGTATGACGCGCCCCATAGATCTCCTGCCAGGTCGATCATTACTCCTTGAGGCGCTGATTTATTCCAGTAATCAGCTATCACCTCGTCTTCATCGTTCGACAAGGTGATAAGGTATTTTCCGGGATCGCCGCGAATGCCCATCTCATATCCTCCTTTTTTTATGTTCATTTGCCCACCTAATCCTAATTCAACGTCACGGATCTGTTTTTCAATGTCAGCTAGCTTAACGTCCACGTCGACTTGATAAACTCCTCGCATTGGAGTGAAAGATTCAAGATATATAGTTTTCTGATTGCTTGCCATGATCAGCGCCTATTAGAGTCGCGCGAATTTTCAGTGTAGCTTTCCCAGCCCAAATGAAGATCTTTTGTGCTTACAATGGCTCCAGCAAGTCCTCTTCATTCGCTCTTTCATCATCGATATACCAATCAACAGCACGCATTAGCCGTCCGGTTTCGCAAAATTTGATGGCGATCTCCACTACTTTATTGACATCAGTACATATGTCAGTCGCGCCCCAATAATCTCCCATGAGGTCGATCATCACTCCTTGGCGCGCCGATTTATTCCAGTAATCGGCTATCACCTCGTCCTCATCATTGGCCAAGGTAATGAGATATTTACCCGGCTCGGCGCGAATGGTCAGCCTACGCCCTCCCTTAGTCATGCTCATCTGTCCACTGAATCCTAATTCAACGTCTCGAATCTGTTTTTCAATATCAGCAAGATCAACGTTTATGTCGAATTGAAAATTTCTTCCATCTTCCACTCGCATAGGGTCGAAAAATTCAAGATATACTGTTTTCTCTTTGCTCTTCATGCTCAGTGTCCTATTGGAAAGATCTCCCAATTTTTCGCGCCTTGCCTCCAGACCAACACCCTCTTATTTACTGTGTCTTCAACTCTCAACGATCGAAGTTCGGCAGCCTTCGCCATAGTCTTCAGGTCACTCAGGCAATGGTCGCAGACTCTCTCACCAGTTACCCGTATCGTCATATCTTGTCCTTTAGTGTCCCCAGCCTTCATTGCCTGGTGGATAACACCAATCTCCGCATGCGCATCATCCATTGTTTTGTTGGGAAGTGGGCCTTTACCCTTTGCAAGTCTTTTCGCTTCTTCTTTTGCGACTATATCATAAATGGCAAGTCTTTCCTCCGGATTGGCGCGGGCCGGATTTCGGGCCATTTGATTCGTATCGTAATAGTATTTCCCGTTGACCTCACCAACCGCCTCAACCTTGATGTTTTCTTTTATTACCCCGTATCTTGAGCGAAATGTCCTGATCGAAGGTTTCGAGGATCTTGCCGCTATGCTATCCCATGCCTTGCAGACTGTGAGCTTTCGGCGCGCCAGTACGGCAATTGGCGCCACCCTACCGAAAGCTCTACGCAGTTAGCGTCGAAATTCGGCCAGTGTCTTGATTTACGGTTTTTCCGATTGGCGTGGATATCAGACTTCGTTTATCACTGATCGAGTCTATCCACAGGGGTTGATGGCGAGGTTGACTGAACTCGTCTTGCGCCGCCGTCCAGTTAGTTTCGAGAATTGCGGGATAAATATTTAGTTGTGATCCAGATCTTCAAAGCTGATGCCGATCCAGGCGTCAAACGCCGGCCAGAAATCGACGAAGTCTGGCTTGGTAGGCTCCTCGTGCCACCAGATCAAGGCGCTGGCCTCTCCATCCGGATTCAACTTACCCAGATTCAGGCAAAGATAGTCACCTGCGCCATTATGGAAAACAGTCAGCACTTTATCGGCGTCGAATGGGGCTTCGGCGGCCTTATCTTCGGTAAAGTCGAATTTATCATCCGAGATAAAAGCGCAATTATCCAATGGCAAAGGACCCAGGGAGTTATCCGGAAGAAACGTCCACCCGTTATGCAAGTTCAGATAAAAATCGCGTAGTTCACGAGGAAAGCGCTTGAACGCCTCCCCAAGTCTCTCCGGTATTTCGCTGGCAGGAGGAAGGCCCGCATAGAAATGGATATTGCGTTCTTGTGAAGAGTGGACATAAAGCAGATACAAGAGGCTTTTCCGCTGATCAAAAAATACCGAGTTGAACAGCAGATTCGACTTCAGGAACCGGCCTATATTCGGAGCTTTCTTTACTATCGGGTCCCATTCCGGCCAGGCCCCCGTCCTGAAACCGCCGAACGGCTTGGAAATAACGGGCGCCCATTGTGAGGGGAGCTTGATCCCCTCAGGAATATCGTCGGGCTGTAAAATGAGCTTACCGCTAGGTCTGAACTTATGAAGCTTCTTCAGCAATTCTTCTTTGGTAATCTGCATGTGAATCCTCGCCAAGCAAAAAGAAAAACCTAAATCTGGCCACGCGGCGCTGTACCAACCTAAGGTATTAGGATTTAGTGTGTAGGTTTTTGCGTCTTTAGCAAGTCTTTGATCTGCTGTCGCAGTATCGGCTCCAATTCCCTTTCCCGGGCCATCATTCTCTGCCGAAATTGTTCGTCAACTTTGATATTTCCCTTCTTGTATTCCGTCCATTCGGCAAAAGTTTTGGAGCCTTTCGATGTATTTGCAGTTTCGCTTAGCCCAACAAAGTTTTCAGGATTGTTCAACACCTTGAGCTGATTTTCGAATGTCAGATCGGAGAATCCCTCCATTTCGGTGATCTTTTTCATCGAGACAATATGATCTGCGTGAAGTGATTCTGTAACCTTCAGACCTGGGAGCGCCGGATCGTCCATAGGAAGTTCGACACCCTCGTTGACGGTTTCTCGAATTTCGCGGCTGGGAGTCTTGTCTCTCAACCTCGTATACTGCTCTCGGGTAAGTCCACCGGATGTTCGTTCCGCTGGAGCAGGTCGCAATCTGATATTGCCGCCGTTTGAGCCGAGCGCATTGGGATCCACTTCTAACCGCTGGGCAAAATCCCATGCCTTCGGCCCCCCCTTCGCTCCCAGCCAACCGCCGAGCGCCTGTCCGGTGAAGGTTCCTGTCTTCTCCCAATCCGACGGCAGCCCGCCAATATTTTCACTGAGCCAATCGCCGTATTGCCTGCCCACCCAGCCCAAGGCTTCGCCGCCCACATATCCCAGCGCAAACGCGCCCACCAATCCGGGAATCGCCGCCCACCCGCCCAACAACAGCGCGCCGGTAACTCCCGCGCCGATCACGACGGCGTGAACCCACCCAGGCACTTCGCTCTCCACAGGCAGGTACTGCACGGTTTCACCACCGATGCGAACGTTCCGGCTACCTTCCTTAATGAATCCTCCACAGGTCATCTTGTCATCGACCCTGGCCGCGGGAAACCCGTTTATAAAAACATTGCTGGAGCCGGTGGCGACCAATGGCATGCACGGGCTGGATTTCTTACATTCCCCAATATCGAACTTAACGCGGGCTTGCTGCTTGCCATTGACGAATACATTGGGCGAGCCGGTGATAATTTTGCCAATAATACTGCTGAAGACAGATAGAGATCCCAGGTACTCACCAACCCAGGCGCCGACAGCGCCTCCCACTAGCGCCCCGCCGATCAATAACGGGGCGGCCAGTCCGCCCGTGGCCACGGTCGCCACAAGCGCGGCGCCCACTATCGCTCCGACAATCGCCCCGCCGATCAAGCCCGCTAGCGCGCTGGTGTGGGCTATCGGATCGTCGAATCGCGCGGTATACATTCTCAGCTGTCTCCCTTCTGCTTGCGTTTCCGCAGATATCGTCGCAGTTCGGCCAGAGTCTTGATATAGGGGTTTTGCTCAATGCCCTCGGTGGTGTCGACCCGGCTCTGCAATGGAGCCAACTCGCTCCAGCCGCCTCCGCCAATCAGCTCATAGCGACCGGGTTCTCGGCTGTAATCTGTCTGGCGATTATGTTCAAGCCATCGGACCTTCAGTGGCGCTCCGTCGCCATCATAAAACCGCCACAGTTCGTTTTCGACTTCATATGGGCTGATTTGAGAACACACCTCCTCCGCGCTGGCAAAGACACGCAGTCTCTGATCGCTGCGAGACAGCGCAAAATAGTAGTCCGGCAACTTCGTTTTGCCTTCCGGCTCGCGCCAGCGCAAGCTCAGGTACAATTGTTCGAAGATTTCAGTATACGGAGGCGCGAAGAGGGTGGGGCAGGTGCCTGTAATAATCAATCCATTCAGCGATCCTGACCCGTCGGGGCTGGGGGCAAGGACCACTATTTGTCGCTGATTGACTACCACGTTATTGGCGCTCCAGCGGCAATCGAAGTATTCCGCCTCCTCTCCATCGACGGTCATAGGCTTGCGCTCTACGACCTTGAATCGGGGCAGCTTGCTTTGCCACTCTTTGAGTAGACGCTCACACAGATGCTCCAATGTCTCATTTGATTCGAGATCGACGCGGGAAATAACTACGTTGAATGATTGCTTCCCATCTGCCAGGACCAGGGTCTGCAGACTTCTGTCGACCAACTCCGCAGGCAGCGTTACACTTGCTTCGTTGAAACGATATTCCATATGCAGGCTTCTTCAGGGCAGCCATCCGGCTACATATTCCAACAATTTTTGGAGGACAATTCCGTTCGACGCGATGTCAGAATATCATAAGAGTCAAGTAGTCACACGGGTCTGATGTGGAGTCTAAGACGCCATCTCTTGACGCCGGGGCGCCAATCCACAGGCTCCACAATTTTCTCTTCTTCCGCCTCGGGCCTGTACGTGAACGCCCGGCGAAGCGCCAGCGGCAGAAACGCCAGTATCCCAGCCGCTGGCAGCGCAACCGACCAGAGTGGGATTCTCAAATATTGAAAGTAATTGAAAAGTCGCACGAACCCGAACGCCGCCGCGATTAATGCGAGAGTGTTAAGAGCCGCCACGATAAAAGCGCCGAGAAAGCATAGAAGACCCAGCAGCCGCGCAATCTTCCATAAGTTTTTCATACGCCTCTCCTTTCAAACGGAGGACAGGAAAGATCGCTTCGACTTCATTATTGAATTGATATTGCAACCGCCATTCCATAGGAAGATCAGGCTGAGTATTGAAAGACGATCCGGAAAAACTTATTCATTGAGAAGTGTGGGTCGTGGCTTGAAGCTGACGTTTTGATAAACCTCACTCAACGAAAACTCGCAATCCACCGAGGCAAGTTTCACAACATCATTCAGGTCGTTGTACTCGCGATGAAGCCATTCGCCGTCATCCCGTTTGGCGAACTGAGTGATGTGCGGGCGATGCTGGGCCACCAGTAGATATTCGCGGAAGCTGGGAATCGATTTGTAGTGAGTGAATTTATCACCCCGATCGTAAGCTTCGGTTGATTGCGAAAGGACTTTGATAATCAGCGTCGGATTAGTCAGCGCGTCAACTTCCTCGACCTTCTCAAACACTGGGCCGCCACATAAGGCCGACAGATCTCCGTAACGGTATGGCGGCATAGTCGGTACTTTTATTCGCATGTTGGCTAGAAAGGCTCGGCATTTACTCTCATCTAGTCGCAGGCGAAGCAGGAAATGCAGATTTCCCTCGATCTGATCATGTTCATCGCTCGCTCCGGCCATCGAGAATATCTCGCCGTCCCAATATTCGAGCCTCTCATCGGAGTTCTTATCCAATTCCAAGTATTCTTCCAGTGTGTAGCGTCTCTTCGGTTGAGCTGACATTTTTCCACCGCCTTTAGTGACCGCGCCGCAGGCGCTCCATATTGATAGATGATATTATCGCCCGCCCGAATTTGAATTCAATCGAACTGCTGGTAAATTGTGGGATATGTGCGGACGATACACGCTTCATCACACGCCAGAAGAAATAGCGGAGCGGTTCGGCTTGGAGCCGGTCGAGGATATCCTCGCGCCGCGCTACAACGTCGCGCCTTCGCAAATCGTTCCGGTGATTCGGCGACCTCAATCCGGCGACGGCTTGCGCGAGCTGGCCGGCTGCAAATGGGGGCTGATTCCCTATTGGGCCAAGGACCCGAAGATCGGAAACAACCTGATCAACGCCAAGGCCGAGACCATCTACGAAAAACCATCCTTCAAACAGGCTTTCGCCAAAAGGCGCTGTCTGATTCCGGCCGACGGTTTCTTTGAATGGCAGAAGCGAGGCAAGGCGCCGAGCCAGCCGATCTATGTCCGCAGGCGCGACCGCGGGTTGTTCGCATTCGCTGGGTTGTGGGAAGGATGGAGAACGCCCGAGGGCGAGACGCTGGAAACCTGCGCGATCATCACGGTCGAGCCGAATGAACTGATCTCGAAGATTCATCACCGGATGGCCGCGATCCTTAGACCGGACGAGGAAGCGGCGTGGATCGATCCGCAGAGCAAAATCGACGACCTGCTGCGACTGCTGCGGCCTTACGAATCGGATGAATTGGAGGCGATGCCGGTGTCGCGCGCGGTCAATAGCCCCGCGCACGACAGCCCGGCATGTATTGCCACGGTCGAGTAGGAAAAGCTCAAACCGCTACGCGCTCGCTCTTGACAGTCCAGAGCCTGTTGATCACCTTGAGCAGAATAATCCCGCTGACCACGAAGACCGCGCCGAGCGCCAGCGCATAGCTGTATCTGCCGTAAAGAAAATTACCCACGGTGAAGAGCGACGACCAGATCACGGCGCAACCGGCCGTCCACCCAATCAAGGCCAGCGGAATGCTTTCGCCGGTCTGCGCTGTCTCGTCTTTTGAAATCTCCGCCTCTCGCCGGATCGCCTCCCAGCCCGGGCCTGCCGGACGAACCTTTTGATAAAACTCGATCAGCGTTTTGCGGTCGGTCTGCGGCGCGAAATAGGCCGCCAACAGCCAACAGGCCGTGGTCACGGCAATGGTGATGATCAACCTCTTCGCCGAAGTGGTGGAATAAACATCCTGTTTTTCGAGAATCAGGAAGGCCGCCGAAACCAGGAACGAGCTGATCATCGCGACGACTTCGCACCACGCGTTCACGCGCCACCAAAGCCAGCGGATCAGATAGAGCAGCCCCGTCCCCGCGCCGACCTGCAAAATAACGTCGAAAGCGTCCTTGGCCGTGTCCAGAACAAAAACCATGCCGGACGACAGGAAGAACAGCGCAATAGTCGCCACGCGACCCGCAAAGACGTAATGCCGCTCTTCGGCCCTGCTGTTGATAAACCGGCGGTAAAAGTCGTGAACGAGATAAGAAGCCCCCCAGTTGAGATGGGTCAAAATGGTGGAGGAGTTCGCGGCCACCAAGCCGCCCACCATCAACCCGACAAATCCGATCGGCAGGAATTTGAGCATCGCCGGGTAAGCGATGTCGTGGCCGAGCAGATTCGGATCGAGGTTCGGAAACGCCGCCTGAATGTCAGACAACTGCGGATAGACGATGATCGAGCAGAGCCCGACCAATATCCACGGCCACGGCCGCAGGACGTAATGGGCGATGTTGAAGAACAGCACGGCGCCCAGGGAATCCTTCTCGGATTTCGAGGCGAGCATGCGCTGGGCAATGTAGCTGCCGCCTCCAGGCTCAGCCCCC
>Ga0154003_1000636_pt1 | contig 11017 bp, 11 predicted proteins | sample TSFL087MetaG_FD_104679 | JGI IMG/M metagenome (GOLD analysis project Ga0154003, IMG submission 104679) | Attine ant fungus gardens microbial communities from Florida, USA - TSFL087 MetaG | ecosystem: Host-associated > Fungi > Mycelium > Unclassified | place: USA: Florida, Lake Talquin State...
CGCATGTCGCGCTCGCTGACCTGTACGATGTCGACGTAGCGCGCGAAGAGCGGCAGTTGCGCGGCGTCGAAGATCGTCGAATGCGTCAGCATCCGATGGCGGTCAGCCACTTCGCGCAGCAGCTTCAATCCCTCCTCGCCCAGACCTTGAAAGCCGTATGGATCATCGCTCGTCCTGAACGCGCCGCCGCGCAAAACGCGCACGCCGCGCTTCGCCAACCGTCCGGCGATGGTCTCCATCTGCTCGCGGCTTTCGACCACGCCCGGACCGGCCATCACCACCACTTGCTCGCCGCCGATCGCCACGTCTCCGATCTCGATCTTTGTCCCTTCGGGTTTGAAGGCGCGCGCGGCCAGTTTGTAGGGCGCGCTGACGCGCACGACCTTGTTGACGCCATCGAGCAGTTCCAGTTCGCGCGGGTCGGTAGTGCGCGAGCCTACCGCGCCCAACAGCGTGTAGCGCGTCCCTGTCGAGCGGTGAATGTCGAAACCGAGTTTAACCAACCGATCGACGACCCGGACGATCTGTTCCTCGGTCGCGTTCTCTTCCATTACGATGATCATAAAAACAGTGGGCAGTGGGCGGTGGGCAGTGGGCAGTGGGTTCAGACTGCCCACTGCCCACCGCCCACTGCCCACTACTTATTCCCCACTCCCTTCTTCTTTACTTGCCTCAATGCGTTCGATCCGCCGCGCCTCGTCAATCACGCGCTCGAAGAGGCGGCGGATCGCCTCGGCGTCGAGCGGACCTGTATTCGCGGCGGTGACGTTGGCGACGACCTGCGCTTCGCGCGTCGGCGAATAGATCTCCAATCCCAGACGTTTTTTGATGTGACCGATCTCGATGGCGCACTGCGTCCGTTCGTTGAAGAGTTTGACCAGTTCGAGGTCGATCTCGTCAATACGGATGCGCCAATCTTCAATCGTCTTTTCGCCGCTATTCTCTTCGCTCATATTCGATATTGCGCCTCGGAACAGCGCCGCGCGGCGGCGCTGTTCCCTTTCTACTCATAGCCTGGCGCCAAAAAACTGCAATTCCAGACAGGCTCCCGCCGCCAGCCAGAATAACTTTTCGCGCGCCGAACTCTGTTTGTCCCATTGGCGCGAGTCCCAGTGTTCGCCGCTGACGTCGTCGCCGCCGTAAAGCGGGATGTCGTGGTATATGGGAGTTAGCGAATGAGTGTTTACTCGCGCGGCGCTGTTCCCCTCAACTCCCGCGCCAACCGCGCCACTTTATCAACCAGCCGCGGGTCGCCCAAATTATTCTCGATCTCAAGGACCAGGCGCGTGCCGACCACCGCGCCGTCGGCGTAACTCCACACGTCACGCACGTGCTCCGGTTTCGATATGCCGAAGCCTACCGCGACCGGCAAGCTTGAATGCCGCTGAACGCGTTCGACCAGCTTTCGGACCTGAGCCGAATCGCTTTCGCGCATTCCGGTCACGCCGGTCCGCGCGACCACGTAAATGAACCCGGTGGAATGTTCGGCGATCAATTTGATCCGTTCGTCGGTCGAAGTCGGCGCGACCAGGAAGACCGTGTCGAGGCCGGCGCGGCGCATCACGGCGATAAAGTCTTCGGCCTCTTCCGGAATCAAATCCGTCACCAAGACGCCGTCGACGCCCGCCCGCTTCAGCTCGGCGCCGATATTGGCGGCGGGAAATTGCATCAACGGGTTGAAGTAGGTGAATAGCAGGATAGGAACGTCGCTGCGCTCGCGCGCGCGCTCGACGATGGGCAGGATGTCTGCGACGCCGATCGTTTTTTTCAACGCGCGTTCCGAAGCCCGTTGAATCACCGGCCCGTCGGCCATCGGGTCGGAGAACGGGACGCCGAGTTCGATCACGTCCGCGCCCGCATCGGCCAACGCGAGCAGCAGGCCTTCGGTCGTCGCCAGGTCCGGATCGCCAGCGGTAATGTACGGGATGAAGGCTTTGCGGCCTTCTCTCCTCAACTCTTCAAACTTTGCGATGATACGAGTCATATCGGATTGCGGATTGCGGATTGCGGATTGCGGATTGATGGGTTTGTTCAACCGCGGACTCGAAATCGAGATCGAAAGTCTTTTCAATCCGCAATCCGCAATCCGCAATCCTACTTCTTCCCCTTGTACGTAATTCTCCAGACTTTCTTCCCGCCGTCGTCGACCACCAGCAAAGAGCCGTCGCGAATCATCCTCACGCCGACCGGCCGTCCCCATACTTCCTTCCCAGTTTCATCGGGAACCCAGCCGGTGAGGAAGTTTTCGTAGCCGCCTTCGGGTTTGCCCTTCTCGAACGGGATGCGGATGACTTTGTATCCGCTTCGCTTCGAGCGGTTCCACGAGCCGTGCAGCCCGACGAACGCGTCACCCACATACTCCTTCGGAAACATCTTGCCCGTGTAAAAGGTTATGCCGAGCGCCGCCGCATGCGGCTCTATCAATACGTCGGGCACGAGCGCCCGCTCCACCAGGTTCATTCGCGGATTTTTGACGCGCGGGTCGAGCGTCTTGCCGATGTAAGAATCGGGCCAGCCGTAAAAGCCGCCGTCTTTGACCGAGGTCGCGTATTCGGGCACGAGGTCGTCGCCCAACAGATCGCGCTCATTCACCGCCGTCCACAACTCACCGTTCGTCGGATTCCAGGCCAATCCGACCGGATTGCGAATCCCCTCGGCGAAGATGCGGTGGCCAGCGCCGTCAGGATTGTATTCATTGATAGCGGCGCGAATGGGCGGCTCGCCCTCGTTGACATTCGACGCCGACCCGACCGAGACATACATCTTCTTGCCGTCGCGGCTGAAGATCACGTCGCGCGTCCAATGCCCGCCAATAGGCAGTTCGATGAGCTTCTCAGGCGGCTCTTCGAGCTTCGTCTGGCCGACCTGATACTTGAAGCGGACGACGGAGTCGGTGTTGCCGACGTAAAAATAAGTTTGAGCGCCCACCTTCTGAATCGCCATTCCGAACGGGCGATTCAGGCCCGTGGCGAACGTAAACCGTTCGGTCGCGTTGTCGATCTTTCCATCCTTGTTCGCGTCGCGCAGCAGATAGATCGAGTTTGCCTGCCGGTGGGAATCGGTCAGGAACAGATCGCCGTTCGGGCCTTCGATGATCCAGCGCGGCTCTCTATAATCGCCCTCGCTGAAGACGCTCAGGTCGAACCCCTGCGGAACTTCGAGCTTCGCGCCTTCGGGTTGAGGGACCACCTTCGGCTGATTTTGCACCGATGGGGTCTTGAACGGCTCCGGCAATCCGTCGGATTTGATGATGATGCGATTCGGTTTGGGTGATTGCTTCGGCTCTTGACCTGTCGCGATCAGAGGCAAAGCTAGCGCCGCGATGCAAAGGCTTCGCAAGAGGGTCATTTTTCGATTCATTTATTCTCCTCAGAAAATAACCACGTAGTAACACGACGTGGCGCGTTTTCATTCTTTCAATTGTTCGGCGACCGTGTTCACATCCTTATCGCCGCGCCCCGAAAGATTGATCAGAACGATTTCGCCTTTCGACAATCGCGGCGCGAGTTTCATGACGTGCGCGACGGCGTGCGACGATTCCAGCGCGGGGATGATCCCTTCCATCTTTGCCAGTAATTGAAACGCTTCGAGCGCCTCGCCGTCGTTCGCCGAAACATATTCGGCGCGCCCCTGCTCGTGCAAGTGCGCATGTTCGGGACCGACGCTGGCGTAATCCAAACCTGCGGAGACCGAATGCGTCAATGCTACCTGGCCGCGGTCGTCCTGCAAGACGTAACTGCGCGTGCCTTGCAGCACGCCTACGCGACCGCCACCTTCTTCCAGAAATCTCGCCGCGTGTTCGCCGAGCGCGAAGCCGCGACCGCCAGCCTCGACGCCGATCATCTTCACGCCGGGGTCGTTCAAGAACGCGTGAAACAACCCCATCGCGTTGCTGCCGCCGCCGACGCAGGCGACCAGATAGTCGGGCAATCGCCCGCAGCGTTCCAACATCTGCGCGCGGGCTTCGCGCCCGATCACGCTCTGAAAATCGCGCACCATCATCGGATAGGGGTGCGGCCCCAAAACAGAGCCGAGCAGGTAATGCGTGTCGGCGACGTTGGTCACCCAATCGCGCAACGCCTCGTTGATCGCGTCTTTCAGAGTCTTGCTGCCCGAATCCACGCCGACCACCTCGGCGCCGAGCAGCCGCATGCGGAAGACGTTCAACGCCTGCCGCCGCATGTCCTCCGTGCCCATATAGACCACGCACTGCAACCCCGCGAGCGCGCAGACCGTGGCGGTCGCCACGCCATGCTGTCCCGCGCCGGTCTCGGCGATGATCCGCCGCTTGCCCATCCGTTTGGCCAGCAGGATTTGCCCGACGGCGTTGTTGATCTTGTGCGCGCCGGTGTGATTGAGGTCTTCGCGCTTCAGGAAGATTTGCGCGCCGCCCAGATGTTTGGTCAAACGTTCAGCGAACGTGATCGGCGTCGGACGGCCCACATATTCGCGCATCAGAGTTTCCAACTCGCGTTGAAACGACTCGTCGGCGCGCGCTTCGGCGTATGCGGCCTTCAACTCTTCGAGCGGATGCATCAACGTCTCCGGCACGAAACTGCCGCCATACTGACCGAAATGTCCGTTCGAGTCAGGAAGAGCCGAGAGCATACATGACTCCTTCTTCATCCAGATAATACATGACTCCATTGCCCACGACGGGGTAAGAATAAGGAGGCTGTGGAGTTTTATACTTCCACTTTTCCTTCCCGCTGCCAGCGTCAATCGCCAGAAGCGTATTGTCCTTGCAAGCGACGTAAATCGCGCCATTGCGTCGCACACTCCCTGTTAAATCGATGGCCGCTACTATTATTCCTCATTTCCTTTTGATATAGAGTTCACAAGTCGATACAAGGCATGCAGCTTGACTTGATCCTTTCGTCCCGGCGCGATCTCGACTCCGCTGTTGACATCGACCGCGAAAGGCTCGACCGCGCGAATCGCCTCAGCGATGTTTTCGGGCGACAGCCCTCCGGCCAGAAAAACCTTGGTCAACCTCGCCGCCTCGCGCGCAACCACCCAATTGGCCGTCCTGCCCGTGCCGCCGTACAACTTCGCGTCGAAGGCGTCGAGCAGGATCGCCGAAGCCGGATAATCGAGAACGCGTCGCGCGTCGAAATCATCGCCGGCGCGCAAGGCTTTGATCACGCGCTCCGCTCCGACGCCGGCGCAGTAAGCCGCAGATTCGTCGCCGTGCAGTTGGGCCATCCGCGCCCCGCTGACGCGCAAAATCTCGTCCACGTCTTCGGGCCGAGCTTCGTTTACGAAAATGCCAACGCCGATAACGTTGTCCGGCAACCGCTCGATGATGGCGCGCGCCGCCGTCGGCGCGATATAGCGGGGGCTTTTCGGGTAGAAGTTGAAACCCAGATATTCCGCGCCGCAATCAATCGCCGCACATGCGTCTTCGAGCGAGGTGAGGCCACAGACTTTCAATTTGACCGCCATTGCAATCCCTCGCGCTCCCGCGGAAAATCGGTTCCTAGTCCCGCCTTTAGGCCGCAATCGCCGGACGCAAATCCATTCCGTAACGCCAAACGATTCCGCCTGAAGGCGGGACTACGAACCGCGCTTTTCATCCTTTCAGGGCGTCGCCACGCGACATGTAAGCGCCTCAGCCTGGCGAAAGCTATCGAGTATATGCCTGATAATCGATTGATCGCCATATCGGCAATGGCGCGCCATTCTTCTTCACAGGCGTGAATTGGACCTCAGTCACATACTGCAAATATATTTTCTCCATTTGCTGATCCGAGGCGTAGATAACGAAAAAAGGTTTAAACCGCCCTTGCTCAGTGAGAATGCCTGCCAGTTTAATCTTCACATATCGAAACGGAACCGGTCTCGGTATCGGAGATCTTGAGGAAACTTTGGAAGTCTGAAAATCCTTATTCCCCTCGTTCGCCTGAAACTCGACCTGATTTTTTACCGCCTCAATTTTGATCCGAGTTTCGTTTGCGACCTCGCCGTTCTCGGGCAGTTGTGTCAACGCCTGCTCGAAGAATTTCACCGCTGGCTCATACCGCTCCTGCGTCAGGGCTATGTCGCCAAGCAAAATATAGAGGTTGGCCGATTTCGCGCCCTGACCCAAGGCCAGATTCGCCTCTTCCTCAGCCCGCTTCCAGTCTCTCTTCTCGAAGTGGAGCTTTCCCATCATGTAGTGGGCGCCAGGAGAATTGGGCTGATATTTAATCGCCTCTTTCACTGATTTGATCGCATCGTCAACCTTTCCTTCCTGCCAAGTTATCATTCCGAGCAGCAGATGCGGCTCCGCCCAATCCTTCCTGATCGCAAGCGCGCTCTCCAATTCCCGTTTCGCCAAGGCGTAATCCTTCTTCAGATAAGCGGCTTGCGCCCTGTCAATGGCCTCTTTTGCGGCGTTGTCGGATTGGGCGGACTGCCCGAAGGCGATCATAAAACCGCAGAAAACGACCAGGTATGTTTCAAGCGTGTAGGCAAAGACACGACGCAACATAACTTTCTTCTCAATTCAGGGCATGTTTTCCGGGGTTACGCGACCAACTCTCTCAAGGCCTTTCCCTCATTCTCCGCTTTCATCAATTCTTCGCCGATCAGGAAAGCGTGGAATCCGGCGGCGCGCAGACGTTCGATGTCTTCGCGCGTTCGGATGCCGCTTTCGCTCACGAGCGTGACCTCCTTGGGAAGTTCGGACGCGAGATTGAAGGAGGTCTGAAGCGTGGTTTCAAGCGTGCGCAGGTTGCGGTTATTGACGCCGAGCAACCGCACGTCGTAACAGAACGCCTTCTCAACGTCACCACGGTCGTGGACTTCGACCAGCGCGTCGAGGCCCACGCTGTAAGCGGCCTTCAGCAGGTCGTTGAGCCGCGGGCCGTCCAGGATCGCGGCGATCAGCAGGATCGCGTCGGCGCCGGCGTGCGCGGCCTCGTATACCTGGTACTCGTCGAAGATGAAGTCTTTTCGCAGCAGCGGCAGCGGCGTGACATCTCGCGCACGGCGCAAGTGGTCGAGCGAGCCGCCGAAGAAATCCTCCTCGGTCAGACATGAAATGGCCGCCGCGCCGTAGGCGGTGTAATTGATGGCGATGTTTATGGGGTCGAAGTTCTCGCGTATGACTCCCCTCGACGGCGAGCGGCGTTTGATTTCGGCGATGACGTTGACGGCGTCCCGGTTTAGCGCGGACACGAACCTGCCGCCACCGATGACGGTCGGCAATTCGGAGAGCAACCGGTCCAGCGGGAATCCGCGCTTCGCCTCTTCAAGCCGCGCGCGCTTGCGCTCGACGATTTGTTCAAGAATATCACTCATAAAAATTCAGGCTTTCTGCAAATGCGCTTGCGACGGCTTCGACAGCGTCGCGATCCGGCGTCCTGGCGATCAAATCTTCAGGAAGCCGTGCGTGCCCGATCAGCGCGCCCGCGACCTGTCCGGCTATTGACGCGTTCGTGTCCGTGTCTCCGCCGCAAGCGATTAAATCCATCAGGACGGTTTTGAAATCGAGGCTTCGAATGCGGCTCGCGCCACACAAAGCCAGAGGGACCGATTCGGCGACGTAACCGGAGCAACCGAACCGGCGCGCTATTTCGAGCAGAGGGGTTTCTTTTTCAATCTCGGTCAGGGCGGCAAGGCGATCGCGCACTTGCGTGTCCGGCAGAATATCGACGACCAGTCGAAGTAAATCGTTCGAGCCGTCCCACAGGCCACCGGCCGCCGCCCTCACAGCCGCCACGACGGCGAGAGCGCCGGCGTAAGCCTCTTCGTGATGATGCGTTATACGGCTGACGTCGCGAATCGTCCGTCTCTGCGCTTCGTCATTCGGGTCGAGGCAAAACGCGAGCGGGGCGGCGCGCATCGCCGCGCCGTTACTCGCGGCGCGTTCGCCCTTCCCTCCGACCAAAGCCCAGTGGCCGCCGGCGACGAGTTCGGTCAAGGCCTTCAACGTGTTCGATCCCATTCCGGTAATACGCTTCGCGCGATGCCAGTTGGCGAACACAGCGGCAATCGCCGCCGGATCGGCCGACCCGTCGCGCCCCGTGATCGCCTCGCAGGTCGCTAGCGTTAATTGAGTGTCATCCGACAATCGCCACTCGTCCGCCTCGGAAATCACGATCGGCGGCCGAAGAGTTTCATACGGCCTCCCGAAGGCGTCGCCAATGGCGCCGCCGAGAATACAACCAAGAATCAGGTCTCGCACAAAATACCTGTTACTACGTGGCGGATCTGAAAATAACTATGTAGTAACGAATAAATTCGTTACTACGTGGCGGTCGCAACGCATGCAACTTCGCCAGCGCGCCGCCTGAAAATAACCATGTAGTAACGAATTTATTCGTTACTACGTGGCGGCTGGCTGACTGATCTGTCGCAACGCATGCAACTTCGCCAGCGCGCCGCCTGTTTCAATCGAACGCGTAGCCATTTCTACCGCGCCGTCGAGACTGTTCGCCGCGCCGGCGACAAACAGCGCCGCCGCAGCGTTGATTAAGATCAGATCGCGCGCCTCGTCTTTGCGGCCGCCTTCGAGAACGTCAATGATGATCGCGGCGTTCTCTTCCGCCGAACCTCCGCGCAGATGGTCAATCGACGCGCGCCGCAGCCCGAAATCTTCCGGAGCTATCTCGAAACGATCTATAACCTTGGGGCCTTCTGACGATGCGGAGTGGACGACCGTTTTGCCGGCGAGCGTGATTTCGTCCAACCCGTCTTCGCCGCGCACGACCCACGCCCGCCGCGTCTTCAAACGCGCCAGCGCGCGAGCGACCTTTTCGCAGGCGGCTTCGGACGAGACGCCGGCGACCTGGAACGGCGCGCCGGCAGGGTTGGTCAGCGGGCCTAGCAGATTGAAGATCGTCCGCACGCCCAGGTCGCGGCGCACCATCGCCACACGCTTCGTCGCGGCGTGGTGCAGCGGCGCGAACATGAAGCAAACGCCTATCTCGTCGAAGATTTCATTGACGCGTTCCGGCGCCAGATCGACCTTGACGCCGAGCGCGCCGAGCGCGTCGGCGCTTCCCGCCCTGGTCGTCACGCCGACGTTGCCGTGTTTGGCCACGGGCACCCCCGCCGCCGCGACCACGAAGGCGGCGGCGGTCGAGACATTGAACGTCTTCGCGCCGCTGCCGCCCGTGCCGCAGGTGTCGACATAGCGCGAATGCTTCGACGCGATCCGCGAGCAGCGCGCGCGCATCGTCTGAGCGAACCCGGCCAGTTCCTCCTCGGTTTCGCCCTTGCTCGCCATAGCGATCAAAGCGGCGGCGATGCGGGAATCGGTCGCGTCGTCGGACAGAATCGCTTCAAGCAGCGCGGCGGCTTCCGCTTGAGCCAGGTCTTGCCGCGCGATCAATTTGTTGAGAAGTTCGGAGAGCATAGTTTTAGAAAATTGCCGAGCAATCGCTTGCCCACCGCGGTCATTATCGATTCGGGGTGAAATTGCACGCCCTCGCAGATGAATTCGCGATGCCGCAGCCCCATCACCAACCCGTCCGAGGTCGTGGCGGAGACTTCAAACATCGGCGGGACGCTGGCGCGGTCTACGATCAGCGAGTGATAGCGGGTGGCGGTGAAGGGGTTTTCGACGCCTTCAAAGACCGTGCGCCCGTCGTGGAGTATCTGACTGGTCTTGCCGTGCATCAGGTATGGCGCGCGAACGACGCGTCCGCCGAATGCCTGGCCCATCGCCTGATGGCCCAGACAGACGCCAAGTAACGGGACTTTCCCGGCGAAATGACGGATCACGTCGAGCGTGATCCCAGCCTCGTCGGGCGTGCAGGGGCCGGGCGAAAGCACGATGCGTTTGGGCGCGAGTCTTTCGATCTCCTCGATCGTGATCCGGTCGTTGCGGGCAATCTCGATCTCGCGCGCAATCGGCAGGTCGGCGCCCAACTCGCCCAGATATTGGACGAGGTTGTAGGTGAATGAATCGTAGTTGTCTATGACCAGGATCATTTCTTCTCTTTCCCTTCTCCGCCCTTCTGATCTCCGCTCTTCTGATCTTTGCCCTTCTGATCCCTGAAGGACTGGCAATCGCCATCATCAACGCGAACAAGCAGGGCCAGAGCCAGGCGATAGCCCAGGTAGACGCTGCCGTGATTGACCTTCGACGTGTTGTCGTTGTCGCTGTGCAATATCTTGGGCCAATCATTGGTCATCGCGTGAATTGTCAGCGCTGGAATCCCCTTTCGGTTGAAGGACGTCGAATCGGAATCGCCGCCCGTGACCGGGCCGTGCGCAAAAGACATCTTCATCTCCTTAGCCAGGCTATCGGCGAAATCAATAAGTTTCTTGTTCGACATGTTGTCGGCCACCTGCGGCACGCCCATACCCAGGCTGTCAATGTTGATCATCGCGCAGTATTCCGCGGCTTGTTCCTTCTTGATCGCTCCAGCCATCGCGGATGAGCCGACCAATCCCTTCTCCTCTTCGCCGAAGGCGGTGAAGACGACGTTCTTCTTGAGCGGCAGGTCTTTCACCGCGCGGTAGACGTGCGCCACCGCCACGACTCCGGTCCAGTTGTCAAGCGCGCCGCACCCGGCGGAGACCTTGTCGTAGTGCGCGCCGATTACGATCTTTTCCGGCGAGTCGTTAACGGCGGCCTTGCGGATCACGATATTCTCAACCCCTTTGACCTTTTCGACCGCAACTTCTTCCGCCTTCGCGCCCATCTTTTCAAACAGCGCCTTGACCGCCTTCAGGCGGTCGCCGTTTTTGCACGGAACCGAGTCGAAATCAGATCGGATCTCCTCGGGAGTGGAGATTCGCAGTTTAGGCGCGCCTTCAGCCTCCTGCGCAAAAGCGCTCGGGCAACAGATCAAGATGAGACAGGCCAAGAGCGACAGCTTTGATTTCATTCAAATCCCCTTTATGGCTTGATAACAGCTTCTATCAATTCGATCTTTTCTATTGGGGTCTGCCCGTCCGGACCGCGCTGGACTTTCTCCATCTTGTCCAGCGTGTCGAATCCGTCAACGACTTTGCCGAAGATCGAATATTTTCCGTCCAGATTGGGCGCTGGCGCAAGCACTATGAAGAATGAGGTCAACGC
>Ga0154003_1000637_pt1 | contig 11008 bp, 12 predicted proteins | sample TSFL087MetaG_FD_104679 | JGI IMG/M metagenome (GOLD analysis project Ga0154003, IMG submission 104679) | Attine ant fungus gardens microbial communities from Florida, USA - TSFL087 MetaG | ecosystem: Host-associated > Fungi > Mycelium > Unclassified | place: USA: Florida, Lake Talquin State...
CTACGAAGAGGGTCTCCAGCTGGGGCAGATAGGGCGCCTCTTCGGACTCCATCAGGCGAACATCACCCGACAGCTCAGGCGGGTTCAGGCGAAGATCCGCCAGTCATTTGAGAAGACCCTTACACACAAGTATAAACTTGGCCGGGCGGCGATTGACGAATGTTTGAGTGAAATCGCCGAGAACCCGGCATATTCGATTTTGGCCCTGATAAAAAATCGTCGGTAGCGTAGTGACGGTGTTGATTTTCGACGGCGGTTGTCGGCTGAGTAAAAAGTGGTCAGAGCTCCCGCAATACTGTAAACATTGGGCAAGCGCGGATTAAATTCCTGTTCGACTGGGGACCGACGTAACATAAACGGCAACGCCATAGTGGGGCGCAAGCCGGACGCCGATTTCTTGTCTGAGAGGTTCAGAGGGGGGATATACGGATCGCGCCTGTCAGGAAATTATCGATTGGTCGATAAGGCGCAATGTGATGAACATTGATGGTGAGAATTTGCGGGAACCGTGTCCGGCGCCGGAGTGGTTAGGGGCATATGTGGACGGAAAACTCACCTCGGAAGAGAAAACCCTCACCGAATCTCATCTCGCCAAATGTAGTCGCTGTCGCAGAGTAATAAAACTGATTGCCGAAAGCGAAAGCGATGCGCCTGCCCCCGCTCCACCTGATCCCCACAAGTGACAAAACAAGTCATTCACCAAGAGCGCGCGCCTCATCGCGGGACGAAAATATTCTGGCGCATGGCGCAAGTTCATCGACTTAGACTGTCTATATCTGTGGAGCGGGAGGAGCAGGGCGGCTATTGAGGTTCAGATGAATGAGTCTGCGATCGCCGCGTAGAAGGTCTATAAAAAAGGGCTCTTAAGAAGCCTCTTGTAAACTCAATCACAACCACGGGCACACACGCTTACCACCTCACCTCCGCCCCCCCACTCCAGGTCTAACATTCGCGCCCGAGCTTCAAGACGGGACTCAGAACGGCGGCAGCGAGCCGGCAGATAGCCTTTACAGGTTCTAGTATAAGAACCTCAATCTGGTGTTATTCGCTCGAGTTTCTAAAGTGTGGCTCAGAATGGCGGCAGCCCGTCATGGAACTCATTCGCCTTTGGTCATTCTCCCTTGAGATATTATGTACACTGCGCATCCCTGGTTCGCCTTGCAGACTAGGCCAAAGAATGAAAGAAAAGTAGAGCGCCTACTTAATCAAAAAGGCTACGACTGTTTTATGCCGATCTATAGATCGAAGCGAAAATGGTCAGATCGCGTAGTAGAAATAGACTTCCCTCTGTTTCCCGGGTACGTCTTCTGCCGCTTCAACGCCTCGGCGCTAGGAAAGGCGATTTCAACTGAAGGTGTCGTCAGGGTCGTCGGATTTGGCGGGACGCCTGCGGAAGTGGCCAGTGAAGAAATGGAAGCATTAGGAGTCCTGGCGCGAACCAGTTTACTAAGAGAGCCATGGAAATACCTCCCCAGCGGAACGCTTGTGCTCGTAGAGACGGGGCCTTTGGCCGGAATCCAAGGGATTATAAAGGCAGACGAAAATAATAAACTGCTGGTCATTTCCGTAACTTTGCTTCAACGGTCAGTGGCCATTCAACTTGACGAAGACACTGTGATATCGGTGGTTGAGGATTTGAAAGAGGGCAAGGGCAAGTTCAGGAGTGAACCACATCTTGCGGTTAGGCTCTTAAGAAAATGAAGTGGGGGGATTGCAAACACTTGCATGTACAATGAAATGGCCGTACTGCGCGCAGAACCTTCATTCAGGTCGGATTCCGATCGATCTGTTCGCCTCGCGCGTCGGACCCGCCTAACACAGACGCAACATTCATTTACAAACCGAAAAAAGTTGAGTCGGAGTGAAACTTCAGCGGACAGAAGGAGTCACCGAGATATTCTAAATTTCAAAGGAGAAAATTATGAGCATATACGATCCTGACAGAGAAGATACCACAGTTTACAAAGTGGTGGTCAACCACGAAGAGCAATACTCGATCTGGCCTGACTATAAGGAAATGCCCCTCGGCTGGAAAGATGCGGGAAAGAGCGGGCTGAAACCGGAGTGTTTGGCCTACATCAAAGAAGTCTGGACCGACATGAGACCCCTCAGCTTAAGGAAGAAAATGGAGGAGATGGCTAAGAACCCTCCCCCTCCTCCTCCCCCTCCTGATCCGAACAGGCCCCGTGAAAAGAGCTTAGTCGATAAGCTTTGCGAGGGTGACCATCCGGTCATCGCCAGTTTGCGGCCGGAAAAGACAGCGCAGGCCCTTAAGGAGAGGATCGATCTTGGGTATGTCCACGTCAAATTTACAGAGACTAAGGGAGGCACCGAACTCGGGATAAGGCTTGATCGGGAAACCACAAATTTTAGCCAGGCCAACTTTGACAGCCAGACGGGCAATGTTCACCTGGAAGGGGAGCTTACATTGGATTATGTCAAAGTGCGATGCATCGCGGATATCAATTTGGAAACACTCGCCGGGAAAGGGCGTCTGGCGCGGGTGTAGAGGTAGGAGATAGAAAAAACACCTACTTTACGTGTGATCGGTCTTGCCGCGCAGGTAGTCTGCTGACGTCGCGGGGTTGTAGGTCTGGTTACTGCCCGTCCGCCTTTTGGTTAACCTTGCGGCCCTTTCCTCTCGCGAAACAGGTCGTTTTACAAACGTTTTGCAGTCTTATAGACGGCGCAAGGTTAACCTTTCAATATGGCCATCAGGCCGGGGCGAACCTCGGAAACTTCGCCGCCATGATTATCTCAGAAGTATTCAAATTTACTGCATCAACGGTTTCGCGGTCATAGTCCAGTTTAAGGAGTCGGCTGGTCGGGGCTCTGGTTTGAGGCTCGCACATATGGCCGGATCGGCAGACTTGCTTTCGGGACTGGAAAGAACAGATGAATAATACGAATGAAGAATTGAATAGGGTGACAAACCTGATCGGTATAAATAGGATCAAACGCCACATCTTATTATGCTGCGACCAGACGAAACCCAAGTGTTCAAACAAAGAAGATGGCCTTAAATCTTGGGAATACCTGAAGAAAAGGCTTAAGGAACTAAACTTAACTGGGGACGGCGGGGTATTCAGGACGAAAGCAAATTGCCTTCAGGTATGTTTACAAGGCCCGATAGCAGTTGTTTACCCAGAAGGTGTGTGGTACCACTCTTGCACTATCGACGTGATCGAGCGAATCATCCAAGAACATCTGATTGGCGGGCGGATTGTCGAGGCTAACAGAATAATCGAGCGCAGATTGGGCGTAAGCGCGCCCAGGTCTGATTGCGACGGATTTTGAGGGTCCCGCAGGCGCGATTCACCCAGGAGGCCTAAACAGATTATCCTCGGCCTATTTGACCTTTCCCAGATTGCCGCGCCCCTGAACAGGTCTGCTGAGAGTACCTGAAGCCCCGTGTTTGAGACCTACCTTATTCTTACACAATTCAGACGCCATGTCTCAAACTTAAAATAACTTGTATTTTACAAAAGAGCATCACAATTGAAAAAGAGTTCGTTGTTTAAGACTGTCGGCGTCATATTAATCGCCGCCGGCGCTTTTTTCACTCCCGTAACTTCGACCGTCAAATCAAGGCAGAGGTATTGCGCGCCCGCCGGGCAGCCGTGTCCAGGCGCGTATACACCTTTCCAATGTTGCTGCTACTGCCAAGGAAGGGATTTGCCGTTAGTAATTCTAGGGCCGGAGAATAGTCGGGGCGGATAAGGCGAGCGAACGTGTTCGCGCCAGACGGCGCTGAGGAACCGCGGAGGGGAAACTGATTCTCGGAGGCGGTTTTCAAACCATCGAAATGAAACTATGAATCTCGATCTATTTCATATCAGCTACATTGCGATTTGGGTGTTAGTGTTGTTTCAAGGGTTTTTGGCGCTGGCGCTTCTTCGTCGCATGGAAGAATTGCGCGACTTGATGAAACAAAGCTGGGGCGGGGGGCTGGAAGAAAACTTCCAGGAGGAGGACTTTCTGCCCGCCGGAAGCAGAGCTCCCGAATTTGCAGGTGTTGACGCGCGTTCAGGCAAACCGATTGGAATTCATAATTTGGACGGAGGGGGGGCGCTACTCTTCCTATCCTCGGAATGTAGATTGTGCAGAGGTTTGGCGGAAAGCCTCAGGAAATACCCTCTGAACGGGCTGCCCCCGATCATCGCCGTCTGTCGGGGGGGAAAGGAGGCGGCCACGTTCTTCGGCAAGCGTTTGAGCGAAGATATTTTCATTATGTCGGAAGGCGCGGAGGAGACGGCGAAGCTCTATCGCGTCTCCAACTATCCTACATCGGTAGTGATCGGCCCGGGGCGAACTGTTCGCGCGTACGGGCAACCGAGTGACGTGGAGAACCTCCGCGACCTTTTAGAGCGGGATTGGGGCAATGATTCGACGAATGTTACACCGAAGGCCAATCTGGCCACAGTGAGATCAGAGGTGTCCCAATGACATGTGAGATTTCCACGACGACTCGTAATGCGCTGGTTCGAACCGGTTACCTTGTGCTGTTGATCGGAGTAGTTGTTGGATTGTCGGTCGTCGCTCTCAGTCCGCGCGCCGCATTATTGCCAGTCGCCGTGATCTTCGGCTGGGTGCAGATTGGCGGACTCTGAGGGGTGTCGCTCGTAGGAGCGCTTACGCCCCTCGGGAAGGAGGCGCACAACTATAAGCTTTGGTTCAAGTCGGCCCTGGCGTATACGGCGACAGGTACGGTCAGCTCTGTTATTGTGGGGGCGGCGCTCGGAATAATAGGGCGGCACGTGATCGGAGAGAGCGCCAGAGGGCCAGCCTGTTACGTAGCGGCTTCGATCGGTTTGATGCTGACCGCCAGAGAATGGAATATCCTCAGTTTCGACCTGCCCGAGCGGAAGCTACAAACCGAGAAATTCTGGGTACATCAATTCGGCTTTGTCGGCGCTTCACTACTCTGGGGACTGCACATCGGTTTGGGCTTCTTTACAAGAATTACCTATAGCGGCTTTTGGGCGCTGGTGGCGATCACTTTGGCCCTGGGCGACCCTGTTTTCGGCGCGGCTTTGATGTCGGCGTATTGGTCGGGGCGCGTGTTGTCGGTATGGGTCGCGCCATTATTGCTGAAGCCCAAGACGGAGTGCGTCGAATTGACGGATGCGATCCTGGGTCACCGACGTGTATTGCATAGAATATCCGGGGCCGCCTTGATATTGGTATCTGTGATTACGGTATTGTTGGCTCGACAGTAGCGTCATGAAAGTCGTCCGAAAATGACCGTTAAGCGATCAGCCGGATATTTTGAGGCGACAATGAAACATGGTTACGCCGCATAATTTCTTCGCTAAAGCTTATGAATACCCTGTTTATGATGAGCTATGCGCTGTTGGGGGGACTGGCGGTTCTCCAGGCGATAGTCCTTAACTGGATTTTGCGAGAAACTCTTAGGTACCGGCGGTTATACCTCTCTCGTCTCGATAAGATGAAAGAGCTTATTCGTATCGAAGCGCTCGATCGTTTGCCTAAAGGCGTGGCCGCCCCTGAGTTTACGGCTCCTTTGTTATCGACTGGGGAGCTGATAAGTACCTCGCAGTTTAAAGGGCATGACAGCGTATTGCTGTTCGTCGCCCCCGACGTGTCGTCGCCTTTTTATCAGCACCTCCCTACTGTAACCCATGCGCTATGGCATGAAACGGAAGGGCATCTCTATATTATTTGTAACGGCCGGGAAGAATCATGCAGGACATTTGTAAATGAGCATCTGACAGAAGGCCTGCCGCGCCACACAGTGCCGGTAATATTGGACGAAGAAGGAGCTATTGCTCGATCTTTTCTCGTCAAGAAGTTTCCTAAAGCCGTATCATTGGATGAAGATCTTCGAGTGTTTCGCTACGGAGAGCCGGTCCCAGGCGAGGAAGTGGAGCCCGAGGCAGACAAGCCGCAAACCGACCGCGACCTATCTGAGCCGGCGATCAACGATCGACCCTGTGATTGGCCTGACTCTCATCCTATTACCGGCGCGACATTTGCGCGTGTTGATACCAAAGTCTCCTGTGTGTTGACCCGCTTCCGTTTGCGTTCAGCCTGGTCGCTGGTCCCCTTCTATCTGGCCTTTCGCCGCATTCGGCGCGAATCGCGGGTGATCGGCGGTTTATTGCAGGCCCTCTTTCTGATCGAGGATTGGCGCACGTGTTATACCTTATCGATGTGGGCGGATGATTGCGCCATTGTTGATTTCGGACGAGTCAGGGCCCACATAGACGCCGCCAACTCCGCCTTTGGGCCGACGTATCGCCGAGATATGCAGCGTTCCGAAATCTGGTCGGCGCAGTTCCGGTTGTGGGCCGTTAGCAGCCACAATATGAACTGGGATGGGTTCGATCTGCAACCGGTCCTCGGCGACCAATGGGAGAGGCGAGAATCGGCGCCACTGGAGGCATATTTATTTCAGCCGGGAATGAACACAAATATTCACGAATAGGATCAATATGCAGAGTAAGATGACGCTCGTCGTACAGCTTGCCGTCGGGTTGGTCTTTTTATTGTCCGTAAAAGGAAAACTCCTAAATCCCCGAGGCTTTGCCCAAGGAGTAATGGAATACCAAGTATTGCCAGACCGCGTCTCTTACCTGGCCGGTTTGCTGCTCATCCCGACGGAGATCTTAATCGCGGCGACTCATCTCACCGGCTGGTTGTTGTCGTTCGGCGTATTATTAGGAGTTATCGCGCTGGCGTGTTTCACGGCCGGCGTGGCCGTGAATTTAAAACGAGGACGATTATTGCCCTGTCACTGTTTCGGCGATTCAAAAAGGGACGTGATTTCGGGACGCACGTTGGCTCGTCTGGTCCTGTTGATGGTCGGTGAGTTGCTTCTGCTCGCCGATGTCGCTTTCTCAAGGGCAAATAATCCGGTAATCCTCGATCTGGTTCGTGACGCGCCGGAATTCGGTTCGGCGTTCTTGTCGGCCATGTTTCTATTGGTCTTCGGCAATTGGCTTATATATGCGTCTGACGTGGCGAAGCTGTTACAGCCTTGGCGCATTGACGAGGAGGAATCATCAAAGTCTGCTTCCGATGCGAATCAAAACACACCGGATTGATCCGCCTTTTTGATCCGGTATTCTTGCGTAGTAGCGCATGACTCTTCAGCGCCCGCGCCGACCAAAACCGCCGGAAGCGGGTTCAACATCAACTTTGCGGTTCGAAAGGAGATAGTTATGAGCGACAAAATGGTAGAGAAATTAACAGAGAAATTAACCAAAATGGTAAGTCGCCGAGGCATTCTTGCCAGCCTTTCCGCAGGGGCGGTGGCGCTTGCTTCAAGCCTACTCGGAGCCCCTAAAGCCTCAGCGGCGATAGTCAGGGTGGCCTGCTGTTTTCTATGCAACTCTCCCTCCACGTGCTCAAGCTGCAATTGTACGTGGTCTTGGACTTGCGTGGATGAGCGCGTTTGCAAGATTTACAGTTGTATCGAGTGTTATATGGTGTCTTGGCCCTGTAACGGGAGCTGCACCAATGTGAAATGTTCACAGACTAGACTTATCGGTAATGGCTGTTAATCGTAACTACACCGCCAGTACTGGCGGGGCCGCCGGCGGCAATGGTCGGGGTAGCCTGCCTTCATCTACGCAGATCTACCTTTACCAGCTCCGGTTGCGCCTGTTCACAGTCGTGACATTGATTGCTGCCCTGACGCTGGCTCCGGGCGTCAGCGCGAACACGGGCGTTTTCGGCATCGTCCAATGCGGCGCTTCTACGCCCGTTTCCGTATCAGGCGCCTGAGCGCCTAGTGATCCTTCAATAGCGTTACTTAGCAGGGGGCTTTTCGCCGTCATATTCCAACTTCGAGCGACCAGGGACATCCCCAGCCTCAGCGCAATTAGGATGACATCGGTTTGTTGCGCAAAGAAACCATCTCTCAATCTCGATCTCGATGACTTGTCGGCTTTGCCGGCGACTATTTTTTAAGTTCTTACGTCGAATTCTCGTTACAAGTAGGTGACCGGAGGAGGCGCCCATCAGATTTCGATCCTGCTGATTGGATTGAGTCGTTCGCATCGCCGAAGCGGCGACGCCTTGAAAGGATAAGGACCGCGGCGCGAGGGTAGGGCAAATTGGCAATTTGCCTTGACTTCTTCGACGGGGTTTTTCGGGAAAACAAGGCAAACTGCCAGTTTGCACTACCATTTTTAGGAGAAAATTTCATGAAGTATTCGACAAATGCGATTCGACGGTGGAGTCTGCTCGCCTTGGCCTTAATCGGCCTTCTACAAGTCCCGGCCGGCCCGACGTCAGTACGGCCCGACCGCGTGTTGGCGGCTCAGGATCCCCCCCCCACTCGATTGAATCACGAGAGATCGATTTCACGCTCGCCACGACCTGGCGCCGATCAGAAGACCAAGGCCCGCGTGAGCGAGGCCTACGGCAGCCTGCCTATAAGATTCGAATCGAATGCCGGCCAGACCGACGCCAAGGTCAAATTCCTTTCGCGAGGCGGCGGCTATAACCTCTTTCTGACACAGTCTGAAGCCGTCCTGACATTGCGGAGAGGAAATTCGCAGAACGGCGGGGACGCTCAATCGGTAGTGGGGATGAAGCTCATCGGAGCCGATCCCGCCTCACAGATGGAAGGATTGGACGAGCTTCCGGGCAAAAGCAACTACATCATCGGTAAGGATGTGAGCCGGTGGCGCCGGAATGTCGCGAGTTTTGCCAAGGTCCGCTACCGCAGCGTCTATCCCGGTATCGATCTGATCTACTATGGCAATCAGCGCCAGATTGAATACGACTTCGTGGTGGCGCCGGGCGCCGACCCCAATGTGATCAGGCTCGGCTTCGACGGAGTGAGTCAGATAGAGATTGATGCTCAGGGAGACCTCGTCTTGAGAACCACCGGCGGCGAGGTCAGGCAGCGAAAACCAGTGGCCTATCAGGAAGTAGATGGAAGCAGACGAGAGGTCGCCAGTCGCTACGCGCTGAGAGGCAAACAGGAAGTCGTATTCGAGTTGGGCGAATACGACCACGCTCGGCCACTGGTGATCGACCCGGTTGTGGCCTATTCCACCTATCTCGGCGGCTCCTCCGGAGAACAAGCAAATGCAATCGCCGTGGATTCTGCGGGAAACGCCTACGTGACCGGGTTGACGGTCTCGGCGGATTTTCCCACGTCCAACCCTCTGCAACCGAATCCCGGCGGGGCCAATGACCAAGGTGACATCTTTGTGGCCAAGCTCAACCCGGAAGGTTCGGCTCTCGTCTATTCGACATACCTCGGGGGCAGTAACCTCGACGAAGGCCTTGGCATAGCGGTGGATGAGTACGGAAGCTCATACCTGACGGGGAATACCTTTTCGCTTGACTTCCCGACAATGAATCCGCTGCAGCAGGGTCTGGGCGGCTTTGTCGATCTCTTCGTTACGAAATTGAGTCCGGATGGCTCAGCGTTGGTCTACTCGACATTCCTCGGCGGAAACGGTACGGAAACCGGCTTTGACTTGGCAATTGATAATAAGAGGAACGTCTATGTCGCCGGCGCCACCGATTCGGGAGACTTTCCAACCATGAATCCGCTGCAACCTGCCATGGCAGGATCTCAGGATGTTTTTGCAGCCAAGTTAAAGGCGGACGGGTCGGCGCTAGTCTATTCAACCTACCTCGGCGGCGCGGATTTTGAAGCTCTGGTCGGCGTTGCAATTGCAGTAGACCGCTTCGGATGTCTTTATCTTACGGGAGATACGCTTTCGACCGATTTTCCGACAGCCAATCCTCTGAAAGGATCGCACCCTGTCGGAGACCTCGACGCCTTCGTGACGAAGATCAGCGCCAATGGCGCAACCCTCGTCTACTCGACCTATCTTGGCGGTGATAATGGTGAGGTGGGAAGCGGTATTGCTGTAGACCGCTTCGGCAACGCTTATGTGACCGGAAGCACCAATTCAACCAATTTCCCGACTGTCAATCCTTTGCAGCCTGTTCTCTCAGGTGATGTTGACGCTTTCGTGACCAAATTCAACCGGAACGGGTCGGCGCTCATCTACTCGACCTATCTTGGCGGGGCCGGGAACGAAAGGAGCACCGGTGTCGCGGTGGACTCGCGAAACAGGGTGTATATCATAGGACTCACGAACTCGACCGATTTTCCAACCGTCGATGCCACGCAGCCGATGCCGGACAGCGCGGAGCTCGAACCTATTGACGCTTTCAGCGCCAAGCTCGAGGCTGACGGGTCGGGTCTGATCTATTCCACCTATCTTGGCGGAAAAGGTTTCGACTGGGCGTCCAGGATCGCCGTGGACGAGCGGGGCAACGCCTATGTATGCGGATTCACCGACTCGGACGACCTCCCCGCCACGCCGGGAGCCTTTCAGAGGGAATATCGCGACCCGAACGGGGACCGACCCTTGGACGCTTTTATCACCAAAATCTTCGCCCCGCGCCGTCATCATCACGATCATGACGAAGACTGAAAAGATGGTGATGACGGCGAAGGCAGTCACTCCCGAAAAGTTCACCGTTAACGCGTATGGATAATACGGGCAAGTACAAAAATCGGGATCTAACAGCATTTTACAATTACATACAGGAGATCAGACATGAGACGTTCGATCATCTTTTTCTCTGTCGTGGCCTGCGTTTTCTTCCTGGCCACCGCCAACGCTTTTATGCAGAGCGGCTCAGGGAAACAACAGGTCCGCTCGCAAGTTTCACAACAGAAAATTGTTCAACTTTCCAAAGAGGCGCCCGCTGATTTGAAGCTCTCGCGCATGAGCGAAGCGGCTGTGAGAGGCGCCGCGCCGGGCAAAGCTCTATACGTCGCTCAATTCTTCGGGCCTACCCAGGATCCTTCGACTAATCCGTCCACCCTGCCGATTACGATCCAGGCGCCCCTGACCGTTGACAGTATCTCCAATGGCGGATTTGAAAGCGCAGTCAGTCCGTGGGCCTTCTCCGGCGTGGCGATGCGTTCAACCGGAGGTTCTGCGCAAAGCGGAACCGGTTACTTGCTGATGGGAGGGGCGAACAGTTCAAGCGGGTCCGCATA
>Ga0154003_1000638_pt1 | contig 11007 bp, 4 predicted proteins | sample TSFL087MetaG_FD_104679 | JGI IMG/M metagenome (GOLD analysis project Ga0154003, IMG submission 104679) | Attine ant fungus gardens microbial communities from Florida, USA - TSFL087 MetaG | ecosystem: Host-associated > Fungi > Mycelium > Unclassified | place: USA: Florida, Lake Talquin State...
CTGATTGCAATTCTTCCAGAGCTTTCTCGAATTCCTGGTCGCGCAGGAACGCCTGACCTTGCAACAGATGGAGCGCGGGACGGCCTTCGGGGAAGGCCGCCAGGCGTTCGAGCGTGGCGCGAAAGCCCGGTTTGCCCAGGCGCAGATAAGCCAGGCCAAGGCTGTAAAGCACAGCCGCGTCCGGCGTGGCGGCGGCGAGAGTCTGTTCGAGTTGCTTGACGGCTTCTTCATCCCGCCCTAGCGCGGAGAGCGAGAGGCCGTAGAGCTGGCGCGCCTGCGTCACATCGGGTCTTTGTTCCAAAAGTCGCTGGAAGGTCGCTATCGCCTTGTCGAACTTCCCGGCGCGGTAATGCGCGATGCCGAGGTTGAGCAGTATAGGCGTCAACTGCGGGGCGAGCTTGAGCGCGGATTCGTAAGCGGCCACAGCCTCATCGTATCTGCCGAGTCGCGCAAGCACGATGCCCAGATTGGCCTGGGCTTCCAGGTAGTCCGGCTTGATCGCGAGCGCGGCGCGATATTCGGCGGCGGCTTCGTCGAGCTTGCCTTGTTGTTGGAGCTCGACGGCGCGATTGAATTTCGCGGTCGGGTCTTGCGCCTGTTGAAATACAACCAGCGCCGCAATAATGAGTGTCAGAATGGTTTGACTCACATGCCGATTCTACATTGCGCAATCGTCGCGCGGCAAAAGATGATGAAATTCGCCCCTGGGCACGCGTCGCTTCCAGCGTGCAGCAGCGATCAAGGCAAGCAATGCCACTCTGGGCGCTGGTTCCGATCATTGTGTCTTTCGCCAAGACCGCACGCCGGAAGCGATGCGTACCCGGGCGCTGTCGTGGATGGCAGATCGAGGGAAGGCCAGTAAAAACGGGGGTTGCAAATGTGTTGCAACCCCCGTGAATGGCTTATTGCAGTCGCAGTTTGCGGTTAGAAGTAAATCTTGACCGCCAACTGTATTCGCCTGTTGCTAGACACAAAGTCTGGTTGCGCGTTGAACTCGCCCACCGCGCGGCCCAGACGGCCAGTGGTGCGGGTATTGAGGATTGTCTGGGCCGATCCCTGCTGTATTTGCCGGAATCCGCCGCAGGGGCGAGTGGGATCGCCCGCCTCTTGCCCAGATTTGAAGTCGCCGCAGCCATTGAATGACAGGCCCGTATTGATGTTGTCGAATTGCGCGTGGTTGAATGCGTTGAACATCTCCAGGCGCAATTGGATGTAGCGTTGACCGTCGCCGCCGAGCGGGAAGCTCTTGAAGAACGACAGGTCGGTGACGTTGATGCCGGGCCGGCGTACGAACGTGCGTGGGAGCGGGCCCGAGTTGATGCCCTGCAAGCTCAACTTAGTGATGTCGAACGACGAGCCGCCTGCCGTCCCACCGGCGGAGACATCCGACTGCAGGTCGCCTGTGCCAACCAGCCGAGCGCGTATGGCGTTCTGCCCTTCTTCGTATGTGCCGAGGATGCGCTGGGTGACATCTACGCCCGGGATATCGAAGTTCAACTCAGTCGGCACACCTGACTGGAAGGTCGTAATACCGGTGACCTGCCAGTTGTTCGCCAGACCCTTGAGCAGCCGGTTGTTATACTTCAACTTCGGCAAATCCCAGAGGTAGTTGATCACCAGATTATGTGTACGGTCAAAACTGAGCGGACGGTAGTCAAAGCAGCGTGAGCAGATCGGGTTGATAAAGTTGCCCTCGGCGTCTTGCGACGTGCCCAGCGCTTTCGACCAGGTGTAGGCCGCGCCGAGGTTCAGCCCCTGCTTGAAGCGGCGTTGCACCGTAGTCTGAAGCGAATGATAGTTGGCGGAGCCGCCGAAGGTTTTGAACTGCACCGAGTTGTAGCCGGGGAACCGGCGTAAGAAGTCTGCTGTCAGCGCCTTTGAGCCGTCGAAACTCAGCCCGGCGTCCTTGTAGACCTGCGCGATTGTAGCGTCAGGCGCCACGTTGTTGCCCGCAAATTGCGAGCGGTCTTGCGCGGCCGCGGTGAAGAGCGTGCCGTAAGGAATCGAGTTCAGGTTGATGTCTTCCGGCAAATGGCGCGAGAGCGTGCCGACGTAGCCGGCGCTCAAGACCGTGTCGTAGCCGAGGTCATACTGCACCTGCAAACTGAAGCTTTGCACGTTCGGGACATGGCCGCCGAAATCCGCGCCGCGCACGTTCAACGTGCCGAGCGGTGGGAGTCCCGTCAGCGGGTCGATTGGGATATCCGCGCTCCCGCCTCCGGCGCCGACCGTCTCGAGATTGCCGAAATCGAAACGCGGATTGACGAAGGTCGGCGGTTGCTCGACCGACGGGAAGGCCACGTTGTTGCCCGATACGCGGTCGTAACCTATGCGGTAACCGCCGCGCACGACTGTCTTCTGGTCGCCGAATACGTCGTAGGCGAATCCGAAGGCAGGGCCGAATTGGATGCCGCGATTCTGGAAGCCGCCGCGTTCAATATCCCTGCCGGGGACCTGCATGCCGTTGAAGGGATCGCCGGAACCCAGCACGACACGCCCGATCAGAAGACTGTTTAGAGTGTTGGCCGCCGTCGGATTGAACCCGGGGACTAATAGCGCCGGGTCAATGGCGCGGCGATTGGTACAATTGTTCTGGGCGTCGAAGGCTACGCAGATCGGCCTGTAAAGCCGCACGGCTTTTGCCGGGTCATACTTGCTCGGGTTGAAGAAGCCGCCCTGCAAACGTTGATCGTATTGCGGCTGAATCCAATTGAAGCGCAGACCGTAATCGAGCGTCAGCTTCCTGTTGACTTTCCAGTTGTCCTGCAAATACCACTCGACGTTGGTCGAACGATATTGGCCCTGGTAAATGCCGGTCGTCGGCTGATTCAGGTTATCAAAGGAACCGAGCAGCGCGTTCGCGTAAGGATGACCGGTATTGTTCGGATTGGCCGCGTTGTTGTTGAAGTTGATGGTCATTGAATTGCCAGCCGCCTGGTCCTTGCGGCTGCGCTGGATGTAGATGCCACCCTTCGCCGTATGCGAGCCCAAAACCTTGCTTACGTTGTCGTAGAAGTCGAACGTCGTATTCGAGTTTTTGTATGGGAATTGCGAATAACCGTTCGTTCCGCCGATGCCAGGGCTGGCGTTATCGGCCGTGTTCCTGATGCCATTAATGCCACTGAAGGTGATATTGATGAACTGCGACGCCGGATAGGGAAAGGGCGTCGCCCAACTAAAGCCGAGGCCGCTGTATGTCGCCGCGTTCGCGTTGGTCGGATCGAGCGTCAGGTTGTTCTGGCTGCCGCCGAAAACGAATTCGTTGGTCAATGTCGGCGAGAGCGTCGTAGTGACATTGAACGTTCCATTGAAAGCCGGCGCTTGTTTGAAATCGAGCACGTCAATCGGAAGTTGATTGGCGCCGCCCGTCCAGCCCAGGCCGTATGGCAACAACTGCTGGTCGGCGTCGCGAGTGTAACGCACATACATGCGCGTACTATCACTCAGGTTGTAGTCGACGCGGATGTTGAATTCCTTGCGCGGGTAACCGGCGCTGAATTGCGATACATGGTTAAAGAGCGGGTTCGCGGCCAGCGAGGTGTTCTGGAATTGATTGAAGTATCTCAAAATCGCCTGGCCGTTCTTCGAGATGCGGGGGTCATTGGCGCAGATCACGTTCGGAGTCATCCCGTCGCATCCCATAAACTGCTGTCCGGTGTTTGGATCGCGGATGACGATCGGAGCGCCTAGGCCGTCCGTGGTATTGCGGAAATCGCCCGCCAATTCCGCCGTCGTCGGCACGCGCGCCTGGCGCGAGGATGAAGGCAATAATTGCTCCTGCCACTCCTGGGAGAAGAAGAAGAAGAGGCGTTCTTTCAGGTAATTGCTGCCGATCTTCGGCAGCCAGACCGGGCCGCCGATGTTGTAGCCCTGGTAATTGTAACGATAGAAGTTGCGCTGGGCGCCGTCCGCGTTGTTGAAATAGTTGTTGGCGTTGAACTGTTCGTGGCGGTGGAAGTAATAGCCCGTGCCGTGAAATTCCTTGCCGCCGCTCTTGGTCAGCACCTTGATGTCGCCGCCCGCCGAACGTCCGTACTCGGCCTGATAAGCGGAAGACAGAATCTTGAACTCGGCGATGTTGTCGAGCGCCAGCGCGACGTGCTGGGTGCCGTTCGATCCGGTGTCGACGTTGGTCGCGCCGTCAATCGTCAGGTTGTGCTGATTGCCGCGCGTGCCGTTGATGTTGATGTTACCGAAGCCGCCGGGGCCTGCCGTCTGCGCATTGACGGTGCTGATGACGCCGGGAGTGAGTTTGACCAGGTCCAGATAGTTGCGCCCGTTGAGCGCGAGGTTGCGCACCTGTTCGCCGTTGATGGTCTGGCTTATTTCGCCGCTCTCGGTCTTGACCAGCAACTGCGCGGCGTCGGCCGTCACTTCGACGGTGTTTTCGATGCCGCCGACTTCGAGCGCGATGACGCCCGTCGATTGGCGGTCCGCGATGTTGAGCACGATTCCCGATTTGACGGTCTTCTTGAAACCGTTGGCCTCGATGGTCACGGTGTAGGTTCCGGGAGGAACCGTGGAGAAAGAGAAGTTCCCTTCAGAGTTCGTTTTGGTTTCGAGTTGAAACCCCTTGGCCGGGTCGCTGGCTGTTACTTTCGCGCCCGCGATCGCCCCGCCGTTGGGGTCTTGCACGATGCCGCTAAGGCTGCCGGTGTTCTGCGCAAAGGCGGAAACGGCCAGCAACAGCGCCAACGACAAGAGCATAGGCGTGTACTTGCTAAGCGTGTTGATACGCATAAGTGTCTCCCTCAGGTTAAACGCGCGCCTTGATCGGCTGCGCCTGGGTTTGAATCGCCACGCCGCTCGGACCCGCCAGGATCGCATTGGAGCTTGGCGCGGCCGCGGCGTGGCGTGGAATCCAAGTTCAGATCATTTCTTCGCTCGATCTGTCTCTTTGGGCGGGAATCACCCGTGGAGGGCAGACGACCGTTAAGAAACAAACCTCGATTATTTCTTAGATCAGGAGCGGAGGAGGATTTTTATCTCGACGCATTACAGCAAGCTAGCGAATGTTGAAATGTGGTGACAATTTGATGTGCATCGGCGAGCGGATTATCGGCTCGTTCCATGAAACTGTCAAGATATGGTCGAGCCGTTCAGATGTGCGGAATTGTCGTCTATATGTGCGGGGCGCCAAGATCTGGCCAAGATCCGGATTGAGACGACGAGTCAGTACCGCGAGCGGTATCGAGCGTAGCCTTCGCCAACAGCCGCTCGCTATCGCTCGCGGCGCTGATCCAGTCGGCGCGTTATGTAGGCTCGTTGGTAAGCCATGATTGAGGGTATCGCCGAAAGGTTATTGTTGATCCCTGGCGGTCTTGGCGCGCTCACGCCAATCGGATTCCATCTTCCGCAGGCTGGCGGCGTCCGCCGCGTCGGGTTTTAAGGTCAAATACCGGCGGATCGAGTCGGCGGCCTCCTTGAACTTCTGTTCGTGAGCGAAGACTTCGGCCAGATAAACGTGGGCGCGCGCGGCGCTCTCCTGCCCCAGCTTCAATGCTTCCTCCAAGCACTGTTTGGCCGGTTCGTAGCGGCTGAGCGAGAGGTTGGCGTAGCCGAGCAGCAGCAGCGTCAGAGGGACTTTCTGGTCCATCACGTAGGCCCGCTCCAGGTTACTCACCGCCGCTTCAAACTGCTTCTGCTGGATCTGGCAATAGCCAAGGCCGCGCAGCGCGGGGGCGTATTTGTCGTTGAGTCGCAGCGCCCGCTCGAAATCGGCTGCGGCCTCGGTCAATTGGCCGCGCCCCATCAAGAGGTTGGCGCGTTCGGTCAGCGCCTGAAAATATTCGGGATAGAGTTCGATGGCTTGATTGAACCTGGCCAACGCTTGTTCCGCCTGGTTCTCTTTTTGCAGTTTAAGCGCTTCTTCGTAAGCCTTGCGCGCTGATTTGGGGATGTTTTGGGTGGCCTCGGAGACGCTTACTATCCCGGGATTGGCGCTATTCTTTTCTTTATGAAGCGGGAGTTTCAGATTGATGTCGACCTGCAAACGACCGGAAAAAGCGCGAGTGGTGTCGGCCTCAATCGGGTCACAATATTGCTCAGGCGCGGCAGGGTTGGTCGCATAGACACGATAACGTCCGCCGCTCATCCCGCGAAATTCGTACTTGCCCTGATCATCACTGAGCATATCCCGCCTTAAGCCGTTTATCCCTTCAATAAAGATCTTCATCCTCGTCGTGGCGGGACGACCGTTGGGCAAATTGACGCGCCCGAAAATAATCAAGCCGCCTTGCCGAATCGCGGCGCCGGCGATTGAAGCGCTGCTAAACGACAACGTTAAGATTGCTAAGATGAATAACCCGCTGCGGTTGAAAGAGCCTGGTTTTGGTCGTAGAGATCGTAGATCCGCCATTGTCTGCCCTCAGCAAAAACGGGGGTTGCAAACCTGTTGCAACCCCCAATTTATTGGTTTTTTGCGCAATCAGCAATTGGTTTAGAAGAAAATCTTCACCGCAAGCTGAATGATGCGGTTGCCGGACACGGCGCCGCTCAAGGTTTTGACCTCGCCAAGGCCGCTACCCAGACGCGGATTAGCGCTGAGCGTCTTACCACGCGCGTTGTTAATGTTCGCCGTGGCGGCCGACTGACTCGCCAAATAAGCGCTGAAGTTGTTCCAGGTCACGTTATTTCCTCGCTTGATCCGTATCTTTGGGCGGAAACTGTTTCGGCCAGATAAATGCGGGCGCGCGTCGCCCCAACCTGCGGCGGTTGAAGCGACACGCGCTCGGTCAGATAAAGACCTAGAACTGCAACCTGACGACTAATTGCATAATTCGCGGGTCACGCGCCCCACTCACCGTGCCGAAGCCGTTCTTGTCTCTCAATGTGCCGTCCGCATTGAAAGGCAGATTGGTGGGTGTGGAATTGGTCAGGCTGGTGAAGTTGATCGTGCTGTTAATCCCGCTGAACTGGGTGTGGTTGAAGACATTGAAGGCGTCGGCGCGTAACTGAAGACGCACGTTCTCCTTCATGGAGAATGTCTTCTGCAATGACATATCCCAGTTGTTGACGCCAGGATTCACCAGGTAATTCACCGGAGCGTCCAGTCCCATGCTGCCCACGGCAGGGGCGGTAAACGCCGCCGGATTCAGGCGGCGATAGGGATCGTCGGAGGTACCCTGCAATGGATTGCCCATCAGCTTCACACGCGCGCCTTCGGTATTGGAACCAGTGATGTTTTGGTTGCCAATATTGGGAATGCTGAAGCCCACGCCAAAGGGGCCGCCGCTCTGAAAACGTGTGATGCCGGAAATCTGCCAGCCGTCGAAAATCGCGCGTGTCAGCGTATTGTCGGCGACGCCGAAACGCCTGGCGACGTTCGGCAGGTCGTAGATGTAATTGACCGAGAAATTGTGACGGCGATCAAAGCCGGCCGGACCGTAATTGGCCAGGCGCGTGTTGCTATCGATTCGGATGAAGTCACCGTCATTGGTCACGGTGGCCAGCGCTTTGCTCCATGTGTAAGCCACTCCGAAGAACAGCCCCCTGGCAAAGCGGCGGTTGAGTCCTACCTGCATGGAGTTGTAGTTCGAAGTGCCGCCCATTTGATGGAGCGTGATGGAGCCGAAGCCCTGGAAGCGGCGGAGGAAATCAGCGTCCAGAGCTCTCGATCCGAGCGTGGCGTTGGGTTTCGTCAGATCCTGATTCTCCGGCAGGAGAGTCGCGCCATACGGAATGGGATTGATATTCAAACGTTGCAGCAGGTGACGCGAGAGCGAACCGACGTAGGACACATCAAGCAGCAGCTCGTAGGGCAGTTTGGATTGCACTCCGAGGCTGAAGTTGTAAACGGTCGGAAGTTTTCCTTCAAAGCTGAAAGCGTTCAGCCCGAAAGGAGCAAAGATGACGTTGTTCGGATTGATGTCCTGGACGAAGCCGTTGACCAGCGTCGGGGCCAGAGTGGTAGGCGGGTTCGTCAACATGTCGAAGGTCTCGTTGCCCTGGAACCGATCGTAATAGATTCCCGCCCCGGCTCGCACCACGAGGTTTTGTTTGCCGGTTACGTCATAGGCAAGACCCAGACGAGGGCCAAAGTGAATGCCCCGGTTCTCCATCAGGTATTTGGAAACATCCTTGCCCGCTTGCGCGACCCCATTGAACATGTCGCCGGAGTTGGGGACGATCTTGCCGATGTCGGACGCCGCGCGAATCTCTCCGGTAACCGGATCTAAAGCGATCCTCTGCCCTTGAGCGTTCAATGCGGGACGATACAAGCGCACGGCTTTACTCGGGTCAAACCGATCGGGCAAAAATGTCGCGGTCTGAAGCGATGCGTCGAATTGCGGCTGAATCCAGTAGAAGCGCGCTCCGTAATCCAGCGTCAACCGGCGCGTCGCCTTCCACGTATCCTGAAGGTAAAACTCCAGGTTGGTATAACGATATTCGCCGGTCGCGTACTTCGACGCCTGATTGAAGGAGTTGAAAACACCGATCGCCGCATTGGCAAAACCGTAGCCGGTGTCGAACGGGTTGCCGGAACTGTCGCCAAAATTGAATTGACCGTTGGCGTTCGCAAAAGAGGTTTGATCCTTGCGGCTGCGCTGCAGGTAGAAACCGGTTTTGAGGACGTGCTGGCCCAAGACCTTGCTCAGGTTGTCAATCCAGTCAATGGTTGTGTTGAAGTTGAAGAACGGGGCGTTGTTGGTGCCGAAGCTAGGCTCGTTGGTAAGCCGTGAGCCGTTGAATTGGAAGCGCGGGATAAAATCATTCTGAACGGCGCCCGGAAACAGGATCGGCAAATTGCTCAGTCCGGCGCTCTGTCTGGTCAATCCGTCATTGACCGGATCAATATTGATCTGGTTATGGCTGTAGCCCCAGGTGAATTCGTTCGTCATCGTCGGACTGATAATCGTGGTCACGCCTACCGCATAACTGCGGCCCGGGCGTGAGTCTTTGATCGGTGTTCCGAATGGCGTATTCGAGCCGAGCACAAATGAGCCGTAATCGCTGGTCACCGAATCGAAGTTATTCAGGAAGTGACCAAACAACTTCCAATTGTTGCTCAGGTTGGCGTCAATGCGCAGCATGTCTTCGCGCCTGGGATAGGAATCCGGAGTCTGAGTGGTGAAGTTGAACCCCTTGTTGTCCGCGCTCAAAGCGTTCGTCTTCGGGAAGAGGTTGAGAATAGCGATGCCAGGGGCGTAGAGACGGTTCTGCGGAATCTTGTTGATGACGCTTCCGTCTCTGAAGCATGCGGTTTGATCGGTAGCGTCGCACTTGCCAGAAAGCATCGGGTCCTTAATAAAGAGTTTATTGCCGTTCCTGTCGACACTTTGTGAAAAGTCGCCCTGGCGTTCGAGATCTGTCGGTAGAGTCACATCGCGTCTGCCCTGAGGCCGCAATTGTCGCTGATATTCCTGGCTCCAGAAGAAGAACAGCTTATCTTGCAACTTCGGAAGTTTAACCGGGCCGCCGATCGTATAACCCACGTCATTGAAGCGATAGAGGTTGCGCGACAAGCCGTCGCGATTGTTCTTCCAGTTGTTGGCGTTGAGTCCTTCATGCCGATGGAAGAGGTAGCCACTGCCATGAAATTCATTGGAGCCGCTCTTGGTCACGACGTTGATCTGCGCGCCCGCCGAGCGCCCGTACTCGGCCTGGTAGTTGCTGGTCAGAATCTTAAACTCCTGCACGGAATCCAAACTGACGGTCGCCAACTGATCGCCGTTATTTCCCGTATCGACGTTGCCGACGCCGTTGAGCGTCAATTGGTTCTGGTTGAAACGCGCGCCGTTCGCCGAAATCGAGCCGAGACCGGCGTGCCCGGCGGTTTGGAAATTCCCTGTGACGATCACGCCGGGCGTCACCGCGGCCAGCGCCAGGTAAGTGCGGCTGTTGACGGCGACGTTCTGGAGTTGCTCGCCGACGAGCGCATCCGAACGCTCGCCGCTCTCCGTTTTAAGCTGCTGGCCTTCGGAAACCACCTCTACTATTTGCTCGACGGCTCCGACTTCCAGGTTCAATTCGCCGATTGACAGCTTGTCGTTAGCGTTCAACACGACGTCTTTCAACTCGAACTTTCTGAAGCCGGCGCTTTGCACCTCAATGTTGTACCGTCCGGGCTGCAACTGCGCGAAGACGAATCGCCCCTCGCTGTCGGTGGTGGCGGTGAATGAAGCTTTCCTGCTCTGGTCGGTCACCACGACTCTGGCGTTGGCGATCGCCGCGCCATTCTTATCCTGAACCGCGCCAGCCATCGAACCGCTCGTTGATTGCGCCATTAGCGGCAGTGATATGGCTAACAGGCAGAAGATCAAAATCGTGAAGTTGCTTTTCGGAAATCGATGTGAACTCATTTTTCCTCCTTAGTCAAAGGACTCTACCAAGGGTAGATGTGTAATAGATGCATTTCGGTCTGTAGTGATCAGTAATCGAAAGGCTCAGGTACTCAGTGAATCCCAGCGCCGTGAATCTTTGTTCGATTGAATTTGTCTCTTTGAGCAGAAAATATTCAGGCAAACCTGTCGTCCCAGCGGCTAACGTTGCATTGACCGCGCGGATTATCAAAATTGATTGGCCATGCCGTTAGGCCAGTTTGTTCGAGGGGGCAACAAATTTCCCTTCAAGAGATTGTTGCGTCTGATTGACAGATTTATGGTTGCCATCAGCGGGCAGACAACCGCTCAAGAACAAACTTAACTACTTTGTAACCAGAAATGGTGGGGAATTACTCGTTCCAGTGTCTTCCAGCAAGCCAGCGGATTTTGAATTTTGGTGATAGTTTGAACTGCGTTAGCGGGTGGATTATCTGCTGGTTCCATAAAACTGTCAAGATTTGGTTAAGTCATTTGGATGTTCGGTCTGCCAAACTGTCAAAATTTTGTCAGTTTTCGGATCGTCGGCTACAATCCGCGCAGCTTCGCAATAATTCGCACCGACGTCCTATATCGGTTTGCAGTTCAGCGTACGGATGTTTGTAGTCCCGCCTTTAGGCGGAAAGGCTCAAGAACCAGACGATTCCGGCTAAAGCCGGGACTACGAACCGTACATGCGATCGCAACA
>Ga0154003_1000639_pt1 | contig 11005 bp, 8 predicted proteins | sample TSFL087MetaG_FD_104679 | JGI IMG/M metagenome (GOLD analysis project Ga0154003, IMG submission 104679) | Attine ant fungus gardens microbial communities from Florida, USA - TSFL087 MetaG | ecosystem: Host-associated > Fungi > Mycelium > Unclassified | place: USA: Florida, Lake Talquin State...
GCGCTGTCACTGGCAGTTACTACTTCGGCCAGCAGTGCCACGACGCGCAGATGTTCGCGGATCAGTTGATGATGGCGATAGAGCGTGCGCGGCTCTTCATAACCTGGAGTAATTTGCTCACTCAGCGATAGGCAGCTTCTGACGTGCTGCACAATCACGGCGGGAACTTCATCAAGTTTGGGGAAATAGCCCAGCCGCTGAAATGACTTGAGTAATACCAACAGGCTCAGTTGGTGCTGGAAGGGGCGGGCGGCCTTTTGCGCGAAAGCGATTTCATCTGGTGTGGGTGTGTAAAGCGCGTGCAGGTTCTGCGCCGTCGGCGTACGTTTGAAACGGGGATACGCGGTGCGTTCGATGGAAGCCATCTCTCACCTCCTTTGCTCAGCTTGAGAGTTGTCTTATGATCCGACCGAAAACTAAGTGCTCCTGTTCGTAAATACGGTGACGTATTATCCTGATCTTTGAAATTTGAATGTGGCATACGTGAATCAAGGAAATTTGAGGATGCCACGAACAAGCCCGTATCGAATCGAATTGAGCGCCGCGGAACGAGAAGAACTGGAAAGTCTCGCCCGAAAATACACGGCGCCTTATCAAGATGTCGTCCGCGCCAAGATCGTGTTGTTAGCGAACGAAGGCTACGCCAACACTGAGATTGCACAGCGTCTGGATGTGCCCCGCCAAATTGTCTCGAAGTGGAGGCATCGCTACTATGAGCAGCAGCGAGACGGACTAGCCGATCTGGAGCGGAGCGGGCGGAAGCCGACATTTTCCCCCTCAAGTGATCATGCAAGTAAAGGCTCTGGCCTGTGAACTGCCATCGCAACTCGCTCTGCCGCTTTCTCGCCTTTCGAGCCGCGAGATCGCTCAAGCCGCAGTTGAGCAAGGAATCGTGGCGCAGATCAGCGGAACGACCGTCTGGCGATGGTTGTCTGCTGATGCGATTCGCCCGTGGCGCCATCGTTGTTGGATTTTCCCACGCGATCCACAGTTTGCGGAAAAGGCCGGTGCGGTCCTGGATTTGTATCAGCGTCTGTGGCAAGGCACAAATCTGAAAAATGATGAATATGTGCTCTCGACTGACGAGAAGACCAGCATTCAGGCGCGGGCGCGGTGTCACCCCTCGACACCACCAGCCTCCGGGCAGGTGATGCGCTACGAACACGAGTACGAACGCAAGGGAGCATTGGCTTATTTGGCTGCTTGGGATGTGGGGTGAGCCAAACTGATCGGCCGTTGCGAAGCCAGTACCGGGATTGAGCCCTTCCACCGGCTGGTCAAGCAAACGATGAAGCGAGAGCCCTATCGTTCGGCACGGCGCGTTTTCTGGGTTGCTGACGGAGGGTCGTCGCATCGCGGCCAAGCAGCGGTGAAGCGGATGCAGGGTTGGTATCGGAATGCAGTATTGGTCCATACGCCTGTGCATGCGAGTTGGTTGAATCAGATCGAGATTTATTTCTCCATTGTGCAACGCAAAGCATTAATGCCCAATGATTTCTCTGATCTGAAAGCAGTTGAGCAACGACTGCTCGATTTTCAGCGCCACTATGAAAAGGTTGCCACCCCCTTTGAGTGGAAGTTTACGCGTGAAGATTTGCATAAATTGCTTGCTCGCTTGGAAAAAGTACAATCGGGCAAGTAAACCGCTAAATATCGCAGAATTTCTTAGGAAATTCGCAATAATACGTCACCGAATTTATGAAACGGAGCACTAAGGAGAGTCCCTATGCGTTTCTTTTCTTCTTCTGTATTCGCTTGCATCATCGCAGCAACATGTCTTGCTCAACGCGGCCCCACGCCGTACTACGAGGACACAGCCAATATCCCTGTGTCACCGGAAATCCACGCCGACCGCAGCGTTACTTTCCGGCTCTTCGCTCCCAAAGCGAGCGAGGTTGTCCTGATGGGATCCCCGGGAATTCTGGAGGTTATCAAGACTCCGATGCCACTCAAGAAAGATGACAAAGGAGTCTGGAGTTTGACGGTTGGTCCACTTCCGCCTGGTTTCTATACTTATGGATACGCGATAGACGGCGGTCTGCGCATGCCCGATCCGTCGAATCCGAATCTCGAGGTGCGTCGTTGGGGTTCGACGAGTTCGTTCATCGTGCCGGGCGCGGAGAAGAGCGTCGTTGAGAAGCGCCGCGTACCGCATGGCACGGTCCATGTCGAGTTCTACGACTCGCCGAGTCTTAACGCCGAGCGCATGGTCTATATCTACACTCCGCCGGGTTACGAAACTGGCAAACAGAAATATCCGGTGCTGTATCTGCTTCACGGTAACGGGCAGATCGAAGCATCGTGGACATGGACGGGACGAGCCAACGTCATCATGGACAATCTTCTTGCCGACGGAAAGATCAAGCCCATGGTCGTGGTAATGCCCTATGGCCACGTGCCGCGTGAAATCAAAGCGCCGGCTTCGGCAACTGATCCTGGGTCCATCGAGAAAGAGTTTATCAGTGGCGTCAAGCCACTGGTGGAAGGTAAGTATCGCGTGTTGACGGACCGAAATCATCGCGCCATCGCTGGATTGTCGATGGGCGCGGCGCAGTCGCTATCCATTGGCCTGCATCATCTGAATGAATTTGCCTACATTGCCGCGTTCAGCGGCGGCGGAAATCGCGCTGAATGGGAGAAAGCGGATGCGGCGGCGTTGAACAAGCTGAAAGTCCTCTGGCTCGGCTGCGGTACAGACGACTTTGCGTACAATGGCGTAAAGGCGATGGACGACCTGCTGACAAAGAAAAATGTGAAACACGTGTTCAATCCATCTGGCGGCGGGCACAGTTGGCCGAACTGGCAGACCTATCTTTCGAAGTACGCACAGATGTTGTTCCGCGATTGATATTTCACAGGAAGGATGACTCACAGCCTCGCGTTCGGCGGCGAGCGCCATTTGACGGTGCTGCTGGGAGTCGTTCTCTGATTTGCAGCCTCGCCGGCAGCGCTGCTCAACTTGAATGCGGCAGCGGAGTCTGCCGGGAGAAGCGCTGTAGGTTGCGTATCGACGGCGAATGCCGCGCACAATAGGGTCGTTTGTACTGAATTCATGAGGTCACTCCAAGATCGTCGGCCTGGATTGTAACCGCTCGCACGATTCATGCTACCTGGTATTCGAAAAGAGATGTGTCGCTTAGGTGGCGTGGTTCGTCTTCGGCGAGCTTCTTCAATTCGGCGTAAAACGGAGCTCGTCTGCCACCAGATACTCTCCTTCTCGCGGACCCGAGAACTCGATGTAAGCGATGCGCGCGGCGTTCACCGTCATCGTGAAAATGGGCACGGGATCGCCCGGCGCCTTTCGCCCGGGAGCCGATGGAAGACTGGCGCGATCCACCAACTTGCCATCTGCGTCGAACGCTTCGAGCACGGCGGGAACTCCCGTCGATCCCCACATGGCGACCGTCACGGAACGAGCCGGCTTCGGAAAGGTCGCCCGCACGGGAATCGGCTCCAAGGCCATCGCGCAGACAATCCCTTTACGGCCCGTTGAGAGATGAGTGAAAAACATCAGCAGGCCCTTCGCCTTCGATAGTCGCGGCTCGTGCGCAAGCCGGAACACGACTCCCTTTTCCACCCATTCCGGAAAACGATTGGCCTTGTCGTTCGCCGAGAACATTGCACCTCTCTCGAAATCGACAACGACCTGTTCCCCGGCGGCCGCACCTGCAATCGCCGCCACAAGCACTAGCTGGAAGGCAATGCGGCTCATGATTTCTTCATTTCCAGACCGGCCATCGCGCCCGTTGACGACGCGAATCGATCCGTCTCAATGTCCATGCGTTGCAACATCGAAACGAAAAGATTCGGCAGTGGATAGTTCCGAGCGCGGTCGAACGCGAGATGCCCTGCGTGTTGGAAGCCGCCGCCCGCGAAAATCGTGGGCATGTTCGTTGTCGAGTGCGCGTTGGCGTCGCCGAGATTCGAGCCGTACAGGACCATCGTCCGATCAAGCAACGTTTCGCCATCTTCCTGGACGCCCCTCAGTCCCTTGAAGAGATCCGCCAGCAAGCGCATATGCCACGTGTCGATGATGCGCAGTTGCGCGAGCTTCGCCTCCGATTTTCCGTGGTGGGAAAGATTGTGATAGCCGTCAGTTATGGTAACGCCGGTCACGCCCGGGATCTCGACCACAGGCGTACTGACACTGTCGAGCATCAGCGTCACCGCGCGCGTGGAGTCGGTCTCAAAGGCCAACCGTACCAGACCATACATCGCCGCGACTTTGGCCATGTACTGCGTCGGATTCGCCGGATCCACGGGTTCCGGTTGTTTCACAACAGGCTTTGGTTTGCGCTCCCAGCCCTTGGATGCCTGCAGACGATTTTCGAGCTCGCGCACGCTCGTGAAGTAATTGTCGAGCCGCATCCGGTCGCTGCTTCCGACGTTGCGCTCCAAGTCGCGTACTTGGTCGGCAACGGCATCCAGAATCGAACGTCCCGTATCGAGTTCTGCGATCTTCGCTTCCACCTCCGTTGGATTGCCCTGCATAAACATCTGCCGGAAGACGCTAGCAGCGCTCTGTTCCGGCGGAATGGCTACACCGCTGCCGGTCCACGAAAGCGAGCGAGCGCCACTATTCACGGAGAGGGTCAGCGACGGAAAGCGGGTTTGATTGCCGATGCGCTCGGCGATGTACTGATCGAGTGAAATCGTGTTGCGGAAAGAACCGCTAGCCGGATGCGGCGCTGCCGTCAAAAAACTGACATCGGACGGATGGCCGCCATCGACATTAGGATGCGAGACTCCCGACAAGACCGTGAAGTCTCTGCGATAATCCTGCAGGATCTTGAGGTAGCTCGACGGAGTGTAATCTCGCCCTGCGTCAGTTGGGAAGAACTCTCCGGGCAGCAGACCAAGATTATTGCAGATGGCGAACATACGGCGCGGCTTTGCAGGAGCCTGGGCATGTGCCGCGAGCGGAGCCATCGCGTTGAGCAACGGCAACGACAGGCTTACGCCGACGCCGCGAAGCAGACTTCGCCGGGAGATGGAGGTTCGGTTCGATCCGGAAGATTTCAACATACGCTTCTTTTCACCTGAATCATTTGAATTGAAACAATTCGCTCTCGACGATTCCATGCACGATATCGCGGAGCCCATACCTGGAGCGCTTCGTCTTCACCAGGATTTCATCGATCTTCCGGCGATCGCTGAAACCGACAGGCGCTCCTGTCGCATAGATGACAAGCTGGCTCGCGATGTTCCGCGCTACCGTCTCCATTTCATGGTCGACCAGTTCCTTCTTGAACTCGCGGATATCTTTGAAGGTTCGGCCATTGAGAAGTGTTCCTGATGAATCCACAGGGAGCCCGTAGTGGAACGAGTAGGGCTGTCCTGAAAAGCCGATGCCCGGCTCAGGCTTGACGCCTTCGGCACTGGCGCGATAGCGATTACGCTGTCCACCCATGACGTCGAAGCTCTCAAGCGCAAAACCTGGCGGATCGATCTTCCGGTGGCAGGACGCGCAACTTGAATCGGCGCGATGTTTGTCCAGTTGCTGCCGGATCGTGACCGCCCCGCGTATGTCCGGTTCGATGGCGGGAACACCCGGCGGCGGAGCGGTGTGGAAACCAAGAATGCGTTCCATAATCCAAACTCCGCGGAGCACCGGTGACGTCGTTGTACCGTTGGCCGTGACCTTTAGTACACTGGCCTGCGTCAGGAGTCCGCCGCGGACTGAGTCCTTCGGTAGCGTCACCTTCCGCATCTTCGCTCCGGCAACGCCGGGAACGCCGTAATGATCCGCCAGGCGTTCATTCAGAAACGTGAAGTCGGAGTCGATGATGTTGCGCGCAGGGAGATTCCGTTCGAACAGTTCTTTCACGAACAAACGTGTTTCCTCGAAGGCGGCAAGTTTCAGCGGGTCGTCCAACTCGTAGTCGTTATACAGAATAGTGGACGGCGAGCTGTCATCGATCTTCCGCAGGTCGAGCCAGTAATCAGAGAAGCCTTCAACAAATCGGGCGAACTTCGGATTATTGAGCAGACGAGCCGTCTGCGCTTTTAGGACATCAGGATTACGCAATCGTCCTGCAACAGCGAGCGAACGGAGTTCGGCATCCGGTTCCGAATTCCACAGAAAAAGTGCTAGCCGCGTCGCCAATGCATGATCGTCAAGTCTGCCCGGTGACTCCTGCACAAAAAGCCAACTAGGAGATACGAGCACGGCTGTGTAAGTAGAGAGAAGAGACTTTGTGAAGCTGTGTCCGAGCGCGAACTGCTGATTGAACAGGTCGAGGAACCGCTTGACATGCGCTTCCTCCACCGGGCGGCGATAAGCCCGAGTCACAAAGGACCGCAGGAGCCGCTCGGCGTCCTGCTGCGGGTGTTCGCTCACCACTTCCACCGCGACATCCTGCATGCGCGGACCGAATCGCCGTCCCGGTCCGACACCTGCGGGTGTCGCACTCGCTGGTGCGGGCAACTGAATCATGACGCCCCCCGAACCATTCTCAACGCGACGCAAGGGGAGGTCGCCGAACATCAGCCGATAACCCGCGTCGGTCGAGGGATCATTTAGGGGGCCTTCGACTTCGATCCATTGGAACGCCACTCCGGGTATGCCGTTGGGCCCGGCCAGCGGATTGACGTATTCCTGTTCGCTGCCACTCACGCGCGTGCGAAACAGCCGCATGCAGTCGGTTTGGATCACTTCGGTCGGCGTGAGCAGCACTTCGACTTCGTTTACAGTCGGCTCTGGCGTGAAATCGAATTTAGCGAGGGGCCGCGACTGCCCAGAGCTCTGGGCATAAACTCCGATGGGTTCATTACGGCGCCCCGGCCACACTTCGTCACTGTTCGGCCGGTGGTATGTGGGTGTGTATAAGTAGGGGGCTTTTTCAGCACCGAAACCAATGTAGTTCCAGTGATCGACGCCCCCGCCACTAACCTGGATCGAGTAGCCCTTCACCCGAATCTTGTATCGGCCGGCGCTGGGTATGCGAAAGCTGCTCCAACTGAAACCGCCGGCGTCTGAGAAGATACTGGAGACGCGGCCCACTGCCTCACGTTCTCGTGTCTCAGGACTCGAAATGGGACTGCGGCCCGCGCGCACATCTGGCTGCGCATGCGAATCGAGAACAGGAAAATTGAGACGATCGCTCCGTGTGTTGCCTTCGCGCGCACGGAAGTTGCGAAGCGTGGTTTCATCGCGAGCATAGATGCGCGTGATGATAGCTTCCGGCTGAACCAGTTTTGCGGCCAGGGCCGCACGCATAGCGTAGTCGGCCGTCGACATGTAGCGGGACAGTTGTACATGCGAGACGTCCAGAGCCGACCCAGTCTTGTTGAAGCGATACGACTCGCCATCCTGTGGGAGTTTGCCCCTCACTTGAATCCACGGCACGTTGAGAAGATCGCGGATGGAATTTTCGTATTCATAGTTGTTCAAGCGGCGGAGACCAGCACGTCCGCGTTCGGCTGCAACCTTCTTCTCCCAGGACGTGAGTGCCGTGTCCAGACCGTTCACGAACTGCGTGCGGGCATCGGCGGCTGGCTGGGGCATTCCCGCCGGTGGCATTTCGCCGGCCGCGACACGGTCATACACCTTGACCCAAACGGCAAAGTTGTCCGGATTGGCCGGTTCGAAGCTCAGGTTCTTAAGATCGAGTCGTCCAGGACCTGTCGGAGAGCTATGGCAAACCGCGCAGTTCTGATCGATAAAAGCATCGGCGCCGATGAAGGGCGGAGTGGGAGTACTAGCAAGCGCCGACCAGATCCCTGCCAGTATGATCGCTGCCGCCCCGGTGAGCCCAGTTACACGCAATATGCCTCGTACTTTACGTTCCGACATGAAATCAGTATATGCGTTCAGCCTCAGCGGGAGCAAGAATCCGGATTCGAGCAATTCGATGGCATTTGCTTCGGAACTAGATGAACGTTCCAAGGCGGTCAGCCGGAACAGCTTCAAAAGTTGTGAAGGTGTCAAACAGTGCCGGATACGAACTCTGAAGTTGCGTGCTTCATAGCTCTTCGGAGTACATCACGCATAATACAGGTTGAGCCGAGATACGTGTTAATGCCGCGCTCGGCATTAACACGTTAATGCCGAGTCCCTTTTTATGCCGAGTAATTTCGTTTTACTCAATATTCATAGGCCTTCCAGCGCAAGGCACTCGGCATAATAAGGAGCAGCCATGATCCGTGAGCCACCACTTCTTGCTGCGGATGGGCAGAATGGCGGCGCAGTTTTTCAGGGAATTTTAGACACTCATTCACAGCCGAGAGTCGGAAACTCCTCGTTTAGGAGTCGCCGAAGCGTCTAGATTATGCCGAGGAAAAAGTAGACTTTCCCTTGGTCTATCAGTGGCTTTCAAATCTCACTCGGCATTATCATGAACTCGGCATTAACGTGTAATTTTAGGACATAGCGGCTGACGGATTTGATTTTCGATTCAGAGCGATAGCGCCAGTGCTGTTTCCGTCAGCGGCTGCGGCAACACGCTCAAGTCAATGAAGTAATCACCGAACCGTTTGATGTGACGGGTTAGGTAAGGACTCAAGGCTGCGACATCCGCACGGTTCACCGGATAGCCTTCCGCAATCAACTCACGCAGGATTTGACTGACGTCCACAACATTCTGGAAGATCACGGCGTTGGCGACGAGATCATTGTACTTGATGATTTTCTCCTGCTCTTCGGGATCGTTCTCCGCGATGATGCCTTCACCACCGAAGAATATCCATTGCGAAAACCCATTGTACGATTCTACTTTGTTGGTCATTTCAGTGATTTGCTTTCTCAGTCCCGGGTCGGAGAGATACTGCAACAAAAAGATGGTGCGCACGACTCGCCCTAATTCACGGAAGGCTTGATAAAGGCGGTTCTTGCGCGATTCGTGACCGAGTTTGCGCAGCAGTGTGACGGAAGAAATTTTCCCGGCGCGAATAGAAAGCGCGACTTGCATCAGATCGCGCCACTGCGTTTCCAGCAGCTTCCAATCAATGACCTCGGTGAAGAGCGCGTCAATGTGTTGATATACGGTTTCTTTGTTGGGGCGATAAAACACCAGGTCTTTCCAATTGCGGATGCGCGGCATCAGCTTGATGCCCAACAGATGCGCCAAAGCAAAGACGGGCGCGCTTTGTCCCTGCGTATCCGCATGAACCGTTTCCGGCTGAATCTCGGCGGCGTTCTGCAGCAACCCTTCAATGATGTAAATCGCTTCCCAGGTGCCGCATGGAATGAAGTGCGAGAACAGCGCCACATAAGAATCCGCCACATGGTGATAGGCAATGCCGCCCCAGCCGCCGTATCGAATGTGATACTCAGCCAACAGATTCTGTTCATATAAATCGTACTTCGTTCCATCTGCGGCAGCCGCCGTGCCAGCGCCCCAAACACGCGGTAGCGGGAAGGCGGAGTATTCATTGATGACATCCACGATCGCGGCATTCAATTTCCGCGCGTTGACATGCCGCCGATTCACAAACGACAACGTGTGCGCGGTAGCCAAGCCGCGCAAGTGACGAGCCGCCTGCGCAGGACCTAGATTACAGCCATAAGTGAAAGCTGTCAGGATGTAGCGTTCCAGCGCACGTTCGATCTTTGGATCCGAACCTGAAAGCGGGCCGAAGTGGCGCGGCCAATTGGTGTAGTGCGCGACATTGGCCAGCACATCAATGATGTGACGCTCTGGGAGACGGCTGTAAACAGCGGCTTCCAGTTCTCTCACTGACGCGCGCGGTTCGGTGGCATGCAATTTTTTCAGGTGCAGTTGTCCATTTTTCTCAATCACCAGTTGTCCATTCTCAGGATAAGCGGCATCCACTTGCTGCGCTGTCTCTGCCAATCGAGAGCGCAAACCAGTGATAAAATCCTGCGCCGTCGTCGGTAACGCCAGTTCACGACAATACTCCGCCACTTGCGCTTGACACTTTTCCCAAGGCAGAAGCTGCTCACGGTAATCGGCGTATTCATCTGATCCCGTGATGCTGATGTCGCCGGATTTAAGCTCGGCGGCGAGATAAGTAAAAACACAAACTTCAAAGTGACGGCGTTTGAGCATTCGCTCATCGTCGTGCGTTCCATAAATGGTGCGAAGCCAACGTTCAGAAGCAAATGACAATTCCACTTCGTCGGGCAGCCATTCGCTACGCCGATTTTCGTTCTTTAGCAGAAAGCTGACGGCGTCCATCAACGCTTGATCTTGTGAAGTGGAAGCGAGGTTGAGCTTATTAATCAAGCGGAACAGTGTGCGACGATCATTCCGATAGTAACGCCAAAGCAACGGTTGGTAATTGTCGCTGCTGTAAGCCGCGACAGTTTCGCATTCTTCCAACAATTGGCTACTAGGCCCGCGTTTCGTCAGCAGCTTCCTGATCCCTTGCCCCGCTTGCTCATCAGAAACCGCGCTGTCACTGGCAGTTACTACTTCGGCCAGCAGTGCCACGAGATTGGCGGTCTTTTCCCGGTACTGCAATCGCAAGGCTTCCAGTTCATCCCGTCCACGCTGTTGAATTTTGTTCATACGCTTGATGAGCATTAAGGTGAGTTGGTCACGACACTGCACACGCATGCGCTGGATCAACGACAGCAACAACGTAGCTCGTTTAGGCGGTGCGAACTTTCTCATTTCAGCGACATCCAACGCGCGGGCTTCCGCTGCGAAATGTTTCAGTTTGAGCGGTGGCAAGCCTACCAGTAGGTGATCAATTTCGCCGAGCGACTCCAACCATTCGAGTTGCGTCAGCCACTCCTGTAGATGCTTCAGCGTTGGGTTGCCGGGCATTTGTTTAAGTCGCTGGTAGAGACTCCGCGAGGCGCGGCCTTCGGTTTTTAACAACGATTCCAAACGCTCTGTTTCTTCCATGTTGAGTCGTTTGAGAACCGTGGCAAAGTAACGTTGGTTGATCACTGTGCGAACTCGCCTGACCAGCCGATCCAGCGTGCTGAACGCGGGGAGTTCGTAGCGTTCTTTGATCAACGTCTCCAGCGCGACATTGATCAAATCTGACGGGTTGTCCATGGTTTCCGCCGCTGCTGAAACGGCTTGGATCGTTA